>Ga0265798_10011504_pt1 | contig 10777 bp, 7 predicted proteins | sample P3T30metagenome_FD_192430 | JGI IMG/M metagenome (GOLD analysis project Ga0265798, IMG submission 192430) | Plant litter microbial communities from East Loma Ridge, Irvine, California - P3 T30 | ecosystem: Environmental > Terrestrial > Plant litter > Unclassified | place: USA: California... | reverse complement strand
GTAGAACAGCGCTTCCTGCGCTACCGTCCGCTCGCCCATCATCGGCCCGTCTCCGCTCACCTCGCGAAGATTGAATCAGACCGCCGACACCACTGCAAGGCCGACTTTTTCAACACAATCCACCAAAAGCGGACGTTCCTGCTGCGCCTTAGGTAAGGTGAAACCGTGCCGTAAGAGGGGATGTCTCATTCGCAGAGGCCGTTGAGCGTTACCACAACTCTGAGCATCGATCGAAACCGGCCGCTTCCTGACGTTTGATGACGCCTATATTGAGATCCGGCATCATAACTGCCATAATCAATCAATCGCTACGACTAGTCTGAAGCACGGTAGTGATGGACGTGGTAGACATGTCCGCTTGTCATGGAGCGAGACCATGCCTGAGGTGAACGAACGTGCATATTACGCGCAGCGCGCTTCTACCGCCGCTAAATTAGCGGACTTGGCTGAAGATCCGAAAATTGCTGCCATTCATCGTGGCATGGCCGCAAGTTATCGCGAACTCGCTGAAATGTCACCTGCAACGCGACAGCTTCGCTGGGCCGACTAGGCACATATACGTGATGTATAGTACGATATTAACGTAACACCGAAGGACCCACTTTCTTGACCCCCAGACATGCCCTACAAAAGTGTTTTGCTAAAGCAGGCGCTCTAAACCAGCGACCTGTCAGCTGGTCTTTGGACGTTGAGTTTGTCGTTCGGCTTGCTATCGATACCGAAGCTGTATTGGGATATTACCCCGACTCCCTCGAGAAGTTTTTGGGGCTGCCCATTCGATTGTGGCCATCAGGCCATGGCAATCGACTGATAACGGAAGAAGGCTGGATCGCCGTTCCTGATCATGCACTGATCGACATTCGACCAGTCGCATTACCGGTATCAATTTCAAAGCTGTTAACTTACTCGTAGAGCTATAGCCAAGTCGGGAAGAGGGCCTGATTGTCGAGGCGGTGAAGAAGGGCATTCGGTACTATCAAGGCGGCTCAGCGTGAGGGATGATTATGGAGAACAGTTGCTTACCCTAACGTTATCCTGACAGATTCACATTGCGGTCATACCGCCTTTGGACGATGCCACTTATCCCACGATCCAGGTGACGACGTTGTATCCGGGCGCAAGTCCCGAAGTCATCAGTCAGGTGATCACAGCACCGCTGGAGCGTCAGTTCGGCGAAATGCCAGGGCTGGCACGGATGAGTTAGACCAGCGCGTCAGGCGCTTCTGTGGTTACTCTCCAGTTTGATCTTGGCGAACGGCTCGACGTCGCCGAGCAGGAGGTCCAGGCGGCAATGAACGCGGCCGACGCCTTGCTCCCGGCCGACCTGCCGGCACCACCGATCTACGCCAAGGTGAACCCTGCCGACACCCCGGTGATAACCCTGGCCATCACCTCGAAAACGATGCCGCTGACCGAAGTCCAGCGGCTCGTTGACACGCGACTGGCGCAGAAGCTCTCGCAGGTTGCAGGCGTCGGTCTTGTACGGCTTGCGGGTGACAACGTCCGGCGGTTCGCATCCAGGCCGACAAGCAGGCGCTGGCTAATCAGGGGATCTCGCTCGACACCCTCCGCACCGCTATCGACAATGCCAACGCGAATTCGGCCAAAGGCAGCTTCGATGGGCCGACCCGCGCCTACCAGATCAATGCCAATGACCAGTTGCTGACGGTAGACGATTACGAGCGATTGATCGTTACTTTTCGTAACGGTGCTCCTGTGCGCATGTCCGAGGTCGCGCGTGTAGTGAACGGCGCAGAAAACAGCCGGCTGGGCGCACTGGCCAATCTCACGCCTGCGATCATTTTAACAGTCCAACGCCAGCCGGGAGCGAATGTCATTTCGACAGTCGACGTGATAAAGGCGCGCCTCCCCCAATTACAGGCTGCGTTGCCGGCTGGTCTTGACGTCACGGTGCTGGCCGATCGGACCACCAGCATCCGCTCCTCGATCAGCCATGTCGAAATGGAGCTGCTGCTCGCGGTCGTCATGGTCGTGCTGGTGATCTTCCTCTTTCTGCACTCCGCACGGGCGACGCTGATCGCAGCACTGGCCGTCCCGATCTCGCTGATCGGCGCTTGCGAGGTAATCTACCCGCTTGGTTAATCCAGGCGATTAGTAGTGGCTGGTTAGGCGTTGAATAAGCACCTGAGCCGTCATTATCCTAACACGCCTTATCTCGTGATTGTCGCAAAAGCGGAGACATACGCGACATCCGAAACTTAGGACATCAGCGACAGAGTGGTGGATAGAGCCTCTGCGGCGCGGTTCCCTTCGTCGGCTCTTATGAAAGCTGTCAGCCCGGTGCGATCCAGCGGCCTACTAATATGGTAACCCTGGATCGTGTCGCACCCTTCTGCGACCGAGAAGTCGAACTGTTCCAGCGTTTCCACGCCTTCCACCGTGGTGGACATGCCGAGGCAGGTGCCCATCGTGATTATTGCGCGAACGATCGCCGCACTTTCAGCATCCTCTGGCACCTGCCGGACAAACGACTGGTCGATCTTGATCTTGTCGAATGGAAAACGCCGCAGATAGCTGAGCGACGAATAGCCCGTGCCGAAATCGTCCATTGATATGCGGATGCCAAGCGCGCGAAGTGAGTTCAGCAACTCCAGCGTGCGCACTTCGTCCGAGAGTAGGATCCCCTCAGTTATCTCGATTTCGAGCCGATCGGGCGAGAGCCCGCTATGCTCGAGCGCACTGCGGACTTGTTCGAGCAAGCACCGATCGCGAAACTGTGCTGGCGAAATGTTCACCGCAACGCTGATATCATTCGGCCACGTTGTCGCTTCCACACACGCGCTGCGCAGCACCCACTCGCCCAGCTCCACGATCATCCCCGTCTCTTCGGCCACGGGGATGAAGTCGGTGGGCATGATCTTGCCGCGCTGCGGGTGGTTCCAGCGGATCAGCGCTTCCGCTGAGGAGATGCGGCGCGACCGCGCGTCTACCAGCGGTTGATAGTAAACTTCAAACTGTTGCTCTGCGAGGGCGACGCGCATCTCGACCTCCAGCGCCCGACGTCTGCGCATCGCCGCGTCCAGTGCCGCATCGAAGCGCCGGTAGGTTGCCTTGCCGTCGGACTTGGCTGCGTAAAGCGCCATGTCGGCGTTCTGCATGAGCTGCGCCGGATCATCGCCGTCCGCAGGTGCAAGCGCGATCCCGACGCTGATGCTCAACTTGAGCGCGTGCTCTTCCACCACGAAGGGGCAGGACGAGATCGCATCGACGATGCGGGCGGCAAGGATGCGCGCGGCGTGCTCGCCCGCGCTCGTGGTCTGCAGGATCGCGAACTCATCGCCGCCGAGACGCGCCACGACGTCGCCATCGCGCAACGTGGAGCGAAGTCGCTGCGCCACCATGCGCAGCACCTCGTCGCCAGCCGCATGGCCGAGCATGTCGTTGACTGGCTTGAACCCGTCGAGATCCAGCATCATCACCGCGAAGATCTGATCGGCCTCGCGTCGCGACGCCGCGTGGACGGCGAGCAGATCGAAGAAGCGGGCGCGGTTGTAGAGCCCCGTAAGCGAATCGTGGAACGCGAGCGTGCGTATCTGCGCCTCGGTGCGGAGTCGCTCGCGCTGATCGCGCACCGCGATCACCGTTTGAACACGGTGCCCGAGTTCGACTTCGTGTCGCAGGACGCGGACCGGCACAGTCTTTCCGTCGGCCGCGACCAGGTCACCGTCGCGCTCCTCTCGCTCGGGCATCGACGCCACGTCGAGGCCCGGCAGCAGATCGCTGATCGCCAGCCCGGTCATCGACGCTGGCGCATGCCCCGTCAGTCGTTCGATGCTGCGATTCACCGTCACCACCCGGTCGCCGTGGCAAATCAGCAGTCCCTCCAACGCCACGTCGGCCAGTTCGCGAAGCCGCTGGCGATCACGGCGAAGGCGTAGCGTGGCGGCGACGTCGAAGCGCCATCCGAACACCGCGAGGACGATGAGCGACAATGCTACGCCGGCTACAACGGGAGTGATTGCCTGCGGAGAAACCGCGTTCGAGGGAAAACGCGCGTTCGGATCGAAGTGCAGCGTCATTGCCGCCATGCCGAAGAAATGCAGCAGCGCGATCGAGAACAGCAGCAACGGCGCCGCCACGATGCGCAGGCGACGATTGCGACTGGCCATCGCCATCAGCGCAGAGCCCGACAACGGCAAGCTGATTAGGATCGAGGGGACGACGAGCCACAGGTTCCAGCTCACCGTGCCCTGCACAAGGTAGGCGGCCTGCCCCACATAGTGCAGCAAGGCCACGCCAACGCCGACGATCTGCCCGGCGAGAAAGTGCACCTTCGGACGGCGGGAGCGGATCGACAGCGATACGCCGCACCCGATCCCAACGATCGCACAGGCTAGTGAGAGCGTCGTTAGTAACGGCTCGAACGCGGCGGGCATCCCGGGCTTGAACGCCAGCAGGACGATGAAGTGCGTCGCCCAAGCGGTGCACCCGCTCGCCAGGATGCTAACCATTCCCCAGCGGGTTCGCAGCTTGCCTGTCGCGCGGGCGGCATGCCGTGCCACCGCGAAGGAGGCGTAGATGCCGGCTACACAGACGAGGCCGGCGAGCCAGATGAGCTGCGGATCATGGGCGTGACGCATGCACGCGATGACGGTCATTAGGACAGAAAGCACACCCTAAACATTACGCTGAGATTATTAACACATGCTTCCCTTCGGCAAGCTAGTATATTGATATAAAGCAATCTTAATTGCTGCTAACCTGGTGCATGGCAGCTCGGGGCGATCCCACGATCGTATACGAGCAGCCCGCTTATCACCCATACGCACATGCCGATGTCGCGAAAGACGCGACATCCGAGGCGCTCAAAGCTTAGCATTTTGGCGACACCACCCCTGTCCCATAACTCTGGCACTAGGGGTCCATTTCGAGAAAGCGCAATCGGGAACAGGTTTTAGGAAAGGGTACCGTCCGAGAGCTGAAGTGCCCTCTCCTCACCTTCTACGATCCCGGCTAGGTTCCCATTTGGGAACGTTGGTTCCGTGACGAATTTCGAAGCAGAGCCCAGCGTTTTGTCTGGTAGCGTACGGAAACCGGCAACGGCTTCACGGGTTGTCAGAGAATGGCAACGTTCTTTACCCATATCGCGACGGCAAGCGGCTTGATTGTCGATCAAGAAGGGCAACAATTTGTCACGCTGGACGAGGTGTGCGCCGCGACTGAAAAATCCGCGAGGCATCTCGTCGCCGACGCATTCCGGAATGGCAAAGACCATATCGTTCTAGAGTTTCGGATCGATGATCAACATGGGGTTAGACTTGCTACTGTTCCCGTTGGCGCGGAAATAAAAGTTCGCCGCTTCAATATAAGCTAAGCATCGGTGACGTATTACATATTGTAGCTTTGGATAACTATACACGTAAGTCCAGGATCTACTTTGCTTCAGCTAGCCTATATGAGCGCATCAACGCCAAAATCACCAGACGTTCATACCCTCTCTAGGCAAGCCTCACCGCGCAACTTTGCCGAAGAAATAACTGGTGTCCTGATGCATCGGAACGGTCACTTTCTTCATGTTATCGAGGGTCCGAGAGAGTATGTAGAAAATCTGTTTCTACGTATCACTGCGGACGATCGTCATAAGAATTTGCATCTGCTTTTTAGAAAAATAGTTACATGTCGGCAATTCAGTTCTTCGTCGATGATGATTCCGACGAGTGCGGTAGATCAGAACAAAAATATTGATATGGTTCGAGAGGCTATGGCATGCACGGGAAGTGATGTCAGAGTATCGTTCGAATCTATTTTTGGCTTGGACGCATGAGACAAATGCCAAGTTCAGCACGGGACATTCGGCTTTTGTAGTCAGTCCTGTATTCTGATAATCACTTTTACCCATCGCCAGCTGAACAAGCTGGCTGCTATCGATTGGAAAAAAGGGCCCATCCGCCCTCCCCGTCCCTGATGGCCGGGTTGGGCCCAGTTCCCACCAATGGCTGCAGTGGTAGCCGGCAAGTTCGGGAGGGGACCCGGCCTGACGACGTCAGCCTGATTAGCCCAGAATAAGCGTCAGGTATGTTGACTGATGTTTATAGTAGTGACGCAAACCCAACGTATTATCCGCCAAACTTACCGGCCTGTCGCGAACGGCCGAGACCCTTGGGTTCAATGGAGCGGAAATCGTTACAGTCGACCTACGGATCAAGAGGGCGAACTGTAGTCAGACGGCTGAGCTTGGCGATGTAGAGGTTTCATCCTTCTCGGTATCACTCAGCGCCTGCAGGTCTGGCACAGTCAGCTTTTGTCCGTTGGGTCCCATGATCGTCACAGATAGGCCAGCGTCCGTCTTTTCTTGATAGTAGCCAAGGGCTTCGGTCGCGGATGCATGTACCTGAACGTCAAGGCCGTTGGCGTCGCCGGTACTTAACGAGATCTGGTAGGTCATAAAAATATCCTCCGTTAGCGATCGAACGGCATGCGGGTGCAAATTCTCACCGCGGACTGCGACGCAAGCAATGCGCCATGACTGGCACCATCCATCCGTCAATGGTGCGGTTGGAAAACCCTCACGCCTTATCTGTTCGGTCATTCCCAGGAGCTGTCTTGGTTGCGGCGCGCAAGCTTCACTGATGCAGGAAATGAGAACCTGAGAGAAAAGAGGGCGGGTAATCACCCCCATTGACGGACACGTCCGGTGTCGACGTGGACAAAGCCGTCATGCGGGTAGTAGCCAACCCCCCCGCCGTGCAGCGAGACCGCGGCCGCGCGGACGCGGTGCAGGGCTACGCCGGGAATGGAAATGTCGGTTGCCTTGCCCAGCATATGCTGGCTCTTACTGGCAACGCCATGCGAGCGGGCATGAAGCGCACGGTTCGTCTTTGGGCAGCGGTATCCCGAGACGAGCTTCAGGTGCTTATGAGGCGAAATATCTAATTGGTCTCGTAGCCTGACCAGCAAGTCGAAAAGCGCCGGGTCCATGCGACGCGCATCGCCCGTTCGCCAGTCGCGCATGGCGTGGTTTAGCTCCATCAGCCCTTCTCGGCGAAACCTGCCGCCTGAAAAGTAACAGGTATCGTATCGCTCGCCGTTATGGGGATTAGAAAGAGCTAGACGGCGTTCAGGCGTTCGAGCGGACACCTGATCCGAGAGGCTGCTCAGTATCAATGATGCGGCCGCTCCTAAAACCTGGCGTCTGCCGTATTGATCGACAATCACAATAAAGCTCTATGCTTTGGGTATATCGGCATCAGTCGTAAAATCCCAACAGGATATTCTATCGTATACAACATTATCCTTTATGGTTTAAGATCAATGATATCACTGAACCTTACAGTGTGTAAAAATACGCGATCATCATCGGTTATTTCAATTCGGTGGCTTTCGTGCACTGGCAATCCGGTACGGATATTATAGGAAATTAAGTCTCTCGCCCCTGCAGTTGCCTTGATCTTTGCTTCTTCAAGCGACGCTAGATCGAAAACCTCCTTATGGGAGGCATCTGCGGTGTTGATCACATTCAAATAAAACTTCGGCAAACGTACGACTCCCTCTCGGTTCAAGAGGTACTTATCCAGACGGTTTCATAATATTGACCAAGGTTAATTTGCTGTGTTTCGTCGTGAAAATAGCGTTGCCCGTCGCATGTGTGAACGGGCAGCACGTAATGCTAGCTGCATGCGTTCCTTGTCAGCGAGAATGGCCGATCCGGAACCTGTTTCGGTAAGCGAAAAAGTATCGAGATACTTTCAAGATTTGCAGTGATGCACAACTTAACCTCAATCAGCGTTATACTGATGGCAGATCCTTGCGTTCTTGATCTAAACTATTTCCGCCATGACTGACGAAAAGCGTCGGAATACGAGATAGGAGGCCGAGGATGGCGCTCGACCAACATGACAAACTCAGAGCTCTACTTCTGGAAGCACTGGCAATAGCCGACAAGATGGAAGGGCAAGATGTTCTCGCCTCTACATCGTCCAGGCACTAGATAACCTAACGCCTGATGTTTCGCAGTAAGTGGTTCAGCCATAGCTATCGCTGCCTGCCATACCAGAAGCGAACGGAGCGCGTGTCCGTCCATACCAAACATCTCTAATCGCGATTTCGGTCGACGTTAGGTTGCGCAACCGTCGTTATATTACCCGATCCGTTTGCATCGCGGGTTTGTGAGGCTCGGGTCGCCAGCACTGCCACGCTGTAGCCCGCTAACCACGCTTGGCAGGTTCCACAATTCCAAATAGGCCAGGGGCAATCCAATGGCGTCATACCTGACTTCCCTGCCTCTATGCCTTGAGCGTGAGCCACGGCAATCGGGTGAGGGCTTTCGCGCATGCGCTTTTAATGAGCATTTTTCCCAACGATCTCAATGTCGATTAGGCTAGCTGCCACTGCGTTGCACCAAAAAGCTGCGGTGTGCTCTCTTTTGAACCCTCTTATTCTCGAAACTCGATCCCTCCCCAGGAGGCTGGCCTCACCCCAACATGACGACGCACGCACCCGACGATGGAGCACTGGTAGACGTCATACCACGGATCGCGACCAGTGCCGCGTCTCAGCAGAAGCTCTTGGTCCACAATCCGATGCGTCTCTACTGGCCGTAGCCTCTCGCAGCTCGCGATCGTGAAGGAGGGGCGAGTCAAACATCGTCTGCCTTTAGTGCTGTAATTACGGCAGGAACTCAGACATAATAACCGTGCAGCCCATTGCGGCCGCGCCGTGTGAGCGCCCCATTGGGATGCTACGAAAATGGAAAAGATTGAGCTTTCGCCTAGTGATTGAAGATGCCTCTCCGCCACGCCCAGCTGATCTAACCGCGCGACCGCTGTCGCGGAAGACCAAAATCATTAGCTGGACGGTCGTTCTTCTCCTGCTGGTCGGCGCGCTGGTTTGGATTACCGGAGTCGCCGGCAACGCTGGCAGCGACGGAGACGCAAAGCGCGAGCGATGGAGGAACCGGGTCCAGACGGTAGGGGTAGCTCGCGCTACCACCCGCGGCGTACCAGTGACGATCGAGGCGCTCGGCACGGTAACCCCAATCGCGACCGTGACCGTGCGGCCGCAGGTTTCCGGTATCATCACTGCGATCCTGTTCCAGGAGGGGCAGATCGTCCGCAAAGGGCAGATCCTCGCCCGCATCGATCCCCGCCCCTATCGTGCACAACTTGCCCAAGCGACGGGATCGCTGGCGCGAGACAGGGCGCAACTCGAAAATGCGCGGCTGACGCTGCAACGGTATCGCACGCTGTTGGCCCAAGACTCGATCGCACGTCAGGACGTGGATACGCAGGCTGCGTTGGTTCGCCAGTTGGAGGGCACTGCGTCTGCCAACAGCGGGGCTGTCGATGCTGCGCGCCTCAATGTCGGCTTCTCGGCGATCCGGTCGCCAGTTACCGGTCGGATTGGCCTGCGTGCCACGGATGTAGGTAATTATGTCGCGGCCGGCGACACGAATGGCATTGCGGTGGTAACGACCGTCACGCCAATCGACGTGACCTTCGCGATACCGCAAGATCAGGTGCCCGTCGTTGCAGGAAAGGTCGCCGCCAATAGCGCGCTTCCGGCGGTTGCGCTCGACCGTATGCGCAGTGACGTTCTGGCACGCGGACGGTTCCTGACACTGGACAACCAGATTGCGACGGACACCGGGACCATTCGGGCCAAAGCTAGGTTCGCCAATGAGAAGGGCGCACTCTTTCCGAACCAGTTCGTGAACCTGCGATTGCAGATCGATTATAGCGAGAATGCGGTCGTTGTGCCGGTCACGGCGCTTCGGCAGGCAGAAGGCAGTGACTTTGTCTGGCTACTTCGACCGGACGATACGGTCGTCCAACGCAAGGTCTTGCCCGGGCAGACTGTCGGCACGCTGGCGGTCGTCGCGCGCGGCCTGAAGGTCGGGGACCGCGTCGTCAGCGAAGGCGGTGATCGGATCAAGCAGGGTGACAAGGTCCGCACACCTGAGGCAGCCGCAAAGGGGTCAGGCAGCCGGCCAGGCGATCGCAAGGCGACGTGAATCCCTCACGCCCCTTTATCCTGCGGCCGGTCGCTACCGCACTGCTGATGGTCGCGATCGTACTGGCTGGGCTAGTCGGATTTAGATTGTTGCCGCTCGCCGCGCTGCCTCAGGTTGATTATCCGACGATCCAAGTGACGACATTGTATCCGGGCGCAAGCCCCGAAGTCATCAGTCAGGTGGTCACCGCACCGCTGGAGCGTCAGTTCGGTGAAATGCCGGGACTGGCACGGATGAGTTCGACCAGCGCGTCAGGCGCGTCTGTGGTTACGCTCCAGTTTGATCTGGGCGAACGGCTCGACGTCGCCGAGCAGGAGGTCCAGGCGGCAATGAACGCGGCCGACGCCCTGTTGCCGGCCGACCTGCCAGCGCCACCGATCTACGCCAAGGTGAACCCAGCTGACACGCCGGTGCTAACCTTGGCCATCACCTCAAAAACGATGCCGCTGACAGAAGTCCAGCGGCTCGTCGATACCCGACTTGCGCAGAAACTCTCCCAAGTTGCAGGCGTTGGGCTTGTCCGGCTTGCGGGTGGCCAACGTCCGGCGATCCGCATCCAGGCCGACACGCAGGCGCTGGCCAATCAGGGAATCTCCCTCGACACTCTCCGTACCGCGATTGACAACGCCAACGCAAATTCGGCGAAGGGCAGCTTCGATGGCCCGACCCGCGCCTACCAGATCAATGCCAACGACCAGTTGCTGACGATAGACGACTATGAGCGATTGATCGTCACCTTCCGCAACGGTGCCCCTGTGCGCATGTCCCAGGTCGCTCGCGTCGTGAACGGCGCAGAGAATAGCCGGC
>Ga0265798_10011503_pt1 | contig 10778 bp, 9 predicted proteins | sample P3T30metagenome_FD_192430 | JGI IMG/M metagenome (GOLD analysis project Ga0265798, IMG submission 192430) | Plant litter microbial communities from East Loma Ridge, Irvine, California - P3 T30 | ecosystem: Environmental > Terrestrial > Plant litter > Unclassified | place: USA: California... | reverse complement strand
TCGCCCGGCCTTGTCAAAAGCGCACGGTTTCGCCATCAGCGGGTCTGGATGCGCGCCACGCCGTGCACTGTACAGCCGCGGTTGACGTTGTCGAGGAAACGGATCGCCTCGCTCATCGAGACGCCGGGCGGCAGCAGGCCGCCCAGCGACGCATCGTCATTCAACTGGTCGAGGCCATAGGCGAGCGCGCGCGAGACGTCGCGCGCCGTGCGGCCGTCGCTGTTGTACAGCGCGTCGTAGACGCTGGCGGCTTCCCACACCGGCACCAGGCCGGGGCTGCTGCTGTCTTCGAAGACCACGGCGGCCGGGCCGCCCTCGTCGTCGCGCACGAGTTGGAAGGTGAAGCTCAAAATCGTTCCTGGTAGTGTCGGATTGATCTGCCCGCCGATTGGCGGATTCGGCGCGATGCTAACACGGACAGGTCATCGGCGCAGCGCGCAACAGACAGCGCCAAGGGTTACGGTGCTGTAACCGAGTCGTCAACTGGATTGACGTCCGCACCTCCGGCACCCATACTTAATCCACCTTGATTTACTACTTTTCCGGGGACTGCGGTGATGGGAATTCCAAAGCAATATCGCTCGATCTCCTATCGAAAGTCGAACACGGCCGCTGTCGCCAAGGAAATCTCAGAACATTCGTCTGCCGTGGTTATTACACAAAACGGCGTACCCGCCTTCGGATGTGTCAGCATGGAAGAGTATTACCAAACACAGGAAACCAATGCGCTACTGAAACTGATCAATATGGGTAGGCGCGAGATCGAACAGGGCAATCTGCGGCCGCTTTCCGATGCACGCACCCATCTTGACCAACATTTTCGGCGTAGCTGAAAGGGGCGTTCAGATTTGGCCCTGCCGGCACTCGGCGCCATATGCCATCTTGTACGACTGATCGAAGCAGCGCTGAAGGCCTTCTACCACATCGATATTCATGGGCCAGCGCATCTTGATTGTCTTGCCATCGGCCGTGGGCAGCTCGATGAAGCCGTTGACCAAGGGCGGCATACCCTCCCCGGTCATTGGCTTCACCGCAGCCAGATTTCGACGCGCGTCCGCCAGCGCAGCCCTGTCCTTGCGCAGGAATGCAATCGACGCATCAACGTAAAAATTCCAGCCGGACGGATCTTCCTGTGGCGGCACGCGTGAGCGTTCCATCAATGCTGCTGCAGGACCAGACTGGTCAGCCATTGCACGCATCTGCGCTTCGTGCCAGTACAGCATGCTCGACTCGCTGCCATGGGCCTGGCGATAGTCACGCAGCAAATCGGCAGCCACCAGTTCACAACCAGGGGTTTCGCCGAGTTTGCGCCATCCACCCGCCATGTCCTGATCGAACTTCGCCTCGTCAAGCGCGAGAAGATGCGCGCGATCATGGCTGCAAGACGCATTCGTCACGGAAGTTGCGGGTGCGGCCACGGCGTATGAGCTCAGGAGCACGCTGGCGAACACGAAGGGGAAGATCAGGGTTGGTGTGGTACGCATTTTCATCCAATGAAAATGCCAGCTTAGCAAAAAATATTGCGTCAATTAACGCGCATTACCACGACTGAACGGCAGCCGCTGGCACGCTTCGCGCGCCGTCAGGCCGGACAGGCGGCTGACGTTGATGGCGACGAATGCGCGCACGAAGCCGTGCTTCGATGGCGGCAGACACATCACCAGCTGTCATGTGCTCTCCGTCATGGCATTCAGCTCAAGGCCCGCTCGAGCACCTCGATCCAGTGCGTGACCGGCTTGTCGGTGCCCGACTGCAGATGGCTCAGGCAGCCGATATTGGCCGACACGATTTCATCGGCGCCGGTTGCAGCCAGGCTGGCCAGCTTGCGCTCACGCAGCGCATGCGCGATCTCGGGCTGCAGCACCGAATAGGCGCCCGCCGAGCCGCAGCACAGGTGATTATCGGCGCACAGCACCACGTCCACGCCGGCCGCGTACAGCACGCTCTCGACCTTGCCACGGATCTGCTGGCCATGCTGCAGGGTGCAGGGCGGGTGGTAGGCCACGCGCGGCGTGCCCTTCCCTGTTGCCCGCTCCCTGATCTGCGGCTCGAACTGCGGCAGGATCTCGGACAGGTCGTGCGTGATCCCGCTGATGCGCCGCGCCTTGACCGCGTAATCGGGATCGAGCGCCAGCAGGTGGCCATACTCCTTGACCGTGACGCCGCAACCGGACGCGGTCATCACGATCGCCTCGACCTGGCCCTGCTCCACATAAGGCCACCAGGCGTCGACGTTGCGCCGCATATCCTCCAGGCCGCCGGCCTGGTCGTTCATGTGGTAGCGCAGCGCACCGCAGCAGCCGGCTTTCGGCGCCACCAGCAGTTGCACGCCCAGCGCGTCGAGCACGCGCGCAGTGGCGGAATTGATGTTCGGCGCCATCGCCGGCTGCACGCAGCCATCGAGCAGCAGCATCTTGCGGGCGTGGACCCGCGTCGGCCAGCGGCCGGCGGCACGCGCCGGCTGCAGCTTGTCCTGCAGCTTCGCCGGCAGCAGGGGCCGCAGCGCCTGCCCCGCCTTGAACGCCGGCTTGAACAGGGCGCCGCGCGGCAGGCATTCCTTGAGCGTGGTGCGCTTGATGCGCTCTGCTAAAGGACGCGGCACGCGCTCGTCGACCAGCTTGCGGCCGATGTCGACCAGGCGGCCATACTTGACGCCCGATGGACAGGTGGTCTCGCAGTTGCGGCAGGTGAGGCAGCGATCCAGGTGCAGCTGGGTCTTGCGGGTTGGCTGCGCGCCTTCGAGCACATGCTTGATCAGGTGGATGCGTCCGCGCGGGCCATCGAGTTCGTCGCCCAGCAACTGGTAAGTGGGACAGGTGGCGGTGCAGAAGCCGCAGTGCACGCAGGCGCGCAGGATCGCTTCGGCTTCCGCGCCTTCGGGCGTGCCCTTGATGAAGTCGGCGAGCAGGGTTTGCATGGGTCAGGTCTCGCTTCTTGGGTACAGGCGGCCCGGATTGAAGATGTGGGCCGGATCGAAGGCATTCTTCATGCGCGCATGGATGCGCGCCAGCGCCGGCGCCAGCGGCTGGAACACGCCAACGCCCTTGTCGCCGCCGCGGAACAGGGTCGCATGGCCACCGCAGGCTTGCGCCGTGCGCCGGATCGCAGCCGCCGTGGCGGCATCGCCATCCGCACGAAGCCAGCGCTGGGCGCCGCCCCATTCGATCATTTGCGCGCCGCCCAATACCAGCGCGCCGGTGGTCGATGGCACCGACAGGCGCCACAGGGGTTCGCTGCCTGCAAAGAACGCATGCCGCTGCTCGCGTACATCGGCCCAGAACGCGTCGGCATCCGGCATCGCCGCACCGCCGAGCGCGCCGATCGCGGCGTCGACCGCCGCCTCGGCGCCAGAAAGGCGCAGCGCCAGCACCCCGTCGCACCAGGCGCTGCCCGACAGCGGCAAGGGCTGGCCGCCCCATTCGTTAAGACGGCGGATCGCGTCGATCTCGCTCATGTCGAAGCGCAGCGTGGTCTCGGCGAAAGGCCGCGGCAGCACCTTGAGCGACAATTCCAGCAGCAGGCCGAGCGTGCCCAGCGACCCGGCCAGCATGCGCGAGACGTCGTAGCCAGCCACGTTCTTCATCACCTTACCGCCGAACGACAGCACATCGCCCTTCCCGTCCAGCAGCTTGGCGCCCAGCACGAAGTCGCGCGTGGCGCCGCTCGTGGCGCGCCGCGGGCCGCACAGGCCGGCGGCCACCGTGCCGCCCAGCGTGGCATCAGGGCCGACATGCGGGGGCTCGAAGGCCAGCATCTGCCCATGCTGCGCGAGCACGGCCTCTATCTCGGCCAGCGGCGTGCCGCAACGCGCCGTGATCACCAGCTCGGTCGGCTCGTAGTCGACGATGCCGGCGTAAGCCCTGGTATCGAGAATCTCGCCGCGCGGCTGCCCGCCATACCAGTGTTTACTGCCGCTGCCGCGGATGCACAGCGGCTGGCCGCTGCTTGCGGCGACACGCACCCGCTCCTGGAAATCATCGATCGTTCCCATATGACTTTCGTTCAAAAGCGCGGCAGGTACGGGAACGGAACCTCGCCGTTGTGCACATGCAGCTTGCCGAATTCGGCGCAGCGGTGCGGGGTTGGAATCGCCTTGTCGGGGTTGAGCAGTGCGACCGGATCGAAGGCATGCTTGACCGCGAAGAAGGCGTCAAGCTCCTTGCGGCCGAACTGCACGCACATCGAGCCGATCTTTTCCTTGCCCACGCCATGTTCGCCGGTGATGGTGCCGCCCACCTCGACGCACAGCGCCAGGATCGCGGCCCCGAAGGCCTCGGCGCGCTCGAATTCACCCGGCGCGCTGGCATCGAACAGGATCAGCGGATGCATATTGCCGTCGCCCGCGTGGAATACATTCGAGCAGCGCAGCCCGTACATCACTTCCATCGCGGCGATGCCGCCCAGTACCCGCGCCAGCTGCTTGCGCGGGATGGTGCCATCCATGCAGTAGTAATCGGGCGAGATGCGGCCCGCCGCCGGGAAGGCGTTCTTGCGGCCCGACCAGAAGCGCACCCGTTCCGCTTCGCTCTGCGACACCGCGATCGCGGTCGCGCCGGCGCGCTCGAGCACCGCGCTCATGCGCGCGATTTCCTCGGCCACTTCGAGTGCGGTGCCGTCGGCCTCGCACAGCAGGATGGCGGCGGCATCCAGGTCATAACCGGCCTTGACGAACGGTTCGACCATGCGCACCGAAGTGCGGTCCATCATCTCGAGGCCGGCCGGGATGATGCCGGCCGCGATCACGTCGGCCACCGCATTGCCGGCCGTGACCACGTCGTTGAACGAGGCCATGATGACCTGGGCCAGCGCCGGCTTGGGCACCAGCTTGACGGTGACCTCGGTGACGATGCCGAGCATGCCCTCCGAGCCGATGAATACGGCCAGCAAGTCCAGGCCCGGTGCGTCGAGCGCCGCGCCGCCCAGTTCGACGATCTCGCCCTCGATGGTGGCGACCCGCACCCGCAGCACGTTGTGCACGGTCAGCCCGTACTTGAGGCAGTGCACTCCGCCCGCGTTCTCGGCCACGTTGCCGCCGATGGTGCAGGCGATCTGCGACGACGGGTCGGGCGCGTAATAGAGGCCGAACGGCGCGGCGGCTTCAGAGATCGCCAGGTTGCGCACGCCGGGTTGAACGACGGCGGTGCGCGCCAGCGGGTCGACGCGCTTGATCTGGCTCATGCGCGCGGTGGACAGCACCACGCCATCATGGATCGGCAGCGCGCCGCCCGACAGGCCGGTGCCGGCGCCGCGCGGCACCACCGGCACGTTCAATGCGCGGCAGACGTCGAGGATCGCCAGCACCTGCGCTTCGTCGGTCGGCAGCGTCACCACCAGCGGCAGCTGGCGATAGGCGGCCAGGCCGTCGCATTCGTAGGGCCGGGTGTCCTCGGGGTCGGACAGCACGCAGGATGCCGGCAGGCGCGCGCGCAGGGCCGCCGCCACCTGCGCGCGCCGTGCGGCAGTGGTGGACGCGGCAGCGGCGCCAGATTCAAGGACGAGGTCGTGCATGCTTCGATTGTAAGCACAATCACCACGTTTTGTCGTATGCTCATCCCATCGTTTTTTCTCACCAACGCATAAGACAACATCATGGGCAACCGACTCTCTAAAATCGCCACCCGCACCGGGGACGACGGCAGCACCGGCCTGGGCGACGGCAGCCGCACCGGCAAGTACAGCGCCCGCGTCCACGCCCTGGGCGAAGTCGACGAACTCAATTCCTTCGTCGGCCTGCTGCTGTGCGAAGACATGCCGGCCGCATTGCGCGACGAACTCGTCACGATCCAGCACGACCTGTTCGACCTGGGCGGCGAGCTGTGCATCCCCGGCTACCAGATGATCAAGGAAGAACACGTGGCGCGCCTCGACGGCCTGCTCGAGAAATACAACGCCGACCTGCCGGTCCTGAACGAATTCATCCTGCCGGCCGGCTCGCGCGCGGCCTCCACCGCCCACGTGTGCCGCACCGTGTGCCGGCGCGCCGAACGCGCCATCGTGGCCTTGTCTAAGGCCGAGCAGATCCACGCCCATCCGCGCCAGTACGTGAACCGCCTGTCCGACCTGATGTTCGTGCTGGCGCGTGTATTGAACCGTTATGCGGGCGGCAGCGACGTGCTGTGGCAGCACGAGCGCAAGCGCGGATAAGCCATGGTCGATGACTTCATCGGCGTCTACGACGACGCGCTCACGGCGCAGCAGTGCGACGCGCTGCTGGCGCGCTTCGAGGCCAGCGACAAGGTGGTGCGCGGGCGCACCGGCAACGGCGTCGACGTCGACAAGAAGGACAGCTACGACATCACCATCAACCTGCACCCTGAATGGAACGACGTCACCCAGCTGCTGCTCGAGACCATGATGCGCCACCTGGTCGACTACGCCCAGCGCTACCGCATGCTGCTGATGGGCTCCCTGTCGCCCACCCTCGAGCATCCGCAAACCGGCGTGCCGACGGTGCTGTCGATGGATAATTTTGACCAGGTAGGCACGCCCTACGTCGAGACCCTGCTGCGCACGCTTTACCGTCCCGGCACCATCAATCTGCAGAAATACCGGCAAGCCAGCGGCGGCTACCACCACTGGCATTCCGAGATCTATCCGCAAAATGCCAGCTGCGATTCGCTGCACCGGGTGCTGCTGTGGATGGTCTACCTGAACGACGTCGACGACGGCGGCGAGACCGAGTTCCTGTATCAGGGCCGCAAGATCGCGCCCAAGAAGGGGCGGCTGGTCATTGCGCCGGCCGGCTTTACCCACACCCACCGCGGCAATGTGGCGCGCAGCGGCGACAAATACATCGCCACCTCGTGGATCTTGTACCAGCGCGCCGAAGCGCTGTTCGGCCAGCCGGCTTAGGCCACGAAATCGTCTCAAGGCGCATGCGCGCCACACTGTTCAAGCAGGTAGTCCGCGCAGTCATGACTAGCGCCTTTGCTCAATAACGCTAAATCATGAACAATATATGGGTTGTCGCTGGATTTACCTATATTTCTGCTTTATGACAGCAAAAATACGGAACAATGTATCGTTTTTACCGGACTGGCCGTAGACTAATTCTATGCGGAAACATTTCGTCCCGCGCGTTCAACCCGGCACATCATGAACATTTTCAGCACCATCCAATCCACCGTCAACTCCTTCTACCTCGCCTTCTACGGTCGTCCGGCCGACGTCGCCGGCATGGCCTTCTGGTCGCAGCAACTGGTCGCCAATAATGGCGACCTCGGCGCCATCACCCAGGCCTTCGCCGCCTCGGAAGAAACGCAAGTGCGCTTTGGCGCCGACAGCGTGGCCGACCGTGTCGCCGATATCTACCAGTCGCTGTTCAACCGCGCGCCGGAAGCGGCCGGCCTGGCCTTCTGGACCAATGCGATCGAACAGGGCCACGCCTCGCTGGCCGATGTCGCGATCTCGATCCTGAAGGGCGCCCAGGGCAGCGACGCGACGCTGTCGGTCCTGCGCCAGCAGGCCGCCGACGCCTTCACCGCACAGGTCGCGCTCGAGGGCAGCCAGTACAGCGGCTACGCGTCGGTCGAAGCGGCCCGCATCCTGGTGCGCGCCGTGACCCTGGACAGCAGCAGCGCCGACCTCGAGGCGCTGGTGAAGGCCGCCGTCTCGTTTGCCGATACCGCGACCAACACCCCGCAAGTGGTGGAGGCGATCGCGGTCAACACCACCCTGCTGGCCCTGTTCGACACCCCGCGCGGCGCCATCGAGCCAGTCGAACTGGCGCAGGCCCTGGCCGATACCGCCAAGGCGGCCGCCGGCGACCCGGTCACGCTCGATTCGCTGCTGCGCGGCGGCGGCATGGACAAGGTCCTCAAAGTGATGCCGGCTGATGCGACCCTGCAGGACGTGGTCGATGCGCTGGCCAGCGGTGGCCTGCCGGCCGCGGTGGAAGTGGTGTACCCGACCAAGCCGACCCCGGAACCGGGTCCGACGTTCGCGCTCACCCTCGCCTTCGAAGGCGTCAGCCAGGGTACGCTCGACACCCACAACGATAACGTCACCAACAACGCGGTCGCCGACGTCACCTTCAGCTACCAGGGCGCCGACCTGAAAGCGGGCCAGCACTTCGAGTACAGCGTCGATGGCGTCACCTGGATCACAACCGGCGTCGAACCCTTGGCCGCGACCAAGCAGGTGGTCATCAAGGACCTGGCGCTGGCGGCCCCGGTCGAAGCGGCCCTGCCGTCGCTGCTGCTGCCGGTTGCGCTGGCGGCGCAGAATACCGCTGACGTCGTCACCATCGTGCAGTTGCGCGCGGCCGACGCCAGTGGCGCCACCACCACCCCGGTCAGCCAGGCGATCGTGTACGACCATTACGCCGCCGCGCCGATCGTGGCGCTGGCGTCGGACAATACCCTGCAGGTGAGCGGTCAGGAAAGCGGCGCACTGGTGCAGTACAAGGTCGTGACCCAGGTCGCGCTGCCGGTCATCTCCCAGCTGGCAAGCACGTCGGGAACCACTCAGCCGACGGGCGACGACGGCTGGACCAGCAAGGCGCCCGACCTCAAGGACGGTACCCACACCGTGCTGGTGCGCCAGATCGACGCGGCCGGCAATACCAGCCTGGAAACGGCACTCACCTTCACCATCGCCCCCGAGGCCAGCGACACCCTCACCGTGAGCGCGACCCCTGACGGTATATCGCTGGGCAGCAGCGTCGCCGGCACGATCTACCTGGCTTCGCCGGGCGGCCAGGACGCGGTGCAATCCCTTGACGCCAGCCACGGCGCAACCGTCGGCACGGTATCGATCGGCGCGCAGGCGGCAGTCGTCAGCGGCATCCTGGAAGTGGTCCCGACCAAGGGCGACACCCTGGCCGACAGCGAGGGCGTGGTCTATACGCTCGGCACCGATGGCGACGACGTCATCGCGGGCATGGTGGCCTGGGGCTTCGACGGCAACGACACCCTGATCGGCGACGCCGGCGTCAACACCCTGTACGGCGGCGCGGGCAAGGACACCCTGTTCGGCTTCGAAGGCGACGACCTGCTGGTGGGCGGCGCCGGCGCCGACCAGATCACCGGCGGCTCGGGCGCCGATACCTTCATGCTGCTCCAGGGCCGCGACTCGACCGTGCAGTATGACCAGGACGGCAAGGCAGTCACTGGCGGCTTCGACACCATCACCGACTTCAGTGTCGCCGAGGGCGACAAGCTCGGTTTCGCCGACGGCGCGCTGGCCGACAGCACGCTTGGCCTGACCGCCAGCACGACGTTCTACGCCTCGGTCGAGAACCTGCTGCTTGACGCCAGCTTCCACCTGGCGAACTACGCCAGGGACGGTGCGGTATTCGCCGGCCAGGTCGACCGCGACGTCTACGTGAGTTCGATCGGCAACGGCGACATCTCGCTGCTCAAGCTCGAGAACACCTCGGTGCTCGACCTGACCCCGGCGCAGTTCAGCGGCCTCACCGGCGAAGTGCTCTACAGCGGCAATGGCACGGTGGCCGACGACCCGTTCGGCGACAACGTGCTGGGCGCGAGCGACCCGCTGCAGGCCGTCTACCTGCGTGGGCAGGAAAGCAATGATGTCATCAGCGACAGCCTGCTGGCCGACATCCTCAATGGCGGCATCGGCGGCGACGATATTCACCTCTCGGGCGGCCATGACACCCTGGTGGTCGCGTCGAGCATGGATTCGAACCTGGGCTCGTGGTTCAGCGAAGAGACCCCGCGCAGCTTCGATATCGTGCACACCACCAGCCACGATGCGTTCACCTTCGACTTCGGCGTCACGGTACACGGCGTGGGTAGCGGCGTGATGCAAAAACCCGAAGACGGCAGCTTCGCAGCGCTGTTCGTTGCCATCACGGCAGCCTACAACACGGCCGCAAGCTCCGCCGGCGACGCAGTGCTGATGACGATCGAGGGCAAGCAATACCTGATCGTCGATGATGGCGATAGTGTCATCAGCGGTGAAGACCTCGCGATCCAGATCGTCGGTTCGGGCAGCATCGCGCTCGATGGCTTCGGCAATGTGGTCTACACCCCGGCCGGCGTCGTCGAGACGGGCGGCGGCAGCGGCAGCGGCAGCGGTATCCCGGGCTGATCACCAGCGATGGCCGAAAAAAAGCCCGCCTTCTCGCGAAGGCGGGCTTTTTGCATTCACAGATGCGACGATCAGCCGTTATTGACCACCAGCCGCGGCTCGCCCTGCGCCACCAGGCGCGCCCGGATCGACGCCGCGATGCCTTTGGCATCGAGCCCCACCGACGCCAGCAGCGCCTGCGGATCGCCCTGGTCGATGAAGTTGTCGGGCAGGCCCAGGTTCAGCACCGATTTCGCGATGCCGGCTTCGGCCAGCGCTTCCATCACGGCAGCGCCGGCGCCGCCCATGATGCAGCCCTCTTCCACCGTCACCAGGAGTTCATGCTCCTGCGCCAGGCGCTTGACCAGTTCGACGTCGAGCGGCTTCACGAAGCGCATATTGGCCACCGTCGCATCGAGTTCATCGCCGGCCGTCAGGCTCGGCGCCACCATCGAGCCGAAGGCCAGGATCGCGACCTCTTTACCGGTGCGGCGCACTTCGCCCTTGCCGATCTCGATCGAGGTCAAGGCCTCGACGATCGGCGCGCCGACACCGGCGCCGCGCGGATAGCGCACCGCGGCCGGGCCGGGATAGTGATACGCCGTGGTCAGCATCTGGCGGCACTCGTTTTCATCCGACGCGGCCATCACGACCAGGTTCGGGATGCAGCGCAGGTAGGCCAGGTCGTAGTTGCCGGCGTGGGTCGCGCCATCGGCGCCGACCAGGCCGGCGCGGTCGAGTGCGAA
>Ga0265798_10011502_pt1 | contig 10778 bp, 9 predicted proteins | sample P3T30metagenome_FD_192430 | JGI IMG/M metagenome (GOLD analysis project Ga0265798, IMG submission 192430) | Plant litter microbial communities from East Loma Ridge, Irvine, California - P3 T30 | ecosystem: Environmental > Terrestrial > Plant litter > Unclassified | place: USA: California... | reverse complement strand
GACGCATCATCAAACAGCATGGACTCACAAGACTGGCCGCCCACCGAAGCCTTGAAAACAGACCAGCAGTCCGTCTCTAACTGGCTCACCAACACAGCCGACGCCGGCTTCACAGACACATTCTGCCCCGCGAGCGACACTTCAGACGCCTGCAAAGGAATGAAGAGCCACTTCAAACCCGCCCTCTCGATCCCAATGAAGAAGCAATACACCTGGAAATACCTGCCCGACATCGACGGCAACAGCCTCTCAGGTCGGTTCCGGGCCTTCCTCACTTCCAACAGCAGCCCAATGAAAGCGACAATTTTCAAAGAGTGGCACGACAGCCGGCTGATGCCATGGGTGCATTTCATCCCGCTGGATATCACGCTGCGGGATCTGTGGGCTACCATGGCATATTTCTTGGGGTTCTCTGACTTGCAAGCACACGATTCTGAAGGCGAGAGGATTGCTACGGAGGGGCGCTTGTGGGCGGATAAAGTACTGAGGAGGGAGGATATGCTATTGTATGTTCATCGGGTGTTGCTTGAGTATGGTCGGCTTTGCGATGATGATAGAGATAGGCTTGGTTTTACGGATGATTGGCGGGCAGGGTAATGTGTTGATCCATTTACGAGGTGGGCGTCGGCGATGCTAGACGGAGACTGCAAAGGTGCCCCATTAACATGCTGGAATCTGAGGGGTATATACAAATACATGACGGCGATGACGCTCCAAAGTCGACCCTACTACAAGTCTGCCCATCGCATAGCTAAGCATTTTGCTCTGATCCCCTGGCCGGCGCAAGAAAGCAAAGTGTTGATGCGTACCAACGAAAGCTGTAAGGTACTTCTCCATGCCCGAGTCCTCCATCTCAAGCGCGGTCGGGGATGACGCAGCATCGGCACCCACCCTGAACAACATTGCGTACGACGTGCGCGTGTGCAACTTTGCCACCAACACTGCGACCCGTGTACGCAGGCTCGTCGGCATCGTTGGCGACGGTGTTGCCATAGCCGAGTTGTGACATGAGACGATCGACCGTAGCATCATCAGAAGTGTCCGGATTGGCGCGTAAAAGGCAAGGAAGATGATAGACATGACCGCAAGCGAATCCAATCAGAGGCAAGGTTTCTGTTGGGTAAGGATGGTTAGCAAAGAACTACAAGACAAAGATTGGGATTCTTCGACTTACCTTCTTCGTGGAAAGCCTCGCCGCAGCCTACGCAGTGCCCGGGCTTGACCTCTGCGCTGTGTTTAGGCGCCTTGCGCTTCGGCATGGGGAGCGCATCGCCTTCCACTCTAGTGGGAACGTCATGCACAGTCAAGTCGACATCTGTAGCAGACTCGTGGACGACCTCAAAGCGAACGGCTTTCTTCTGACCGGCTCGGAGCGTATCCATTCCCATGGCGACTTCGCCTTCGAGGACTTTCGCCACGCCTTCGGAGATAGAGTACTGAATCTCATACTCTTTGACGAGTCGCATGATGCCCTGTTTGAGTCCTTCGATCTCGAGGCCAACGGGAATGCGCCGCACAAGCTCTGCTGGGTCGACAGCCGTACCGACCTCCTCCAACAAGCCACGAATGAAAGCAGGCTTGTCCATGCCGTACTCGAGCAGATCGTCCCAAAGGTCGGGATTGACCTTGACAAACTCAATAGCTTTCTTGACGTCTCCGAGCTCGCCAATGATGAGCCACAAAGCGCGCTTGAGCTGCCCCGTCTTGCTGAGCACGTGTACAAGCTCTAAGATGTAGTGTCTCTGCTCGCAGATTGCAGCAGCCTTGTCATAGCTGTATACCTCACTGGATTGTAGGAATTGTAGGAGGAGTTCTCGATCGTACTCCGCGAAGAGTTCGACTGCTAGATCGGCGTGGTCTTCGACCAAAGCATGACCTTGATCAATTTCGTTCAGGGCACTCTTACCAGATTTTCCGCGGGGTGGCTTCACCTTATGTTCCTTCGAACCACCATGCCAGAGCGCGCGGAGGTAGAAGAACAGGAACATTTGCATGCTTTCACCTTTCTCCTGAAGCTGCTCAATAACTGTGACAGGCAAGATGCTTCCGCGCAGCGCTTCTTCGACTAGCATACCGACTGGCTCTGCACTCGCTTCCTCAAGCTCAGACAAAGGTGCCGATCGCATCTGCTCCTTGCTGACCTTCAGCATCAAGAAGCCTGGGATATCGTCCGCCAGGGTCTCTACGATTTTCTCGTCACGGATAAGGCTCATAGCCGCGTCCGAGTTCTGAGTGAGGATGAAGCATCGCAGTGCTTCCCGAGGCTGAGCGTTCGCTAGATACAATTTCGCGAGCGATTCGAGTAGCATTCGCCAATCACGACCTTGAATACCATCCTGTGTGCTTTGCTCAGTGACTTCGCGGGTGCGCAGCCGGCTTTCAATGGCCGTGATGATGCTGTGTACATCGAAGAGTTCCGTGTCCCAATCGTCTAGCAGCCGGGCAAGACGTGGAGGGTCGCTTACAATATAGTGACCCAGAATGATTTCATAGACTTCGCTTGGCAAGGGCGGCTGCAGCATGGTGGCTGGGACGTATGGTGTAATCTCGTCGAACTTGTTCGCCTGTGCGAAAGTGAAAACCCAGTGTTCCCAGCGGGTGCTTCCTTCGAGCACCTTACTTGCAGCCTGGCCAGCTTCAGTCCACTTATCCGCAGTGACGAGCTGGCCGAGCCAGAGGTCACCGATGCGTCTTTTCTCCTTTGCAGAGGTACTGTTGTTGTTTCGTGTGCCGGACATTGTAGTGGTGGACTCCGCATCAGCAAAGAAGTCCGCAAGACTGTCTTTCTGGGCTCTCGAAGGGCTCTCGTTCGTTGACCCAATAGACTTGCGGTCTGCAGCAGAAGGCTCGATAATGTCAGGGTGCTTGTCAAGAAGTATCCAGGCTTGCTCGTACTGATGATGCTCAAGCAGCCAGTCCAGGTGGTCGCTCAATTCTCGCTTGACTGCCATCACACAGTCAAACGGACTTTGAATGAAGAGCTTCAAACCGGGCTCGGCAGTATAAGGATGCGCATCGAGTTTTGCGCGCACCTGTGAAGGCACAACGCCCCGAATACTACCACTTCTGGGCGAAGAAAGTCCTGTTCCTGTCCGACCGCTTTCATCTTTGCTACCATCAGACCGGATGAGTGCGTTTGCACCAGATGTAAACATTCGAGTGGCATAACCGCCGCCAGAGATCTCCCACAGGCCCTCGAGAGCACCTCTCTGTTCTTTCGTGGCTTTGTCTGGCATAGGTGGCGGGATGAACAAAGTCCCGAGATGATAATCCTGTGCACTGAGAGTCTCGAACCGGCTCACGCTAAGCTCGTCAAGATCAATTTCTTCGCCGTCTTTGACGTTTACAAGTCTCAGTTGCGGCGCAAGGCTGGTGTGCTTGTGCTGACGGCCCTTCCTGGCCGTGTCGGTGTTGCTGCCGCCCGCAGTGGGCAGAAGGTTATCGTCGTCGTCCCTTGTCCGGTAAGCCAGGATTGCCAGCATAGAAGGGGTGTACAATGACAGCCCCGAGACAATGCAGTCGCGGAATTGCAACTTGTGGATGATATCGGCGCTACCGATCTGCCTCTGTCCAGCGTTCTTGCCAGATGGCACCTTTCCGCCCTCGTGGACATGCATGATCCACGCGGTATCGCCCCATCCGACGACAAGTTTCTCGAACTTCTTTTCTCGTTTCGAGCTCTTTGGCGTGCCGTTCAAACCGCCGTTCAGCGATTGCTGCGCCTCCGTGGCAGTTTCCAAATCATCACTCTCCAAAAGTCGATCGTCAACCCACTCAGCTCTGGCCTTCCACACCCCAGCCATATCTTCCCAGCTTTTACGATTTGGCTTTGACGCATGTGCGATTCGTTTCCAGGCGTCCTCGCTCGATTCATCCAATCGCAGATGCGACCGCATGATCTTGATACCTTCTTCGTTCACCCATACCACCCACTTTCCGCTCAGACTCCACTTGATAGTGCTGATAGTGCCCTCACCCTGGTGTAGAACTGTGTCTTTTCCGTTGCTGGTGCCCAGTCCAATACTTCCCAGCCATCCCGAGGCCGATGCAGCGGAGCTGTTTGTATTCGCATCAGAGCTGACTCCAGATTTACCTCCGACTGTCAGGATCAGACTGCCAGCTCGTCCGCCCGAGAGATATGTGCGATCTGTCTTGTAGTCTGGCGAGAGCGCGACAGCCTGCACGGGTCGCGCAAAGTTTCGTAGTTGTACATCTTTTGGGTCCACAAGGGAAGAGATGCACACGTGTCCGTCTATGGAAGAGGTGGCAATGTAAATTTGGTTTGTGGGAATGTTTGGCACAATTGGTTGAGGTGCGCGCACAGTTTTCGTCTTGGAAGTCACGGTCGACTTGATTGATTCGGCCTTCCCGGGCAGTGTAGATTGGGCCAGAAATGCGTTGCCGTCCTGCGTGCGGGTGAGAGTCGGCGGAGGTGGAACCGGAGATACTGAGCAACTAGTGATGCTTGCGGAGTGTGCATGGTATGTCCGTATGTTCTCCATTGTAGGCAGCGAAAGCGCGTGGATGTTTCCATCCTGGGTTCCCATGATCATCTTGTCGCCAGCCACGCAAAAGGCTGATGTGAAGTCGCCATTCCTGTATACGCCGGCGAGGCTGCCGGTCAATTTGGCGTACTTCAGCTTTGGCTCGTCCTCTTCCTCATCCTCGTCGTCGTCCTCCTCGACGTCCGCCTCGTTCTGCTCTCCAGGCTGGTCGGCATGTTCGCGGTTGAGCTCAGCATCGTCCGGTTTGGTTCCTGAGGCGGCTGCCTGAGGGTCCACAGACATGCTGTAGGCATCGAGGGCTGCTCCAGCAGTGGCAGGGCAGTGATATTGCGGCGATGCGCAAAAGGTAGAGCTATGGCCGGAGTGGTGGAGGTGATCGGGGTGATGTCAAGCCGCAGCCAGCTTGAAGCCGCCCACGCGAGATCGACAGCGCAACCAGAAATCACCACACGCTTTCACAGCACGACACCCATATTACACCAACTAACCATATATCTCGCAATGTCGTCGCATCAGGCTGCTACGTGGATAGCATTCGGCGCAATCTGTAGGAGAAGCCTCACCACTCTGACCGCTGCACGGAACTCGCCTCGTCACCAGCTCGCAGCCTACAAACCACCAGGACACTCATATCTCGCATCGCAAGCAGCCCGAGGCCGCAAGATCCCAAAGAACCACTTCACAGCCAACAGACCCTTGAGGCAAGACGTGGTGGAACAACCTCAGAACCAGAAAGACTCCAAGCGCAAGACCGCCCGCTCCAATGCGGCATCCACTTCCCTTCGGCGTGTGGCAGTCGAGGCTCAGAGATCGAGGGACGGCCTGGTTAAGGGCAAAGGCAGAAAGAGACATGTAGACCCTGTAGCAGAGACGAAAGAAGTCACGGCGTTCTGCGCCGCAGAATCATATTCCGTCTCAACTGCCCGCCGCCTCATGATGCAAGAGGGTTTCCATCCTGACCCTTTGAAAACAGACCTATTCCCACAGGTGCTGCATGTCCAGACGCCCAACTACATTACGCAAGATCCTGAGACTGGAGAGAAGAAGGAGCAAGGCATTGGCGATGTCTTTATTTTTCCATCTGGGAGTTGTGTCACATGGAACGTACCAGAGCATATCGGCAACAACATTGTGACACGTATCATTCGTCCTGCCGCCGAAAATCCGCACCAGACTGAGGTTGAGGACTTTGCATATTTGGAGGATGGCACGCGGGACTCTTCAGTCATAGTCGGTGACACAATCGTCCTAGGGACTCGACCTTCCCACGACCACCAACACGTCGAGAGTGCCTCTATCCCCGACTCGGACTCACCACCCCGCCACGAAACCGACACTGTCCTTGCGAAAATCGCCTACTCATCCGCCCTGGCTCGCTCCACCAAGCTAGCAGTCCTCGAAGAAGCACTTGCTCTCTACTTCCAAAGCACACGCCAAATCCCAACTACCCTCTCCGCCGGGTCGCCTCTGCGTTTCACACGGCAATTTATCCTCCGCAAAACAGGCGAGTTACTCAGCATCCGCGCCCAGCTCAACCTCTATTCTGAACTCACAGACTCCCTCCCCGATCTATTCTGGGACTCGCCGCACAACCTGGGTCTGGAGAGCTACTACGATAGCCTGGGCAAAGCGCTGGACGTCGGTGTGCGGATCAAGGTGCTGAACGAGAAGATGGACTACGCGAGCGAGATTGCGGCGGTGCTTAGGGAGCGCCTCAGCGAGAAGCATTCCACGGGCTTGGAATGGCTTATTATTGGTCTGATCACGATCGAGGTCATGTTTGGGATCTTTGAGATCTCGGAGCTTTGGCGGGAGAAGAATTCGGCGGTGGAGGCTGAGGAGACGCGGAAGCTGCTCAATCGTTTCCTGGAGATGCAGCTGGCCAAGGATAGTACGGCACGTTCGTGATGTTCTTGATGGTGGTCTTCAGTCGAAATCAGCTCGATTACAATGTCTGACTGGAAAGTCAACCGCGAATTCATGAGATCAACAGTCTTCGTATCTGCATCACACAAGTACATTGGACCCACAGAAAGACAAGCATCGAGAAGGTAGCAACACCCAAAATTGAAGAAAGCGCCGCAGTTCCGACATGTGGTATCGATTTCGCCGCATTGGTATATTAAGGGTTTTAACAGGAAATCGCACCGTGACCTGTTCCGTCTGAGATGTCGGTCAAACGTTCGGTGGTATTGATTCCGACCTGGAGTCCACTGGTCCCATTTCATCAAGCTCATTGCGTCCCTCCCCTTGCCCGTATAGCCTTCCCAACAAGGTGTGATGTTGGCAGATGCGCAGAACCGCACTGGAAAATAAGAAATCCGAGCCTGTACCCTCGTCAAGCCCCTCTTGTCCGCAGACTTTTGCCAAGACTCGGGTGAAATCATGGACACGGTGATAGCAACCGTCGAATGTAGTTGATCGGTTCCAGGAATATGTTGAGTGGTGGTGAACGTCCGATTCCATGTGGAGTTCGGCGAGATTAAATGCTTTCGGAGTCGAAACAACTCATGTCTTGTGATCCGTAGCGGTGCAGCGATTCCGAAGTAGACAGATCTGTTGAGTGGCGAATTATGATTCGCGCAAAAGGCCCCGTTGGGTGATCGCATCGCACTCAAGCTGCCTTGTTGGGAGGGAAATGAGCCTCCTTGACAATTCCCTCATCATCAAGTCTCACAAACTCCATGTTGGACAAGCTCAGCCAGTCGTGATCCCAAGCATCCAGTTTGAGAAGAGTCTGCTCATCTTGCAAGTTCGGCACCCAGAGTCCGCTCTTGTACTCTTTCTTCTCGCCGTCCTTGGCGAGTTCGAGAAGTTGCTGTCTGGTAGTCGCAGGTCTGCCTGCTCTGCGCTCGGCCTGCAGAGCGTTGATCTCCTCGTCCATGTGAGTGAGGTACTCCTCGACAATGGCCTTGAATTGGGGTAGGTCGAAAGGGTGGAGAGTGTCGGGCAGGTTCTCCTTGAACCACGCGATGCGGTTCAGCCACTGCTCGTTGATGCCCTTTTGGACTTTGTTCTTTCGGTTCACACGGTCGTCGCGCGTGCTGGCTTTGCGAAGGCGTAGGGCATCTCTGCTGTTTTCGTGGAGGGCTCTGGAGTTGTTGCCCTTCTTCTTCGTCACTAACTTTTGGATCTTGTTCAATCTGGAAGGCATTTTGGGTGTTTTGTTGCTGCTGTCGGGAGTCTTAATTATTGTAGTCGGTTTATCTTCACGCCTGGCTGATATGCAGTTGCTCGGCGAGAATTCTCGAACTCGGGTTTAGATGCGGTGTTAGTACCGATGCGTTGATTGGTTATCTCTCCCGGGCGCTAGCGGGTATCCAGCATGGTTCGATCTCGCGAGGGGAATATCGGTCTTCACCAGCTCGACGACTACGAAAATGAGTATCTCTGTCATGAAGACTTGAACATTTCTGGATACAATCAGCGTCTGCGCAGCTTTTTGGTTTCGGAGCACATTAAGGCTGAGAACGACGAGTGGCGAGTATGGTCGCCCATCGCGATCAGATCTGACTTGGACACGTTCATCAGCTAAGTTGCAGTAGGCAATAAGTCAGTGAAAGCGTTTGTTCAATTCGAGCGGTGTTGGTCCCTCAGGTCAGCGAAGAACCGACAGAGCGACAGAATCCAGAGACTGACTTCCTTCTCTCAATGGATCAGCCTTCAATAAGCAGTGGTATCAGCGGCTTTGGTGCATTATAAACATGCGAGTACCAGTGAGACACCCATATCGACGTTTTGAAAGGTTTCGCATACCCGTTCACATTGGAAGTCACTTGCCTTCATCATAGATTTACTCGATCTGGCTTCTAGACTGCTGTTTGATCAGAGTCTCAATGCAAGTTGCAACAAGTTTATATCTTATGATCTTCTTCGAGCCCGACCGCACTATCGCGAATCTCTTGCTGCTTCAGTTACTATTCGCCTATGAATGGCTTACGAGTCTGTGTTCTTGTACTTATCGACGCACGGCGAGAGTTCTCGACCATACTGTACAATTCGCGATGCTCATTGGCTGAACAGTAGCCGACGCTACTGGGTATCAGACGGGATCGTTTCGAGGTTCGATCCCTGCGCCTGTCGCATCAACGACCACCGAAGTAACAACGCTGAAAAGTGCTGTTTCTGTCACGATTTCTTATAATATATCTTTGGACTCGGCTCGAATGACCTTTCGGCGATTCCCCTCTTGTATAACGAATTCTAGCTTGGGCATTATTGTGTTGCTATGTCTCAATTCCAAACGTGTCAAAGGGTTTCATAGACTGTTTGATCTCTGCGGTCAGTGGACGACCGCCTTGTAGTCCGACTCTGGCCATCTGATGATTCAATTGAACAACATATGTTTGATCGCCTGATCGACCTCTAAGACTGGAGCAAGTCCTACTACTGGCCGGATTTTATCTCTTTGACCGGCTTTGACCAACTTGCAAGAGATAGAAGTGTGGGATGTCAGGGTTAGTGTTAGGGTAACAAGTCAGCAAAACCCGGCGACACATACATGTAGTCTTTTAACTAATGTATCCGATGTTGCTCATTGACCTAGATCGCAAGTCATGGTTGTGGTTGAGATGATAGATTGGCTGTTGATTGACATGCGATCCCACGGGTTTACAACAGGTGCTAGTCGCTGTTCTTTAGATTTTTGTGATCACTCCATTTGGCGATTGTCTGCATTTCTTGGATGTTGAGATTGTCGTGTCGTGTTAAAGCAACGAGCGTTTCGACTGAAGACATTTGACTACTTATACGCGCGCTCTTTTTTACACTGCTGGGATTCATTTCATGACTGCTAGGTACATTATCGAGGTGATACTGTACAAGGACATCCATCTGGGGTGGGATTGTCACATGTCAAGCGTCGGCGTCTGTGAATGTGGACTTGCCCATCAACACAGCCCGTGACCATAATGCAACGGCACCCACTCCTACGTTTTTTGCCCAGGGCCCACACTCTCACAACTCCATGTATCTCATATACCTTACATCAACAACTCCCTAGAGCATATGCCACCAAACGCGGCCCCGCAGACTACACAGAAGAAGACCTCTCCGCCGCGCGCAAATGGCTCGCCAACCTAAACCCAGACACCATCCCAAGCAACCTATGTGAAATCACCTTCTCGCGGTCCTCAGGTCCTGGAGGTCAGAATGTGAACAAGTAAGTCTCAATAGTCCTACCTCAGATCTCTCACAGTACTCCCAAAGCTAACACCGCCCTCCCCAGAGTCTCCTCCAAAGCCACCCTCCGCCTTCCAACCTCCAACCTTCTCCCCCTCCTCCCTCCAATTCTCCACGCCCCGCTCCTAGCCTCCCGCTACCACGCGCCCAAGACCTCCGCCTTGATCATCCAAGCCGACGATTCGCGCAAGCAAGCCGACAATGCCACGGCGTGTTTCCGCCGGTTACACGCTCTGATCCAAGAATTAGGCCAAGAGACTGTCCCGAACGAGACCAAGCCAGGCCAGGCAGAGAGAATCGAGAAGCTGGCAAAAGTAGAGGCCGCGGGGAGGAGGAAGATGAAGGAAAGGCAGAGTTCGAAGAAGGCTGCTAGGAGGAGTTCGGGGCGTGGGGATGATTGAGAGTTGTTTTTGGTTTGTTGAGACGGAGTGGTGATGTCTTGGGACTCGGGAAATTCTTTCTGGACAACGACATTGGCGAGCAGTAGCGTTCTTCGGGTGAAGCTTCACATCGAACACTCTGTGCTAAGACCAGACGACAGCGGAAGCCGAATCGCCTTTGTTCGCTGAAATGTCCACACGGTTCTTCTCCCGAAGAATGTCACAAAAGACGGGGCTTGAAGCATGGACAGCGTGCGAGCTGCCTACCTAATGGCTTTCGCAGAGTCTCATGGAAAGACGACGCGGAGGATTAGCCTCTACGGAAGGCTGGCAGCGGTATCTATCAGCGAGAAGGGGGAGGACGAGGCAATAGAATGCAGCCTGAGAGGGAGATGCAGGACAGAAGCCATACATAGGGATGAGCCAGGCATGACATGATGCTCTCGCACAGATACACCCACAGACATAACTCTACTTCGACAGCAGTGCGAGTCGCGATGAATGCAAACGATGGGACGACGGACGGTCAAATACATCAAGTCCACAGCAACCCGAACGTAAGAGAGATCCATTTAAAGAACCCAGACATACGTGTTATCGTTAGTGTTGGATAGAAATCAAAATCGTTCAATCAGGCTTGCTAATGTTACGGATGATCGTGACGAGACCACTTTGTATTTCACAGTATAACATCCTCTCATTATCGCCCAGT
>Ga0265798_10011501_pt1 | contig 10779 bp, 12 predicted proteins | sample P3T30metagenome_FD_192430 | JGI IMG/M metagenome (GOLD analysis project Ga0265798, IMG submission 192430) | Plant litter microbial communities from East Loma Ridge, Irvine, California - P3 T30 | ecosystem: Environmental > Terrestrial > Plant litter > Unclassified | place: USA: California... | reverse complement strand
CCTGAACTACGACGGAGAACATCCGAGCTGCAGCAGCCTTAACGTGTTCATGTTTGAACAGGGGTGTAAAGCTATTGCGATTCTGAAGTGCTCTGTAACAAATAATCAAGAGCACAAGACATGCATGTATTTTTCTATTCGTACAATTGAACCCGAAAGAAAGGAATCGAAAAATTAAAATGTCTTTAGCAATAACTAGTAGGGTGTGAGGTAGAAAGATTAGAGACCTAAACGGCGAAATCTTTCCTGCACACAGGCTTTTCCGGGGGACAGGGGGGGATGTTACCTGACTGCTTCAAGAGTGCATCTGGCTTAGATTGAATCCAACTTGCTTAGGGTCTAGTCTAAGTTACACATCTTCCATTTCTCGCCGCTCAACCTTACGTCCTTCGCCGTCCACGCTTCAAACCCTTGTTAAGATCCTGACCGCCTTAGCTAGACTCGCCACCTCCTTGGTCAGTTGTGCCCGGTACCGCTGGCTGTATTGGCATAAGCTTGCTTAGCTTGCTGCAGGTGTAGCGACTTCTGTATCGCCATTCGAGCGGCTTGAGTTCCAGTAGTTCTTGCTGCGCAGGACAGCTCTGATATTCAATGAGCCAGTGACCGCCCCAACAAACATTGACGTATGTTGACCATGAGCCTACCCGGCACCCCGCTGCCGCCACCTTAGGGCGACATACCCCGGAACACGAACAGGAACATATATCGACGGTGTGTGTTCAAGCGCTGCTCGTCCATGGCCACATTCGAAAGATGAGCTTGCTGTTGCAATTATCACGGGCCTCCACCATTGTCTGTAAAGTTGTGAACTCCTGCATCAAAACCCCAGCTATGCGAAAGAAGGTCGTGCGGAAGGACGTTGCGCTGGAGCCGTTGCTCGTCGTCGATGTTGTCTTGGAGTGTCCGTTTAGGACATGGACCAGGACGATGCTCTCATTGGGTCAGCTGTGTGGGGTACTGGTCGGAATAGACGCGTACCTGAGATTGGACTGGTGCCTTCACAGTCCACCTGCTAGCGGTAAGCAGCTGCGCGAAATAAGTGTGCTGGAGTTGCAGAAGGCACTGCTAGCGTCTCCCAATGTCGTCGTGCGGGTGACGCGGAGAGGCCCTGGGCTTGTTTCCTTTAGAGAAAATTGTAGCGGTCATTTGTAACGGTTTGGACCTTGCCCAGAATCACTCTAGTGTTAGATTCGGATAGCTCATGTACGGTTATCTATATATGCAGCTCAGCCCACCTCAGATAGTCAATTCAGCGCATGTTCTCCCCTCTCTGCGTACCGTTACATCATTGTATCACATTACCTGATGTCAAGGCGACAGAGGCGTCGCCTAGAGTCAGGATGACCGTTCAGGGCAATTGGCGCGATCGTGCCTGTCTGCGTGCTGTTGATAGGGCGGCAGCCAACCCAGCCCAGCCCGGAGGACGGCGCTTGGTGGACGGCGAGCAACAAGCCACACCTCGGTCAGAGTAGGTACCGTACCCGAATTTCAGCCACGTAACCTGGGCCTCGAGGCTTTTGACACTGCCCACACAAGCATGCTGCCAAGAACGTGTCAGGATATCTAATGCGATTGGCTTGTGAGCAGAGTACGTTACAGTACTGGTTCAAAAGTTTGTTCCGCGAAGCGACGCTAGCGCAAAATCAACATGGTGCTACAATACTTTAACACGTAATAAGTCAACAACCACAAGATCGAATTAAATAATTTTTGGTGTTCTGAAATTGCGAAAGCTTAGTATTTTGTTTGCCATCCTCGCGCACGCCGTACGGCGTGGAGACGCTGAGGCATGCTCATGATAAGTTGCTTAATCAGCTTCGCGGGTATGCCACGCCAGCACTCTTTCAAGGCCTCGCAGAACCTATCCCACTCCTCTGCAGCTGCGCTCCAATTGTTGTATTGTGGGTATAGGCGATACATGCGCCTTTTGAGAGCGTGCCAAAGGTGTTCAATTGGGTTGAGGTCGGGTGAGTAGGCTGGCCAGTTGATAGTGTTGGCGCGTGAGGCTGGCGGAGGTCGTACGTGTGCTGCTGCCAAGCCCGTGCTTCCGCATTTCGCTGACAAACAACAGCCTTTGCTCCTCCACATCTTTGCCGACATTGGTGACATCGTGTCTGACATCGTGTCAATTGCCATGGACGAGCGCAGCGAGGCCTTCGAAACGGACGGCGAAATCTCCATCCCTCAGCAATGGCGCGATCTGGTGCGCAAATATCGCAATGTAGGGACCAAAGTGGAGCAAGTCTGGAGAGCTTTCACGCCCAAACAGCGAGAGGAGGCCATGCGAGAGGCTGTTGGCGACGGAAAGGTCTTGGAAAACTCGCGTGATCCCGGTCTTGGACGGCTCAGGGACTTTCTTCCGGACTGGAACCTTGAAGACATCACGTCGACCCCGGACTTTTTCCTCGAGCGGCTCAAGTTTCGCGTAGAGAATAACCTACAGACCCAAATCTTTGAAGGTAGTTAAGATATGATGTCCAATGTTCGCGTTTATTCCCTGCTATGCCCTTTATTCTGCTCGCACGAATCCTTGTCAAGAATGGTATACTAAGATCTCATACGTCAGGTGCGAACGGAGGACCAGGCGACCAGGAAGTCGTCCGGGCAGCAGCTTTGCGGCAACCGCGCCGTAATCAAATCGCTCTTTTCGTCGATGATGCAGAGTATCCGAAATGGATCGAGTCGGGCGGAGGACCACAGGAGACGCTGGCGAACATCGCCAGAATGTGCGGAGGGCTCGCCCTTCCCAGCCACATAGCGGTGCCCTTGATCCACCGCCAGAGCAGTACTTTCATATTCTACAACCATCTCATCGAAGAACTGCTAGACTTGGGGTCGCAATCCAGAGCAAAGGACACACAGAAGAACAAGAAAACCCCCCAGAAAGAGACGACGATTGCGATGGCCAATTTGAGCGTTCAGCCCAGGCCTCTGAAGGTCGCCATCTCCGATGTTATCGCCCAAGCAGTCGAACACAGGACAGCCGCAGAAGACTACCTCCAGCTTTTGCGAAGCGAACCTATCCTCATGGATGCCGCAATCCGGATGTCATACATCAGCCGTCCTGAGCTTGTGCCCGACGACCGAGGTCGTATATTGCCTTTGATCACGGATCGTTACATTAGCAGCGCATTCTTCGAAGTCATGAGTGACGCAGTTAAAGTCGTCGACACATGGGCTTACATTGTTCGTCTGGTGTCGATGCTTGACGGGTTAAACGACAAGGTGAAGCGGCCGCTGTTGACGCAGGAGCTCTCGAATACATGCCATCACGAATATCGTCGAGCTCAAGCAGCGTTCCGCCGGCAAATGGCAGTGCGGCCTGGATTTGCTGGTCCGCGGTTCCGTCGGATTGGCGGCAAGATTGCAATGAAGGGCTCGCCGGGTGAGGCCACCATCTCTGACCCGCAGCTGCACTACGTCCTGCGATTGTGTCATCCCGATACGAGTCACAAGGACGCCGTGGAGTGGATACAGAAGCTCGACTACCACAACGCTCAATACGCCAACGATCGCTCAAGGCTCAATGGGCACCAAGTTCTGGCGCTCGGGGACTTGGCAATCATCATCAGTTTCATGCATACCCTGTCTACCGCACTGTCCATGCCCACCGGATCGAAGAAGTCTGGTATGCTGTTTATTGGCAGATCAGCTGAACTGGACGCCGAGTTGGCCATGATCAAAGAGCAGGCGGACTTTGGCGATTTCCTGATACCTATGCACAATGTTCTTGAGCCAGGCGTGGCTGCGAGCGCTCTGCAAGCTCTCGACGCGTTCGTCCTAGAGAAAGCCGGAGAAAGCTTGGGGTCACTGTACGACAGAATGCTCCAAGAGTGCCTCGAAGACGTGGAAGAGAAGTACATGAAGACCAAAGCCCGATATGACGAGAAGACCAAAGAGAATGGTAAGAAGCTTGGACCGCCCACGCACGCGCAGCACAGCCCATCGACGGCCTTCAAAATCGAGCAGCGCCGTGAGAAGGCCAAGACTCGCCCACTTCAAGTGCCAATCCACGACATCACTGCCATTGACACCGAAGAAACGCCAGCCGGGACTGGCTCTGCGCCCCGTCTCCAGGTCAAAGCCTCGGTCGCCGCCGTCTTTGAAAGCCTTTTCGCCAAATCCGAAGCCCGCGGCTCAGTGGCATGGGCAGACTTCGCCACCGCGATGGGAGACATTGGCTTCTCGGTCACGCCCAAGGGCGGCTCAGTCTTCCAATTCAATCCACCGACGGACAAGATGCCGGTGGACTCGCATTCCATCACGCTGCATCGGCCGCACACCTCGCAGATTGAGGGATGGCAGGTCACTTACTTCGCGAAGCGGCTGCAGAGGAAGTATGGGTGGGAGAAGGAAACCTTTGAGGTAGTGTGAGATCTTTGGGATAAGATGCTACAACGACGTAGTTCTTGGATTTGCGCGGGATTTGAGCCTAAATTGTAGAAAAAAATCAAAGGCTTGATGTTACGGAGACAGTGCGTTCCACATTAACGAGCGAGCGCCGGAATTCTGGTTTTGCGGCCATCAATCCGTCCCCAAGGACAGTGCAACCTCAGCACTCCGGCCAGTCATCGTATTGCTTTCTCACTTCTTTTCCCAGAGACCAAGTCATGGCTGCTCCCACCAAGGGCCCCGTCGTCATTGCTGTTGCTGCCCAGGATGCCGCCCCGCCGCCCGCCATGGCCGCCCCGGTGAGCGCTTCCAAGGCCGTGAGAGAGGACGCGGCTGTAGTGGAGAAACATGATGATGAGTATAGTGGGTCATGGGAAACGGCTTCGCTCTACTTGTGTTATCTTTCCTCACGAACACACCTGATATCAAGCAAGCCAAGTAGGGAGGTCCTGCTTGCTTGATTGCTTGAAAGTGCTTGCTTATTTAGAGATATAACGTATCCCACGGGCGAGTCGGCCACACGGGCGAGTCGGCCACTAGCATTGCTGTCGCTTCCAATCGTCTCGTTTGAGGACATACTTGCGCCTGTGGGATAAGGGCGAGGAGAACGGCGGCGCGGGGAGGGAACCCGCATGGCGGCGGTGCAGATGAGCCAAGGACGTCGGTCTTTGATTGCCTGAGCGTGCGCTCGTTGCCGTGTCGGATCACAATCGCGCCGCTTAGATCTGCTACTGGTAGGCCTTCCGGGGCGAGGCAGAGAGCCCAAGACACGGTGGGGACTGGTTTTCGTCGAAGCGACAGAGGCGGCGATGCGTCTTGCCTGTGATTACGTGTCTGGCGCGCGGTGTAGTGAGATAGTGCGACTCAACTCGCCGCTTAAATGTACCAATACTTTCGGCGCCGGGCAAGAAGCTCAAGGCACAGTAAGGTTGAGTGGCGCCGCTACCAGCGATCATCTCGCGGCCAACGCTGCGCACGACTAGTACTGCTGTTCCAGCTAGGAACTCAGGGGTGAGAGTTTGGCGGCGAGGCTGTCGCGAAGTTCGCTGAACAGGCAGTTTGGCTGGCGCGGTTGCCACGGAGTGGATGCGTGGCAGGCGTTGCGCGTGCAGTTGGCGTCACACGATTACATTTCTGCGGTTAGGGCGGGACGTGGCTAGGATGGTGAGGGTGACGTGAGTGGCGGCTGGAGTGAATAGATAGGTGGGTGGATAATGTTGTAGTGAAGTATTATGTATTGTCTTTTGTCAGGCAACCGGGCGGTCTTGGTGGCGTCGCATGAATTGCGTCCTTGGGAATGGCACTCTCCACGGCCCCGTGTAGGACATTCTTGTGGTGGTTCGTAAGGTACTTGGTCGGCGTGTAAATAGCGGTGCCAGCGAGGATCTGGACGTTGTACGCGGCGACCGACTTGTGCGAGCTGCGAGCCGATCGGCGGCCCTCGCTGGCCGGCATTACGGTCAGCACTCTGCACTTGTCAAGGCTGGTGGGAAGCGTAGACATGGAGAGCGACGCGCTCGACATGGCGCAGACCTTGGCCTGCCCTGCCTGGACGGTGAAGTTAGACAGCGTGGACGACGTTGATGCGGACGAGGCGTGTGGCGAGGGAGCTGCGCGACCGCTAGGCGCGTGGTGTGGTCGTGTTGGCGCAGCGCGGCCCAGGAACGCGAGTCTGCACTTCGAAGACGGGGCGTTAGTGGGCAAGGCGCTGGTACTTTTCGAAAAGCGCGTACTGCTGCGGTGTTTTGATGTAGTTGATGATATCAAGCAGCACACGCTTATCCAGGACTGCGCGGATGTCTGTGAGCGTGGTCCCTGCCGGAGTTCCGCTCCCTATTGCGTTGTAGATATTGTGCACCACTACGTTTGGCTGGTCCTGGTAGTCTGCGCCAGGTTTGATAGCGAGAGAGCATACGTCTCTTGAGTGCTCTTTGAAGCGCCACCGACTGTGGGCGATTCTCTTGTTGACAAAGAAGCAGACCTTTACTGGACCTTCTTCACATGTCGTCGATGGATAGAAGAGGTGGAAAACATCCTTCGCTGGGTGATGGGTGGTCGCCGTGTACGGGTTCCTCCATGGTTTCTGGATAGCTAGGATATCGTAGTCGTGTATCCGGGGATCTCGTAATACTTAACGTTAGTGTGTTGTGCTGATTCATGCATCTGTCTCGCAGTCGATTTCCATGTGCTGGGTGCTGCTTTGACTTAGTTGCGCATCTGTGCTGATTGTCTCCAATGCTCTGCGACTCCGTGTGATGGTCCTGCGTTGGAGAACGGACGCGCTACAGTACGTCATTTACTACATCGCTCGACATCTTCTAAAATGCAATTGCTGCCCGTGCGATTCCACGGAAATACGCTTTGCACTGGAAAGGGCGGGTTGTAGTATAAGGATACGATTGCTGCGCATTTACTAGGATTATTGGCATCTTGCGTGGTAAGATTGAAATCGAAAGACGAAGAGCCCCAACTACCCCACGAACTAGGGATCCACCTTACAAACCAATACACTCTAGACAAATGTTATCAGGGGCCTTACTGCCTCCCTCTCGCTTTTCCATTCGCACACGCAACGCCCTCCAATAACGGGCCCAAAACCGCGCCCCAAAATCCGTCCCCACCCACATCCATACCATACTCCCCCTCCCCTCCTCCCTCTAGCACTCCCCCTCTCTATACTCTATCCCCCAAAAACCCATCCCGCCCCCTCACCTCCGCCTCCCCCACCCATTAACCCCTTCGCGTGAAATCGTCGCTGGTATTGGTTGCGTGTTGTAGGCGGTCGTAGAGCGCGGCGTATCTCGGGTGGAGATGAGAGTAGCAGAAGCAAAAGTCAGTCTTGCAGAATTCGTGCTTCTCGGTGCCCGACGACGGATCCACAGTTCGAGGCAGATGTTCTGCGATTGCACTATGCTTGCGGGAGTCGGAGAATCGTTGGCGTTGAGGAGCTGGATGCATAGTGGATGCAGGTGGGATGTTGTTGTACAGTGCAAGTACCTGGTTGGCGAGGCAATCCTTACGGTACCGTAGCTAGCTTTGTTGTAGTAGGATGTGGTATCGGCATGCTGGTACGCAGGGCTTTCCGGCACGCATGGAGGGATAGTATATAAATGCATGGAGAAAAGCAATGTAAAGCGCTGGTGGTTGTCACAAGCCACAATACAAAGCACTACCAACAAAATCTCATTCACCACCCGCTTCATCGTGGCTCAGCCCCAAAAACCCATCCCACCACCCGCGAAAGTCCGTATCAACCCAATTCCTCAGCACCCTTAAGCTCTTGACCAGCCGATATGTCTGCACCGTACTCGACGTTGTTCCCAAGGGAACCGAATGGAAGACCTGAATGTTCGACGCCGGTTTGCGAATGCCCGGATGTGAGGGCTGGGCAGCGTTTGAGGGCGTGACGCGGGCGAAGAAGAGCGACCACGTGTCGGATTGGATGTCGATGAGTGGGAATACAGTCTGTGAGAGGACATCAGAGGGATCCGGCATCCTGATGGCAGAGGGAGAGGCGGTCGATTGCTGCGCCTGTGGCTGATCCGGGCCAGTCCCTGCCTCTGCCGCCTTCTTCGCCGCAGCAAGCTGCGCCGCGAGTGACTCGATGCGTGCTACCTGCGCCGCTACCCACACGCCGAGTTGTACCTTGGCCTCCTCCACGGTGCGGCTCTCGGTCTTGGTTTCGATGGATATGGCGATAGGTCGGGTGCGCAGACCCTCGTAGCCAACGTGGTTGATGGAATCGGTTGACATGCCAACGAGGGATGCTATAACGTCGCGTGCGGGGCCGGAGGGCTCGAGGTTAATGGCGTAATCGACGATCTTGCCAGTCGTGTTGCCAGCCGTAAGGCCGTTGGGATGTGTGGGGCGATATTCCGCGGTGATTTTGGCTGCAGTTCTGCATGGTGTCGCTCTGGTTAGTGAAGGTCTTTGAGTGTCCGACAGGCTGAAGAGTACTTACACGCCTCGGAACCCAACACGCGTCTCATCGTTTCCCAACGCCAGCTCCAGCACCTTGGTGTGCACGCGATTGTTCCACTCGGCTTCGTGGTCCCGGTCCCTCGAACACCGGTGCGACAGGGAATTGATGTCCTGTATGGTCCGCAGCTCCCACCGCAGCTCGTCTACTGGCCTTTCATCCGACTTGTCGAACTGGTACTCCTTCAACTCGCCCACATCAGCCTCTGCCAGCGCTTGTTTGAGTTGCGCAGGCACCACAGCGTCCACATTGTCCAGCTTCTTTAAAAGCGCAAGCCCGTTTCCTCCAAGCTGCTCCATTCTTGCAGCGGTCCCGATCGCCAAGGATGTGTAATTCACTCCATTTCCAATGATCCACAAAGAAGTAGTTTTCTTGGGGCTGGCCGAGCGGTTGGAGGATTGCGACTGTGTGTGCGATCGTGTCGATCGTGTGGGCGATCGTGTGGGCGAACGGGCCTGGTCGTCGTCGTCGTCGTCGTCCTCGATGTGCTCCATGGAAAGAGCCTCTTTGTAGGGGAGAATGGGAACCGGGTATGGGTCGCGTGCGAAGCGGCCCTGGCGAGGCGTCGCATCGTCGTCGTCGGGTGAATACGCGTCTTCGGGAAATCGGCGCTGATTTTTCGTCGGCGAGGGCGTGCGCCTGCGCTTCTTGTCGATGCTCTTTTTCGGGCGCAACGCATTGCTCTTGGGGGCAGGGATGCGCATGTTCTGGTCGTTCGTCGCCATCTCGCCCAGCGCAACACGGCGTGTCTTCTTTCGCGGACGCGGGCTCTCGCGACTGTCAGGCTGCCGTCGCTTGCGAGTGCGCGAGCGAAAGGGATGTAGTTGAGTGCGGGCGTGAGGTTCGAGTTCACAGACCCAGGCAGCGACTGCGGCAGAGTGCATTGAAGACGGGAGAAGTGGAGGGTGAGCAGGATGGTTCGACCTCCGAGTCAATGTTGTTGTGGTGGTCGGGGCTGCGGGGCAACCAGCGATTGGCGGTTGCGCTGTGCCAAGCGCCGATCCGCCGATCCTTTAGCGCGCTCGAGGAGGACCACAGCCTCTCGTTCTGTAAGGCCCATTGGTTCTATAACAAGATGCACATGTCCCGACGTTCGTTATATAAGCGCGAACTCTGTCAAAGGCTTGCTTCATTTTCAGATTCCCTTCAAGTGCTTTTCCATCCATGTAGCCATGAAGGTACTTGCATGTCGGAAGTGAAGATTAGCAGCATGCAATGCGATGAGAAGAGAGCCTCCGGCTTACCTTTCACCACTGAGCTGATACGTCTTACGATCAGTGTTCGAATCGGTAGCGCGAATACACAATGTTCGTCGACAATACCCAACGAGCCATTGTTCGTGACAACTAAGGCTTGTCTACGAGAGCGCACTGAATATCGCATCGTTGTAAGCCTTCGCGAAGGCGTCAATACCTGCAGGACCTTTGATTGCTTGTGCGCACCCAAGATCGAAGTTCAAGAAGTCAACAATTCCCCGCATCACAACACAACCCCACTCGTCAAATCACAGCCTATCAGAACCGACGTGGTCGCGACGCAAAACCAGCACCACGAAATCTTCAGAATCATGCCAGCACTTCGAAGCGCAACCAAAAGCCTCGTATGTCTCTTGCGCAGCGAAACAATCCCATGCTGAATGATAACATGTGACACCCCGTCGCCATCACGTTGCCAGCCTCATAGAACATTCCACTCCTCGTACCATCTTCACGTCGAACCTTTCACGTCGAACCTTTCACGTCGAACCTTTCACGTCGAACCTTTCACGTCGAACCTTTCACGTCGAACCTTTCACGTCGAACCTTTCACGTCGACTATTTCACGTCGACTATCCACGACCCATCACAAGCCAGTATCGTGCGCCCACGTAATCGTCAGCACCAGCACCAGCGCCCTTCGCCAGATATACCTTCACGCCGCACAGCCTGCGACCAACCTCGATTAAGGATACAATGCTTGGGCACGGCGTGAGCAGGGCGGTAGTACGGGTTTACGCTTAATTTGAGGCAAGTATGCTATCCTGCATCATTAGGCAGATAGGACTACTACTAAGGCAGACAGACACACCTCTAAGATATATGCACGTGGTCATTGAGGGCTCAGTGGAGGTGGTAGCCAATCAGCAGCGTCGCAGCACAGCACCCCTGCCTAGCGCCTCGCCTCATCAAAATCCTCGGCTGCTCCCGCGTCTAGCTTCGTGCAGGACAAGATATCTACTGTTTTGCGTTGCATCTATCACGCACTAACCCAAATGGCTAAATGCACCGTATATATGGTGGATTTCTACTGGGCTAATAGTCGACAGAAGTTTGATCAAGACGGAAGTTTGATCAAGTTTCCCGAAAAACGTCCGTGCATACACGCGACGCGTTTGTGACCCACAAAACTAAAACACCACAATAACCGCG
>Ga0265798_10011500_pt1 | contig 10779 bp, 16 predicted proteins | sample P3T30metagenome_FD_192430 | JGI IMG/M metagenome (GOLD analysis project Ga0265798, IMG submission 192430) | Plant litter microbial communities from East Loma Ridge, Irvine, California - P3 T30 | ecosystem: Environmental > Terrestrial > Plant litter > Unclassified | place: USA: California... | reverse complement strand
TGCTGTGCTGCATTATGTGAGCGCGTTGTGGACTTCTCGCGTAGATATATTGAGGCTTGAGTAGTGTTAGAAACAATGAAGTATATGGCACATCTTGATCGCCAACGTATTTCCACTGTTTCTGACACTATATATTGTTCACTAGCAAATTGATAAGTACGAGCACCTTCCTCATCGTTGTAGCTTCAATTGTTTAGACCGCGGCTACCCGCCGTGGCCGACTCGAGCTTCACCCCACCACCCCACTTGCCTGTCAACACAAGCAAACACCAAGCCACGTTTTGGCTGCTGGAGCTTGTCACGCATCACCATTGCCAACGTTACTTGTGCGAACTGACAACACGACATTCACGCTACACAATGGCTATCGCCGAGGACTACGATGAAGTGCTCAAGGGCAAATATCCAGCCAAAGACCATGCGAGAAAAGTCGCGAAATACATCGTGGACAAGGGCGGCGACAAAAAGGGAACCATCTACTTGGAGGCTCAGAAGCAGAAGCTGAATGAGGTATGTGATGTGATGTTGGATGCAGTCCGATGCTGACAGTGGTAGGACAATGATGGCGAAGCTCCCTTCCGGTAGGTCGGCAGCAAGACTACCAAATCACGATATCTAGAGAGACGGCAGCTGATCTCAGTATTGTAGACAACGGCGATATTTCTTCTATCTCAGTGGCTGCGAGCTCCCAGACTCGTATCTCACCTACGACATCTCGAGCGATAAACTCACGCTCTTCATCCCACCAGTCGAGCCGGATGAGGTCATTTGGTCTGGACTTCCTATGAGTCCTGAGGAAGCTAAGGCAAAGTACGATATCGACGAGTGCAAGACCACCAAGGAGATAAACCCCCACTTGACTAGCACATCCGAAACTCCCCAGTCCACCATCTATGCCATCCCAGAACAAATCTCAGACGGTGTCACATTCCTCTCGTTCAAGGAGAAAGAGCTCAAGCAGCTCAAGCCTGCCATCGAAAATTGCCGTGTCACCAAATCAGACTACGAGATCGCACTCATCCGGAAAGCCAACGACATCTCCACCGCCGCACACATTGCCGTCATGAAAGCCGCATCCAAAGCCCAGAACGAATGCGAACTCGAAGCAGTCTTTTTAAAATCCTGCGTAGAGCGCAACGCAAAGAACCAAGCCTACCACTCCATCGTCGCGGCCGGCGAGAACGGCGCAACACTGCACTACGTTTACAACTCCGCAGCCATCAAGAGCCAGAACCTCCTTCTCCTAGATGCAGGCTGCGAAGTCGACTGCTACGCGTCTGATATTACGCGCACGTTCCCCGTTAAAGGAAGCTTTGATGAAGAGTCGCTCGCAATCTACAAGATCGTCCTCGACATGCAGAAGCAGTGCATCGACGCACTGAAAGCTGGTGTACTTTGGGACTCGATCCACGAGCTCGCGCACAAGATCGCTATCAAGGGCCTGCTTGATCTCGGTATCCTGAAGGGTGACGCAGAAGAAATCTTCAAAGCACGCATTAGCGTCGCTTTCTTCCCGCACGGCCTGGGACACTACCTCGGTATGGATACGCACGACACCGGAGGCAACGCCAATTACGCGGATAAGGACAGTATGTTCAGGTATTTGCGTGTGCGTGGAACTCTGCCGGCGAGGAGTGTGATTACAGTTGAGCCGGGCATTTACTTCTGTCGATTCATTATCGACCCGTATTTGAAGGATGGGGAGAAGAGCAAGTTCATTGATGAGAAGGTGCTGGAGAAGTATTGGAGTGTTGGGGGTGTGAGGATTGAAGGTAAGTGGAGTGGTGGTGATGAGATATGGGCATTCTGACTGAAATAACAGATAATATCCTCATCACTGAGAAAGGTGTCGAGAATCTTACGCCTGCCCCGAAGGAGATTGACGAGATTACGTCGTTGATCAAGTTTGGTTAAGTATGACTCGGAACGTCTTGCATAGCATGGGAAAATGGGGGAAGTCGAAATAACGCACTAGCTAGTGAGCTACAATCTACCGCGCCGATTCCAGCGACGTACAGTCTCCATGAAGTGTAATTAATGTCGTTAAGGCCACCTCATGCCATACAAGCGAGTGCCAGAGCCAGCCATGAAACAAAAGTGCCCAACCATAGCTACAACCGTGTCTAGTAATTTAGTGCCCGGCCACATGATGCAACGATGTACTCTCTATCATTTTTGACTCTCACGAGCGTTCAAAAATACAAGCGCCTTCCCAAGTTGGGCGCTAGTGCGCGGGAGCGAAGCCTAATCTGTGAATGAATCATACTCGAATACTTCGCTCCCAACTACACACCAGCAGCGTCGGACGTCCCACACGTCAACATCCAAATTCACAGACCGGATATGGCAGACGAATCTCTCCGGCCCAAAATCGGCGTAGGCGTCATCATCCACGACAATTCCGGCAACATCGTCATGGGCGAGCGCGCAGGAAGCCACGGCGCAGGTACAATAAACATCCGTACCTCTCCTAATTCACCGCTCACATGCTCCAGGAACCATGCAATGCCCCGGCGGACACCTTGAGCACGGCGAGTCCTTTGCAGACACAGCGGCGCGCGAGGTACTTGAGGAGACTGGGCTTATTGTTGGAAACATCAAGTTCTTGACTGCGACGAACGATGTGTTTCCTGAGGGGAAGCATTATGTTACTGTTTTTGTTACGTGTGTGATTGTTGGGGAGGAGAAAGATCCGCAGGTAAGTTTTACGATCTCCCAAGATCTGCATTGAACGTCGACTGCACTCTGTGTTGTGGCTGATGCTGTGGTAGCCGATGGAGCCGCATAAATGCGCGAAGTGGGAATGGGTACCGTGGAGTCAGATGTGGGCTTGGGCGAAGGAACAGGCTGAGGCTGAGAAAGAGGGGAGAGAAGTGCGGAAGAGGATGTTCTTGCCGCTTGTGAATCTTTGGCGGGAGTATCCCGAGATGGAGAATGCGTTGGCGGGACGGTAATCTGGGGTCGATGATTGAACGTGGGACGTGGAAAGGTTTCCGAAGACACATGTGATGGAATGCTGAGGAGGAGTTGCTCGTTACAGTCAAGACAAGACAGAAGGACCCATCCAAACCTCTCTATACGGAAGGTGGTACTTCAACCAGCTCTTCACATCACGCAGTTTCTCTAGGACCACCACGATGGTTTCCGACAATCAAGTCCTGCGCATACTGAGATTCCTGTATGACGCAAGACATAGAGTGCAGGGCTTCCCCACAAAGTATGCTGATGACGGTGTGGGTCAACAACTAAATGTCGGCAGCACGACCAATCGGGACTTGCTCCGACACTATGTCCAACTCAACTGGCGACCGACGGGCATCGGCACAATTGTAAGCGAGGCTTCGTACGCGGAAGAGTAGCTGTTCTTGGAGATAGATTGGCTGCGTGACATGAGTTTCCGTCAATCAATGAGCTTCGCGGCCCGATCCATACACACACAAGACGGACTACGGTAGGTAGGGCAGATGCATTCACTATCCCATCGACCGCCATGTAATGCCCCCAAATTTAGACCAATAGGAGGTCATGCACGGCCCTAAAATAGGCCCTGCCCCAATATTGTCACGACTGAATCGTAGCAAGACCTCTGCCCTGTTGACCCGATAGGTACTGCTGTTCGGACCGAGCGTTAGGGGCATTACGATATATAAGAGTCAGTGTCGAGGATCAAACGGTCGGAACGGTGCTTTGACAGTCTTGTGAAGACGCAAACAACTGGCTATACATCATGCGCTTCCTCTCCTCGATGCTTTGCGCGACCGCGCTTCCTTCACTGCTATATGCCTTCCCCAACGCACCTTTCCACACAGAACGCCAATGGGTTGTTGACTCTGCAGGCGTAAATTTCACCTACGTCGGCGTCAATTGGCCCGGTCATGGTGAAGTGATGATCCCCGAAGGTCTGCAGTACCAGTCAATCCAGTCAATCGTCTCGAAAATCAAGAGCTTGGACATGAATGTCGTTCGACTCACGTTCGCTATCGAAATGATCGACGACATCAAGGATCGCGGTGGAGATGTGACGATTCAGAAGGCTTTCCAGAAGGCTTTGGGTAACAGTAACGGCACTGCAGTGTATGCAAAGGTCATTAAGAACAACCCTCAATTCAGCGCGACGACAACGAGGCTGCAGGTACGCTTTACGTATGACCTTGAAGGCATGTTCGCTTACGTCCAGGCAGGTCTACGATGCAGTTGTAGCTGAGCTCGCGAAGCAGCAGATCTACGTGCATCTTGACAATCACATGTCGAAGGGCGCGTGGTGTTGTGGTGGCAACGACGGTAACACCTGGTTCGGAGACACTGATTTCAATGTTGGCCGTTGGAAGCGTGGCCTGGAGTACATGGCAGACTACGTGCGTGCTCTTCTCGATCGCCCTCGAACATCGCGCTGACTCTGTTATTGTATAGAGCAAGAAGTGGCCCAACATGATCTCCATCGGCCTTCGAAACGAGCTCCGCAAGCCTGACAACGCTGGCAATACACTGCCATACACCTGGCAAACATGGTACGAGCAAGTAATCCCCGTAGCCAACGCCGTCAACAAAGCGAACCCCAACATACTCGTCTTTCTCTCGGGCCTCGACTACGATACCAAAATGTCTCCCATCACCGGCGGAGACGATCTCGGAGGCGGCCACAAGTTTCTTCTTACAGACTTCAAGTACAAAGACAAGCTAGTGCTCGAGTTACACAACTACCAGAAATCCGCTACCAAGTGCAGCGATATCGAGAACAACCTGTGGAACAACGGCTTTAGAGCGACGGGCACGAAGGCGATTAACATCAGTAAGAGAGTTCCATATACGAACTGCATGTGAGACATACACTGACTTCGTACATCTACCTCTAGTGCCGGTTGTGCTTACTGAGTTTGGCTTCACACAGGCAGACGACTCGTACACGAGGACGTATGCGACGTGCGTGAAGAAACTCATGCCGAAGTGGAAGTCGGGTTGGATGGTGTGGGTTATTAGTGGCAGCTATTATGTGAGAAGTGGGACGCAGGACTTTGAGGAGCCATGGGGACTGGTGAACCATCAGTGGAGTGATTGGAGGGATAAGAATGCGATCGCCGCGTTAAAGGGTATGGTAGATGCCACGCTCGCAGCGGTGCAGTAAAGCAGAGAAAAGATAGGGCGTGGAATTGACCTGCCGTCGCTCTCTCAAAACATGTTGCGAGGCACGATGTTCGCCGCGACAACTCCAATCTTCTGTGCGTTAAACAAGTCTGAGAACCCCTTCTCAAGTTCATCCCGACCTCGTCTCAAAGCTTCATAACAATCTCGCCATCCACGCACTCGACTCCGTAACAACCCGTTGCCAAATTCCACATCAGATTGCCAGTCGTGTAATGCTTGCAGCCCTCAACGTAGTCTTCCACCTGCGTCTTCAAGTCTTCATCTGCATCTTCGTAACGTCTGAACAGCGATAGAACCGCTTCATCCATTGCTTGAATCTCCCCAACAAGAAAATGAACGACCATGTTGACCGCCGTTTGCAAGCCCCCAACTTTGTAGAGATACATTGGAACGCGCGAGTCGATCACGCCACCTTTGATCTACTTCTTGAGTGACAGGAGATCGTTGACCGTAGAGACGATGGTGTTGATGCACTTCTGGATCTTCTTGACGTCTGCGTCCTCGTAAAACTCGCGCGGTAGGTTCATGCCTTCCAAGCTGAATTCGTTGAACGCGAGGCAGACAGGATCAGCCCTGCTGCCAAGTCTGTAGCGCCAAAAGTCCTCGACCGAGGGGATGGTACCGGAGAGTCGAAGATGCTGCTCGTGCTCGGACATGTTCTTGAAGAATTGCATCGTGTCGTATACTCTCTGTCTTTGCTCGCGCGTGTAGCTACTCCGAGGGCATCGCCAAGAGACCCGAAGTTGAGAATGATGGGATTGGTGATGGCCGGGTCGTGAAGGAAGTCGTCGAGACCGAGCGGGTATCGTATATATGCGAGTGTACGTTCGCGGTAGATCTGTGCAGTACTGAATTCATCAGACATGGTGGCGTCGCTGTGGTCAATCTCGTCGTCCCATACGAAAAGCCAAATAGATAGGTAAGTGACGATCTCGAGTCTTTCAAGAAGACGCGCAGGGACACCACGTTGCGCCGAACAAGCCGAAGTCGGAGATCAGCATGAAAGGGCGGCGCCGGGAGGATAAGTGCTTGAATTTTGATCAGTGGGGCTAGTGAAATGGTTCTGTTGCAGTGACAGCCCTACCGGTGAAGCAAGTCGCGAACCTCAACCCGCAAATGATCGAGCTCAGGATTGATCTTTGTCGGCCAGGGGCTGAAAAGAGGGATGAGGTCGGGGATGCGAATGGTTTGGCAGCGGAGAGAAGTGAGTAATTTGGTGCGCTCTGCTTGATGGTTCTTCTCGTCCGAGAGAGAAACCACAGAAACAGACACCAGGGATTTCTTCTCTAGCTTCATGGGCATGTCAGGAGTGGTTTGCGTGTTGGTTGAAGCCGCCGTAAAACAGTTTTTGGAAAGGTCGTTTACACGCTGACGAGAGACGTCTTATAAAGTGAAAAAAATCTCGCTGCCGTGACTCCGCTCAGTCCCGAAGATTTTCACTTTCACTCAAGGTCAGCCGTAATAGAAGGGTGCAATATCGGTGCAGTTGCAAATCGAGGTGCATCATTCGTCCGGGCGACAGTCCTCTGAGACGATGTGTGAGCAGTCTAGGCTGCCCATGTCGCTGAGACATGTTGGTGGGCGGTAAAAGGTATGTCCAGATCCGAAGGAGAGGGTAGATGTGGTGAGCGCTGTGCCGCTCACATGCATGGCGTGGTCTCTTCTCCTCCTCTATACTGGGAACGTCTTCGTTTCTAGTCGTTGGCCTGGTACTCTTAGTTAAATCAGTAGGGTCGCAGTTAGCATCTTTGATGCCGAATCCACGCCAGAAAGAGCGCCGAGAATTGTGATAGGCTGTATGCTATTGGTACATTTTCGCCAGCATAAACAGCCTGAATCCTACCATAAGATCCTCCTCGCATCTATGTCTCAACACGGCTCTTCGGCGACTACCTGTTAACGTCAACATCAAAGTCGCACCGTGGGATCGTGAGGCCAAGTAAAGGGACTCGTAAGACCTTACGTGTCTTGCTCGTAGGAGGTGATAGGGTGTCAAAGCTTTGGTCGTCTATGCTCACAGCCCGTTCGAGATGGCCGACGTAAGCCATTTGGCAAGGTCGGACTTCCGATGACCTGTATATTCCATGCCTTTGTGTGTCTAATGGCAAAAGAGCTCCGCGAGAAGCACTTCGAGAGACTTGACAGCATAGTGGGTTCGACATCATCCGAGTAACCGCGCAATTCCGTTGACGCCAATGCTCAGACTGATGCTAAGCTTGATTCCCTTCGCCTGCGCCGTGAATTGGTTCTTGTGCTCGCTCCACTCCCTTCGAATTTGCGTCCGCTGCTGAAGATTGCTCGATTGCCTTTGCAGGCTGCTTCTGATGTTGCTCTCCCTGCGGACCAACGGCTTTTGCTTTGCGGCTTCTGTGTCGCTGATGATTGCTGCTACAATGGCATGGAGACCAGGGGTGCTATGTTGTGGTACGTTCTCATGCGTGATTGTACCGTTCTGCACATGAATGACGAAGCTTCCAAACCGGTAAGCGTGTAGGGCAACGCTCTGGATATCCATTATACCATCTTTTCGTGGGACCGCGGCAGTCAACAGATTGGAAAGAGCCTTGTAGTGGTCCAAATTCCAGATGAGTGCATGATTCCCGGTGATGAGCACGAAATCGTGATCAGCACCGAGTTCGACCAGTCGTGGGCTATCGGTCCAGTTACCATCGACGATCCTAGACTGCAGCGCGGAGAGCAATTTGCCGGGCAGATTCATCCAACGGTACGACGTGCCATCATGAGCGAAAAAAGACTCGTTATAGGGTCCGAAGGAGCATTGGATCGCGGGAACGTGGCGCACATATCTCTGCTGAGCGTCTCGAGTATGCAGAAACTCAGATAGCTCGGGCGGTAGGCCATAGCTGTCGATGCGTTCCAGGCCACGGACGTCGCGCCAGGTGATCAGAAAGCTATCCTCGTATCCCAATGCAACATGATGCACAAGCTGTAGCTGCGTTGATAAGAGAAGCGAAGACAGCTTTGTGGGCAGTCGCGTGCTGGATGCCAGTAAATCAGCAAGGCTTATGGAAGTCTTGCTACTCGAAACATACAAATCTCGCCGCGTTGGGCACTGGAAGAAATGACTCCCTCGTTGACCGAAAGTAAATGTTGATTCGCACATGGCGGTGACGAATGGCAGCGCAGACTCGCTAAATGAAACGGTCGCTACACTAAAACAAAAGGGAGCTACGTGTCGCGAAGGCGTGTCCCACACACACACCAGGAAGAAAGATAGTGAACATTGAGGTCGTTGTCGAAACGATCGTGCAGAGGCCGCCTCATCTCAATTTGCCAAGTCGATCGCTCCCGGGATCGAAGCAGGAAAGAACCCACCTGCAGTCACGCTTCGGACAATCAAGCGGCTGTTGGCGGAGGAACGCGGGCATAATATCGGACGCATACTCCAGAGCACCCCGGGAGCATCGACATTCCAAAGGTCGAATTGCGTGAAGACTGATGAAGTTGAAGCCGAGCTCTGGAAGGTTTTGAACACTGCATGACGTCACTGGTTGACGATTGGCCAAGGCATGAGCAGCACATCGTTCTTCTCCTTTGGCATCAACGATAGCTTCATTAGCAAAAGCTTTCAAGGCTTGAAACAGTGAGTCGACTTATGAGCCGTTGTCACTCTGTACATCAGCTGAATGATACCGCAGCCGCAATCTTTCCCCATCGCTCCATACTCTACTCCGAGGAAGCACCGTTGCAGAACTACACTGGGCAGCTCTAGGGCCTTCTCCGGATTCATGGCTTCTCAACTTCAAAGACTCGACCGGTAATAACACGCTACGATGGGGTCCATCCGTACCCCAGCGCCTCCAGGCTGTCCTTGCAAAAACATGGCACTCTCCGCATCTTCGCGCCTTTCTAGGACCGGATGACTCTTTCATCATATGGCATCCTGACCTGATGCGCTGGGCAAACCTGCCACACAGCCTAGAAGACGCTCTCCAGTCATGGCTCACGCCTTCTGGCTGGCGCGTTGGCCCACCTAGGATCGTAACCTGGGGTCCAAACGGCGCATTCTTTGCCATGAGCGAGTATGGCAATGTGGTGTACAGACTCGGAGACGGAAACGTATGGGAGATCTACAAAGAGACAGTAGAAGAATGGAAAGCAGAAAAAGGCTTTCTATGGACAGACTTGACTTTCATCACGCTGGATCCTACATCGTCCGACCAGTTCATCGCCATACGCAAAGACGGCACGTGGGCCGGTTCGATTGACGATGTAAATGAAGATGCGCTGGAAAGCTTTGCGCTCAACTTCTTCACTCGTGCGAGGCCAAAATACAAAGCGAATCCCAGTACCAGCAAAACCATCATGATTTCGACAGACGCCAAGCCAGATGCGGCAACGCAAGCACTTTACGAAAGGTGGTCCAGGGAAACAGCCACAATGATCGCCTCCGCATCTGCTGCAATAGGTGGCTCCAAGCCCAAAGCGCCTCGGAAACTGCAGGTACGCTCGCAATCCTCGACATCAACGACAAACCAATCGTCAGGATCCCGGCCACCGCTATCATCTGTGCCATCATCGACGATGAAGTTGCTCACATCCTTTCCCTATCTTCCTAGCTCGATCACTACATGTGTCCTACCATCCTGCTTACTCCTCAAGTCTGACGACGAAGGCATACACGCATGCCAACACGACGTGGAAAAGCTGCTAAGAGCAAGCGGGCTGTATAGTTACGAGTGGCTGCGACAAGAGCGACTGCGCTGGCATCCAGATCGCTTCGGAAGGCTATGCGAGGACACGTGGAAGGAAGCAGGAAAGAAGATGGCTGGCGAGATGTTCAAGTTGATACACGGCCTGATGGAGGATTTGAAGACTGCCGAGGGCGAACGGGGCGGTACATGACAGCTATTATCGCGAATGTGGCGGTTACATGGACATGTGCTGAAGCCGTTTACGCTGTATCGAGTGATGTATCACACCATATCTCTTGCTACTTCGTAGTAAATTACCACGAAGGGTGTTCTGTATCTCACATCAGCCTCGCTCCTCACGTGAGCTGTGTTCAGCTGGACTGCCCCTGCTATGGCCGTCAGCAGGCAATAGTAACTGAGTTCATTAAGCTGACTCTGGCGATGAATGGTCCGGAAGTGGTCGCAATTCTAGTACACTTTGTGTCTGACTAACCCAGTACCATGTTGAGGCAAATTTTGGCATTGAGTGATGGAAAAGGTATTTTACCGTAAGAGACGTAAGGCTTCCAAGCTTTGTGATCAGCACATCACAATGTGACGATAATAGGAACACCTGGTCATAGTGAAGAATGAGCTGACGTTGGAGATCAAGCTTCATCAACTTGGTATGGAGTTGGAATCTATCTTGGCGCTCAAGAATAAAGGCTATTAAAATTCGAGTATCCCATCCTCAGACACATTCTCGCATCTCACAGCTCACCCTACTCCAACAGTAAACATGCTCCCAGTCCCAAACTCCCGATCTCACTCGCGCTCCCCATCTCGCTCGCGCCCATCCGCACCCACACCACCAACAATGCTCGCAACACGCTGGACAGGTCGTCCCTTCCACGTCTCCCTCCAGCGTATCCCGAAACCCACACTTCTCACCTCCGAAGACGCCGTCGTGCGATTGACTTCAGCCGCAATCTACGGTACCGAT
>Ga0265798_10011499_pt1 | contig 10779 bp, 11 predicted proteins | sample P3T30metagenome_FD_192430 | JGI IMG/M metagenome (GOLD analysis project Ga0265798, IMG submission 192430) | Plant litter microbial communities from East Loma Ridge, Irvine, California - P3 T30 | ecosystem: Environmental > Terrestrial > Plant litter > Unclassified | place: USA: California... | reverse complement strand
GCCGGGGTCCTGCCGGGTGGCCACGCGGCGGATGTGCGCCGTGTCGGCGCGCCGGGTGCCGGCCCAGATGAGGGTCAGGCTGCTCAGGCAAAACACGTCCCAGGACGCCACCAGCCTAGTGGCCGACTGCAGCGTGCCCGGCAGCAGCAGCCAGGTGATGCCCCCCACGGCCACGGCCGTCAGCAGGCGCTGCCGGGCGCTGAGGTTGAGCAGGTGCAGCTGCAAGTGGCGGTGCGAGAACAATTGCGCCAGGGCCATGCGAGGAAATAAAGGGATGAAGGGAGTTAAAGGCGCTGATAAAGGCTGGCACGGGGCCTAATAGTTAATGTGCACGCCGTAGCTCTCGTCGCTGAGCACCGCCTTCCACTGGGCAATGAGTTTGCGGTACGCCACCCCGACGGGCCGAATCTGGCGGTTGAGGTCGTAGAGGCCCAGCGGGTTCACGCGGCCATTGTTTTCGCGCAGGGCGGTGTCCCAGTCCACCTGGTCGAGCAGGGAGTACCAGGTGAAGCCCACGATGGGAATGCCGTCTTGCTTGAGTCGGTAGGCATTCGCCCACTGGCGCCAGAGCCAGCCCACGGCGTCGGGTTCCCACCGGTTGGTTTCCGTGTGCATGAGCGGCATGCGGTAGCGGTCGAAGTACTGGCGGGCAATGACGTAGTAACCGAACACGTCCCCGGCCGGGTAGGTGTTGCCGTCTTCGCGCACCAGGTGCTCGTTGGTGCGGTAGTAATCCGTGCCCATGATGCACTTGGCCTTGATGTTCTGGTCCGGAAACCAGTGGTATTCCTCGTCCGTTACTCCGTTTTGGAGCAGGTATTCGTACATGGCCACGCTTATGGGGTAGCCGTAGGTCAGGTCCAGGCTCAGAAAGCGTTTCTGGTTGAGGAAGTTGGCCAGCTTTCGGGCCCCCGGCGTCTCCGGGTGAAAATACTCGGCCGATTCGCTCTGAATGAAGGTGGCCCCGGGCTGCACAACCAGAATGGCCTGCATGGCCAGCACGTTGGCCCGGCACAGGTGCTTGAGGGCTGTGACGAACGCCCGGTCGCTGCTCAGGCACTCGTTCCACCAGCCGTACTGGGCCGAAAACATGGCCGTGACGAAAATCTCGTTGATGGGCGTGTAAAACTGCAGGTCGGGAAACCGCTCGGCAAACGCCTGGGCATAAGCGGCGAAGTGCTCCGGGAAGGCTGGGTTCTGGAAATCACCCAGCCAGTCGGGCAGCCCAAAATGCAGCAAGTCCACGATGGGCGTGATGCCCAGTTCCCGCAGGTAGCCGAATACCTGGTCGGTGAAGGCCCACTCGTACTGCCCGGGACCGGTGTGCACGCGGTAGTAAGGCGGGCCGTAGCGCAGAAATTCGATGCCCAACCCCTTTACTAGGTCAAAGTCTTCGCGCCAGCGCTCGTAGTGACCAGTTTTTTCCAGCTCGTCTACCCGGTAGGTAGTGCCATCGGGCAGCCGGATGGCGGGGTAGCTGTTCTCGATGCCGGTGGCAAACATAAAGGCGCTCATACTACGGGGAAATAAAGAAGGGAGAAAGCGAAAGCGCAGTCACCCGCCAACGCGTAGGTTAGCGGGTGACTGCGGGCGTAACCACTATTTGGCGGCGACTTGCCTGATAAAGCTGGCTGATGGCCGGCCCGGCCAGCCAGGCGGGGAGCAGCTGCCGGTAGGCTGCCGCGTCGGGATGCTGGCGATGCGCTTCCCACGCGGCCTGGGTAGCCCATTCTTCAACCGTAAAAAAGGTATTAGGCTCGTTCGCGTCCTCGTACACGGTGAAGCTTAGACAACCAGCTTCCTGGCGCGTCGGAACGGCCAGCGCCGCTTCCGTAGCCAGGAAGACGGGCCGGCTGTCGGGCTTGATGGGTAAGCGCGCGGTGCTGACCAGCAGGGCAGTGCCGGCGTGGGCTTCGGGATGCAGCAGATGGCCGACTTGCGCGGTGGCGGCCTCCGGCCGCAGTCCCGCGCAGCAAACGAGAAATAGTAGGAAAGCAGGCAGTTTCATGGCGAAGCAAGAGGTAAAAGCAAGGAACACAACTTAACTGAGCGTGATGTGCACCAAGGGACTATGGCCTTCGTACTCGTCCTGTTGGGTGCAGTACTGCGCGTGGTATTCGAGCCTGGTGCCGGCTGCAAATGACTCCTTGTCCACGAAGGGGGAGGACGCGTCGTAGGCGATGTGCCGCCACGCTGACCCCTCCCCGACCACCCGGCGATAGATATGGACCCGCTGGCCTTCCTCTTTCTCAAAAGTGAGGCGTCGGCCTGCCGGAGCTAGTGTAAGGCTAAGGTTAGCAGAAAACATAAGCAGGGGAAGAAAAGAAGACCTACGCTACCATGCCCAGGAGTAGAAACAGCAGAAACCCCACGAAAAAGGCGGAGGTGAGCCAGGGCGATTCCGGCCCATCGTGGGCTTCGGTTAATAGTTCCTCCGTAACCAGGAACAGCAAGGCGGCCAGGCCAAAGGCAAGTACCAGCTCCATCACATTATCGGAAGCGCCTTGCAGGACGGTAATGCCGATGCCGGCACCAACCACCAGCAGCCCCGATAAGGCCGCCACGATGCCCACGGCCCTGGCTTTGCCCTGGCCCTGCTGGCGCAGTTCTATGGCCGTGGCCAAGCCCAGCGAGAGCACTTCAATGGTAAGGGCCACAGCCAGCAGCAGCCCTTCTTTAGCTCCGGCCGCGAAGCCAATGCCCAGCAGCAGCCCGTCGATGAGAATATCAATGCCCACACCGGTGAGCAGGCCCATTGGCAGCGTAGCTGCCGGGGTAGCCGCTGCGGCTACCCCGGCGACTTGCTCAGCGCCAGGGGTCGCCTCAGAAGCCCACATGACGCCGGGGGGCAGTGGGAACGGGGGGGTAGCCGACCCGGTGGCCGACTCTTTTGCGGCGGCTTGGCGGGTGAAATAGCGCAGGGCAAGCATAAGCGCGACGCCGATGCCGAATCCTAGCCCCACTTCCAGCGGGCGGTGGCGCTTCACGATGTCGGGCAGCAGTTCCACGGCTACCACGGAAAATACCACGCCGGCCGCGAAGTGCAGAATGGCACTGCGAATAGCGGCGCCCGGTGGGCGGATAATGGCAATGACGGCCCCCACCACCATGACGGCAGCGGGCACCAGCGCGTAAAGCAGCACCTGCGTCCAGGAAGGCTGCACGGGCGGAGAGGTAATGAGTAGAATAGACATTAGGTAGTGAGGGAAGTAGGTAGAGGGTAGGGAAGACGTGGACAAGCCACCGTCGCCAGCTCAGTACAGAAGAGCTGGTCGGCGGACTTTGCCAGGCAGCTACCCTGACGCAGTGCCCCGGGCCGGCCTGGCAAGCTTGTTCGGTTGCTCAGCGGGTTTATCTGTCGGCGGCAGCAGCCGTTCCAGACGGCCTACGACGGTAAGTACCAGCCACGTAAGGCCGGTGCCAAGCAGCGCTAGCCCCAGGCTGCCCAGGCCCACCGTTACGCCGATGGCCGCCGTTATCCAGATGCCCGCAGCAGTCGTCAGTCCCTGGATTTCCCAGGTCTGGCTGCGCTTCAGAATGGCGCCTGCTCCCAGAAAGCCGATACCGGTGACCAGCCCCTGAATAACCCGCGATACGGCATCCGGCATCATCCCGCTGCCGGCCGCCGCCAGCACAAATACTGCCGCCCCCGAGGCTACCAGGATGTGGGTGCGCACCCCAGCCGGCTTGCCTACGCCTTGCCGCTGCAAGCCGATGAGGCCGCCCAGCAGCGCGGCCGCAAGCAACCGGATAATGGTGTGTACTAACTGCGTTTTATCAGGCAGGCCCGTCGTCAGTTCCGCCCAGATAATATCCTGTATGCTCATGGCTGCTTAGCCGTTGGGTTCCAGCTAAACCCGTTGAAATTTCCCGCGCTGTCCTGGGCATAGGCGCTGATTTCCGCAACTTGAATGCGACGGGTATAGCCCCGGCCCTGCCCGTCGTGCAGACTTGTGAGCTGAATGGCGCGGTGAGCACCGGGCGGGAGCGTACCCACTGCCCAGCCGAAGGCATCATTCACGTCCAGCGTTGTGCGGTAGTAAGTGGTGCGGCTGACATTGGTCACGTGCAGCGCCGTGCTGTCCAGCACGACGCTCAACTGCAGCCGCAGGCTATGCGAGCCGATGTTGCCACACCCCGTGAGTAGGGCCCCGGCCGCTAGGGCAGCCGGCAGGTAAAGAAATGCTTTCTTTCTCATCGCATAGCTGGTTATTCGTAGCTAATTGCTATTCGCGCTACCCACGTGGGCAGCTAAGCGTGGGTTTCGTGCTGGGCGAAGTCGCCGCGCTCTACCTGAATGGTGGCGTGCTGAATGGGGTGCTTGCCCGTGATATACTCGTGGGCGCGGGTGAGCACGTCCTCGTGGTGCGCGTCGTCGGTGAGCACCACGTGCAGGCTCAGCGCGTTCACGCCCGAGGTGAGCACCCAGGCGTGCACGTCGTGCACGGCGGCCACGCCGGGTACCTGCAGTAGGCCCTGGCGCAGGGTTTCGATGTTCACGTCCTTGGGCGTGCTTTCCAGCAGCACGTTCACCGCCTCCTTGAGCAGCACCCAAGTGCGGGGCAAAATGAACAGGCCGATGCCGGCCGAGAGCAGCGGGTCGGCGTAGTACCACTTGGTGGTGAGCATGATAACGCCGGCCACCAGCACGCCCACGGAGGTGAGCATATCAGACAAGACCTCGAAATAGGCACCCTTCATGTTCAGGCTTTCGTCCGAGCTTTTGCGCAGCAGGTATACCCCGTACAGGTTCACGAGCAGGCCCACGCCGGCCACCCACATCATGGTGGTGCTTTCGACCTTGGGCGGGTTCAAAAAGCGCAGGTAGGCCTCGTAGAGGATGTAAATCGAAATCAGGATGAGCACCACCGCGTTGGTCAGCGCGGCCAGGATTTCGAAGCGGTAGTAGCCGTAGGTCCGCGCGGGCGTGGCGGGCTTCTCGCCGAAGCGGATGGCCAGCAGCGCCAGCCCCACGCCCGCCACGTCGGTGAGCATGTGGCCCGCGTCGGCCAGCAGGGCCAGACTGCCCGTCCACCAGCCGCCCACCACTTCCGCTACCAGGTAGGTTAGGGTGAGAAAAAAGACAATGGTCAGGGGACGCTTGTTACGGGCCGCCGCGCTCCGGCTGATTTCGTGGTCGCCACTCATATGGATTGGTCGTGTTGTGCGCCATGACGCATGTTAGCTGGCATCTTCTCCAGCACCGAATCCCTATTCCCCCCTGCTGGCACGGCCGGCGCCAGAGCCGGCCCGGGGCCAGCTGCCTGCGGGGTAGAGTAGTCCATGCGCTGAATGCGCACGGCGTTCAGGATGGCCAGCAGGGCCACGCCCACGTCAGCAAATACCGCCTCCCACATGGTGGCCAGGCCGCCCGCGCCGAGGGCCAGCACGATGCCCTTCACAATAAAGGCCAGCCAGATGTTCTGCCACACCACGCGGTGGGTGGCCCGGGCGATGCGGCGGGCGGTGGCAATCTTGCTGGGATGGTCGGTTTGAATCACCACGTCAGCCGTTTCGATGGTGGCGTCGGAGCCGAGGCCGCCCATGGCAATGCCCACGTCGGCCAGGGCCACGACCGGGGCGTCGTTCACGCCGTCGCCTACGAAGGCGAGCTTGCGGCCCGCGTCGAGGTACTGCTGCACGTAGCGGGCCTTGTCTTCGGGCAGCAGCCCGCCGTACGCCTCGTCAATGCCGAGCTCCTTGGCCACACGCTGCACGATGCTGTCCTTGTCGCCGGAGAGCATCACGATTTTGGTGATGCCATCGGCCCGCAGCTCGCGCACGGTCTGCGCCGCGTCTTCCTTCGGCGCGTCGGCCACCGTGAGGTAGCCCGCGTATTTTCCGTCGATGGCGGCCACCACGATGCTGTCGGCAATCTGGTCGACTTCGGCCGGGTAGGCCACGTTGAACTTGGCCAGCAGCTTGGTGTTGCCGGCCAGTACGTCTTTGCCGTCCACCCGGCCCCGCAGGCCGTGGCCGGCGATTTCCTCCACGTTTTCCACCGGCACGTTGCCCACCGAGGTGGCCTCCACGTGGGTGACCACGGCCTTGGCGATAGGGTGGGTGGACTTGGTTTCCAGGGCCGCGACCAGACGCAGCAGTTCCGGGGTTTCGCGGCCGGGCACGGTCTGCACCTGCTGCACGGCAAAGACGCCCTGGGTGAGCGTGCCGGTTTTGTCCATCACCACCGTGTCAATTTCGCGCATCACGTCCAGGAAGTTGGAGCCCTTGAACAGGATGCCGGCCTTGGAGGCCGCGCCGATGCCGCCGAAGTAGCCGAGCGGCACGCTGATAACCAGCGCGCAGGGGCAGGAAATTACCAGAAACACCAGCGCCCGGTACAGCCAGTCGCGGAACACGTAGTCGTCTACCACAAAGTAGGGCACGGCCACGAGCAGCACGGCCAGCGCCACCACGATGGGCGTGTAGACTTTGGCGAACTTGGTGATGAACTGCTGGGTCTTGGCCTTGCGGCCCACCGCGTCCTGCACCATGGCCAGGATTTTGGCCAGCTTGGTGTCCTTGTAGTTGGCCGTCACGGCCACCTGAATCAGCGATTCCAGGTTGACCATGCCGGCTAGCACCACCTCGCCCGCTTGCTTGGTTTGCGGTACGGACTCGCCCGTGAGGGCTGAGGTATTGAAGCTGGCCGGGCCCTTGGTTAGTGTGCCGTCCAGGGCCACTTTTTCGCCGGGCTTCACCTCAATGGTGTCGCCGACCACCACTTCCTTGGGGTCGAGCACCTGGCTGCGGCCCTCGCGGATAACCGTGACTTCGGTGGCCTGAATTTCCAGCAGGGCCCGGATGCTGCGCTTGGCCCGGTTCACGGCCGCGTCCTGAAACAGCTCGCCCACGGTGTAGAACAGCATCACGGCCACGCCCTCGGGGTATTCGCCGATGGCAAACGCCCCGATGGTGGCCAGGCTCATGAGCAGAAACTCGTTGAAGATGTTCCCGCTGGGAATGCTGAGCACGGCCGCCTTCACCACGTTCCAGCCCACGAGCACGAAGGCCAGCCCGTACCAGGCCAGGCGCACGTAGCCGGTGAAGAAGCCCACTTTGTAGTAATCCAGGGCGATGCCGGCGATGAGCAGGGCAAAGCTGATGCCCGGCACCAGGTAGGGGTTTTCGCCGGCCGGGCCGTGGTCGTGGTCATCGCCGCTGCCGTGGTCGTGCCCGGCATGGTCGTGGCCGGCGTGCTCGTCCTGGGCTTTTTCGCCCAGGTTCACGACGCGCTTGCCGGCGGGGTGGTGGCCCGCGTGGTCGTGGTCATGGCCGGCATGCCCGTCCGGGTCTGCTGCCGGGGCGTGGTCGTGGCCGGGCACGTCGTGCCCTTGCGGCGCGGCGGCCGCTTCGGGGGTAAGCTGCTCACGACTGAGCGCGCCCACGTTTTCGGGCTGCACCTGCTTGGCAGTGTTCAGCTCCTCGTTAAGGTTATCGGATGAAGGGTCGGGCATAGTAAAAGCAGGCAATAGAAACGGTGAGGAAAAGAGGTCGGGGCCGTCGGGGCGGCTACCAGTCCACGAAAAAGCCGGCCACGCCCACCAGTACGAGTACGGCCCCGGTGAAGCGGCGCTCGTAGTGGGCCAGGCCCTCCAGGTTCAGGCGCCGCAGCCCCGAATAAGCCAGCGCCACCAGCGTGCTCATGGCCCCCACCGACACCACCAGGTAGGTGCCCATGACCAGCGCCAGCGCGGGCGTGCCGTGGGTGCCGGCGGCCAGGAAGAAGGTTTGAATCTCCAGGCAGGGGGCCAGGAACATGGTGGCGGCCAGCCCCAGTACCACCCGGCCCCGGGGCCGGACCGGTACCGGCGACGGGTCGGGGTGGGTGTGGCCCCGGCCGGAGAGCGCGTAGAGCAGGCCAATGCCGATGAGCAGGGCCGGAGCCGCCACGCCCGCAAACTGCGAGAACCGCGCCGAGAGCCGCCAGCCCAGCAGCCCCAGCCCCAGGCCCAGCAGCACCGTGCTCAGCACGTGCGCCAGGCCCGCCACCGCCGTCACGCCCACGGCCCGCCGCAGGGGCCAGCGCTCGGCCCGCGCCACGGCCAGCACCGGCGCCCAGTGGTTGGGAATCGCGGCGTGGAGCAGGCTGAGCAGCAGGGCACCGGTAAGCAGTTGGAGCATGGGCAGAAATTACAGGCGAGGCCAGAAAAGAACGACGGCGATACCCAGCAGGATGATAGCCCCACCGTACACGTCAAACCGGTCGGGCCGGAAGTCATCAAAGTAAGCCGCCCAGGCAAGGGACATAACAATAAAAATGGCCCCGTACACGGCGTAGGTTTTGCCAAAGGAAGTAGGCTGCCAGGTGGCCACCCAGCCGTAGAGGGCCAGCAGCAGCGCCCCGACCAGTCCCGTCCAAGCCGGTCGCCCCGACTTAAGCCATTGCCACATCAGGTAGCCGCCCCCGATTTCGCAGAGGCCAGCCAAACAGAATACGGCTAGGGTTTTCAACATGGGTGCCTGGGGTTAAACTAGCGGCCAATGCCAACGGGAATTACTCTTCCTCTTCGGCATTCTTAAGCTTGGCCAGCAGCGAATAGGCCCCCCCGACCACTACTTTGGTCGTGGCAGTGCCCGCTGGCAGCGTTACCTGCGTGTAGCCGCTCTCACTTACCCCGGTTACTACGGGTATCATGCGGTAGCCGGTTTCGCCCTTTGGCGCGGGCTTGTCATCGACGAGAAAAATGTAAGGCCGGCCCCCGAACTGTACCACGGCCTGGTCGGGCAGGGCGGGCACGGAGGCCGAGTTGGTTTCGACCACAGCCCGAACATAGGTGCCCGGCAGGCGGCTGGCATCCTCGCGGGTCAGGTGGGCATATACCCGCACCGTGCGGTCCTCGCTTACTGCCCGGCCAATGAGGTACACCTTGGCCTGGTGGTTGTCGCCTACCGAGTCGTTGGTCAGGGTGTAGCGCACGGTCTGGCCGTTGCGTACCTTGGGTACGTCCTTTTCAAAGACTGTCAACACCACGTCGAGGTGCGAGGGGTCCACGATTTCAAACAGCACGTCGGTAGGCGTTACGCTCTGGCCGGCGCTGACGTTCACGGTTTTCAGGTAGCCGCCGCGCGGGGCTTTCACCGGCGCCGTGGTGGCCATGGCGCCGCCGACGGGCAGCCCGGCCAGGCGCAGGCGCGCCGCCTGGGCCGCTACCTGCGCCTGCAGGGCCCGGTAGTCGGCGCGGGCCTGCTGGAAGTTTTTCTGCGGGGCCACTTCCTGCTTGTAGAGTTCCTCCTGCCGGGCGTAGTTGGCGCGGGCATACTCCAGGCGGCTGCTGGTTTCGAGGTAGTCCTGCTGCAGCTGCACGTATTCGGGGTTGCGGATGGTGGCCAGTACCTGCCCGGCCCGCACGCGCGCGCCCTGCTGCAGGGTGGTGCGCTCGATGATACCCCCGAGCAAGGAGCTGACAGCCACCGCGTTTTCGGGCGGCGCGTCCAGGGTGCCGTTGACTTTGAGCACCCCGCTCAATACCCGGTCTTCCACGTCGCCCAGCCGGATGCCGGCGGTTTGCTGCTCGGCGGGTGAGAGGGTAGCCAAGGTGGCTTGTTTCTCCTTAGCTTCGCCGCTAGTCTGGCCGGCTTTGGTCGGCTGGTCGCCGGGCTTCTCGGTTTTCGTGTCTTCAGCTGCCGCTTCTTTTTTGTCGCCGCCGCAGCTGGCCAGGGTTAGCCCCAGCAGGGCCAGAAATGCAATATTCTTCATGGAGGAAATTCAGGGAATCAAAGAAGGGTTACTGAGGCGTACTGTTAAGTAGGTAGTCCAGCTCAATAACGGTCTGGTTGTGGTCGAGCAGCACATCCAGGTAGGCGGTGCGGATGCTCAGGGCCCGCTCCAGGTTAAGCAAATACTCGCTGTAGCCGGTTTCGCCGGCCTTGAAGGCGCGCGTGCTCAGGCGCACAATCACGTCGGCCTGGGGTAGGCCGGTTTGCTGGTAAAACTGCAGGCGCTGCTGCTGCTCGGCGTGCCGGGCCACCAGTTCGTCCTGGCGGCCGGCCAGTTCCACCAGCTGCCGCCGGTAGGACACCGTGGCCACCTGCTCCTGCAGGCGGGCCGCCCGGACCCGCGCTTTCTGCGGGCCGCGCAGGATGGGGATGCCCACCGAGCCCTGCACCCCCTGAAACCGGTCACTGCCGGTGTAGTCCTGCTCCGGGCCGCCCACGCCGCCGATGGTCTGGGGCCCCTTGAGCGACTGGTTGAAGTAGCCGAGCGTGACGTTGGGCAGGCCCAGGGCCTGCTCGGCCTGGGTGGCCGCCTGGCGCTGGGCAATGAGCTGGCGCAGCACCTGAGCTTGCGGGTTTTGGGCCAGGCGCACGGTGTCGCCCAGCGCGGGCAGCACCACGGGCTCCAGCGGCCGCAGCAGGCTGTCGGCTACGTTTACCGCCTGCCTTTGCTGGAGCAACGCTTGGAGCTGGCGCTGGGCCACCTGGTAGCCGGTGCGGGCCTGCCGAATCAGGGCCCGGGTCTCGCCCTGCTGCACCAGGGCCGTGGCGGGCTCCAGGCGGGCCACCTCCCCGGTTTTAAAGCGCAGATTGGCCGCCCGCAAAAATTCAGTGTAGAGGCTGTCCTGCCCGCGCAGCACCTGCACGCGGTGGCGGGCAAAGACCGCCTGCTCGTAGTTGAGGCGCACCTGCCGGCGCAGCTCTGCCTGCACCTGCGCGAGTTGGAACTGCTGCCCGCTCACTTGCGCGTTGAGCAGTAGGGCCTGCCGGCGGTACACACCGGGCAGCGAGAAGGTTTGGCTGATGGTGAAGTTATTGTCCCGGCGGTAGGTGTTGTACTGC
>Ga0265798_10011498_pt1 | contig 10779 bp, 8 predicted proteins | sample P3T30metagenome_FD_192430 | JGI IMG/M metagenome (GOLD analysis project Ga0265798, IMG submission 192430) | Plant litter microbial communities from East Loma Ridge, Irvine, California - P3 T30 | ecosystem: Environmental > Terrestrial > Plant litter > Unclassified | place: USA: California... | reverse complement strand
GGCGTTTCTCCGTATTTGATACCCCCTTGCGGGAATTGCCATGAGTGCTCGCGCACCCGCTTGCCCCACCACACCTCATTGTTGGCGTTCAGCAGGATGATGCCGACGTTGGGCCGAAACCCTTCACGATCGAGCATAAGTGCACCTCAATACTTTCCGCCGGCCGGATGGTTCCTTATTTTTTTACTAACAAATTTATCGCGTCCGTGGGATTCCCGCACCGCTTGCGCGGTTGACGCTGTTTGCTACGGACCCTGTTTGTAGAAAGATTGGACGCATCAGCCGGCTAATCCTTTAAAATTAGGTCGATTATAACCCTCTCTTTTTAAAAAGAATTCATTGATATGCGCGCCTCACGATTTTTTATTTCAACTCTTAAAGAAGCGCCTTCCGATGCCGAGATCGTCAGCCACAAGCTGATGATGCGCGCCGGGATGATCAAGCGCATCGGCTCGGGCATTTATACGTATATGCCGGTCGGCCTGCGTACCATCCGCAAGGTCGAGGCGATCGTGCGCGAAGAGATGAATCGCGCGGGCGCGATCGAACTCCTGATGCCGTTGGTGCAGCCGGCCGAACTGTGGCAAGAGACGGGCCGCTGGGACAAGATGGGCGATGAGCTGATGCGCGTGAAAGACCGCCACGGCCGCGATTTCGCGATCCAGCCGACCTCCGAAGAAGTGGTGACCGACGTGGTGCGCAGCGAAATCAAATCGTACCGCCAGCTGCCGATCAACTTCTATCACATCCAGACCAAATTCCGCGACGAGCGCCGTCCGCGTTTCGGCCTGATGCGCGGCCGCGAATTCACGATGAAGGATGCCTATTCGTTCGACCGTGACGTCGCCGGCATGCAGGTGTCATACCAGAACATGTTCGACGCTTATACCCGCATCTTCAACCGCTTCGGCCTGAAGTTCCGCGCGGTGGCGGCCGACAACGGCGCCATCGGCGGCACCGGTTCGCACGAATTCCACGTCATCGCCGGCACCGGCGAAGACGCGCTGGTGTACTGCCCTGATTCCGACTACGCAGCCAATATGGAAGCGGCGGAAGCTGTTGCCACCGGCACCCGCGGCGCGGCCACACAAGAATTGACCAAGACCCCGACCCCGGGCAAGACCAAATGCGAAGCCGTGGCCGAACTGCTTGGCCTGCAACTGGCGCAGACGGTCAAGACCATCGCCCTGACCGTCGAAAACGAAGGCAAGAAGACCTTCTGGGTGCTGCTGCTGCGCGGCGATCATGAACTCAACGAGATCAAGGTCGGCAAGGTCGACGGCCTGAAGGACTTCCGCTTCTCGACCGAGGCCGAAATCCTCGACGTGTTTGGCACCGTGCCGGGCTACCTGGGTCCGATCAATACCAAGCTGCCGGTGAACGTGGTGGCCGACCGCACCGTCGCCAACATGGCCGACTTCGTATGCGGCGCGAACGAAGCGGACTTCCACTTCACGGGCGCGAACTGGGGCCGCGATGTGCCGGAACCGATGGTTGCCGACCTGCGCAACGTGGTCGAAGGCGATGCTTCGCCGGACGGCAAGGGCGTGCTGGCGATCGAGCGCGGCATCGAAGTTGGGCACGTGTTCCAGCTCGGTACTGCGTACTCGGAAGCGATGGGCGCCACCTTCCTCGACGAAAACGGTAAACCTGCTCCGCTGCAGATGGGCTGCTACGGCATCGGCATCACCCGCATCCTGGGCGCCGCGATCGAGCAGAACTTCGACGACAAGGGCATCGTCTGGCCGGACGCGATTGCGCCGTTCGAAGTGGTGCTGTGCCCGATGGGCATGGACCGCAGCGAGGCGGTCAGGGAGCAGACCGAGAAGCTGTACGCGCAGCTGCTCGAACTGGGCGTGGACGTGATCGTCGACGACCGCGGCCTGCGTCCGGGCGCCATGTTCGCCGACTGGGAACTGATCGGCGTGCCGCACCGCGTGGTGATCGGCGACCGTGGCCTGAAGGAAGGCAACCTGGAATACCTGGGCCGGCGCGATGAAGCGGCCAGCAATGTGGCGGTGGCCGAGATGGTCGCCTTCATCAAGGGTAAGCTGGGCAAGTGATGGCGTTGCGTCTGGCCCCGTGGAGCGGGGGCGTGCTGCTTGCGCTGGCCCTCGCCCTGGGGCCGGCGCAGGCAGGTAATCAAAAAGAAGAAGCGCTGTCCGATTCGGTGCGCCTGGCGCTGGCCAACGCCATCGCCGACGCGCGCCCGCCGAAGCCGTCTTTCCGCACTGACGCAGCGCGGGCGAACTACCAGGCCTGGTTCGACGAGATGTCGCGCCGCTTGTCCAAACGCCTGCCCGACGTCCAGACCCGCACCGAGTTCCTCGAGACCGCGTGGTACGAAGCCACCCGCGCGGGGCTCGATCCGGGGCTGGTGCTGGGCCTGATCCAGGTCGAATCGGCGTATCGCAAGTACGCGATCTCGATCGCCGGCGCGCGCGGCTACATGCAGGTGATGCCGTTCTGGACCAAGGCCATTGGCGACGGCGACCGCCGCCGCCTGTTCCACATGCAGACCAACCTGCGCTACGGCTGCGCGATCCTGCGCATGTACATCGACATGGAGCGCGGCGACCTGTATCTGGCGCTGGGCCGCTACAACGGCAGCCGCGGCAAGCCGCAGTATCCGAACGCGGTGCTGGCGGCGTGGAAGAAATGGGAATTCCACCCGGCCGGCTAAACACGGCTGCGTTGTACACAACGCCAACAACTCAATTCACCTCGGCGTCACTTTCACGGTGTAGACTTCCCGCTTTCCACGTGAGGACTGCATGCGACTGACCACTCTTGCCGCCGCCACGCTGCTGGCGGCGCTCGCCGGCTGCGCGGCCACGCCGCCCGCTTCGAACCAATCCGCCGCCACGACGCCAGGTACCAACGCCGTCGATACGCGCGCCAAGAACATCATCTTCTTCCTCGGCGACGGCATGGGCATCAACACCCTGACCGCAGCGCGCATCTACGCGGCCGGCGAAGACGGCGAACTGGCAATCGACAAGCTGCCCGAGTCCGCGTTCGTAAAAACCTTCTCGAACGACGCCCAGGTCACCGACAGCGCCGCCTCGATGGCCGCCTACATGACTGGCGTGAAGCACAATAACGGCGTGATCTCGATGTCGGCCGGCACCCGCGCGCTGGCGCCGGTGGCCGACGCCAACGGCAACAAGCTGGTTGGCCGCTGCGAGAACGGCCAGGCCACGGCGACGCTGCTGGAACTGGCCAAGCGACGCGGCATGGCAGTTGGCGTGGTCACCAACACCAACGTCACCGACGCCACCCCGGCCTCGACCTACGCCCACGTCTGCCACCGCAAGATGGAAAACGACATCGCCGCCAGCCTGGTGCCGGGCGGCGCGGGCTACAACGCGGCCCTCGGCGAGCGTGGCCTGGACGTGGTGTTCGGCGGCGGCGCCCAGTTCTTCACCCCGTTCGCGCGCGGCGGCAAGCGCGCCGACAACCGCGACCTGCTGGCCGAACTCGGTGGCAAGGGCTATCGCGTCATCAACGACACGGCCGGACTGAACGCACTGAGCGCGGGCCAGAGCGCGGTCGGCCTGTTCGCCGCCAGCCACATGGACTTCGACGCAACGCGCGACCCGGCGCGCCAGCCGGCCCTTAGCGCCATGACCAGTAAGGCCATCGAGCTGCTGGCGCCAAACCCGAACGGCTTCTTCCTGATGGTCGAGGGCGGCCTGATCGACCACGCGCTGCACGCAACGCTCGGCAAGCGCGCCTTGCAGGAAACCGTCAGCTACAACGCCGCGCTGCAAGCTGCGATCGAGCGCATGCAGGCAATCGATCCGGGCCTGAAGAACACCCTGATCGTCGCTACCGCCGACCATGACCACACCCTGCTGCTGAACGGCTACATGGCGCGCAGCGGCAAGACCACGCCGACCAATCCAGGCGTGCTGGGACTGGTGCGCAGCGTCGACGGCAAGCCGATGCTCGACAAGAACGGCTTGCCGTTCACCGTGATCGGTTTCGGCACCGGCGAAAAGCGCCATGCGCGCCGCGCCGAACAAGGCCCGCTGACCGACGCCATCGTCACCGCCGACGACTACCACCAGGAAGCGGCGGTGCGCACCAACAAGGGCGCCGAGACCCACGGCGGCAGCGACGTGTACCTGGGCGCGATCGGCGCCAACGCGGAGCTGTTCCGCGGCACCATCGACAACACCCGCGTGTTCAACCTGATCAAGACCGCCGGCGGTCTGTAAGCCCTGGGATATAACGATGACTTTCCACCGCATTACCCCGCTGTTGCTGGCCGCCTGCTGCGCCGCCACGCCGTCCTTCGCTGCCGCTCCACAGGCCAGGAACATCATCTTCTTCCTCGGCGACGGCATGGGCCCGACCACCATCACCGCCGCCCGCATCTTCAAAGGCGGCGAAGACAGCCTGCTCGAATTCGAGCGCATGGAACGCACCGCGCGCATCAAGACCTATTCGAACGACTATCAAACCACCGACAGCGCACCGTCGATGGGCGCCTACATGACCGGCATCAAGATCAACAACGACGTGATCTCGATGAAGGATGCCCAGCCGCACAAGACGGGCAAGGACGGCAGCGACGGCTGCGGCGCGAACAACGGCAGCGCCGCCGTCACCATCCTGGAATTGGCCAAGGCGCGCGGCAAGGCGGTCGGCACCATCACCACCACCGAGCTGACCCACGCCACGCCGGCATCGACCTTCTCGCACGTGTGCAACCGCGACGCCGCATATACGATCGCGCAGCAGATCGTGCCGGGCGGCGCCGGCTACAACGCGGCGCTGGGCGACGGCGTCGACGTCTTGATGGGGGGCGGGCGCAACCACTTCACGCCGCTCGATGCCGCCACCAATCCGAAAGGCCGTCCCGACGGGCGCGACCTGATGGCCGAATTCGCAGCGCAGGGTTACTACGTGGCCGGCACCCGCGCCGGCATGATGTCGGCAAAGCCTGGCCGCAAGTTCGTCGGCATCTATAGCGACCGCAGCCACCTCGATTATTCGTACCAGCGCCGCCCCGAGCAGCCGACCCTGGCCGAGATGACCGGCAAGGCGATCGAGCTGCTGTCGAAAAACCAGAACGGCTTCTTCCTGATGGTCGAAGGCGGCAAGATCGACCACGCCCTGCACGACACCCGCGCCAAGCACGCGCTGGAAGAAACGGTGGCGTTCGACGAGGCGGTGCAGCTGGCGATCGAGCGCATGCGCGCCATCGATCCGGGCCTGGAAAACACGCTGATCGTGCTCACCGCCGACCATGACCACACCATGCAGATCAACGGCTACGCCAAGCGCGGCAACCCGATCCACGACATCGTGCGCGACTACGCCACGGGCGAACCGAAAAAGGACGCCGACGGCAAGACGTTTACGACCCTGGTATTCGGCAACGGTCCGAATCGGCTTGACGCACGCGCCGATGTCGACAGCGCGGCGGCGATGGGTGACGATTATCACCAGGAGACCGGTATCGGACTGGGTTCGGAAACCCATGGCGGGGGCGACGTGAAGCTGTATGCGACCGGGGCCGGATCGGCGCCGTTCAAAGGCACGATCGAGAATACGCAGGTATTCCACTTGATGAAAGCCGCTGCCGGTTTGTAAATCGGGCGGTGTCCGGTGCGACTGCCACGGATGGATATGCAGGGTTGGCCTCGGCGGCCCCGCGGCTACGCCGCCGACGCGTTGATTGTTATCGGTTCCAATTGCGCGCGCGACGATTTTTCTGCTAACCATCCCCGCGTCGGCGGCAAAGCCGCCAACCCCGTGTGATATTTATTCGAGAATAAAAAAAGCCCCGGTTTCTAAACCGGGGCTTTTTTTGAGCTTCAGGTTTTTAAACCTGCAAGCGCTTATTTCAGGTGATCCGAAATCAGCTTGGTCATTTCAAACATCGACACTTGCGCCTTGCCGCCGAAAACAGCTTTCAGCTTGTCGTCGGCATTGATCATGCGACGGTTTGCAGCGTCTTGCAGGTCTTTCGACTTGATGTATTCCCAGACCTTCTTGGTCACTTCGGTACGTGGCAACGGTTTGTCGCCCACGACGGCGGCCAGGGTATCGGACGGGGTCATTGCTTTCATGAAAGCGGCATTTGGCTTGCGCGCAGCTGCCGGCTTGTCGGCCGATTTGGCGGCTGCTTTTGCAGGCGCTTTTGCAGGTGCTTTGGTAGCAGCTGCTTTAGCTGGTGCTGCCGCTTTCTTTGCTGCCGGCTTGGCCGCTGCAGCAGGCTTGGCAGCTGCTTTTTCGGCTGGCGCTGCAGTGGTTTTTTTGGCTGTTGCCATCTTCGAGCCTCCTAAAACGAACACATGGAAAAATGCGTGATTTATCGCACGCCTATATTGGTAGCGTTTTTCTGTTCGTGCAAGTCTTTTTCAAGACTTTTCACTCTGATAAGCCATCAAATGGGCGCTATCGCACACAACAACGCACCAGAACGTAAAAACGGTGACAAGGGGCGAAAAAAAACCGCGCAAAGCGATACTCTGCGCGGTTTGGGATCCTGACGTAGGATCGTGGGAATATTCCGAATTAACGCATGCCGGGCATCATGCCCTTCATTCCGCGCATCATCTTCATCAGGCCGCCGCCTTTGAGTTTCTTCATCATGGTCTGCATCTGATCGTACTGGTTCAGCATGCGATTGACTTCCTGCACCTGCACGCCGGCGCCGGCCGCGATACGGCGTTTGCGGTTGGCCTTGATGAGTTCGGGTTTGGCGCGCTCGCCCGGCGTCATCGAATCGATGATGCCGACCATGCGCCGCACCGATTTCTCGGCCTGGTCCATATTCGCGCCGCTGGCCGCTTGCTGGAACTGGGCCGGGAGTTTATCCATCAGGCCGGCCATGCCGCCCATCTTTTTCATTTGCGTCAGCTGCGACTTGAAGTCGTTCATGTCGAAGCGGCCACCGACCTTGATCTTGTTGGCCAGTTCGGCCGCCGCTTCCGAATCGACGCCTTTGCGCGCTTCTTCGACCAGCGCCAGGATGTCGCCCATGCCCAGCACGCGGTTGGCCATCCGGCTTGGATCGAACGCTTCCAGGCCGTCGAGTTTTTCGGACACGCCGGCGAACTTGATCGGTTTACCGGTCACGTGACGCACCGACAGCGCGGCGCCGCCGCGCGAGTCGCCATCGAGCTTGGTCAGCACGATGCCGGTCAGCGGCAGGGCGTCGTTGAAGGCCTTGGCGGTGTTGATCGCATCCTGGCCCAGCATGGCGTCGACCACGAACAGGGTTTCCACCGGCTTGACCGCGCCGTGGACGGCGGCGATCTCTTGCATCATCGCTTCGTCGATACCGAGGCGGCCGGCGGTGTCGATGATCAGGACGTCGTGGTAGTGCTTCTTGGCCCAGTCGAGCGCGGCCAGCGCGATGTCGACCGGCTTGTCGTCGGCGGTGGACGGGAAGAAGTCGGCGCCGACTTGCTTGGTCACCGATTCGAGCTGCGCGATTGCGGCCGGACGATACACGTCGGCCGACACGGTCAGCACTTTTTTCTTCTTCTGTTCCTTCAGGTACTTGGCCAGCTTGCCGGTGGTGGTGGTCTTGCCCACACCCTGCAGGCCGGCCATCAGGATGATCGCCGGCGGCTGCTGGGCGAACGACAACTGCGTCGCTTCCGGACCGAGGTCGGCGCCCATCAGCGCGGCGAGCTCTTTCTGGACCACGCCGACCAGGGCCTGGCCAGGGCTGAGCGAGGCGATGACTTCTTCGCCCAGCGCTTTTTCTTTGACGTTGGCGATGAATTCGCGCACCGCCGGCAGCGCCACGTCGGCCTCGAGCAGGGCCATGCGCACTTCGCGCAGCATTTCCGAGGTATTCGACTCGGTCAGGCGAGCCTCGCCGCGCATGGTCTTGACGACCTTGGCAAGGCGTTGGGTCAGGTTATCTAGCATGTTCTACCTTGTTCTACCTAATAGAGAGAGGCGACCTTGAAGGCGCAGGTCAGACCGGCGGGTTTCGCCAAAGCGCCATTTTACCTTGCCGGCGCGGCGCGGGGAGAGCCGGCCGTCTGCAATGACGAGTGAGCTTGCATATTTTTTAGGCATACCGGCCGCGTTTTGTCATGGCGCAAACGTGGGGCGCGTGCAGCCTGTCGCATCCCCTGAACGATATTTCCACATGGCATTAGTCTTGAAGGCTGAAATCGATTCCGTCCTGCGGCTGCCCGCCATGCCGCGCTGTTGAGGAGAACCGGCATGACCAGTTTCATCCGCACGTCGTTCATCGCGTTATCCCTGCTGGCCGCCACCGTCCCGGCTCAGGCGCAGGACACCATCCGGCTCGGCAACCTGAAGCTCGCGCATTTCGGCGCCGTGTCATATATCAAGGAGATTGCCCCGCGCTGCGGCATCCGGGTCGAAGAAAAAATGTTCGCCAAAGGACTGGACGTGATGCAGGCCATCATCGCCGGCGAACTCGATGTCGGCGCCACCGCCTCCGAAGCCGCGATCCAGGGCCGCGCCGGCGGCGCTCCGGTGCTGGTGGTGGCCGGCTTTGCACGCGGGGGCGCGCGCTTGGTGGCACGGCGCGGCATCAAGATCGCCGGCATCGCCGACCTCAAAGGCAAAAAAGTCGGCGTCACGCGCGGCGGCATCCAGGAGGTGCTGCTGATGGCCGAACTGGCGCGCCACAAACTCAAAGCCGATGCATCGGGCAGCAAGGACGTGCAGCTGGTCTACCTGGCCTACGCCGACCTGAATCAGGCGCTGATGGGCAAGCACATCGACGCCATGATGCAGTCCGAACCGCAGTCGTCGCAGGCGATCAATACGGGCTTCGGGGTCGAGGTGATGAAGCCATATGACACCCCGATCGGCGAGCCGGTACGCACCATGGTCATGACCGAGAAGTTCTACCGCGAGCGGCGCCCGCTGGCCGAAAAATTCATGCGCTGCTTCGTGCAGGCCACGCGCACCTTCATCGAAAGCCCGGCGCTGGCCGAGCAGTACGTGCGCCAGCAGATGTTCAAGGGCCAGATCACGGTGGCCGATTTTCGCGACGCGATTGGCAATTCGCCGTATTCGTACGACATCACCCCGGCCCACATCCAGATCACCACCGACGTGATGGCGCAGACCGGGGTCGGGCGCATGGCGCGTCCGCCGCTGGCCAGCGACTGGGTGCGCACCGACCTGCTGGCCGCCGCCAAACGCAGCCTGCAGATTCAATAGGAGGAAACCATGGAACGCATCGAACGACGCAAGACCCGGCGCGCCAACCCGCTGCGCCTGACCGACGGCGGTGTCGGCCTGGTGGCGCCGCTGGTGGCGATCGCGCTGTGGCACTGGATCGCGGTCAGCGGCTGGGTCAATCCGCAAGTGCTGCCGGCGCCGCTGGACGTGTGGCGCAAGTGGGTCGACTACCTGTTGCCATTGGTGGCCTGGAAGGATTACGTCGACGGCGGCTGGCTGTCGTGGGCGCTGTCGGGCGAGCTGCCGGTGGATATCCTCGCCAGTCTCTACCGCGTGGTGCTGGGTTTTGCCATCGGCGCCGGCCTGGCGCTGCCGCTGGGTCTTGCGATGGGCGCGAGCCGCAGCGTGTATGCCTGGTTCAATCCGCTGGTGCAGGTGCTGCGCCCGATTCCGCCGATCGCCTACATTCCGCTGGCGATGCTGTGGTTCGGGCTGGGCAATCCGCCGGCCGTGTTCCTGATCGCGATCGGCGCCTTCTTCCCGGTGTTGATGAACACCGTGGCCGGGGTGCGCCAGGTCGACGGGATCTACCTGCGCGCGGCGCGCAACCTGGGCGCCGGACGCATCACCATGTTCGTGCGCGTGATCCTGCCGGCGGCAGTGCCCTACATCCTGTCCGGGGTACGGATCGGCATCGGCACCGCCTTCATCGTGGTGATCGTGGCCGAGATGATCGCCGTGAACAGCGGCCTGGGTTTCCGCATCTCGGAGGCGCGCGAGTACTTCTGGTCGGACAAGATCATCGCCGGGATGATCAGCATCGGCTTGCTCGGGTTGGCGATCGACGCGGCCGTCACTAAATTGAACAACCATTTGCTGCGCTGGCACCGCGGCCTGGAGCATTGAGATGACTGACGTGCATATTCGCATCGACGGCGTGAACAAGGTCTTCGGCGCCGAGGGCAGGGAAGTGGTGGCGCTGCAGGACATTTCATTGACCATCCCGCGCGGCCAGTTCACCTGCCTGCTGGGGCCTTCGGGCTGCGGCAAGTCGACGTTATTGAATGCGGTGGCCGGCTTCGCGCCGCCCACCAGCGGCGTGATCGTGGTCGACGGCCGGCCGGTGAAGGGGCCGGCGCCCGAGCGCGGCATGGTGTTCCAGGAGTACGCGCTGTTTCCGTGGATGACGGTGGAGCAGAACATCCGCTTCGGCCTCGAGATCAAGCGTGTGCCGGCGGCCGTGATCAAGGCGCGGGTCGACGACTTGCTGCAACTGCTGTCGCTGGCCGACTTTCGCGCGCGCTATCCGAAAGACCTGTCCGGCGGCATGCGCCAGCGGGTCGCGATCGCGCGCGTGCTGGCGCTCGATTCGCCGATCCTGCTGATGGACGAGCCGTTCGGCGCGCTCGACGCGCTTACCCGGCGCAACCTGCAGGACGAACTGCTGCGCCTGTGGGGCGAGATGAAGAAGACCATTCTGTTCGTCACCCACAGCATCGAGGAAGCGATCTACCTGGCCGACCGCATCGTGGTGATGACCTATCGCCCGGGGACGGTCAAGCGCGACCTGGTCGTCGAACTGGCACGCCCGCGCGACCCGGCCGACCCGGCCTTCAACCTGCTCAAGCGCGAGCTGGGGCA
>Ga0265798_10011497_pt1 | contig 10782 bp, 10 predicted proteins | sample P3T30metagenome_FD_192430 | JGI IMG/M metagenome (GOLD analysis project Ga0265798, IMG submission 192430) | Plant litter microbial communities from East Loma Ridge, Irvine, California - P3 T30 | ecosystem: Environmental > Terrestrial > Plant litter > Unclassified | place: USA: California... | reverse complement strand
GCAGACTGTTTCCCATGACATCCATTTCCGTCCGCCGTCCTGGCAGAAATCCTACGTGTCCCTGTTATATCTAGGCGCATCCTGCGCAACGTCCTTGGAGTGAAGATTAACTGTGGATCCAATCCGTGGATATAGCTCAAAGACACCACGTGATGTAAGCCAAAGCTTACATCGTCAGAATTGCTCCTCACCCAACAGAAACAGTGACGCGCTGCCGGCATCGACGGCAGCCGCCAGCGAGTGGATCCGCGGCAACAACCGGGCGAAATAAAAGCGCGCCGTGCCCAGTTTGCTGGCATAGAACGCCTCGTCCTGCCTGCCCAGCGCGGCCGCCGCCATTCTCGTCCACATGTAGGCGTAGGCGGTGTAACCAAAGGCCTGCAGGTACTCGACCGATGCGGCGCCGATCTCGCGCGGATCGTTCGCGGCGCGGTCCAGAACCCCTGCCGTCAAGGCGTCCAAGCGATCCAGCGCGTGAATCAGCGGCTGGGCGAACTCCTGCAACGCGGCATCGGCCTGGGCGGCGTAGGCACGCACTTCGTCGGAAAACAGCTGATAGAACGCACCACCGTTGCCCACCACCTTGCGGCCCATCAGGTCCAGTGCCTGGATGCCGTTGGTGCCCTCGTAGATCTGGGTAATGCGCACATCGCGGACCAACTGCTCCTGGCCCCATTCGCGGATATAGCCGTGGCCACCGAATACCTGCTGGCCATGCACCGTGGTTTCCAGGCCCAGGTCGGTCAGGAAGGCCTTGGCCACCGGAGTCAGCAAAGCCACCATGTCTTCGGCGCGCTTGCGCGTGGCCGGCTCTTCGCTGTACTTGGCGGTGTCCAACTGCAGCGCCACGTAGGTGGAGAACGCCCGCCCGCCTTCATTGCAGGCTTTCATGGTCAGCAGCATGCGCCGCACGTCCGGGTGGACGATGATCGGGTCGGCCATCTTGTCGGCCTGCATGGCCCCGGTGGGCGAACGGCTCTGCAGCCGGTCACGGGCGTACTCCACAGCGTTCTGATAGGAGCGCTCGGCCGACGCCAGGCCCTGAATGCCTACGCCCAGACGCTCGTAGTTCATCATGGTGAACATGGCCGCCAGGCCCTTGTTGGCCTCGCCGACCAGGTAACCGGTGGCGCCATCGAAGTTCATCACGCAGGTGGCCGACGCCTGGATGCCCATCTTGTGTTCGATGGAACCGCAGGACACGGCGTTGCGCGCGCCCAGGTTACCGTCGGCATCGACCATGAACTTGGGCACCAGCAGTAGCGAGATGCCCTTGGGGCCGGGCGGTGCGTCGGGGAGCTTGGCCAACACCAGATGAATGATGTTCTCGGTCAGGTCGTGTTCGCCGCCGGTGATGAAGATCTTCGTCCCGCTGACCTTGTAGCTGCCGTCTGCCTGCGGTTCGGCACGTGTGCGGATCAGGCCCAGATCGGTACCCGCATGGGCTTCGGTCAGGCACATGGAGCCGGCCCAGGTCCCGGCATACATCTTGGGCAGGTAGGTGCGTTTCAGCTCTTCACTGGCATGGGCGTTGATGGACAGGCAGGCACCGGCAGTCAGCATCGGGTACAGGCCGAACGCCAGGCTGGCCGAGTTGACCATTTCCTCGACCTGCGCCGAAATCACCTTGGGCATGCCCATGCCACCGTGGGCAGGTTCGCCACCCACGCCGACCCAGCCACCCTCGGCGTAGGTCCGATAGGCCTGGATGAACCCGGCCGGAGTGGTCACCGCGGTATCGCGCCAGTGGCAGCCCTCTTCATCGGCCGCCCGGCTCAAGGGCGCGATGGCCTGGGCGGTGACCTTGCCGGCCTCCTCGAGAATGGCCTCCATGGTGTCGACATCGACGCTGTCGGCCAGGCCCGGCAGCTGCGCCCAGTGGCTGGCAACGTCGAATACTTCGTTCAGAACAAAGCGCATATCGCGCAGGGGAGCTTTGTAATCCGCCATGGCTGACTCGCAGAAATTCGAGGGCTGAGGTTCGAAAGCCGGGTGGCGCGCTCGGCAAGACGCGCGCCGCCCGGCTGGTTGACGTACCTGTCAGTAGGACAGGCCGAAGTGCGCTTCGTCCATGTCCATCAGGTTGGCCGCGCCCGAGAGCATGGCGGCAACGTGAGTGCGGGTGCGCGGCAGGATGCGCTGGAAGTAGAAGCGCGCCGTTTGCAGCTTGGCCGTGTAGAACGCGGCATCGCCCGTGCCTTCAGCCAGCTTCTGCGCTGCCACACGAGCCATGTCGGCCCAGAAATAGGCCAGGCAGGCGTAACCCGAATACATCACGTAATCGACCGAGGCTGCGCCGACTTCTTCGCGATCCTTCATGGCGGCCATGCCAACCTTCATGGTCAGCTCGCCCCACTCCTTGTTCAACTGCGCCAAGGGTGTAACGAACTCGGCAACGGCCTCGTTGCCTTCGTTGGCCTGGCAGAACTTGTGCACGATCCGGGTAAAGCCCTTGAGGGCCTCGCCCTGGGTCATGAGCACCTTGCGCCCCAGCAGGTCGAGTGCCTGGATGCCGGTGGTGCCTTCGTACAGCATGGAAATACGGCTGTCGCGCACGTTCTGCTCCATGCCCCACTCGGCAATGAAGCCGTGCCCGCCGTAGATCTGCACGCCGTGGTTGGCGGCCTCGAAACCGACTTCGGTCATGAACGCCTTGGCGATCGGCGTCATGAACGCCAGCAGAGCATCGGCGCGCTTGCGCTCTTCCTCGTCCTGGCTGAACTTGAGCACGTCCACCAGCTTGGCGGTGAAATAGACCATGGCCCGCGTGCCTTCGGCGAAGGCCTTGATGGTCAACAGCATGCGCCGTACGTCCGGGTGCACGATGATCGGGTCGGCAGCCTTGTCGGGCGCCTTGGGGCCGGTCAGCGAGCGCATCTGCAGGCGATCGCGGGCATAGCGCAGGCCACCCTGGAACGCGACTTCGGCATGGGCCAGACCCTGCAGGGCAGTGCCCAGGCGTGCCGTGTTCATGAAGGTGAACATGCAGTTCAGGCCCTTGTTGGCGGGGCCGATCAGGTAGCCGGTGGCGCTGTCGAAGTTCATCACGCAGGTGGCGTTGCCGTGAATGCCCATCTTGTGTTCCAGCGAGCCACAGCTCACCGCATTGCGCGCACCGATCGCGCCATCGCTGTCAGGCAGGAACTTGGGCACGATGAACAGCGAGATGCCCTTGGTGCCAGCCGGTGCATCGGGCAGGCGTGCCAGCACGATGTGCACGATGTTGTCGGCCATGTCGTGTTCGCCGGCAGAAATGAAGATCTTCGTGCCGCTGATTGCATAGCTGCCGTCGGCCTGGGGTTCGGCCTTGGTGCGCAGCATGCCCAGGTCGGTGCCGCAGTGTGGCTCGGTCAGGCACATGGTGCCGGTCCACTCGCCGGACACCAGCTTGGTCAGGTAAGCCTCTTGCTGCTCGGGCGTGCCGTGGGCGGAAATGGTGTTCATGGCGCCGTGGGACAGGCCGGGGTACATGCCCCACGACCAGTTGGCGCTGCCGATCATCTCGCTCACCGCCAGACCGAGGGATTCGGGCAGGCCCTGGCCACCGTGTTCGACGTCGTGGGCCAGGCTTGGCCAGCCGCCTTCGACGAACTGTTTGTAGGCCTGCTTGAAGCCGGTCGGCGTCTTCACGCCGTCTTCGCTCCAGGTGCAGCCTTCGATGTCGCCCACACGGTTCAGCGGCGCCAGTACCTGTTCGCAGAACTTGGCGCCTTCTTCGAGGATGGCATCGACCATGTCCGGGGTCGCATCCTGGCAGCCGGGCAGGCTTTGATAGTGCGCTTCGTAGCCGAGCAACTCGTCGCGGACGAAGCGAATATCACGCAAGGGGGCCTTGTACTCAGGCATAGCGATAAACCTCTGCTGATGAATTCCGATGGGTTCGACCTGCGACAGGTTGTCGCTATCAAACGGCTGTTTGAAACATACGTTTACGCCTGCGCAAAGTCAATACCCGCCCGGCGGCCGTCACGGTGCCGTGGCGGCTGCGGGCTGGTTCGCTGAAAGGCGGGATCGACAGGGTTCGGCGGGTATGACGCGGGTTAGAGCGGAGTACCGAGTAGAACGTTGGCAGGATCGAGCCACACATTGACCGAGTTGCCCTCACGGATCGAGCAGTGCTCGGAAAGTGCGCACAGGGTCTGCCCATTCGCCAGGCCGATACGCATTTCGCAAGGCCCTCGAGCGTCCTTCAGGACCTGCTCCAGCACACCCTGCAGGCAGCTGTGACCAGGCATGGCGGGAGCATCCAGTGGCAACACGCACAACCAACCCGCCTTGATCAAGGCCACCACACCAGCGCCGGGCACCAGCGTCAGGGTTTGCGTGCTGTCATGGGTGATCTGCGCGCGCAGGCTCAGCCCCGCGCCCAGGTCCAGAGTGATTTCGTCGTTGCGCCCTTGAGCGTCGATGGCAGTCACGCGGCCGTGCAGTTGATTGCGGGCACTGGTACGCAGCATGAGTCGGCCCAGCAGGTCGAGGTCGCCGACGTCCTCGGCGGCTTCGAGCACCTGCGCCTGCAAGGCCTGGAGCTTCTGGTAGAGGCGCAGCATGCGCTGCCCTTCCGCGGACAAGCACGCGCCACCACCGCCCTTGCCGCCCACGACCCGTTCGACCAGCGGCGTTTGGGCCAGGTTGTTGAGTTCGTCGATGGCGTCCCAGGCGCCCTTGTAGCTCAGGCCAGCCGCCTTGGCGGCACGGGTGATCGAACCCTGCTCGGCGATATGACGCAGCAGTTCGATGCGTTGCGGACGACGTGCGATGTACTGGGCAAGCAAAGGAGGCAAGGTCATGGCCCAAGGCTACTCGGGCTTGGCCGTGCGCGCCAGACAGTAGACGTCGACCCGCGCGGCGCCGCCCTCGCGAAGCAGCGTGGCCAGGGCCTGCGCGGTGGCGCCGGTGGTCATCACATCGTCGACCAAGGCGACGTGCACTCCGTCGAGCACCGCACCGGGCATCAAGGCAAAGGCTCGTTCCAGGTTGTGCAGCCGCGCCTTGGCCCCCAGTTCCTGCTGCGCCTGGGTCTCGCGCGGTCGTTGCACCAGGGTCGAATCGCAGTCGATGTGCAGTGCCTCGGACAACCACCGAGCGAGCATTTCAGCCTGGTTGAAACCGCGTCTGCGCAGGCGTTTGCGCCCCATGGGCACCGGGATCAGCAACTGCGGGCGTGGCAACCCTTCGTTGAAACGATGATCGAGCCAGTGACTGGTCAACTCGGCCAGCAAACGTCCATAGGGCCACTGGCTGTTGTGCTTGAAGCGGGTGATCAGGCTGTCGACGGGAAAACCATAGTGCCAGGGGGTTTCCACCTTGCCGAATGCGGGTGGCCGGCGCCGACAGGGCGCGCAGGTGAACCCACTCATCGCCAAGGGCAATGCGCACACCGTGCACTGCTCCTCCAGCCAGGGAAGGTCGCATTCGCAGGCCTCGCACAGGGCATAGGGATTGCCCGACGCTTCGTCGCACAGCAGGCAAATCTGATCAGTTTCTAGCCACTTGTAGACCTTGGTAGCAGCAGAAGGTTGACAGTGCATGGAGCTTCCTTAATCATGCCCGCATTCGACTCAATAGCCTCGTTGCGCCCATGGACATTCCAGCGTCCGTGCGCGCGCCCAAGCATAAACAAGGAATCGCCGATGAGCGCCAGTACAACTGCAACCGTTCGTCACGACTGGACCCTGGCCGAGGTCAAGGCGCTGTTCGTGCAGCCGTTCAACGACCTGCTGTTCCAGGCGCAAAGCGTGCACCGGGCGCATTTCGACCCCAATCGGGTCCAGGTCTCGACCCTGCTGTCGATCAAGACCGGCGCCTGTCCCGAGGACTGCAAGTACTGCCCGCAATCGGGGCACTACAACACCGGGCTGGAAAAAGAAAAGCTGATGGAAGTGCAGAAGGTGCTCGAGGAAGCCGCCCGCGCCAAGGCGATCGGTTCGACGCGATTCTGCATGGGCGCGGCCTGGAAACACCCTTCGGCCAAAGACATGCCGTACGTGTTGCAAATGGTTGCCGGGGTCAAGGCGCTGGGCCTGGAAACCTGCATGACCCTGGGGCGCCTGGACGAAGACCAGACCAAGGCGCTGGCCCAGGCCGGCCTCGACTACTACAACCACAACCTGGACACCTCGCCGGAGTTCTACGCCAGCATCATCACCACCCGCACCTACAGCGAACGCCTGCAGACCCTGGCCCACGTGCGCGACGCCGGCATGAAGATCTGCTCCGGCGGCATCCTGGGCATGGGCGAGTCGCTGGACGACCGCGCCGGGCTGCTGATCCAGTTGGCCAACCTGCCCGAGCACCCCGAGTCGGTGCCGATCAACATGCTGGTGAAAGTGGCCGGTACGCCGCTGGAAAACGCCGAGGATATCGACCCGTTCGATTTCATCCGCATGCTCGCCGTGGCGCGCATTCTCATGCCGCAGTCCCATGTGCGCCTTTCCGCCGGGCGCGAAGCGATGAACGAACAGATGCAGGCACTGGCTTTCCTGGCCGGGGCCAACTCGATCTTCTATGGCGACAAGCTGTTGACCACGGCCAACCCGCAGGCAGACAAGGACATGCAGTTGTTCGCCCGCCTGGGGATCGCTCCCGAAGCTCGTGAAGAACACGCCGACGAGGTCCATCAAGCGGCCATCGAACAGGCCCTGGTCGAGCAGAAGAGCAGCGACCTGTTCTACGACGCCGCGTCCGCCTGACCCTGCGCCGGCCCCAGCGGCCGGCGTTCACCCCCTGCCATTCGAGGCCTGCATGCCCTTCGACCTCAGCGCGCGCCTGGCCGAGCGCCGCGCCGCCGACCTCTATCGTCAGCGTCCATTGCTGCAAAGCCCGCAGGGGCCATGCGTGGTGGTCGATGGCCAACCGCTGCTGGCTTTCTGCAGCAACGACTACCTGGGCCTGGCCAACCACCCCGAAGTGATCAAGGCCTGGCGCGACGGCGCCGAGCGCTGGGGCGTGGGCGGTGGAGCATCGCATCTGGTGGTCGGTCACAGCAGCCCTCACCACGCGCTGGAAGAGGCCTTGGCCGAATTGACCGGGCGTCCGCGGGCATTGCTGTTTTCCACCGGCTACATGGCTAATCTGGGGGCGGTCACCGCCCTGGTGGGGCAAGGCGATACCGTGCTGCAGGACCGGCTCAACCACGCCTCGCTGCTGGACGCCGGGCTGCTCAGCGGCGCGCGCTTCAGCCGTTACCTGCACAACGATGCCGCCAGCCTGGAAACGCGCCTCGACAAAGCCACCGGCAATACGCTGGTGGTGACCGATGGCGTCTTCAGCATGGACGGTGACCTTGCCGAGCTGCCGCAACTGGCCGCTTCGGCCCGCGCCAAGGGTGCCTGGCTGATGGTCGACGACGCCCACGGGTTCGGTGCCCTGGGCGCCACCGGTGGCGGTATCGTCGAACACTTCGGGTTGGGGTTGGACGATGTGCAGGTGCTGGTCGGGACCCTGGGCAAGGGCTTCGGCACTGCGGGCGCCTTCGTAGCCGGCAGCGAGGAACTGATCGAGACGCTGGTGCAGTTCGCCCGGCCCTACATCTACACCACCAGCCAGCCACCGGCGCTGGCCTGCGCCACGTTGCGCAGCCTGCAGCTGCTGCGCAGCGAGCACTGGCGGCGCGAGCACCTGGCGACCCTGATCGCACAGTTCAGACAGGGCGCTGCCCGGTTGGGCCTGACCTTGATGGACAGCTTCACGCCCATTCAGCCCATTCTGGTCGGCGATGCCGGACGTGCGCTGCATTTGTCGCGTCTGCTGCGCGAGCGCGGAGTGCTGGTGACGGCCATTCGCCCGCCAACGGTGCCCGTCGGCAGTGCGCGATTGCGGGTCACGCTTTCGGCCGCTCACAGCAGTGCCCAGGTGCAGCGACTGCTCGATGCGCTGGCTGAGTGCTACCCGCTACTGGAGGCCGAGCATGTCTGATCGGCTGATCCTGCTGCCGGGCTGGGGCCTGGGCACAAGCGCGCTGGACACCCTGGTCGCAGCACTGCAGGGGCTCGCCGAACCCGTGCACGTACAGGTCGAACCATTGCCTGCTCCAGGCTCTGCCGTGCTTTCCCGTTGGCTCGATGCGCTCGACGAACGCCTGCCCGACGGTATCTGGCTGGGCGGCTGGTCGCTGGGAGGCATGCTTGCTGCCGAACTGGCGGCGCGCCGTGGCGAGCGCTGCCGTGGCTTGCTGACGCTGGCCAGCAACCCCTGTTTCGTGGCCCGGGCCGACTGGCCGGATGCAATGCCCGCTAAGACGTTCGAAGCGTTTCTGGCCGCTTGCGAGGCGGATCCGAAAAACCTGCTGAAGCGCTTCGCGTCGCTCTGTGCGCAAGGCGCTGCTGATCCGCGCGGGCTTTCTCGGCGACTGGCGGTTGCTGAGCCGACTTCGACACAGACGTTGGTGGAGGGCCTGCATGTGCTGGCGGAGCTGGATACCCGGGCCGCGTTGCAGGCGTTCGCCGGGCCGCAACTGCACCTGTTTGCCGGGAACGATTCGCTGGTGCCTGTTGGTGCAGTAAGCGCGTTGCGGGAGCTGCTGCCAGAGGCGGAGATCGGCCTGGTCGAGCAGACCAGCCATGCGTTCATGCTGGAGGACTCGCAAAGGGTCGCCGGTGCAATTCAGGCCTTCCTGCGTCAGCGAGGTTTTGATGAATAACGGCAACGGTGTTGCGTTTGGCGCACGTTTGGCGGTGGTAGATGACGCGGCTTGCGCCGCTGCTACAGGAGTGGCGGTGGATGAGGTGGCTTCTGCGGCAGCAGGCCGGGAGGCGGCGTCGGGGTTGCCGGACAAGCGGCGGGTGGCGGCTTCCTTTTCCAAGGCGGCGGCGAGTTACGACAGCGTCGCGCAGTTGCAACGCGACGTTGGCCATACGCTGCTCGCGCGCCTGCCGGCCGATCTGCAACCCTCGCAATGGCTCGACCTGGGCAGCGGCACGGGCTATTTCAGCCGCGCCCTGGCGCAGCGTTTTCCCGAGGTCGCCGGCGTGGCGCTGGACATTGCCGAAGGCATGCTGACCCACGCCCGCGCCCAGGGCGGCACCTCTTGGCATGTGGCCGGAGATGCCGAGCAACTGCCGTTGCGCAATGGCAGCTGTGGCCTGATCTATTCCAGCCTGGCGGTGCAATGGTGCAGCGACTTCGCCGCGGTGCTTGCCGAGGCCCACCGAACACTGCAGCCCGGTGGCGTGCTGGCATTCGCCAGCCTGTGCGCGGGCACGCTGCACGAGCTGCGCCAGAGCTGGCGCGCAGTGGATGGCCGGGTGCACGTCAACCGCTTCCGTGAGTTCGCCGACTACCAGCGCCTGTGCGCCAACAGCGGTCTGCAGGTACTGAGCCTGGATAACGTGCCCCATGTGCTGCACTACGCGAACGTGCGCGGCCTGACCCATGAACTCAAGGCGCTGGGCGCGCACAATCTCAACCCCGGCCGACCCGACGGCCTGACTGGCCGCACGCGCATGCTTGGCCTGCTGCACGCCTATGAAACCTTTCGCACACCGCTGGGGCTGCCCGCCACCTACCAGGTGGTCTACGCTGTGTTGCGCAAACCTGTCGAGCAAGGACAATCCCGATGAGCGCCTATTTCATCGCCGGTACCGACACGGACATCGGCAAGACCACGATCGCGGCCGGCCTGTTGCACGCCGCTATGCTCAGGGGCCTCAGCACGCTGGGTGCCAAGCCCGTTGCCTCGGGCTGCGATGTCACACCCAAGGGCCTGCGCAACAGTGATGCGCTGGCCTTGATGGCGCAGAGTTCTATCAGCCTGGAATATGCGCAGGTCAATCCAGTGGCCTTCGAACCGGCGATCGCTCCACACATCGCCGCTCGCGAGGCTGGCGTGGCGCTGACGGTTGGATCGTTGCTGGCGCCCATGCGCCACGTGCTGGCCCAGCAGGCAGACTTCACCCTGATCGAAGGCGCCGGCGGCTGGCGCGTGCCGCTGTCCGACCAGGCCAACCTGTCGGACTTGGCCATTGCCCTGAAACTGCCGGTGATTCTGGTGGTGGGCGTGCGCCTGGGCGCCATCAGCCATGCGCTGCTCAGTGCGGAAGCGATCGCCCGCGACGGCCTGCAGCTGGCCGGCTGGGTGGCCAACATCATCGAACCGAAAACCTCACGCCTGGAAGATAACCTCGCCACCCTGGCCGAACGCATGCCAGCGCCCTGCCTGGGTCGCGTGCCCTACCTGAAGGACGCCAGTGCCCAAAGCGTTGCCGAGCATCTGCATCTGGAGCTTATTGGGTAGGACGATTCAAACGTGCAATGCGGGTGCGCCGTATTGGCTCAACAATGCGTCGGCCGTCAGCAACTGCATGCTCTCGAGGGTAGCCTGGGCGAATAGCAGGCGATCGAACGGATCGCGATGAATGGGCGGCAGTTTTTCCACGGCCATGCCATGGGCTGCAGTGATGGGTAGCTCGCTGTAGCCATTGAGCAATAGCTGCCGGCGCAGACGCGCCGTATCGATGACCGTGGCGCTGCGGCTCAGACCTTTCTTGATGGCCACTTCCCACAGGCTCGCTGCGCTGAAGTACACCTCGTGATCCATATTGCCGATCAACGATCGAGCACTTGCTGAAAGCATCGGGCTGTCCTTGGCAACCCAGATCAGGATATGCGTGTCGAGCAGTAACTTCACACCTTGCCCTCGAAGAGATTGGCGACCTCAATGTCCAGCTCATCAAAGTCTTCGGGTACCTCCAGGTCAAGCATGAAACCGATACGCTTTGCTTCACCCGCTAGTGGCGTGTCATAAGCCACCAGCCGGGCAACCGGCTTGCCGGCTTTGGCAAT
>Ga0265798_10011496_pt1 | contig 10783 bp, 6 predicted proteins | sample P3T30metagenome_FD_192430 | JGI IMG/M metagenome (GOLD analysis project Ga0265798, IMG submission 192430) | Plant litter microbial communities from East Loma Ridge, Irvine, California - P3 T30 | ecosystem: Environmental > Terrestrial > Plant litter > Unclassified | place: USA: California... | reverse complement strand
CATCAAGCAGCTGGAAATCCGCGACGTGCGCCTGGTGCACGCGCCGCCGTCGGGCGTGGGTAAATTCGGCGGCGACACCGACAACTGGATGTGGCCGCGCCACACCGGCGACTACGGCTTCTACCGCGCCTACGTGAGCAAGGATGGCAAGGCCGCCGAGTTCTCGAAGGACAACGTGCCCTACCAGCCGAAGCACGTCCTCAAGATCGCCAAGGAAGGCGTCAAGGAAGGCGACTTCATCATGGCCATGGGCTACCCGGGCCGCACCAACCGCCACCGCCTGCCGTCGGAAGTGGCCTTCACCTTCGACTGGAACTACCCGGCCTTCGTGAAGGCATCGGGCGAGACCCTGGCCATCATCGAACGCGAGACCAAGAACGATCCGGCCCCCAAGCTGAAATACGCCGGCCAGGTCGCGGGCGTCAACAACTACTACAAGAACCGCAAGGGCATGATCGCCAGCTACGAAGGCAGCGACATCCTGGCGCGCAAGACCGCCGAGCACAATGCGCTCAAGGCCTGGGTCAACGCCAGCCCGCAGCGCAAGGCCGAATTCGGCGCCGACATCGAGTCCGTCGAGAAGCTGATCGCCGAGCGCGATGCGAATACCAAGCGCGAGTTCTTCCTGTCCTACTCGACCCCGCGCTTCCTGAACTCGGCGCGCGCCCTGTACCGCCTGGCCAACGAGCGTACCAAGCCGGATGCCGAGCGCAAGTCGGGCTACCAGGAACGCGACCTGCCGCGCCTGACCTCCAGCATCACCGGCCAGGACCGCACCTACGACGAGAAGGTCGACAAGGCGCTGGTGCTGAACTTCCTGAAGCAGTACAGCGCGCAGCCTGCCAACGAGCACAATGCCGCCTTCGACAGCGCCCTGGCTATCCGCCCGGGCATGAGCGAAGCCGAGCTGAAGGCCGCGCTGGACAAGCTGTATGCCGGTTCTCAGCTGGCCAACAAGGACTTCCGCGTGCAGTGGCTGAAGAAGTCGCCGGCCGAGTTCCAGGCCTCGAACGACGCCTTCATCAAGGCCGCCGTCGCCCTGTACGACGCCGACCGCAAGGATGAAGCAGCGGAAGAAGAACTGGGCGGTAACATCCAGAAGGCCTACGCCAGCTACATGAAGGCCAAGATCGCCTACATGTCCAGCCGCGGCCAGGCCGTCTACCCGGACGCCAACTCGACCCTGCGCGTGACCTTCGGTAACGTCAAGGGCCGCGAGTACGGCGCCGACGGTACCGGTTCCTGGACCGCCTTCACCACCGTGAAGGGCGTGGTTGCCAAGCACACCGGCGAAGGCGAATTCAACGCACCGGAAAAGCAGCTGGCCGCGATCCGCGCCAAGGACTTCGGCAAGTACCTTGACCCGAAGCTGAAGACCGTGCCGGTCGACTACCTGGCGACGCTGGACATCACCGGCGGCAACTCGGGTTCGGCTGCGCTGAACGCGAAGGCCGAGCTGATCGGCCTGGCCTTCGACGGCACCCTCGATTCGATCATCTCGGACTGGGACTTCAACAAGGCCGCCACGCGCGACATCCAGGTCGACATCCGCTACATCCTGTGGAACATGGAGAAGGTGGATCACGCCGACAACCTGCTGAAGGAAATGGGCGTCAAGTAATCGCCCTCGCCTGATGCTTCACGAAGCCACGCTGCCACAAGCTGCGTGGCTTTTTTATGTCACATCGACCGCATCCTCGCCGATCCGCTGCTGGTATGGAAAGTGGTGGCGCCGGACGATCCTTGAAGGACTTCATCGCCCGGGCGGCAGAGCAAGGCCTCCGGATGCTGACCACCAACGGCTAGCAGGTGGCTTCGCGCAGGTGCAGGATCGGGAACGGCCGCCCGGCCGAATCGCATTCGGAGCGCCCCGCCTGCACGAAGCCGGACTGCAGGTAAAAAGCCAGGCCTTGCGGGTTCTGTTCGTTGACGTCGACCGTCAGCGGCCCCTTGAGCGCGCGAGCATGCGCGAGCAGCAACTTGCCGGCGCCCTTGCGGAAGTGGGCAGGGTCGACGAACAGCGCCTCCAGTGCGGCGCCATCCAGGCCCATGAAGGCGGCGGGCTCGCCCGGAGCGAATTCGAGCACCCAGAGTTCCAGCGCCTCGCCGGCCAGCACGACGTCGCGCACGACCGGCAGCAGGTCCCGGATATCCTGTTCGCGCAGGAAGGCGTGGGTGGCGCGCACCGCACGCAGCCAGATGCCGAGCAGCGCTTCGCGGTCTTCGGCGGCGGCGCGCCGTATTGATGGATTGAGCATTCGTCAATACTACCGGAGCACGGCCGCCGTTTGAAGGGGCCGCCAGCAAGACTCATGCGTAACGCATATACTGATCGACCCGCTGCGGCATGGACCGCAGCCAGACTATCGATCAGGAATCCCATGTCAGCCTTATTCAGCCCCTTCAAACTCAAGGACCTCACCCTGCGCAACCGCATCGCGGTGCCGCCGATGTGCCAGTACCGCGCGAATGACGGTTTCGTCAACGAATGGCACCAGATCCACTACGCCGGCATCGCGCGCGGCGGCGCCGGCCTGGTGATCGTCGAAGCAACCGCGGTGTCGCCGGAAGGCCGCATCACCCCGGGTTGCGCCGGCCTGTGGAATGATGCCCAGGTCGAGGGCATGGCCCACATCGCGGCCCGCATCAAGGCCGCCGGCGCCGTTGCCGGCATCCAGATCGGCCATGCCGGCCGCAAGGCCAGCGCCAACCGTCCGTGGGAAGGCGACGACCACATCCCTTCCGATGAAGCCTATGGCTGGGACACCATCGCCCCTTCGGCGATCGCCTTCGGCCACCACCTGCCGAAAACCCCGAAGGAGATGACGCTCGACGACATCGCCCGCGTCAAAGCCGACTTCGTGGCTGCCGCCAGGCGCGCGCTGGCTGCCGGCTTCGAGTGGCTGGAACTGCACTTCGCCCACGGCTACCTCGGCCAGAGCTTCTTCTCCGCGCACTCGAACCAGCGCACCGACCAGTACGGCGGCGACTTCGCCGGCCGCAGCCGCTTCCTGCTCGAGACCCTGGAAGCCGTGCGTGAAGTCTGGCCGCAGAACCTGCCGCTGACGGCGCGCTTCGGCGTCATCGAGTACGACGGCCAGGACGAGCAGACCCTGAACGAGTCGATCGAACTGGTGCGCATGATGCGTGCGCGCGGCCTGGACATGCTGAGCGTGAGCGTCGGCTTCACCATCGCCGAGGTCAACATCCCCTGGGGTCCGGCCTTCCTGGGTCCGGTCGCCAGGCGCGTGCGCGAAGAAGCCGGCCTGCCGGTGGCCTCGGCCTGGGGCTTCGACGGTCCGCAGCTGGCCGAACGCGCCGTCGCCGACGGTGATCTCGACCTGGTGATGGTCGGCCGCGCCCACCTGGCCAACCCGCACTACCCGCTGCAGGCCGCGCAGGAACTGGGCGTCGAGCGTCCGACCTGGGTGCTGCCGGCGCCGTATGCGCACTGGCTGGAACGCTATCGCATGCAGAAGTAAGTTTGCACGTCGTTCCCGCGCAGGCGGGAACCCATGCTGAAGTACAGAAACCCAAGTGCAAAAAAAGCCGCGTACTCATTAAGGTACGCGGCTTTTTTCATCGGTGCGGGCTTCGTTCGAACAACTTGGGTTCCCGCCTTCGCGGGAACGACGTTGTAATTCGCGGAACGACGTTTAGTGAGTCAACTCGCTCGCCTGCGCACCCGCCTTGTTCAGGCGGCTGTTGCGCATGCCGTAGCCGAAATAGGTGGCGATCGCCACCGCCATCCACACCGCGAACACGGTATAGGTCACGTGCGACAGGCCGAACACCAGGTACAGGCAGGCCAGGATCGACAGGCCAGGCACCAGGTAAGGACCGAAGGGCACGCGGAACCCCTTGCGGCCGCTGCTATCCTTGCCCTGCTTGCGGCGGATCACCGGCACGGCAACCGACACCACGATGAAGGCGACCAGGGTGCCCATGCTCACCATGTCCCACAGGAAGGTGGCGTCCACCAGGCCGGCCACGATGCCGACCACCAGCGAGACGATCAGGGTGTTCGCCACCGGCGACTGGGTGCGCGGATTCACAGTCTGGAAGGTTTTCGGAATCAGGCCGTCGCGCGAGATCGCGTACAGGATGCGGGTCTGGCCGTAGATGGTCACCAGGGTCACCGAGAACACGGAAATCACCGCGCCGGCCGACAGCACGAGCGCCGGCCAGGCCTTGCCCGTCACGTTCTGCAGGATCACGGCGAGGCCGGCTTCCTGGCCCTCGAACATGTGGGCCGGCTGGGCGCCCATCGCGGCGATCGCCACCAGCATGTAGAACACGGTCACGATGACCAGGGCCGCCAGGATCCCGAGCGGCACGTCGCGGGTCGGGTTGCGGGTTTCCTCGCCGGCGGTGGCGATGGTGTCGATGCCGATGAAGGAGAAGAACACGGTGCCGGCCGCCGCCGTCACGCCGGCCATGCCGCCCGCGCTGTGGCTGTTCGCGCCCGAGAAGAAGGGGTGGAAGTTGTTGATGTCGAAGCCGGTCAGCGCGATCGCCGCGAAGAACACGAGGATGGCCAGCTTGATGCAGACCATGACGGCATTCGTGGTCGCCGATTCCTTGGTACCGCGGACCAGCAGGATGCAGCACAACACCACCAGCAGGATGGGCGGCAGGTTGATGTGGCCGGCGTGCAGTTCGATGCCGTTCTTGCCGGAGACGATCATCGGCGAACGCAGCGCATCCGGAATCTGCCACCCCATCGCGTTCTGCAGGAAGTTGTTCAGGTAGTCGGACCAGCCGATCGCGGTGGCGCTGGCGGCCAGGCCGTATTCGAGCAGCAGGCAGGCGGCGACGATGAAGGCGGCAAATTCGCCGACCGTGGCATAGGCGAAGGAATACGAAGACCCGGACGCCGGCACGCGGTCGGCCAGCTCGGCATAGCACAGCGCGGTCAGGCCGGCGGTAATCGCCGCCAGCAGGAACGACAGCACGACCGCCGGGCCGGCTTTCGGCACCGCTTCGACCATGGTGAAGAAAATGCCGGTGCCGATGGTGGCGCCGACGCCGATCATGGTCAGCGGGAACAGGCCGAGCGTACGGCCGAGGCCGCCGCCATGCGCGGACGCCTCGTCGAGCTTGCGCTCGGACGTCTTGGTTCTAAACAGCTTCTGGCCCAATGTCTGATTCACGGCGTGTCCTCTGATCGCACTTCCAAAGCTTGCGATTATAGGGCCAGTTGCAGCCTGCTTATGAATAACTATTTGCAATGACTAGAAAAAATAGTTATTTACGGTGGCAAAGACCTGGAGGAACAATACACCGTCAGCGACCCCGCAAGATAAGTGAGCACTAACTTTAATTGCGGACCCGTTATCCGGGAAAGACTGCCGCCATGGACCGCCGGGTGTGGGCACCATGCGCCCACCCTGCTTTTAATTCAGCATTTGCACATGGTTGCCGCTCACCGAGCGCTGCCCCGGGTTGCCGTACACGCGGATGCCACCCGAGCCGCCGTTCTGCGCGACCAGCGATTGCCGCACGTTGGCGGTGATGCCGCCCGAGCCCGAGGACGAGAGGTCGGCCTGGTCGCTGGCCAGCCTGGCCAGGTCGAGATGGCCGGAGCCGTTCGCGCGTGCCGTCAGCGAGCGCACGATACCGCCGACGCGCATCTGGCCCGAGCCGTTCAGGCTGACGATCGCGTAGTCGCCGCGCACCTGGCCGATGTCCATGCGGCCGGAGCCGCTCATGGCCAGCCTCGCGCTGGCGCTTTCCAGGCGGCCGGCGTCGACGCTGCCGGAACCGTTGTTCTCGGCTTCCAGGCTTGCCACCTGGCCGGACAGGTTCACGCTGCCCGAACCGTTGCGGCGCAGGGTCAGCGGCGCACCCGACAAGCCTTCCACGCTGACGCGGCCGGAACCGTTCTGGCGCAGGTCGGTCAGGCGCGGCACCGTGTAGATCACGTGCACCGGGTTGCGGCTGCGGTACGAGCGGTCGGTGTAGATGTTGAGGGTGTCGCCGCGCACGTCGGTGCGGATCAGCGGCAGCAGGTTGCTGTCGGCTTCGACCACCAGCGAGGTGGCCGGGCCGACACGCACGTCGACCACGATGGCACCGTTGACGTCCAGGCCGTTCACGGTGCCGACCATGCGCTGGTCGCGCCCGGCGATGCCGTCGCCGTCGATCGTGCTGTTGTTGAACGGCGTCCGGACCTGGTAGTCCCCATCGGCGCCGGGAGCGACGACGATGGCGCAGCCGCCGAGGGCGGCGAGGCAGGCGATGGCGATCAGGGTACGCATGGGATGGTGGCCTTTCTGTCCTGTTTTGAGATGATTCACTCTAACAAGCCAGGCGCCGGCCATCCCGCGCCTTGCGACAAACTGCAGGAAATGCGGAACGAACGGTACGTAAGCTCGACTAGCGCTGGCCGAGCCGCGTGTCGCCGAACAGGTGCTTGAATTCGTGCGGCTGCGAGCGCCAGTACTGCGGCGGCGCGCTCACGCTGGCGCCCAGTTCGGCCGCCACATGCCAGGGCCAGCGCGGGTCGTACAGCATCGCGCGCGCCAGCGCCACCATGTCGGCCTGGCCGGTCTGGATGATGGTCTCGGCCTGCTTGGCTTCCGTGATCAGGCCCACGCCGATGACCGGCATCGCGGTCTGCTGCTTGATCCGGGCCGCGAATTCGATCTGGTAGCCGGGACCGACCGGGATCTTCTGCAGCGGCGACAGTCCGCCGCTCGACACGTGCATGAACTGGCAGCCGCGCTTTTCCAGCTCGGCGGTGAAGGCCAGGCTTTGCTCCAGGTCCCAGCCGCCCTCGACCCAGTCGGTGGCCGAGATGCGCATGCCGACCACCATCTCCGGCGACACCACGGCGCGGATCGCATCGAACACTTCCAGCGGAAAGCGCATGCGGTTCTCGAGCGAGCCGCCGTATTCGTCGGTGCGCTGGTTGGACAGCGGCGACAGGAACTGGTGCAGCAGGTAGCCGTGGGCGCCGTGGATCTCGATCGCGTCCAGCCCCAGCGCATCGGCGCGGCGCGCCGCGGCCACGAAGCCGTCCTTGACGCGCTGCAGACCGTCGGCATCGAGTTCGAGCGGCACAGTCTCGCCGTCCGCATGCGGCAGCGGGGATGGCGCGACGGTCTGCCAGCCGCGCTGGTGATCCGGCGGGATGTTGGCGCCGCCCTGCCACGGCACTTCGCTCGAGGCCTTGCGCCCGGCGTGGCCGAGCTGGATGGCGATCTTGATCGGGGAATGCTTGCGCATGGCGTTGATGACCGGCTCCAGCGAGGCCGCATGCTCGTCGGACCACAGGCCCAGGTCGTCGGGCGAGATGCGTCCCTCCGAAGTGACCGCGGTCGCTTCGATGATCAGCAGGCCGGCGCCGGACAGTGCAAGGTGGCCCAGGTGGATCATGTGCCAGTCGGTGGGATGGCCTTCTTCGGCCGAGTATTGGCACATCGGGGCGATGGCGATCCGGTTGGGCAGCTCCAGCGGGCCCAGCTTGATTGGAGAAAACAGCATGCTCATGGAAAAGACTCCCTTTCGGTCGAAAGGACTAGTCTAGCGCGCACGATTGAATGCTGCTATTTGTGACTCGCAGTCACAAATAGCAGCAACAGAATCAGTCGGCCCGAACGACCATGATCCCGGCGCGCAGACCCACGCGCACGTCCGGATTGGGAAACACGACAAACTCTTCGTCGTGCTGGACGCTGTAGACGGTATCGCCGTCGGTGGCGATGGTCTCGCCCTTTTGCAGGGGGGTGAAGTTCTCGGTGTCGCGCCCGAAGCTCATCCTGAAGCCGTCGGACAGCTTCATGATCGACTGCGCCGTGTTGAACACCAGCGGCGCACCGCCCTGCGGCGCGGGCAGGCCACGCAGCAGCGCGTGCAGCGCCGCGCTCATCGCCGCGAACTGGGACAGGTCGTTCTGCCCCAGCGTGCCGATGCGGCCCAGCTCCACCGTGGTGCCGGCGGCGCCGTGGCGTTCCGCGGTCCAGTACGAATAGGTACCGGCCGACTTCGGGTTCATGATGACGGCTTCGATGCCGCCCTGCCCCAGCCATTCGATCAACTGCTTGCGCGGCTGCTCGGCGATCAGCTCCGGCACGATCGCGAACTTTGGATAGCGCGAGGCGCGGATCGCCGTGTGCAGGTCGAGGTGCCAGCGCTGCGCACCGGCGCCATCGAAGAAGTCGCGGGTGGCCGCGATCAGCGTATCCGCCCTGCCGGCCTCGAAGGTGCCGGCCAGGTCGCCGCGCTCCGTGCGGAACATGCGGTTCAGGTCGGCGTCGATGAAGCGCTTGCCGGCGGCGATCGCATCGATGTTCCCGACGCACAGCATCAGGTCCATCCGCAGTTCGTGCGGCGCGCGCGACAGCGCATCGACCGCATGCGCCACCATCTCGATCGGCCCGGTCTCGTCGCCGTGCACGCCCACCGACAGCAGCACGCTTGCGCGCGAGGCGTCGGCGGTGCCGGATTTCACGGTCAGCACACCCTTGGCGGGCAGGCCGACCGTGAAGCCGGCGGCGCGGAACAGATCCGCCACCCCGCCGAAATCGGCCTGGGCCAGGGCCCGTACCGATTCCGGCAGTGCTTCGAATGAAGCTTCGCTCATGGCCTGATTCCGCAACTTAGGCCGCCAGGCGTTCCGGGCTCGAACCTTCCGACAGCGACCAGACGTTCAGCATCGCCTGTTCGAGGTCGGTCGGCTGGGCGAAGCCCGTCAGGCCCATGGCGCTGGTGGTTTCCTGCACCGCGGCCTGCATGTCGCCGGTCTGCTTGGTCCGCTCCAGCACGGTCAGCAGCAGGCGCTGCTGGGTGCGGCGCAGGGCCTGCATCGCGTAGTTGCGCAGCTGTTCCTGCGACTTGCTGGTGGCCGGCAGCTTCAGGCCGCGCTCCAGCGTGTCGATGCCGGAAGCGGCGCGCAAGGCCATGCCGACCTGCAGGAACTCGGCCAGCGACATGCCGCCCGGACGCTGCACCGACACCGCGGCGAACAGGAAGGCCGCCAGCGATTCGACGGTGTCGATGGCCTTCCATGCCTGGGCGAAGGACGGCGACAGGCCGGCGTGGCTGTCGGCATCCGACTTGGTCGGGTTCAGGTTGCGCAGCTGTTCCGGCTGCGAGAACAGGCCCGAGAGCTCGGTCATGCCGCCCGCGCCGGCCTGCTCCGCCGGCAGCGACAGCACGCCTTCGATCACGGTACGCAGCATCGTGCGGGTACGGGCGTCGACCGCCTGCGAGACGTCGCGCGGCACCTTCAAGGCGTCGGCGTCGAGCGCTTCGAACACCGGCGCCAGATGCAGCGCGGCCCAAGCCTGGCCCCAGGCTTTCACGACTTCCGCATCGTCGATGCGGTGTTCCTGGGCCAGGTCGCGCAGCATCAGCGGACCGCAGCGGTTGACCGATTCGTTGGCCAGCACGGTCGCCAGGATGGCGTTGGCCAGCGGGTGATCCAGCGGCTTGCGGGTGGCGACCAGCTGTTCCGGGAAGTACGGACGCAGCATGGTTTCGGCCCACGGCAGCTCGGTCAGCGGCAGGGCTGCCAGGATGCGCTTGAAGCGGTTCTTGACGTTGGCGATGACCACCGCCAGTTCCGGCGTGGTCAGGCCCAGGCCGAGCGCCTTGCGGCGGGTCAGCTCGGTCTCGGACGGCAGCTGCTCCAGTTCGCGCGAGACGGCACCTTCGGCTTCCAGGCTGGCGATCAGGGCGGCGTAGCCGTCGACCACCGCGCTGTTGCTCTGGGCCTGGGCTTCGCGCACCAGCAGGTGGGTCTGCAAGGTGTTGTCGCGCAGGACCAGGTTTTCCACGGCGCCGGTCATCTCGTTCAGGATGCGGTTGCGGTCTTCTTCCGACAGCGCGCCGGCGTTGACTTCGGTGTCCAGCCAGATCTTGATGTTGACTTCGTGGTCCGAGCAGTCCACGCCGGCCGAGTTGTCGATCGCGTCGGTGAAGATGCGGCCGCCGGCCAGCGCGAATTCGATACGGCCGGCCTGGGTCGCGCCCAGGTTGCCGCCTTCGGCGACGACCTTGCAGCGCAGCTCATTGCCGTTGACGCGGATGTTGTCGTTGGCGCGGTCCTTGACCTGGGCGTGGGTCTCGGTCGAGGCCTTGATGTAGGTGCCGATACCGCCGTTGTAGAACAGGTCGACCGGGGCCAGCAGGATGCGGTGCATCAGCTCTTCCGGGGTCAGGCTGGTCTCTTCGATGGCCAGCGCCGCGCGCACTTCGGGCGACAGCTCGATGTGACGGGCGGTACGGGGGAACACGCCGCCGCCGGTCGAGATCAGGCTCTTGTCGTAGTCTTCCCAGGACGAACGCGGCAGGGCGAACATGCGCTGGCGCTCCTTGAACGAGACGATCACGTCCGGAGTCGGGTCCAGGAAGATGTGGCGGTGGTCGAAGGCGGCCAGCACTTTCAGCTGGCGCGACAGCAGCACGCCGTTGCCGAACACGTCGCCCGACATGTCGCCCACGCCGACCATGGTGATCGGAGTCGTGGCCATGTCGTGGCCCATTTCATAGAAGTGGCGCTTGACGGCTTCGAAGGCGCCCTTCGCGGTGATGCCCATCTTCTTGTGGTCGTAACCGTTCGAGCCGCCCGAGGCGAAGGCGTCGCCCAGCCAGAAGCCGCGCGAGACGGCGATGCCGTTGGCGATGTCGGAGAAGGTCGCGGTGCCCTTGTCGGCTGCCACCACCAGGTACGGGTCGTCCTGGTCGTAGCGCACGGTGTCGCTCGGCGGGACGATCTCGCCGCGCACGCGGTTGTCGGTCACTTCCAGCAGGCTGGCGATGAACAGGCGGTAGACTG
>Ga0265798_10011493_pt1 | contig 10785 bp, 4 predicted proteins | sample P3T30metagenome_FD_192430 | JGI IMG/M metagenome (GOLD analysis project Ga0265798, IMG submission 192430) | Plant litter microbial communities from East Loma Ridge, Irvine, California - P3 T30 | ecosystem: Environmental > Terrestrial > Plant litter > Unclassified | place: USA: California... | reverse complement strand
ACTTTCATTTATCACAACAGAATTCGTAGTATCGGTACTGAATGACTTTGAGAAAAACCGTCCCTCTTTTAATTTAATATTAAGTGTTTCAAAGTAATCAAAATCCACATCGACAAAATCTATGCTTTTCTGCACACCATTTACAGTATAACCGTTACCTCCATTTTCGCTACCATCAGGAACACCAGTAGCTACAGTTACTGATTTTATTCCCTGAATTTTTAAGATTTTATCTCTAACCGGAGCAAATTTTTCAGGTTTATTGAAAAGACTTATGTTTTTAATGTAAACAACCTGATTTGCTGTAAAACCAAGATCCTGAGTCCGCATATATTTCAATTGTGCGTTGATGATGAACAAACCGATTATAAAAATCACCGCAATGCTAAACTGAAAAACCAATAACCCATTTCGCAGCCATGAGCTTTGTTTACTGGTCGAAAAATTACCTTTTAGTACTAAAGCAGGTTTGAAACCGGACAATACTAAGGCTGGATAAGTGCCTGCTACAAATGTAATCAGACATAAAATTAAAGGCAATTGCCAGAATAGGTTATTTTCAATATTCCAGATGGATAAACTAACCTGAAAAAGGTTGTTGAAATATGGCAGGGCTAATTCTGCTATTGTTAAGGCAAGAATTGTAGCAACAAAGCATTGAATAAATATTTCGGTAAGAAATTGTGTGGTAAGCTGGAAACGATAAGCACCCATTACTTTTTTTACGCCAACTTCTTTGGCCCTTTTTGTAGCCTGAGCAATGTTTAGATTGGTGAAATTGATACAGGCAATAACCAGGATCAGAATTCCAAGTACAGAAAGGGCGATTAATATTTTATAAGGCGCATCATTACCGGCCTTTGGCCTGAGGTGCAGATTTGCAAGCGGGTCTAAAAATGTTGAAACACCTTTTATTTCTTCTATTGTTTTTTGGTCAGTTTCGCCTTTTAATAATTCTTTTCGGTATAAGTCTGTAATTTTTTGTTCCAGGTTTGCGACGTCAGTTCCGGGTTTTACCTGAATATAGGTCGTGTAATTGTTATATCCATAATTCTCTCCCTGTCCTATTTCATTACCGATTGAAATGCCGTCGAAAGTAATATTTGAATGTAAATTATTTTTAATTGAACCATTAATTTTACTGGTAATGCCCGAATTGCTTGCTCCCATTCCTACCATTTCAGGCTTATTATCTGTTTTATTTGGAAAAAGCACTTTCATGTTTTCCTCGCTCAGGTAAGAAAGTCTGTCGGCCTCACCTGCTGGTTTTTCTAATCCACCTGTAGGTTTCAAATCGAGAATTTTAGCTGCATTGTAATCAGCCTGCATAAAGTTTTTGGCAAATAACGTGTTCTTGCCATTCTTCATGGTAAATTCAAAAAAACCGCGTTTGGTAATCCCGGCATTTTTTACTTCAGGGAAGTTCTGTTTAATCGCTTTGGCTAATGGCGGCGAAGTGTAGTTCGTTTTAAAATCAGGCTCAATCCGTCCTACTACATAAATATTGTTGTAATTTGGATTGGTTTTATCAAAGCTGGTTTCGTAAGTAAAATAAAGTACAACTAAAATAAAAGCAGCCAAAGCAATGGCTAAACCACCAACATTAATTGAAGTAATACCTCTATTTCTCCAAAGGTTTCGCAATGCGATTTTTAAGTTAAGTCTGAACATATTTTAGTATCAAGTATTTAGTATCGGGTATCAAGACTCTAGCAATTCGCTTTAGCCTTTAGTCTTTTAGCTTTCAGCTTTTATTGATATTTAAGTGCATCAACAGCATTTGCTTTGGCCACTTTAAAGGTTTGCAGGCTAACCGTTAAAATGGCAATAATTACCGAGGTTAAAAGGGCAAGCAAAAAAGGCCATGGATTAATGGTAATTTTATAATCATATTTTTCCAGCCATTTGGCAACAAGAATATAGGCAATGGGGATAGCGATCACATTGGAAATGACTACCAGTTTCATGAAATCTTTATTCAAAAGAACCAGGATATCAGAAAGATTGGCGCCTAGTACTTTACGGATACTGATTTCCTTGCTGCGCTGCTCGGCGGTGTAAAGTGCTAACCCTAATAAACCTAAGCAGGAGATAAAAATCGCAAATCCTCCAAAAATGTTTGAAAGGACGCTGAGTAACCTTTCACTCCTGAGTTTTTCGGCCATGCCCTGGCTAACCATTTTCACCTCTATAGGGTAAGCTGGGTTTAAATTTTGACTTATCGATTTAATTTTCCCGACAGAAGTTGAAAGCGATTGTTTCGGATTGAGTTTAAGCAACAAAACCCGACTCGTTTTAACATTATAATAATAAACTGTTGGCTCTATTTTAGAAGCAAGCGATTCGTTAGAATAATCCTGCACCACGCCCACGACTTTAAGTGGCGGATTATCGCCCCAATGAATTACAGTACCCACAGGATTTTTTAACCCCATTATTTTAACAGCACTTTGATTGAGGAGCAGAGATGTAGCAGTATCAGCTGAAAATTTAGGATCAAAATCTCTCCCTGCAAGAATCTTTACACCAGTTGTTTTGGCAAAATCGAAACCTGTACTTCTATAATTAATAATAGAGACATCATTTTTAGGTTTGCCGGGCCATTCAATATTGCCCGTAATTGAACCGCTACTGGTAAAAGAGTTGGCATATTCGGTTGCAGCAATAATGGCTCCTTCCCTTTCCAGTTCGTTTTTAAAGGTTTTGAGTTTTTCGGGTTTTGTCCATTCTCCTTCCAGGTCGATCTGTGCCAATGCCGTTTCATCAAAACCTAAAGGCTTATTTTTAAGGTGCTGGATCTGGCTGTAAATTACAATAGCCGAAATAATCATGCAGATGGAAAGACTAAACTGTACCACCACCAGGATTTTACGGATGGATAATGAACCTGTTGAGCCTTTAAATCCCTTAAGTACTTTTACAGGGATAAAAGAGGAGAGGTAAAACGCGGGATAACTGCCGGCAAGCAGACCTGTAATCAAAATCATAGCAAGCAATACTGCCCAAAATCCGGTTGCGCCATAATTAATTTTGATTGAAATATCGAGCAGGTTATTAAAATAAGGTAATGAAACCTCAAGTAGCGTAAACGCAATCAACATGGCTAAAAACGACAACAAGAGTGATTCTACAATAAACTGGCCCATAATGGTGTTACGTGTAGATCCTAAAGCTTTTCGCACTCCTACTTCTCTCGCCCGTTTTTCAGATTTGGCGGTAGAAAGGTTCATGTAATTGATGCAAGCGATAAATAATACACAAATGGCCAGAAAAACAAATAATCGCAACTGATCAATCTTACCCCCCACCTATTTCCCATTGTCAAAATCATCGTATAAATGAAATTTGCTTAAAGGAAAAAGAAAAGGTTCGTATGTCATTTCTTTTAAATCGGGTTCTTTGTTTACGATGAAGTATTTTAGTGCTGCGTTTGTTGCTTCTAAAGAAGCGTTATCTTTAAGCTGAAATAAGGTTAAACAGGTAATTGCTCCCCATGCATTTTCTTTTTGCGAAGGATTTTCCTGTTCAAAAAAAGCCCATGGCTGCAACACATCGTATTGCATACTCTGGTTTTTGGGAAGGTCTTCTATAACAGCTGTCACTTTTAAACTGATTCTGTTATCATATTTGATGCTTTGTCCGATCGGGTTCTCCCCGCCAAATAGTTTTTTAGCAGTAGATTGGCTGATCAATACGTTATTCGGTTCGTTTAAAGCCGTATTTGGATCTCCATAGATGAATTTGTGATCGAGGATCTTTAAAAAATCCGGATCAACATTCATCCCTGAAAGTTTAAAATTATGTTGATTACGGCTGAACAACTTCTCTCCGTTATTCATCGACATGCGGGCTGCACTTTTAATGCCCGGCAGTTCTGAAGCGCCGGCTTTGGCTAATTTATTCGGAACCGCCATTGTGGTAGCCAGTTTGCCATTAAATTTTAAATTTAATGCGGCAAAATATACCTTATCGGCATTTTTATATTGCTTATCAAAACTCCATTCGTAGTATACATACAAAAGTAGCATCAAACAACAGGCCATTCCGATAGCTAAGCCACCTACATTGATCAATGTAAAACCCTTGTTTTTCCAAAGGTTACGCAAAGCTATTTTTAAGTTGAGTCTAAACATATTTTTGAGGTTGAAGGTTGAAAGGTTAAAGGTTGGAAGGTTGAAGAACCTAAATCTTCAATCTTATTCCCTTATCCCTACCAGCCATTATGTTATTTAATATTTTTAAAAGTTGGGAACGGTTAGGCCACCTAAACCTTTCCCCCTATTACCCTCCAGCTTCCCGCCTTTATTCGTATTTAAGTGCATCAACAGGGTTGGCTCTTGCAGTTTTATAAGACTGGAAACTTACGGTAATCAGTGCCATCAATAAGGTTCCCAATCCGGCTATTGGCATAATCCACCAGGATATTTCGGTATGAAATTCGAATTTCATCAGCCATTTATTCATTAAATAATAACTCAAAGGAATAGCGATAACGATAGCAACTACAATCATCTTTACAAAAGAGAATGACAGCAATTGCATTAAATTAAGTAAAGAGGCACCTAACACCTTGCGTACGCCAAATTCTTTTGTTCTTTGCTCGGCGCTATAGGCTACCAGGCCAAAGAGCCCTAAACAGGAAACAAATATGGCCAGTCCACCAAAAAGATTTGAAAGAATACCTAAGGTTTTCTCGGCATTGTATTTTTCAGCGTAAACATTATTTAAAAAATTAATCTCTAAAGGATAAGCAGGGTTTAAAGCTTTTGTAATCCTGCTGATGGTTTCAATATTACTTTGAAGGCTGTTATTTTCATTTAGACGCATTGTAATATTTCCCGTTTGTTTCTTATCAAAAAACACCACCATCGGGTTATTCGATTTATAAGGCGAATCCCAAACATAATCGTCGAAAACACCTATGATGTTAAATTTATCGCCAAAAATGGTAATTGTTTTGCCCACCGGATTTTTATAGTCAAAAATTTTCACTGCCGAAGCACTTACCATCACAGCACTGGTATCTGAAGCAAATTTTCCCGAAAAATCTCTCCCCTTAGTTAATTTGATGCCGTTGGTTTTGATAAAATCGTAAGTGGTAATTACCTGGTTAAACATCTGATTGTTTGTAGCTTTCAACATTCCTTCCCATTCGATACCTGCAAAATTTCGACCATGATGCGACAAGCTAACCGATGATTGGAACATGGAGGTAACAGCTCCAGATTTTAGCAGCTCATTGCGCAACAGCTCATATTTTGTTTTCAGTTCCCCATCTTGCGGCATTTCTACCAAAGCGTTAACATCAAATCCTACCGGTCTGTTTTTAATGTACTGGATCTGTTTGTAGATAACTAAAGTGGAAATAATGAGGATAATAGCAAAGCAAAATTGCCCCACCACCAATACCTGTCTTAAACTCACGGAAAAGAAACTTTTCGTTTTAATTTTTCTTTTTAAGGTTTGTATGGGGTTAAAAGACGAGAGGTAAAATGCAGGGTAACTGCCTGCGATTAATCCGGTAATTAAAACTATCCCAAGAATGCCTATCCAACTGGCGCTGTTGAAATAAGTGATATTTAATTTTATATTTAACAGGTTGTTAAAAGTGGGCAAAAAGATCTCAAGGATGGCAATCGAAAAAATCACAGCAATAAATGTCAACATCATCGATTCGGTTAAGAACTGTACAATCAGCGAACTACGGTTGGCGCCAATAGTCTTCTTTATGCCAACCTCTTTTGCGCGTTTTTCGGACTTGGCAGTAGCCATGTTCATAAAATTAATACAGGCTATTAAAAGAATTCCGAAAGCTAGTCCAACAAACAGATAAATTTGTTCTATTGCACCACCGATACTTTTGCCATCTTCGAACTTCCCAGATAAATGTAACTTTGCCAATGGGAACAACACCTGTGATTGTTCATTATTTATATTATTTTTTTTCTCTATCTGATTTATTTTTTGGTTAACCAAATCTAAGTTTGCTCCATTTTTTAACATCACCAGTGTTACAAAACTAAAATTACTCCAGTTTAGATCTTTGGCGCTTGCATCAATTGTTTCGTATAAAGACCAGGGCATTAAATAATCAAATTTATTGGAGCTATTATCAGGTTGATCTTTAATTACACCCGTTATATTCAAATCCAAAAGATCTTTAAAACGTACGCTTTTATTCAGTACATCCGCTGTTCCGAACAATACTTTAGCGGTAGATTCAGTTAAAATAACCGAATTTGGATTACTTAATGCTGTGCTCGCGTTGCCATAAATAAATTCATAATCGTACATTTTTAAAATATCAGGCTCAGCAAATTTAGATTGACGTTTAAATGCATTTTGTCCGTTCGCTATTAAATTCTTGCCACCATAGTCCATCCTCGCCATGTACTTCAGTTCGGGCAAACTTTGTTTAATTACCGGACCGAAAGCAGTGGTTGAGCCTTCAAAGGTTCCGGAAATCTTACCATTATCTCCCGGAATATTGGTCATAGTGGTAAAAACGTTAGCCGATTCTTTAGCCTGCTTATCAAAGTTCCATTCGTAAGTAACATACAAGAGCAACATTAAACAGGCAGCCAAGCCAATGGCCAGCCCAATTACGTTAATAAAGGAGCTTACCTTGTTTCGCCAAAGGTTACGTAGTGCAATTTTTAAGTTAAGTTTAAACATAAGGTTTAAGGTTTGGGGTGTAGGGTTTAAGGTCTGGGCGTTTTAACCTTATACCTTATTCATATTTTAAAGCATCAATTGGATTTGCTTTGGCCACTTTAACCGATTGCACACTTACGGTAAGTATTGCTATAATAACCGATAGGCTTATGGCCACAATAAATGGCAGTGCAGAAACCGAAATGCGGTATTCGTAGCCCGAAAGCCATTTATTGATAATAATATAAGCCAATGGAAATGCAATCAGGTTTGCGATGGCAACCAGTTTGATAAAATCTTTGTTCAATAACGTAAGGATGTTGGCTGTGCTAGCGCCTAAAACTTTACGGATGCTGATTTCTTTTTTGCGTTGCTCGGCCATGAAAAGCGCTAATCCCAATAAGCCTAAGCAAGAAATGAAGATGGCAAAACCACCGAACCAGTTTGAAAGTGTGCCTAAAAGTTTTTCATTTTTGAACTTGGCCTCAAAATTATCGTCAACAAATTTTATATCTACAGGATAGGCTGGATTTATCTTTTTAACAATTTCACTAATGGTATTTATAGAATTAGAAATGTTATTCCGAGCATTCAACCTCAAAATTAAATTAGTGGCTTTGTAAGGATTTTGAGCAATTAACAAAGGTGTCGGTTTTTGATAGGCCGACTCCATCACATAATCTTTCATTACACCAATTATTCGCAATGGTTGCCCCCAGTCGATCATTTTACCAACAGGATCTTTCATTCCCATCACCTTAACCATGGCCTCGTTAACCAGAACATTTGCGGTATCAACATAATCCTTGGAGAAATCTCTACCCTGCAGAATTTCCATTCCGGTTGTCTTCGTTAAATCAAGGGAAGTGAATCTGGTGTTAATAAGAATTTTATCTTTCTCATTTTTACCCGGCCAGTTGATTCCGTAAGTATTGTTTCCACCACCAGTTAACGATTGACTGTATTCAGTTACTGCAACAGCGGCGCCTGACTTTAGCAATTCATCTTTTAAAATTTGTCGCTTTTCTATTTTACCAAGTTCGCCAATTGTTGGAATCTGAATTAAATTTTTACGGTTATAACCAATTGGCTTATTCTTAATATAATTGAGTTGCTGGTAAATTACTGCTGTACAAACGATTAAACACGCAGCAAATACAAACTGAAAAATCACCAGAAATTTACGAATAGAAAGAGATGAACCACCACCGAGCTTAAAACCTTTAAGCACTTTTACAGGATCGAAAGATGACAAATAAAATGCCGGATAACTACCTGCAATAATACCTGTAATAAGGGTCAGGCCTAAAAATACTCCCCAAAATTGCCATTCAGCATAATTTATCTGAAGTGTGATGCCAAGCAATTTGTTGAAATAGGGCAAGCTGACTTCTATTAAAACAAAAGCAACTAACATACTTAAGCTGGTTAGTAAAATTGATTCGAACATAAATTGGCCGATAAGATTTTTTCTTGTAGATCCAATCGCTTTACGCACGCCAACTTCCCTCGACCTTTTCTCAGATTTAGCGGTAGAAAGGTTCATGAAATTTACGCATGCAATTAAAAGAATACAGAAAGCAAGCAGGAAAAATATTCTGAGCTGATCTATCCTTCCGCCTACACTTTTACCATTCTCAAATTTCTCGTATAAATGCCATTTAGAAAGTGGATGGATAAAGGGCTCTCCATTAACATCTTTGTCATGGGCTTTTATCATTCCATGTAATTGAGTATTCACATTATCAAAGAATGAATTGTCCTGTAATTGAAGAAACATCATACAAAAATTGTTGCCCCAGGGACTTTCTTTCGCCCATGGATTTAATTTTTCATACAATGTCCATGACATTAGATAATCAATCTCTAAAGTGCTGTTTTTGGGTCTGTCTTCAATTACCCCCTCAACCTTTAAACTTTCCTTATTATCCAATTTAACTACTTTGTTTAGTGGGTCTTCATTTCCAAAAAGATTTCTAGCAAGTGTTTCTGATAAAACCACACCGTCAGGGTTCTTCAGAAATGTCACAGGATTTCCTTTCAAAACCTTATAATCGAACATTTTTAAAAAATCCGGATCGGCAAAACTTGCACTTGCCTTGAAATTATTTTGGTTGTAAGTAAGCAGTTGAAATTCAGGATAAGACAATCGACTAACAGTAGCAACTCCCGGAACTTTGGTTTTTATATCTTCCCTTAATTTACCTGGAAAGGCCATAAAACTAAAGGTCTCAGAAGATGTTTTTTGATTATTATACAAAACATAAGTTTTATCATAATCTGTAAATTGTTTATCGTAACCATATTCATAAGCTACATATAACAACAAAACCATGCAACTGGCCAGGCCAATGGCTAATCCACCTAAGTTTATTAAGGCAAATCCTTTATTCCTCCAGAGGTTGCGTAATGCGATTTTTAGGTTGAGTCTAAACATTAGGTTTAAGGTTTAAGGTGTAGGGTTAAGGTCTGGGCGTACTAACTTTACGTATTCAATCATAAATCTTATGCCTTATTCATATTTAAAGTATTAATTGGGTTTAGGATATTGCGTACCTTACGCCTTTTACCTTAAACCTCACGCCTTACTCGTATTTAAGTGCATCAATCGGATTAGCCTTAGCCACCTTAACCGATTGCAAACTGACCGTTAAAACTGCAATTACAACGGAAATCAGGATTGCCAGCAGAAAAGGTAAAAATGAGATGGCAACACGGTACTCATAAGCCGAAAGCCATTTATTGATAATAATATAGGCTAAAGGAAATGCGATCATATTTGCAATGGCCACCAGTTTTATAAAATCTTTATTTAGCAATACGAGGATATTGCCTGTGCTGGCACCTAAAACCTTACGGATACTGATTTCTTTTTTACGTTGCTCTGCCATAAAAAGCGCCAGACCTAATAATCCTAAACAAGAAATGAAAATGGCGAAACCACCAAACCAGTTTGAAAGTGAACCTAGAATTTTTTCATTTTTAAATTTCACTTCAAAAGATTCGTTCACAAATTTGCGGTTAACAGGATAATTAGGCTCCATCTGCTTTACTAAATCATCAATTTTAGCCAGTGATGAACTGATGTTTTGATTTGGATTTAACCGCGCAATTAGAACCCTCGCATCGTACTTTCCATTTGCCCTAAAAATCATTGGAGCCACTCTTTGGTAAACACTTTCTACCACAAAATCTTTTACAATGCCAACTATAGTCAACTTTTTATCTCCCCAGAAAGTAATTACTTTGCCAATTGGATTTTTTAATTGCATCATTCTCACAGCCGCCTCATTTAACAATACGCTAGCTGTATCGTTAGGAAATTTCGCAGAAAACTCCCTGCCACTAATCATTTTAGTGCCAATCGTTTCAACAAAATCATACCCTATTGTTCTATGGTTAAAAGAAATTTTCTCATTCGGATTTTTACCTTCCCAATCTATACCCGTTGTATTATCTCCTCCTTCAGTAAAATCTGTACTAAAAGAAGTAACATGAGTTGTTGCACCGGCTGCTATTAGTTGTGTTTTAAGCAATTCCAACTTAGCTGCATCGTTCATTTTGCCAACTACAGCTATCTGAATTAAATTGGATTGATCATAACCAATAGGCTTATTTTTAACATAATTAAGTTGCTGATAAATTACTGTTGTGCAGATAATTAAACTTGCAGCAAAAACGAATTGGCCAACCACTAATACTTTCCTCACCGAAGTGGATGAATCTGATTTAAGGGTGAAACCTTTTAACACTTTAATCGGTTCGAAAGAAGATAGATAAAGTGCCGGATAACTACCCGCTATTAATCCGGTTAAAATCATTAGCCCCAGTAGTGTTAACCAGAACAGGCTGTTATGATAATCTATTGTTAATTTGATATCCAATAAACTATTAAAATATGGCAAACTCACCTCAATTAAGATAAAAGCTATAACTGTGGCGATAAATGTGATGAGCAGGGATTCTAGAAAAAACTGGTTAATTAACGATTTACGTGTTGATCCGATTGCTTTACGAACGCCAACTTCCTTTGCCCTGCGCTCTGAGCGTGCTGTAGATAAATTCATAAAATTTACACAGGCAATTAACAAGATACAAAAGGCCAGCAATAAGAATATTTTAAGCTGGTCT
>Ga0265798_10011492_pt1 | contig 10786 bp, 11 predicted proteins | sample P3T30metagenome_FD_192430 | JGI IMG/M metagenome (GOLD analysis project Ga0265798, IMG submission 192430) | Plant litter microbial communities from East Loma Ridge, Irvine, California - P3 T30 | ecosystem: Environmental > Terrestrial > Plant litter > Unclassified | place: USA: California... | reverse complement strand
TGTGACCGAGCTGGACTGCAAGTGTTGAGAAAAGCCTTCTTGCGCTTCCACGATCTCCTTCACCGCGCTTGAAGAAGAAGCTGGCCCCAAGGATTCCGGCATCATGAAGATCTTGAGCGATGGTTTTTGCGATAGTAGACTTACCAGTCCCAGCCATACCTTTGAGCCAGTAGATGCACGCACCTGTAGGGTTTTGCACCCAATGATCTATGTCATGACGAAGCTGGACCCGGGTGTCTTCGTAGCATTTTACGGTATGCTCTTCTTCGTAAGAGTCAAAAGCGGCTCCGCTTGCTATCGGAAGACTTGCAAGATCAATAGCTTCTTTCAGTCGTAGGAGGGAGTCTTTGATCCCTTCGACTTGTTCCAGACGCTTTAGCGCTTGGTCCAGCGCCCTTTTGTGCTGTCCCGCATCCTCACGCCCTGATGATTGCTGGCGTTCGCAGATGCTCGCCTCGATCTCAGCGCGCTGGCCCAGTCTGTCGCAGTCCGCCTCGAATGTATCAAAGTCGCTAGTTGTAAACAAACTATCGACAGTACGATTGAAGGTCCCCTTCTGGAAAGTGATGATCGCAAGCGCAAGGAATTCCAGTACTCGGGCATAGAGGTTGACCAGGGATGCCTTGAAATTCTCAGTTGCCAGCGACGGTGAAAGACCGCCATAGTATCCCACGTAAGCCTCCAAACGGTGGACCATGTAGAGTGTAATCTTGAGGCCAGCAAGGAGTGCTCCCATCTGGCGATTCTCCGACACGGCGGCTTCAAGAATGAAGCGCACTCCAGCCCATGGCAAACCCGCATGAAGAGGATCCGCACTCACGGCCACATCACCCACCGCCTTGAACTTGTCAATCCACTGCGCAATCTTCGCTACTTCGTCTCGTAGCCCTATAGTGCGACCTCGCAAAGTCCAAGTCCATCTCTTCTCCTGACAAAGGTCCCGTTTATCTAGGGCAGCGCTGTATGCCTCATTCACTGCCTCCGTTACGTTCGAGGAACATGCTCTTACACTTGCTTGAATCGCCTTCTGTCGCTCGGAATCCAGACGATCAAGAGCCTGCTTCAAGAGTTCTTCGCCAACAGATGTGGAGGAACTAGGAGCTGATGGGCTTCGGCTTCTGGCAGACTTTGGGACATCGAGCTGTTGGACCGAACTTGTGATTGACTTCCGGACAAGACTCGTCGGTGGCTGGACGCCTGAAGAAAGAGAGGATCGCCTTGAAGGAGACGACGAGGAAGGTTTGTTCTGCACCGGTGAAGAGACGTAGCGTCGGCTGTTGAAGATTCGAAGCACGGCATCGCGCTTGCGCGTCGGTGGAGAAGCGTCGGCCTCACTCATCTCGTTCTCTCGCAGAACAGGCGTACAGTATGTAACCTCAAGTCATGAGAACACTGCATGTGTACAGAGCAAGCTTTACGAAAGCTCTGAAGACATCTTTGGATTTTTGCGCAGCCCCAACGAGGCTGAGAAGTCATACTTACATGTACATCTGTAGACTACGCATGCGCCATCCTGGCAGCTGCAGAGACGAGTCCTCGTTCGGATCGACCAGAACAGAGCCGGTGCGCCACTACTGTCGCTTACACTGACAATGCATGTCCGCCTGAGGCCAGTGGGGTGATCCGACTTGGACGTTGTCTGTGGTCTCTTACTAAAAACATATGGCAACTTGTATGCACGAGTGTTGTTTATTGGCTGTGCAAATGGGGGTTTGGTACAAATGAGAGGTCTATGCATGGCCTCCTATCTTCCAAAATCAACATCATAAGCCTCAAACTCCCTGCTACCATCCAGACGCCCACGCCCTCCCAAAGCCAGCCGTCCAACCTCGCCCTCTCCCTCCGTCACGTCGCCAATCCAACCAGGCAACTTGTCCAGAGTTCCGATCTTCTCCTCATCTTCCACATTCACCGTGCGGAATTGAAGTTTGTCGGGAATCGAAGCACCGATCCTCAGCATAGCAAAGGAATCAAGCTGCTCGGTCCAGCGCACCCTGGAGCTGGCGTACCAAGCCAGACCGAGGAGCATGGTGAGGAACAAGCATATCAGAACGGATATGCCGATGATGCCAGATAGCGACATGACTGGTACTTCGGTATCTGTGCCGTAATCGGACGAAACGCTCCAGCTGCCACCCATATATGCCGAAGAGAACATGGCTTCATTGGCCAAGAATGCGGCGGAAGTGAAAGCGTTCGTGATCTGTTCGCCACCGCCCGAGGGGTCCTCGAACATCATTGCGTAGTCGAGGATCTCTTTTTGAAGATGGTCGTGCGTGTGGACGTTTCTCGTCAGACATCGGGCATATGAGACAACCATACCCGAGCGGAGTAGATTGGCGAATGGAACTCTGCCGACACAGACCTCGGGGTTTGGCGTGGGTTTGTTCCCTTCCGGCCTCTCTTCCCACGTAACGTTCGGGTACAGGAAGGCGACAGGGCGGGTCATGCGTTCTTCGATAAAGGACCCCGGGCCGAAGAGAGCCAGGGCCGTTATTAGCAGAGGGCCTCGAAGGGACGTGCTGTCGAATTCCCTGGTTTTGTTGCTGATTATACTGACAATGTCATTACTTTCAGCTCTGCGGTGGCGTTCATTCCTTTGAGAGTCCTCTGATGAATTGCTACATGTCTTACGATTAGATGTGGTCTGACTCTTCTGCTTACATTGAAAAAACTTACCGACTAGGTCTGCGGTACTGTTTGAGACAATCGCTCCCATTGCCACCACATATCATTGTGGGATCTTCGTCCAACAAAGGTCCAGGCTGCTGACCATTCTTATAATTTGGGAGCTCGAAATAGCCAGCTGTGGTGGTTACGGTGATCTTGGAGTATTCGCTCCTCTTCACCCTCCCTTCGAGTGGATTGTCGCGGGATTCCAACTTGCCAGTAAGATTGAGATAGAGGTGCTCGGAGAAATCCTGACGCTCTCTTGTCTTCCGCCACGTCGACTGATTTGAAGTCGCCGGCATGCAGGCTACCATGCTCCAGTTACTCCAGCCGATCATGTTCTCAATACCAAGGGTTGTAGCGCCATACTGAGCGTATAAAGTCGCTGAGTCGCGGTCACAATCAGCAGCAAAATCCGCCTCCGTTATTATCTGTCTTTGCGCCGTCGAGTTGATCCGGTAAAGGTACTGACGGACCATCCCAGTGCCAAAGTCCGCAGGCAATGGAGCCAAGAACGGATCGGGAAGTAGGGACATGTTGCCGAAGGTCTTGCCCGGAAGGCTCTCCAGGCAAGCTTCTGATAGGTCTTTGAAATCTGCCAATGGGCTGCAGTCCATGGACTCGCCTGTCCATAATCGACTTTGAGGAACGGTAGTGTCTGCCACAGTAATAGCAGATCGCGTTCGTAGGACAATCTCCTCGCCGTCCCCGCCCAAATCGAGGATGTCGGCGACCTGGCGATGCGAGTTTGGATATGTGGGTCTTTTGATTGTCTTGGTGGAGAGGAGGAGTGACTGAAGGGGTGCAATTATGCCACCTGATCTTGTCAGCTTCTGTTGCTACATTTGTACTAAGGGCACCAAAAGACATTACCCAGTATATTCAAGAGTATTGCCAAGACAAGAAGCTTGGTGCCATATTGTTTGAAGCCACCACAGATTAGGCCGGCGTAGACGAGAGGGTCAGTCCATCCTCGATCAGCCAAAAGCATGGTTTGTCGCAGAGACAAAGCTGCCTGGTTTTTTCGCTGTGTGAATACAACGGCTGCCTTTGAGCATACAGCCGAGATCAGTGGAATAGTCACGACGGCAACGAACGATCGGATGACTTGGGCCGCTCTGAAGAACCCCTCTGTCCTTGCGAAGATGCTTTCATATCCATTACGCTTGGCATGGGGGCCATACGAGCCTCTCGCTTGAAGACTGACGCCTGTGCATGCGGTAAGCGTCATGGCAAGAGAATGGGTCCCAGGATCACTGACCGTAGTCTTTCACATCCGTCGACATCGGTCGGTATGTGAGAACGCACATCACGATCCATGCAAAAAGCGTGAGCGCAGCGTAGATTGAAGCCATATAAAGAACATAACGTGAGTTGCCAAGTTGTGTCCCCGGCTGCAACGAGCTCGCGTCGTCTTTTTCGCGGTTGGTCTCATTCGAAGACTTCACTCGCCCGACATCCTGAGAGTTTCTGCTAGACGGGGAAGCAAGTGTCCGGGGGATATCCACCGATGAGTTGGAATGTCGGCGCATGCTACCTTGCTTGGTCGCATGATCGGTGCGCAGCTCTGATGAGGACATGAGACGATCATTCTCCATGGCTGCCACTGCAGAACCGTCGAGTTCGAAAGCGTGGCGGACAACCTTTCAGACGCATTCAGAGCATATGTATGGTAGCCTTTGCGGCGGAGCTCATGTCTTATACACTAGCATCCTGGTAACGACATATGCATAGCCAGCAAGCTACCTCGCTCCGACAAGGACTTGATCGCTCGATTAGGGGACAGCGCACAGGTAGCGTGCATATTGAATCCTTCCAAGTTTCCGGTGAGCAGCTTTGAATCCCTCAGCCGCAGTCAAGTCCTACTAAGTCCAAAGAGTCCTAATGAATCCAAGGCTGCTGTCGATGTCATGTTCCGCATAGCGTACTTGGCGGCAAACCAATTAAGCCACCAACTGCGGCTGTTAGTCACATGAGTAACACGCCTCGACGCAATTATTTGATACCTGCAAAAAGCATGAGCGCTAACTCGTGGATTATGACATGTTCGTTGCTCGGCAACGTTCAAATTGTTTGCATGCCTTTTTTGCAACATGTTGATATCTTAGTAGCCGTACGTTGAAGCTTCGTCGCTTTACTATCAAAAACTCCTGTACAGGAAAATGTAAATAATGCAAACGACAGGGCTTGACTGAATTGCTGATCAAGCCAGTCGGTTTGCTCGACAACAGCGGTGACGCATCTGTAAGAGCCGTTCACGGTATACCTTGCTCTGGATCTATCCTTTGCTCGTATCGCTGCCGGCGATTTTTCGTATCCTCTACGGGATGAGGTATCTTCCGAAGACCCATCCATGGGGTATTCACAGGTGAAGTGCCGGTGAACACGAAGATGTCATAGAGCCAGGCGCCGAAACAGGAGCCTATGAATGGACATATTATAGGAATCTGCGTAGCATCATCGGTCAGTCAGATTCCATGAGCAACAAATAGGGTACGAACCCATGCATAGCCTGGCGTAGCTTCGGGTCCAGACCATATTGTAGATGGGTATCCAACTACAGATAGCATGATGCGGCTTCCAAAGTCGAGGGCTGGATTCGCCTGGCCCCTGTTAACATGATTAGTACATCGCTTCAGTGACACATTGCTAATGACATACCCTGTTTGCCAGCCTAATGCAGCAGTAAGCCCAAAGAAAAGGAAAAAGAGATTGAGCGGGAAATTCGTAGTTCCGCCTGAAGACGTTTTCTGGCCCAAGTTATAGTCGTCTTTCAAGGCAGAAATGACGCATTGCATGATGGCGGTGCGTTGAATAGTAGAAAACACTTGTGACGTCGTAGAAGAGAACGTTTGCGGGAATGTTGTAAATATTGTCGCTGTTGCTTGTTCTGCGGGTGGAGCGAGGAGAGCACCTCCACTAAATTGATTAATAGCAGGCAAGTAGATGGCGTATGTGACCCCAGTTGCGCAGAACACAGCGACAATTTGGGCTAGCGTAAGTAGTGGGAAGGTGCGCCAAGGTAGTCCTCGGAAGAGGCAATTCGCGAACGTAATGGCCGGGTTGAGGTAGCTGTCGATATGTTAGATGTAATCACTTGGTCAACTGTGATCGCGTTGCTGACCTTCCAGAATCACCGGCGATGTAAACACCAAGTAGCACGCCAATACCACTACTAAAGTATGCCTGGTTAGCCCAAAACCAACCAGAACATCGCCTTTATGCTTACGTGAATGGCACCGTAAGGAAGGAGCCGAAGCCATTACCACCAGGCGCCGTTGATTCTCCAACACTAAGCGTTGCTTGCGCTAAGCCTCCCTGTTGTATCATAGCAAAGACGAAGACCCCAAGAAATTCAGAGAACGGCTCCTGCATTACTGAACGAACGCGAGACCACAGAAGATGTTCGGCTCCTGTATGGTGTTGTTTAATCCTCTGGTTGGGTTCGAGCCCGATAAGGAAGCGGCCCTTCCTGAACTGATGCCTCCTTCTCTTTTTCGTAGAGTGATGCGTTTCGACGCGTGAGAGTCCCTGTTCCTCAGAGGCAACCGCATTGGACTGTGCATTATTATTTTCCGCAGCATCTGGATTACGCTGAAAGTCCTCCGAGTCAATTGAGTGTCGCTGCTCGTCTCCTTTGACGTTGTCGGGGTCGTCGGGATAGCCTTCTCGGGGCTGGAATGCCATTGTAAACTAGGAACAAGGACAACAAGTCTGAATAGTTGACTGTTCCGCAGATTCTGCGTTCGTAGCAGGATCTTTGTAACTTCATAGACAACACACGTTTGCAGATAAGTTATGCTTCGCAATTGAGCATCATTGTGAGCGTTGCAAAATTTGAGATGATGCTAGTGTGATGCGCGTGGTTTGGGCGCGCTTGGTTTGTTACAAAGCTACAAGGCTGGTGATGGCACTTGGACCTTGTCTGTGGCTCTTACCAAAAACATATGACAACCTGTATGCACGAGTGTTGTTCATTGGTTGTGCAAATGGGGGTCAAGTCAAAATACAGTCGGAAGGACTGCACCGTCTCTCTTCTCAGGTGCCAAGGTTACCAGCGACGCATTCGGCACTATACTGGACTTTACGGCGATATACGAGGTCATCGACGACAGAACGGAGCAGAGTGCCGGAGCCTCAGGGACGTCGCTGGATGTGCGGGAGAATCACCATCCACAGACACAGACACGCAGCGAAAACTGGAAAGGATGCCTCATACTATACGGGAGGCCAAAGTCATTATGGGGACAATCTTGTCGAAATGTAACCATACTTTAGCTGACAATTTTTGAAAAGAGTGGTAGACAGGTTGTAAGGCTGAGCGAAGGAAGACATGCAGCTACGTAGCTGGCAGCTTGAAACCGCCTTGTCTATCAGTGAAGAAACCCGTGGGATCATACGCCTCCTTGACCTGCTTCAATCTAGCCAGATTGTCCGGGCCGAATGAACTGTACGGATCTTGATTTGGGGCGATGTCGTTGAGGAAGAGCGGGTTATACCTAGAGCGTTGAAGTAAGCATTGATACCCTATAGGCGCCAGGTGGACAAAGATACTTACTTGACATAGTCTGGATCACCAGACTTGTAGTTCGTAGGCAACACGTCTCCGTACTTTTCCTTCTGGTACTTCAAGAGCATAGTCGATAGCTCTTCGGACTGCTGGGGACAGCGCTCGTTGCAAGCCGGATTAGTCCACAGCAGATTATTCTCAATCCAGATGCGGTCGCCGTGGTCGGGGTTCAGGCCATAAACGTTACCGCCTTGCTTTTGAGACGCCTGAGCGATCTTTACGGACAAGGGTTGAGGGTCGAAGCCGGTGATTTGGACGTCAAGGTCTTGGAGACCGTTGATGAAGGTGGCGTTGTAGAATTGGTCCCAGTAGTACGAGAAGAAGTCCACCATGTCTTCTTCGGGAAGGTTGGGGATTGTGGTTTCGCGGAATGAATTGCCAAAGCCGGACAGAGACCCTCCGCCGGCTTCCTGTGACATGTCGTAGTAGCTCTTCGTCTCGGTCGTGCTGAAGAGCTCATCGACATCGTCAAAGTCTTTGAAGAGGTCGTCTGGCGGTGTTGGGCCATCGTAGAACATGAACATGATCGGACCAGTGATGGCATTGACAAGGTTGAGGGGCAGACCAAACTGGAAGACGGGAATGACTGCTGCTTTGGCGTCGGGATAGTCGCGGACGAACCTGGTTACTGCACGGAACAGTTTCTCGCGTTTGTCGATGGAATAGGCACGAATGCCACCCCAGATCTTGCCGTCCACGCCTGCTGGGTGTGCTTGAGACCACATTCTCGTGACAATGGCGAATTGATTGCCTCCGCCTCTCAGTGCCCACCAGAGGTCCGAGTGGGTGTTCTTGTCGGCATTGACAATGGTGCCGTTTGCCAGGACTGCTTCAAATTTGTCGATGTTGTCGCAGGCGAGTCCATATTGAGCGGAATAGTAAGAGAGACCACCGCCCAAGGTCAAGCCTCCAACACCAATGTGGCCTAGTCTACCACCAACGACAATCTCGTTGGTCTCACCGGTAAGCTTGTAGACGTCTCCCCATCGAGCACCGGGCCCGAGAATAAAGTGTTTGCCATCAGAAGTGCGCTCAGTCACGGACATCCCAAGATTGGGTTCAAAAGCGATGAGCACTCCATCCTTGACTGACGAGAATCCGGGCGCAGGCTGATGTCCGGCAGATTTGAGACCGAATGGCACCGAAGGATACTCATTCAACAGCTTCACCGCATCAGAGACTTGTTCTGCGTTGGCCGGGAAGAAAGCGCATGCCGCTCGGAAGTCGTATGAATTCTGAACGTTCCAGTATTCGAAGTTTATTTGCGTGTACACTGAAGCGTTCAATGCTGTCTCCAAAGCGTTGGCTCCTAGGGTGTTGTAGGCTAGGTACCGCGGGTATTTCTCATAAAGTAATTTGCAGACCTTCGCGGTGTCTGCAGTTGGAGCGGACGTAGCCACGGCCGCGAGGAGTGACAAGACAGCGATGGAAAGCATGGCCGCCTGAGGTTGCATAGACTGGTAGTGGTGAGTGGGCGGAAAGATTCGATACTCCCGAGGCGTCGGAGTGTCCATATATACATGTACCTGGCAGGACTATCAAAGACGTCCGACTGGATCCGCTAGCATGGACCTCCGCCGTAGCTGGGGATCTGACTCGCCCATCATGGCAGTCACATAGCGTGAGTGAGAAGTGCTGTCTCGATTGACGAATTAGATACCGACGAAAGTAGGTTGAAAACCCATGTCGATCCGTTCGGCTTGCCGAGGTTTGTGTTCAACGGGGCTTTTGTAGCCTTGTAGGGGAAACACGAGATATACGAACTCTTGCCATGTAACTAGCGAGTTCGTGATTTGCTCCACTACTGCCCGGTAGTCTTCGGGTCTAGGGATCAAGGATGTAGATCTCCATTCTGCACCCTGCAGGCGGCATCACCTCCGCCAGGGATCTACATCCCTAACCGGAATCAAACACACTGGACTCCAATAATAACAACCACCAATGGTGATATGTAGACTTCTTGTCATCGATGATCTGTGTGGTCTGTGTGGTCTAAGTCTTACATGATCGGTTACCTTCGTCATATCCATTGCCGGCAACTTGACCAGTGCCTTCTTGCTGTTGATTTCTGCCAAGTAAATAGTTGCGGCTAATACGGTGACTATGAGCGCCTTCGCACCGGTGTTCCGCAACGACAGCGTTTCTTTCAGGCTCCATGTATGGACCGATTGTGGTGTGAAAAGATCCTCCAAAGGGTCCTGGAAGCTGTTTGCGGCGGAGCACAGCAAGACTTCACGTGCGTCAGGCTGGCCGTCATCTCAAGATGCCCGATGGTCTTCTGTTGTAAGTGCAAGCCATCATTTGACGAAACATGATTATGCTCACACGATCAAGCCCGTTTTGTAATGTTGCTTGTAGTGCTTCGACAGGAACAGCTGAAGTTGACATCTCTACTTGCTCTAGCGCGGGGTCGGTACATGTAAGCAACCATCTATTTGGCTTATCCATCAGCGAGGACTTGACCGGGTCGAACGCGCTGCAGACCGTGAAATCATCGTGAAACACTATTCAAAATGAGGAGGACATTCGTGCTGAGTTAGTGATATGCGCGTACTGGGAGCCAGGAGAAATCTAGTAAAACTAGCACATGGCCGCGTTATACTGCAGCAAACCTTTTAGCTTTTCGTCGCCAACAGCCGCCAACAAGACATCGAGTTAATCTTCCAATTCACCTGTTACAAGCTCGTAGTCGAGTTGGAGGGTAGATCTCCTGATGTGTTGGCCGTTCGGAAGCATTATAGAATGTACAGCAACGTAGTTCCAGTCAAATGAGTGATTGGTACATGGCGCTGCGTCGAGATCCCGAGCCATCCCCGCCTTGGGGTTTGCAGACCGGTATGTTTATGGTCCACGAGCACAATACGAGCCCAGAACACTAACCTTGTGCACCTTTGTCCGTATCAACATCGTATCTCTTCTCCGAAGTTCTGCTTGCTGCAATCTAGGGCCGACAAAACAGCCCCACGCCCACCGTCTTTCGACTCGCACCGCAGAGAGTATCTAGGCAGCAGCATAGAAGCGCTCCGGACAGCGACCTCTAGTCCAGCAAGAGACTGGTCGAGGTAAGCATGCATAATCGTTGACGTGGACGTCCAGACCTGGCATGGAGAGGGCAGAACTCCAGAGACGGCCGGTGTTCGCGTAGTCCGACTTGCCGTAACCGTGGTATAGGAAAGCGCTGACAGGTTAATTGCCAGCAATCGCGGTCTCACGAAACCCTTGTAGGGACCGAGTCTCTTCAACGGTCATTGGTGACTGAGCCACTACCCGGCGCAACTCGAAACCAACCGAATAGCCAGAAAGAGATGGCAGCGTGGGCTTTGATGGATATCGTGCAGGTGGTGGGTGTCATGCTTCAGCTGGCAGTAGTTGGTCCAGACATGTCGCGCATCAGTGAATGGTACCGCGGCGCATGGGCAAGGATTTGCGCTTTCTTCCGACGCAATAGTGAGTCAAACGGGACAATAGTGTACGTCGCGTGTACATGATGCTGACAACATGCTCGACCTAGACGCCCGGGACGGCGCGATCCAGCTCGAAGAAGGG
>Ga0265798_10011491_pt1 | contig 10786 bp, 5 predicted proteins | sample P3T30metagenome_FD_192430 | JGI IMG/M metagenome (GOLD analysis project Ga0265798, IMG submission 192430) | Plant litter microbial communities from East Loma Ridge, Irvine, California - P3 T30 | ecosystem: Environmental > Terrestrial > Plant litter > Unclassified | place: USA: California... | reverse complement strand
CCCCCCCCTTATTCATATTCGCCTTCCTCGGTTATCAGGAGATGCAGTTCTTGCTGAGAAAGCGGGAGCTAGTGTTTTCTCCGTCTTCTCTCTCCCCCCCCCCCCCCACCTCTCTCTCACATTCTCTTAGTGCATATCCACGGGTATTGAAAATTCGATTTTCCCAGTCCAACTCTAGCTTCTTTCTGTTTGTTGAATCGATGTAAGCGTCATCGGTTTTTATTTTCATGGACTCGACTTTCCGGGTTAGATGGTATCCAAAAGGGAGAAAACGGAGTTGTGCGTTTGGACAGTCGTTGCTGTTGAAAGAAAAAGATTTATTTTAGGAAACATATGTATACGAGTACAGTTATCATTGTAACGTTACTGTTTATTTGATGTTGTTGTTGTTCTTCTTCTCAAAATATGACAAAGGATAACGAGAAAAGAGCAGAACATACGCCGTAATGAATGGGTTTCGCCAACAGAAGGGGCGGGAGGGCGGAACAAAGTGGAGAGGGTCCTACGGCGAAAATAACTAATCCCAGGTACATTACTGTACCCAAGGTGGCCCTTAGTGCTAGTCAAGTGTGACTCGTGGTAAAAACCGCTCCCTAGCATGAACGAGCCCGTTGTGTTTAGTTCGCCTCAATCAGCCGTTAGATCTTGTGTTGATGAGTTGACGGAAAAACTCACGATTGCAGTGGGGCACTACGGGGATTGTTCTCTAACCGATTAATGCAATGCTAGATTCGCGGAACCTGGAGCCGCCGTGGAGATTTCCAGATGTTGGCCCACCCCATAACATGCCAGATTAACCCCCTTGTAAACCACGGCTTCGAGCGCGACTGGTGGACATTGTGGGCGCGTTTTTTTGTTCCCAAGCGAGGAAGGGCAGTCATGAGTGAGGACTGAGGTCACCGAGTGTTGTTGAAGATGTACATGTAGTTAGGCTGTCAGGTACGTACATGGGGTATGTATTATTGACGACGTCATACAAACAGCCCCCCCACGAAACATGCATGGAAGACACATCTAGGGGTCATCCATCAACGTTTTGCCGTGCTGCTTTCGGTATGACTCTTATGGGGACGGTAATTTGATAGTGTGGGTAATTTCACGTGATGAGATGTAGAGATGAAGGGCCTCTCGGTCGTGATCCTAGCGGTCCTCTACCATGGAGATGAAGAAGGGAGGAAAAAAACGGGCATATCGCGTAACCTTTGCTTCAAGCTAATCGAGCAGTTTTCTTCCTTAATACCACTTCCCTCCCCTTCCTATAGTAAAACCGACAATTCTTTGGGGGGGGGAGGGGAGAGAAAGAGAGAGAGAGAGAGAGAGCGCCCCTATAAAACAACTCCACCATTCCCACAGTCCCCTCACACCCACATTCGGACACAACACCCAGCCACACATACCACCCAAACCCCTTACCCAAACCCCCACAACATCCACCCAACACGCATGTGGCAAAAAGGATCAATCGACAATCATGATCGAACGGTTCGGCGCGGGCATCGCGCAGCCACACACATACACGCCTTACCGGATTTTGCATCCTCCCCGCCAAGGTCACGGACCGAAAGGGCCCAACCAGAGGGCAGCGGATCCAGGACGTGGATCCATTTAGCCGCTGGCAACCGCTCCAATTGGCCGGCGGGAGGGCTAACCGACCGCGCTTGTCTTTTTCCTTTCCTTCTACGTTTGGATGCGCTAGTGAGGTTCCAAGAACGCTTTTTTGGAATCTCACAGTTTGGGGGGGAGGGGAGGACCTGCTTTGGGCTCGTGGGGAGCAAAAGATTGCTTGCCTTTTCTTCTCTATTCCTGAATGTGTGGAGATTGGCTGGGGGTGCTGGTGGTGGTGGGCTGGATAAAAAGAGGAAGGAAAAAAAAACCTCCGATAAAAATGGGGTGGTGGGCTTACCTTACGTGCAGGATTGCTTGTTTGCTCGTGGGTCAAACTTGTGTAGGAGGGGCGAGCTTCAAGGTTAGACAATGCTGATTTTATGCGAGATTGGGAGTTAGGTTACGTGCTGGGTTCTGGTTACCTTATGGCTGTGCGTCGTCGTCGTGAGCTACCTAGGTAGTCTGAGCTTGTTTTTTTTACTTTTTAATTTATTTCATTTTAGACTTTCGGGGAAGAGGGGGGCACTTGGACTCATTCCTTGCCAAGGTTGTTGCTACTGGTAATGCATACCTGGGTATCTTATCGCTGGCCTGGTGTGTATACTATTGCTACGCCGTCTTCGCTGCCATCTACTAAAGCCGCGTACCGAAATCTCATCTACTGATGCGCACTTGGCCTAGGTACCGAAGCCAAAATGATGGAAGTGTCGTTCATGCTAGATGCTCGCATCATCGATCTTGCCGACATCTTCGGCCCGCTCGCGACATCTTGGCGGACCGTTGACACACTAGAGATTCTGGATAGGTTCCTCAATTGGATGCATTTTTTTGTGTTGGGGCAGTTAGTAAGAGAGCTAAACTTTCGATGATGCCCAGTGGTTGATTGCCGGGTAGGGTAGGTAGGTAGGTAGGTAGGTAGCAAGAACATGCATCATGTCTGTTGTGATGTCTTGGAGCGCTGGCTCGCACCAGGTGCACATGTAATCCAATGTACATTGTATCCAATCACCAAGACAAGCGTGTAAGGAACTTTGACCTCGCCTAGCTCGCTTCGAGACCTGTTGGGGTACCTGCTGAAAGCTGAGACTACTGGATGTTCAAACCACAATACCGCTTCATGTAAGTCATTTTGGCGACTTGTACTTGGTAGACCGGTCTTTTGACTTGGGTCACCTGTGTGATCTTTGCTCTGTCGATGAGACGAGGCTTGATATCTACCGACATCTACGTAACTGTCTTGGCTAGAGGTCTAGAAAGATCCATGGGCCTGCCGTTGCACTAGGACAAAGTCCCGATCTTGTGCAATGGTGTGCTATCGTAGATCGCGCAACTGTTAGCGGTGGGTAGAAAAGAATCTTGTCATGATTGAGTGGACGGGAAATGTACCCACCAGAGGTAACTGATTGTGTCAACTGCGATGTGACTTCACCGGCTTGCTGTAACTGCATCTGGGCTTCGAAGATCAGCTCACACATTTCCCCCTCATGTCTATTCGGGGCATTCAGCTCACTTTCGGCAAATGCCTCGCCTGGCGCCGGAAGTATGGTAAGTTCATCATGGATATGTACGCGGATCACATAATACGCGAAAGCGGCGTGGTGGACGACCATGTACTAAGCGAACCCAGCGTCGCATGCAACATTTGCCGAGAGCAAGATGCAGGTGAGCATGGCAATATGCGAGGACGTCCAGTTGGAACTCATGGCGGATTTGGTCGGCTGTGCAGTAATGTGGAGCGTTTATGAGGCGTCCCAGGCGCCCGACCAAGGATTTTTTTTTAAAAAATGGCGCAGGACTCTATGTATTCAGATACACAAGTCACCAAGATGCGGGGCCGGCGCTGCAGCAGCAACAAGCATGGTGTTGTATTTGTCAAGTTTGCTAATCTCCGCTCCTCTCATGCTGCGATCCACCAGTCCGCCACTCTGCCTGGCTGACGCCTAGGTACCTTTGTAGTTTTTTGCGTACATATTCACATGCTCGAGCTAAGGAATTGCATTGACATGTGCTTTCGCTAACTGCTCGCCTGTTAGGTAGCGGTCCGGTCGCTGATTGCAAGACGAGCAAGAAGAAGAAAAAGGATCTGCACTGATATGAAAAGGGGAGATACAATTCAAGGGATCGAACATGGAGAAGGAATATACCTGTAAATCAAAAACAGGCTTAGCGCGTAAAAGCGAGAGTTTGGCTTTGTGAACGTACGAAGGTCGCCATCCCGAGGCAGATATTTGCCGTCACCACGATTAGCTTGCAACGTGGTGTCAAACGTTGTGGCGTTTTTCTTTCTGGAATTCTCCAAACAGGATGGAAATGGACAACGACAACAAACGACGAAACAGGATGTGAGACGAACCATTTCAGGGCTTTGCAATGATTTCAGGGAGTTTAAACTTTACCTACGCCTCGAGGCTACGCGATTCGCGACACGCCACCACCCCACATACTTGTAGGTTGTTTGCATCACTTGCGAAACATTGCCCGTACGAAGAAGTTCTATTCTAAGCCACGAGGGAAAGCCGTGGAAAAGAATTGTACAAAGTCTGTGAAGCTGCGGCCGCTGTCAGGGGAGCAAGTGTGGTTGAGCAGCTGATGTTGCATGTGTGGCGTTGCAGCCCACACACGTGTCCGCGAGGGCGGTCAATGGCGGCAGAAACTTGTCCATGACTGACACATGCATGTTTTCTTATTCGGTTCTCCGCTTCCCGTAGACCTCACCTCGTAATCACGTACACGCCTGATATGGCCAAATCTCGACAACGCCTTCGTGATAAGCCTTCTGCACAACGGTGTCACCCATAGATACGTCGCTTAGCTGATCGGGCGTGCCATGTTGACAGAGCGAGCCCTTGCACGACATTTCCCAACGACCCAAGTCCGAGCTCTCTGACGGTTTGTTTCGACCGCGATTCAGCAAAAGAATGCCCCACGGACTCACGCAAGGCACCACAGGCTACCGTACTATGTCTATCCCATATACCCTAGTTCTGTTAGGCTGTATACTGTAATTATACGCTCGGAGATTCGCCTGTGGCTTCGGGATTAGGGATTCCGAGTCAGCACGATAGGACCATTCACACCAACCTAAACATGCGATGATCCTTCAGCCTCCCTCTGCTCGTCATTACCGGGGGCTAGCTGAGCTTCACAGACAACAGTTCACCAACGGCGCTCCTGTGGTGGTGGCTTTCGCATGAACGCTTGGATCCCATGGTCAAACAACGAATATCCGCCCAACAATTGGTTTTTCTTTCCTTATGTCTCCTACTAGGCCTTCCCAAAGGGGTCGTCGACCCGATGTGCTGGCGCCTCGACGATCATTGGGAATCTGTATCTTCCCAGGTTCCGAGTCGTAGGCTATGCTTCATGCGCCTTCTCACCACCAAGCATCCTCACGCGGCCAGCTCCGCCATCTGCCAGTGTGGGGTCTTTTGGAAGCCTGATCGACGTAAGGAAAAGTGGCTGAATCAACTCGCGGAGCAGTGCGGAACGTGATGCCTGCTAAGATCCAACCTTGGAGGTCATCCTAGGCACTGGCGCATCAACTCCATTGTTGGGCCAAAGGCGTCTATTGGGACACTTCGGCACAACGTGTTTTTGACCCGAAGAACAAATTAGCCATGAGGCTTGCATCGAGATTACCACCATCACCACCACCAGGAAAGAAGCTATTTTCAACAGAGGCCCAGCGTTCGCGTGCAATTGTACCACCTAAGCCAGCATAGGCAGGGATTGCTTCCAGATGCTTCGACACATTCATTGACTTTCCCGTATTCAATTCATCCTGACTGCATAGATCTGAGCCTGAATGCGCTTGGCAGATGTTGTAATTGATTGTCAAACACACGGGCGGGACGACCATCCACCCCGGCTTATGGGAGGGGATCCGGCAAACTAACGCCCAATTTGAGACAGCGCCCTTGCTGTCCATGTCCCCACGTCTCATGTTTGCTATCGTAGGCAACGTATTGGCGCGATACCTCAGCCGCTCTGGTTTCTAGACCTAGTGTGCGCCATCTATCAATAGGTCTTAGAGCTTACTGCGACGCACGGTCGGCATCTGCACGCCATCAATCCTCGGGATCATGGCTGCACTATCCTAGCAAGGAAGTGGTCCGCGGTCCACACTTCTTCTCACGTCAATGTGTTGCTGCAGTACTTCGTTCCGCAATACCAGGGTTGTTACAGATCCGGCACGCACCACGACATTCACTCCATTATGGATCCCTGCTGCGCTCTACCATTGCCACCGGAATTGACATAGCGGGGGACACGCTAAGACGCTAGAACGGCTCATCTCTATGTGAATGCTGTGGGACTGTGCTTGTCATCGCGCGGACTACGCCTTGGCCACCTTCTTGACATCTTACTGCTATCATTGACTCCTGATCACATACAAATATAGGATACCTCAATCCCCAGAAGTTTCCTCTTCGTACCAGTCGTCCACCAGCCTCTTGAACCCTTACCCTGCCATCAAGAGCTTGACTACTACACTGGACGAAATCGACTTTCGTTCCTAATCAACTACTACTTCTACTACTACACTACCTTCTACCTCGACTCCCAGAACGAACTCGCTCTAAATACATTCCTGCTTCAACCTTCTTGACTGAAGTTTACCATACTCATTCTGCCATTCGCCAGATTCTCAACCCTTCAAACTTTTTTTTAATTCTTTATACCCATACCCTTTTGCCATCATGAACGTCCTCATTTTCGGTGACCAGACCGCCGACCAGTACGCGCTTCTGAGGAAGGCGTGCACATGGAAGAACAACTCGACCCTCACCACCTTCTTGGACAGGATCAGTGTGGTTGTTCGAGAAGAAGCTCAGAAGCTCCCAAAGACTCAGAGAGACCAGATACCCAACTTTCTGACGACATGGGACCTCATTGAAGCATACTACGCCAAGGGCACGAAGGTGCCCCAGCTTGAAAGCTGCATGGTGACGATTGCGCAGTTGGCGCATTACATTGGGTGAGTCGAGTATGGCTGTCATGTGCCAGATGCAACTACTAACACGTGCGCGCAGCTACTACTCCGAGAACCCTTCAGAGATGCCCAATGCCTCCAACACACGCATCGTGGGATTGTGCACCGGCCTGCTTGCAGGTGCTGTTGTTGCATCTGCCAGGTCTCTGAGCGAGCTCTTGCCATTGGCAACCGAGGCAGTCCGTATTGCCTTCCGCACAGGCACTTGTGTTGGTGCCGCAAAAGAGGCGCTCGAGCAAGCCTCAAGCACCAAGGAGGCGTGGTCCACCATCGTCACTAGCATTTCGGAAAGTTCGGCTAGGGACGCCATCGATGAGTTTCACCAGGAGCAGCGGACGCCAACGCTGGCGCACGCTTACATTAGCGCCGTTAGCACCATGGCGCTAACCATCAGCGGCCCGCCTGCGACCACCAAGCTGCTACTCCAGTGCGACGCTTTCAAGGCCTGCGCCCGCGTCCCCATCCCGGTCTACGCTCCCTACCACGCTGCCCATCTGTACAGCCAAGTAGACATTGATCGCATCCTCGACAGGGACGCCATCCGCCATCTGCAGCAGTTCCGCCCCCTGTCTCTCGTCCACTCGGCCGCTTCCGGAAAATGCCAGACGGCCACCAACACCCTGGACCTTATCCGCACCGCACTCGGCGAGATCCTCGTCGAGCCCGTGCGATGGGACAGCCTTCTCTCTGAGATTGTTTCCCAGGTCACATCAGCGTCCGCCGCAGAATGCTCGGTATCTGCCATTGGCGTCACCTCCATCACCAACAGCCTTGCTTCGGCGCTGAAGAATGGTGGTCAAGCTTCCGTCACCGTCCGCGACCACTCTGCCTGGGTTGCGGCTGAGCACAACAGCCGTGGCCGCACCCAGAACGACAAGATTGCCATTGTTGGCATGTCCGGTCGTTTCCCCGGTGCCGCAAACCCCGAGGCTCTCTGGGATCTTCTTGAGAAGGGCCTCGATGTCCACCGCGAAGTCCCAGCCGACCGTTTCGATGCCAAGGCACATTGCGATCCTTCCGGCAAGGGAAAGAACAAGAGCCACACTCCTTTTGGATGCTTCATCGACGAGCCTGGTCTGTTTGACCCCCGCTTCTTCAACATGTCCCCGCGTGAGGCTGCCCAGACCGACCCCATGGGTCGCCTAGCCCTCACCACCGCATACGAGGCCCTTGAAATGTCCGGTTATGTACCCAACCGCACTCCTTCTACCAAGCTAGAGCGTATCGGTACCTTTTACGGCCAGACTTCCGACGACTGGCGTGAGATCAATGCTGCCGAGAACATCGACACCTACTTCATCACGGGTGGTGTGCGTGCCTTCGCGCCGGGTCGCATCAACTACTACTTCAAGTTTTCTGGTCCGTCGTACAGCGTCGACACTGCCTGCTCGTCATCGCTTGCCGCAATCCAGTTGGCTTGCACATCTTTGTGGGCTGGTGACTGCGACACTGCCTGTGCCGGTGGTCTCAACGTTCTCACCAACCCCGACATTTTCTCCGGTCTTTCCAAGGGCCAGTTCCTGTCCAAGACCGGTAGCTGCAAGACCTACGACAACGATGCCGACGGCTACTGCCGTGGTGACGGCTGTGGTTCCGTTGTCCTCAAGCGTTACGAGGATGCCATCGCTGACAAGGACAACATCCTTGGATGCATTCTCGGTGCCGCTACCAACCATAGTGCCGAGGCTGTCTCCATCACCCACCCCCACGCCGGTGCTCAGGAATACCTGTACAACAAGGTTCTCTCCAACGCCGGAGTCGATGCTCACGACATCAGCTACGTTGAGATGCATGGAACTGGTACTCAGGCTGGTGATGGCATTGAGATGACGTCTGTCACCAATGCATTTGCCCCGCGCCACCGCCAGCGTCGTCCCGAGCAGACCCTCCACTTGGGCGCCATCAAGGCCAACATTGGTCACGGAGAAGCTGCTTCTGGTATCAACTCCCTCGTCAAGGTTTTGATGATGATGAGGAACAACGCCATCCCTGCCAACGTCGGTATCAAGGGTGTCATGAACAAGTCCTTCCCCAAGGATTTGCTCCAGCGCAACGTGCACATCTCCACCACTCAGGTCCCATGGCCTCGCAATGGTGCTGAGAAGCGCAAGATCTTTTTGAACAACTTCTCGGCTGCTGGTGGCAACACTGCTGTTATCCTTGAGGATGGGCCTCTTCCTGAGTCCCCCAAGGGCATTGACCCCCGCACCATGCACACTATCACCGTCAGCGCCAGGTCCATTGCCTCATTGAAGAAGAACATTAACAACTTGATGCAATTCCTCGATGAGAACCCGAAAACCACTCTGCCCAGCTTGGCATACACCACTACTGCCCGCCGCATCCAGCACAACTACCGTGTTGCCTTCACTGTCTCTGACATCTCCAAGGTCAAGGATGGGCTTCAGGCTCAGCTCAAGGATACCTACAGCCCTCTGCCTATGGTGCCGACCAAGACTGCCTTTACCTTCACCGGCCAAGGCTCCCAGTACACCGGTCTCGGTCAGAAGCTATACGAGGATCTTGAGACTTTCAAGAACGACATCGACCAGCTCGACAACCTTGCTCGTCTGCACTCGCTGCCTTCCATTCTGCCTCTATTGACGGGTACGGATGTTGCAACTCTCTCTCCAGTTGTTGTCCAACTCGGCATGGCTTGCATCCAAGTTGCTCTTGCCCGCATGTGGGCTTCTTGGGGTATACACCCAGTCGCTGTCATCGGACACAGCCTTGGCGAATATGCTGCCCTTCACGTTGCCGGTGTCATCTCTGCCAGCGACATGATCCTCTTGGTCGGCCGCCGCGCTGAGCTTCTGGTTGAGGAGTGCACTGCCAACACCCACGGCATGCTTGCTGTCAAGGGTAGTGTTGATGCCATCAAGGCTGCCCTCGGCGACAAGATGACCGAGATTGCTTGCATGAACGGCCCCGAGGAGACTGTTCTTTGCGGTACTGTCGAGATTGTTGAATCCACCAACTCGGCTCTAACTGCCCAAGGATTCAAGGCTACCAAGCTGAACGTTCCCTTCGCGTTTCATTCTGCCCAGGTCGAGCCCATTCTTGAGAAGTTCAAGGCTGCCGCCTCTTCTGTTACCTTCAACAAGCCTACTGTGCCTGTCATGTCTCCCCTCACTGGCGAGATCATCCGCGAAGCTGGCATCATCAACGCCGACTACCTCGCCCGCCATGCCCGCGAGACCGTCAACTTTTACGCTGCCCTCACCACTGGTCAGGACGAAAAGGCATTCGATGCTAAGACTACTTGGCTCGAGGTTGGTGCCCACCCAGTCTGCAGTGGTATGGTCAAGTCTTCACTCGGTGGCTCTCCCGTCGCGGCTGGATCTCTCCGCCGCAACGAAGACCCATGGAAGACCCTTTCCAACACCCTTGTCACTTTGTACCTCGCCGGTGTCTACATCGACTTCAACGAGTACCACAAGCTCTTCAACGAAGCCCATGAAATGTACACTCTCCCTACATACGCCTTTGACAGCAAGAAGTACTGGTTGGACTACCACAACAACTGGACCCTTACCAAGGGCGAGGTTCTTGAGGCTCCGGCTGTCAAGGCCATCGAGGCTGCGCCTGCGCAAGAGGCTCCTTCCAAGTTGTCCACAACTTCTTGCCACAGGATCGTGCGCGAAGAGCTCCAGGCCAACTCAGGTACTGTTGTCGTTCAGTCTGATCTGTCCGATCCCCAGTTGAAGGCCACCATCACCGGTCACCAAGTCAATGGCACTCCTCTTACGCCTTCTTCGCTCTACGCGGATCAGGCTATGACTGTTGCCAACTACCTTTACGAGCAGCTTCGTCCCGGCATGGCCACCCCTGGTCTCAACGTCTGCTCCATGGAGGTCACCAAGACCCTTATCCCCCAGTACCCTCCTCCTGCCAGCGGTCAACACCTACAGATCGAGGGTAACGCCGACCTTGAGACCGATCAGGTCAAGATTACCTTCCGCACTGTTACCGCAGATGGCTCCAAGGTGCTTGCGGAGCACGCAGTTGGTATTGTCAAGTACGAGGACGTCAACGCCTGGAAGGAAGAGTGGGGCCGCATCCAGTACATGGTGCAGTCTCAGATCGACATGCTCCAGATGAAGCTCCAAACTGGCGCTGCCCACAAGGTGCTCCGTGGCATGGCCTACAAGCTCTTCAAGGCCCTTGTCACTTACGCCGACAACTACC
>Ga0265798_10011489_pt1 | contig 10787 bp, 6 predicted proteins | sample P3T30metagenome_FD_192430 | JGI IMG/M metagenome (GOLD analysis project Ga0265798, IMG submission 192430) | Plant litter microbial communities from East Loma Ridge, Irvine, California - P3 T30 | ecosystem: Environmental > Terrestrial > Plant litter > Unclassified | place: USA: California... | reverse complement strand
GTCTAGGTCCTTGCCATAACCCCATCCGTACTCTTGGAGCCCGGAGCTCTTGATCTTGGCGGCGCTCGCACCACGGAAAGCATCCACACACTGGTGCATGGTAACGTTGCCTTCATGCACCTGACTCACAAGCTTGATGGCCATGGCAGCGTATTCTGTAAGGTCTTTCGTGACGAATGTGGCATCAGAGCGGCAATTGTCGCAGGTGTTGTTGCACTTGGAGGCATCGAATGCTTCACTAAAGTATCCGAGCACTTGAGCGCGTCGACAGTCGGCCTTGTTCTCGCAGTATTGTACGACGGTTCGTAGCATATCGTTCAGTCGTTGCTTCTGCTCTCTGCTACCTTCGCCTTCGTCTATCATCTTGCGTAAGATTCTCGAGTCGGCATACTGGTAGTACAAGTAGCACTCTGAGCGCTTGCCGTCACGACCAGCTCGACCAGTCTCTTGATAATAGCCTTCCAGACTCTTTGGGAGCGAGTGGTGGATGACATATCGCACGTCGGCCTTGTCGATGCCCATGCCAAAGGCGATCGTAGCTACGATAACGTGGTACTCATTCTTTTGCCACTTGCGTTGGACGTCAGATCGCTCCGGAGACTCCATCCCCGCATGGTAATGATAGGCACGAATGCCCGTCTCTGACAACTTCTGGGCCACTTGCTCGCAACTCTTCCGCGATAAGCAATAGATGATGCCGGATTTCCCAGTATATCTCTCTTTAATGAGGTCTGCGATGCTGTTGATGATCCCTTTGGATTTCGGTAGCACCTCGTAGGACAGGTTAGGGCGGTTGAAGCTTTTAGAGAATTGGCGGCAACCCTGAATGCCGAGATTGGCTACCACGTCGGTACGGACAAGCTGGGTCGCAGTCGCAGTTAGTGCAATGACAGGTACTCCAGGAAACTGGCGGACAACATCTCCAAGTGCCTTGTAGTCTGGTCGGAAATCGTGGCCCCACTGGCTAACACAATGTGCTTCGTCAATGACAATTCTGGCAAGGTTTCCTCCCGAGTGCAACTGCTGAAAGGCACTGATCATCCTCTGGTTCTTACTGAGCATTTCAGGGGTCACGTAGAGAATCTGTATGAACTGTTGGGGATCCCGCTGGCGAAGACCATCCATAATCATACTCTTTTGGGCTGCCGTCGATTCTCCATTGATCAGAAACGCTTGCATCCCAAAACGGTGTTTACAAGCATCCACCTGATCCTCCATCAAACTCAAGAGGGGAGACACTACGACGGTCACGCCTCGTGTCTTGCCAGAAGCAATCACGGAAGGAAGTTGGTAGCAGAGTGATTTACCACCCCCAGTAGGCATGAGCACGAAGCAGTGTTCACCAGATAGCGTGGTGTTGATAGCTTCTAGCTGTCCTGGTCGAAACCCTCGAAGACTAAATCGATGAAGAAGGGCGTTTCTCAGGTCTTGGGACCAGGGGAAATTCATTCCAGGGTGGTTCTTGGCAGGCATGTTCAGCTGCGCCTTCTTCGGTGATGGGGGCTGGTTCTGTTTTGGCTGAAGCTTGTTTATTGACGTCTCGCGGAATACCTGACGGGTGGAGGTCGAAACACCAGTGTCAGCCCGCTCACCCATCCAATCGAAGCCACCTGATGCATGGTTTTCCATATTGCTGATCTCATGGAGGAAGTCCTCGTCGTCATCAGCCCCAAAGTCCTCCCCGAATTCATCGTCATCGTTTATCTCAATCGGCTGATGCAGCTCCCCCATGTTTTCAGTGAATAGGCTCTCGTCTTCCTTCAAGTCTAGCTCTCCAAAGTCCTCCGGTTCATATTGAGGGGCCACTGGCTTTGGCTTCTTCGGAGACTGTCGCCGCTCTGGTGTCTCTGGTATTCGATGGGACCGCTCCCTTGACTTCAAACTCTGTTTTCCTGCTGCGCCCTCATCAGTACGGGCACGACCACCCAGGTTTGGTGGCGGCAATGGAGAAGCAGCTACCTGCTCCTCAGCAAAACGGATGCGGCGAGTTGGCGTCCAAACTTCATCAACAGGGACCTCATTATGTTTGGTATATTGTGTCTGAGGTACGCGATTAGGTCCTACTTCTCTTGAAGTCTTGGGACGTGGCCGAACGGGGCTTGTCTGCGTTGATTGTATGACTACAAGTCGGCTGTTGTTGAACTCTGATTTCACAATAGGCTTCGGCATTTGTTTGATGGCCGCCAAATCCAGTAAGTGATGCATCTGGATCAGAATGTCTTCAATCATCTTGAAGAGCCTGCTGAGGGTTTCACCGTCTGCTGCATCAAACTGACCAATATTAAGATCATCTTCCAGCTTCTGCTTGACTCTTTGGCGCTGGGCAACAAGATCGTCATGTTTGGACTTTAATACGATCAATTGCTCAACGGCATCTTTCCGTGAACGCGCACGTTCCATTCTCTCCTGCTCCTGAGGATCGGGCTTGCCAAATTCAGACAAATGTGCGACGAATGCAGCTCGAGCATTGTCCCACGCCGAACTCGCAGCATTGAGGTGTTTCTGCAATCTTTGACCTTCTGTGGTCAGAAAAGCATCCATGGCGTTCCGAATAGCGTTCCTTCTTTCCTTGGAAAGCTCGGAGGAGTCCGACGTAGATGCGTTGTGCGCGGGTGTTGCTGTGGCTACCGATTTTGTGCTCTTCTTCGGAGACTGCGACTTTGCTGGTGTGGGCATGGACTCATAGACAGGTTGATACGGGTTTGGACTTCGCGCGGGTTTGGAGGGCGATCGTATAGGAAGCTGTGTCTGACTCGCAGGTTCAAAAGAGTTGGGTACTGGTGTCTTTTCGCGCAGGTTGTTCTTGGTGGGAATCGGTGTCTCGATATCAATATCCTCCAATCCTCCAAACTCTTCATCTTCAGAGTCCATCACTGCATGGCCGACCCTCTTAGTGACGGGTTTCTGTGAACTGATAGTGCTCGTTGTCACCTGTCCCGTAGTGGCAATATTGTTCTTTCGCGGTGAAGGGCTTCGTGTCTGCTTCCCCATCTTGCGAGCTGGCGCGCTTTCTGAGGGTACGCGACTCAAAGACTTGCGCTTACGGCGTTGTGTAACTGTCGCCTGCTCGACCTCTGCCAGTTGGCGCTCTTCCTCTTCCAATTGTAACATAGCCTCTATATCGTCGTCCTCGGAAGTCGCCATCGGTTCGGGGTTTTGACGTACGCCCCTTACGATAGTCGAGTAGGGCGGGGGCGGGCTGTCGGGAGCCATAACCATATCATCGATGTCGGGAAAATCGTCATCGGCCAGCTCTGGGCTGAGCTTAGGAGATTTCCGGGTGGGTTTTGGGGATTTTGCATTTTGCAAGTCTGCTTCAAACTCGTCGCTTTTCCGCTTCCGTCCCTTGGGAGTGCGCATTGGAACCGGGGAAGAGCAACTTTCGTCGTCTCCAGTGAGGTCGATGGAGTCCACGTCGAGTGGTTCGAGATTTCTGAACCGTGTGGTCGCATGTTGGGAAGCGGACACACTCCTAGGCACCATATCTTGCCTGGTACTGGCAGGTCGATCTTCCGCATTCTCCCTACTACATGTCCTGGCTCCCGTCAAAGAAGACGAATATTCTGGCAACCCCGCTAATACAAGTCTAGGCTTTCCACTTGCTGGCGTACCCCTTAGTCTTGCCATATCCGAAGTCGCGACTTCTGTGCTTGGTGGGTTGTGTATATCGGTGGTCTTGGTTCGCGAGAGAGCGCGGGGTGGAATAAGCTGGGCGGCGGGGGATGCTTGTGGGGGCGATGGTGCGGAGGCAGGTGCCGGCTCATTGTGTTCTACTTGGTCGTCTAAGAAAGAAGAGTTCTGCGGGAAAATTGCCGCTGAACTCGACGGAACCACGTCAGGATCGTAGGCAACAAGCGATACTGCAGGCGGAATGAAGGGCTTCTCGGCGATCAACCACTTGAGGTGCTTGCTAAGATTGTTCTGAGGCATGAGAGCGTCGCATTGTAGGTGGGAGGGTCCGCATCGATAATCTACGCGTGGGTTTCTATGGCCGCCGTAGTTTTTATTGGCGTAGTGGTGGCAATGTCATTGGTGGTGTTGCTCGCAGTGTTGTGCCAAGTCCGAACGCGCCGCGCTAGCGCCTAGTCACGTGCGTGTCGGGTGCATTTGCTGTTCGAGAGTCAGACAAGTCGCTTCTTGCACAGTCACACGAATAGGCCATGCAAAGCCACGAGCCGGTCCTGGTAGGCCTTGAAGGCCTAAAGGTCTGGGCTCTGGTTGAATGTCAGCCGTCCCGGTACCATTGAACCCGTCGCTTCAATGTATGTTCTCTCGTCATACCTAGGTATATGGCCAACATTACAACACCTCTCACCAACTCTTTTCCCTAGCTAGGACTGCCACGGTCCTTGTGTATATTAGATTCGTATTATGGAGGTCCCGAACCATTCAAGCTTCGACAAGCTTGCTACTGCAATTGCAAGCGTACACTTTCAGCCCCCACCTGGAGACGTCCTTCCTTCCGCAGCTGTCTTGAGCAGTGCCCGTTCGAAGCTGCAACTTCATCTCCCAGCTCAGGGAGTTGGTCTTGAGGAAAGCATACGGCACCTGCAAGAAGATCTCGTTCCGGCCTTCAACGCCTCTTCTCGCTCCCCAAACTACTACGGCTTTGTGACTGGTGGTACCACCCCAGCAGCAGCTCTCGCCGATAATCTAGTGACCGCTTACGACCAGAATGTACAAGTTCACCTACCGAACGAGACCATTGCCACGGAAATGGAGGATCGGACACTCTCACTACTCTGTGAGCTTTTGGACTTTGACGTGGCACAATGGCCGCATCGTATCTTCACTACAGGCGCAACGACCGCCAATGTGCTAGGTCTTGCTTGCGGCAGAGAGTTTATAATTGCCGAAGCGTCAGCGCATCGCACGGATGCGGAGAACAGTGTTGGCGAAATCGGAATCGTGGAGGCAATGCGCAAAGCTAGTATCGACGAGATCCAGATCTTGACCACGGTGCCACATTCATCGCTGGCTAAAGCGGCGGGCATCTTGGGCCTTGGAAGAACTAGTGTGAAATGTCTGGGCCGATCAGACGCGCCGCACAAGTTTGACATCCAGCTGCTCAAGAAGTCTCTCGAGCGGCCCGGCGCTGCATCAATTGTTGCCGTTTCTGCATCAGAAGTCAATACAGGTGCATTTGCGACATCAGGTTTGGAAGAGATGCAGGAGCTCCGAAAGCTGTGTGATATGTATGGTGCGTGGATACATGTCGACGGCGCCTTTGGTCTCTTTGGTCGGATCCTATCTTCTCCCATCCACTCTTCTATCATCCAAGCTTGCGCTGGATTGGAGCTAGCAGATTCGATAACTGGCGACGGCCACAAACTTCTTAATGTGCCTTACGATTGTGGCTTCTTTCTCTCCAGACACCGCAACATTGCTCAGCGCGTATTCCAGAACCCCAACGCTGCCTACCTCGCCTCGGGCAATAGTGCGGACTCCATCATGTCGCCATTAAATATTGGTCTGGAAAACTCAAGACGATTCAGAGCGCTGCCCGTTTATGCCAGTTTAGTTGCGTACGGCAAAGATGGGTATCGGGACATGCTGGAGCGCCAGATTGAACTGTCGCGCGGAATCGCGGAGCACATCTTGGGAAGCGACGAGTATGAGCTCTTGCCTCACAGCGACGCTTCTAGGCAAGATGTATTGAATGGCATCTACATCATCGTACTCTTCCGTGCAAGAGACGAAGAGCTGAACAGGCAACTTGTTGACAAAATCAAGGCAACGCGCAAGATTTACGTCTCAGGAACTTCATGGGAAGGGAAGCCAGCATGCAGATTCGCTGTATCAAATTGGATGACAGACATGGCCCGAGACTTGCCGGTAGTCAAGCAAGTCTTGCGGGATGTTGCATTGGAAAAGAATGGCGAATAGCTCCACCTCAGTCAACCCCACATGTATCCGCAAACGACAAGAACCACATCACATATCCTCGATCTTGTATACCTCGTATGCAACCTCTTCGTAGGGGTGGGCTCTGGTTTTTGTTTTCTTTCAGCATTTGCTGTTTATTGCAGGACATTCAGCACAGAGATGGACAAACTCACTTCTTCAGCGCTTCAACAGCCTTGACAGCAACATCGCGCCCCATGCACATGGCTTCAACGCGATACTCGTCTACTTGTTCAAGTTGACCGACCTTGCCGATCTATATGCCTGCCATCAGCCTTTTTCCAGCATGTGTGATGATGGATATCAGCGTACGTGCGGGTTGGCAGTATCACCAGGCCTGAATTGGCCTGTTCCCCTGCTAGTGAAGCAGCACTCGGTGTAGCCTCCCGGACCAGGATAGCGACCTGCACCAGCGCCAAAGATGGCAGTCTTGCAGGCGTTGAGGTCTGAGGGAGGAACGAAGAAGACAAGCTTGAATTTTTGCAGCGTTGATGCCATGACGGGTGACTGCAGTGTGACGATGGAGGAATGAAAGTCATGGAAAGATGCTCGAGGCGGGGGCTGTATCAGTGGTGCAGGTGCCTCATTTGGGTTTGAGCATGAGAAGTTTGGGAAGGTCGGAAGTGAGTGCCGCTGCGTGCACATGTACGTAATTGCGGTTGAATGCAAGTCTCATATTGGACCAGATGTGAGCAGCAAGCGGAGAGAGGTGAGGTGAAAGGGCATTGTCGGCGAAATAGCATGTAGACGCTGGGGGGTTGGAGTAGGAGCAGTGGATGGCGCTTATACGGCGGATCGTATTGTGCTCAGTCACGAGCTCTGTACCATGTGTCTCATTTCCTAATGACCGGAATAATGTGTGAAAGACGCATGATCAAGTTAGGGAGGCGTGCGCCGGGCTTTAAACGCCTGTGCCGACGCCAACCCCGCGACACGTCAAATAGCAAGCGTGCCTCTGTCTCTCTCTCTCTTCTCCACGCCGCTCCGTCAGGTTACTCTGGCGCTGGTCCACGGCGAAGTCGCAATCGCAAGCGCAATCGCACATTGTACACATACACCGCTACAACCACGCCCCAACCACCGCTGTTCCATTCTAGGCAGCCACCTCGCGGGGTAGTACAAGCATAGCTCCCTCAAATAGCGACAGAGTCACAACCACCGGATCCAACGGCAATCTACTAGAAAACATGGCCGCCTTTTTCGAAGAGCTATGGGAGTCCATCTTCACGGCAGGGCCGACGCCCACACTCCTGGTCGCGACAAACGCCTCCTTCGCCGCACTCCAGGTCCTCCTCCTCGTCATGCTTGTCGCGACGTCCAGCATACACTTTGTCATCCTCTCTCTTCTGTGCGGAGGACTCTGGTGGTCGATCAACTGGTTCGCGGCCGAAATCAAGGCGGCACAAGCCAAAGAGGAGGAAGCGAAGCGTATCAGGGAAGCTAGAAGAAGCGGCAAAGACAGGGGTGAGGGTGGGGATGGGGAGGCTATGGATACAGGCGACGATACCGAGGTAGAGCCAGAGGCGGAGCAGAAGCAGGCACTTAAGCCCAGGGCGCAACCGTCTCGCTCGCCGCGGCCAGAGACGCAGAGCACCGTGTTTGTGGAGAGAGCGAGTGGAGGCGGCACAGAGAAGGCTTCACAAGCTCAGGCCCAGGCTTCTGTCGCTGCTAGCGGGGTAGGTCCTACTGCTGCGAGTACGACAGGAGCGACTACGAGCCTCGCAGGGCCAGTGGACGAGGCATTGAAGAGAAGGAAGGGCATGGCAGAGTCGACGGGCGACCTATCTACAGACAGTGAATGGGACAAGCTCTCCGAAGACTCAGAGGACAGATGAAGACATTGGCATTGTTTTGGGCGGAATCGGCATGATCATGTACGGTTTGGATACTAGACGCGATTAGAGTTTGTGCATGTCTGTACCTGGATATCATTACACGTGAACACGCGAGACCGTACATGGTGGCCTGCATATGGAGCTTTCATCTCGCGAGCATACTCTTGGCTGTGCTCTTTTTGCTTTTTGCTTTGCTGTGCTCTGCTGCACCAAACGGCCCTTTGAATCCCCATTGCACGCGAGGCCGGTCTCTGATGCCCAAGCGTTTTGGCTCAAGTGGCGGTGCTTTCCATGGGCGGCATCGTCAAGGGTGCCGGCTGCCCCGCCATGGTGTCCAGCATCATCCATCGCCGTGCTAGGCACCATCACCACACATCACTTAACCGTCAGGCAGCGCTGGATGCAATTTCCACATGTCGCTGATGCCGACGCGTCACCTCGACCCGCACCGCTAGCGGCCCTGTTTGTGCACGAGTTGGAGTAGTTGCCTTGAGACGTTGGCTCCAAGTTCAGACACCTTGGTGCTCACCCCACTGCACCCACAACCCACTCCCTCTTAGCAATGGCGACGCTCAACACGCCCGTAAGCGTGGCAGACGTTGCCGAACAGGCTGGAAACTACACGTACAATGTCCACATCCCACTGGCAAACTGGCTGCGCACAGCCAACACGATGCAGAAGGAGGTCTGTCGCTAGGAATGTTGTACATGCGCATGCTCACTGGCACAGGCGCAAGTCTACGAGGCAGAGGGCAACGATGCGCAAACGTACCTCCTTTTGTACCGCCACGCCGACCTCGTCCTTCAGAAGCTACAGGCGCACCCAGACCGGAACAAGCCCGAGAACCGCAAGGCGCTCAATGCTGCCACGGCCGCCGTCAGTCGCGACTTGAAGAAGCTCGAGGAAATCGCACCGCGCATTAAGAAGAGGCACGACGAGTACGAAGAGCGGAGAAGGAGACAGCGCCACGCTCTCAAGTCGCTGGAAGGAGAGGGTGCCAGGGTCCTTCCGCACGAGTTGGACGGGCTGTCGCTACAGGATCGAGGCACCAAGCGCCCATCATACGATTCGAGGCCGACGATTGATGCACGCGCTCTGGAGAACCAGTCGCTGGCTGCGCGGCTGGCGCAACGGGAAGTGAGGCGTAGAGATACAAATAGGATGAAGGTACGGCAGTATGGTGTGTCGGAAGAGGAGGAGCAGGCACGGCGTAGCGGAGGTGCATGGGATAGATGGCAGGATGAGTTGGCCCAACAAGCCGATGACGGAGACCATATCTCGAATCAAATCCAAGAGGTTGCCAGACTCCAGCAGAACGGCAACAAGACATCATACTCATCGGTAGGTAAAGACCATGTTTCCTTCCTGTACATACTGACAAGCATAGCGTCCGTCGTCCCAGTCCACATCCTCATATCACTACCCGACCGTTCCATACAAGACGTCCCAGGAGAGGTGGGACTCTTCGCGCGATCCCGCACCAGCGCGACCTCCCAAGGAGCAGATATACTCATCCTCGGCGTCACCAGCATCACCGCCACCGCTGCCTCCCAAGTATGCCCCATCCACACACGGCGTACAATATGAGCAGCGGCCTCCGCCTGTACCTGGAAAATTCTCGGAAACCGCGCCGCCACTTCCAGGCAAAGTCCCCGACCACCGATCACTCACCCCTTCGAACGAATTGGACGAATTTACCTTCAAGCCATCTGCTTTCCTTGAAAACGGTGACCCTCTACGACCTGTCTTCCTTCCCTCTCAACTCCGCAATCAGTTTCTCGCAGCTGCTTCTTCCAACACACGCCTAAACCTCGAAACGTGTGGTATGCTGTGTGGAATACTCAAGTCCAATGCTCTTTTCATAACTCGCTTGATCATTCCCGAGCAGACAAGCACGAGCGATACTTGCGAGACGCTGAATGAAGAGGAGCTCTTCGACTACTGTGACAAGGAAGAGTTGATGGTGCTTGGGTGGATACATACACACCCTACTCAGACATGCTTCATGAGCAGTAGAGACCTACACACTCATGTCGGCTACCAGGTCATGATGCCGGAAAGCATTGCTATTGTGTGTGCTCCAACGAAACAACCTAGGTAAGCAGATCGACAAAAGCCTTCTGTTTCCAGCTCAGATGTGCTAACCAGAATATGTAGCTGGGGATGTTTCCGCCTCACCGATCCCCCAGGTAAACAAGCCATCCTCAATTGCAGTCGGCCTGGCATCTTCCATCCCCACGACGTCGACAACATCTACACCGAAGCCCTTAAACCTGGTCATGTAGTCGAGTTGACAAACGCGCCGCTGGAGATTGTTGACATGCGGCCTAAGAAGCGGTTTTAAGTACAATCTGGTAATGATCGACCAGTCAGAGGCGAGTGTTTTGAAGTAAATGCATTAATGTAGAGCATGACATTGCATAGCGAGGTGTTTTAGGGGGGGCAACATTCATGGTGTCTATGCGTAGATGAGGCTTGGTATATGTTTTGTACAAATCAGATGGGCAAGGGTAGGCGGGTTTTTTGTTTTGAGATGGGCATTGTGAGTCAATAGGCCATTTCAGCGCCGACGAAACTTTGCGCATATATGTGGCCAAAAAGAAGAGTACCAAACATGTGGATAATCCGAAAGAAATCCGGCTTTTCCAGTCTACTTTGTTTTTTACTTTTTTTTTGGAGGGCGGGAAACCTGTTCCTGCCAAGCTTGGATTTTGTTTTGATGTTCTTGACACACCAACACTAAGCAACTGCATACCACCACAGCTATTGACGTCATCTTTTTTCCCCCTCTTTCCCTCTTTCATTCTTTACACCAATTTTACTGGTAATATATACATACACGTGGAGTATAGTGGAATGGCAGCCCTTCTTTCATCCCCCTCCCCTTCCAAAAGAAAAGAAAAAACAGGTTTCATCTCGGTCCACTGCCAGAAATTTATAACGCCGAAAGTCCGAAAGTGGGCACAGCGGAGGGTGGGGGGTGGAGATGATTCAAGAATTCAAGAAAGAAGAAATCAATAATCTTTGCGTCTTGTTATGCTGACTAT
>Ga0265798_10011488_pt1 | contig 10787 bp, 12 predicted proteins | sample P3T30metagenome_FD_192430 | JGI IMG/M metagenome (GOLD analysis project Ga0265798, IMG submission 192430) | Plant litter microbial communities from East Loma Ridge, Irvine, California - P3 T30 | ecosystem: Environmental > Terrestrial > Plant litter > Unclassified | place: USA: California... | reverse complement strand
GCGCGGTCGTCGGGAGCGCGTTCGAAGGCAAGGCTTTCAAGACGGAAGGCGCCCCAGTAGCGGCGGCCTCCCGGGGAAGCCATCGCGGCGCCGAGCGCCTCGGCCAGGCGTGCTGCGAAGCCCGGCAGCAGGTGCACCGGCCGCCCCAGCAGGCAGGGGTCGAGCACCTGGAAATCGCGTGCACGGTCTGGTTGATTTATCGACATGTTCGTTGACTAAAAATTACGTTTCGATAGCAGCTTTTCATTCCCCACGGCAACAATTATACAGGGAAGTTTTACGCAGAAGCTTTGACATTCTTCTTTGATTTCCAACTTGCCGTACGGTAATATCGTACTGTCGCATTGCAGCAACCAGCCGTCCTCTCCCGCTGCTTCAGAGGAGAAACGGGGGAAATTGACAGAAGACAGACGGCAAAAACAAACGTTCGTTCGTTGACCAGCGTTCAATATTTAAAGCGCCATTAAGCCGGTCAAACTCGAAAATTCGCAACTTTTTGTCGCTCTCAAACAACAACGCTTTTACATGGGAACCACGATGGCAACTGAACTTGCCGGCCTGATCCGGGCTGACCTGGCGCAACTGACCAACGACGCGAACCGCCTGGCGATTGCCCCTGCCACTTCCTTGGCCGAAGCCAATGCCCATCAGGACAATGCCTTTTCGTTCACCCAGGTGATGAAGCAGGCCATCGCCGGCGTCGACGCCCAGGACCAGGCGGCGGGAGCGCGCGTGGCCGCCGTCGAGTCCGGCAAGAGCGATGACCTGGTCGGCGCCATGCTGGCCAGCCAGCAAGCGAGCCTGTCGTTCTCGATGCTGATGCAAGTACGCAACAAGGTCATGACGGCCGTCGATGAGCTGATCAAGCTCCCGGTCTAACCATTCAGCGAAACTTCCCGTGATCTCCTCCCTCAAGTCCGCCTTCGGCGGCAAGCTGGCCCTGCCCTCGCTGCCGCCGCTGCTGCGCAACAACCTGCCGCTGATGCTCGGCCTTGCCGTGGCGCTCACCGCCGCCATCATGATGTACCTGTGGCAGGACCAGTCCAGCTACAAGCCGGTGTTCGGCGCGCGCGAAAAAGTCGCCGCCAGCGACATGATGTCGGTGCTCGAAGCCGAGCAGATTCCCTACCGCGTCCATCCCGACAGCGGCCAGGTGATGGTGCCGGCCGCCGCCCTGGGCAAGGTGCGCATGCTGCTGGCCGCCAAGGGCGTGACCGCCCAGCTGCCGGCCGGCCTGGAACTGATGGACCGCAACGATCCGCTGGGTGTGTCGCAGTTCGTGCAGGATGTGCGCTTCCGGCGCGGCCTGGAGGGCGAGCTGGCGCAGAGCATCCTGACGATGGACGCCATCGCCTCTGCCCGCGTGCACCTGGCGATCGCCAAGACCAGCTCCTTCGTGACGGCCAATACCGACGGCAATTCGGCCTCGGTGGTGGTCTCGGTGAAACCCGGCCGCGCCCTGTCGAACGAGCAGGTGGCGGCGGTCGTCAACCTGGTCTCGGGCAGCGTGGCCGGCCTCAAGCCGCAGCGCGTGTCGCTGGTCGACCAGGCCGGCAACCTGCTGTCGGCGCGGGTCGACCTGGAGGACGGCTTCGACGGTGCGACCCAGGGCGATGCCGCTTCCAAGCGCTATAGCGACGAGGTGCGCGCCAACGTCAACGACCTGCTGGCGCCGATCCTGGGCGTGAACAACTACAAGCTCAGCGTCACCGCCGCGGTCGACAACGACCGCATCCAGGAGACCCAGGAAAAATACGGCGAAGCGCCGAAGGTCACCAGCGAAGCGATGCGCGAGGAAATGGAAAAGAGCCGCATGGCGATGGGCGTGCCGGGCACCCTGTCGAACCGTCCGCCGGCGCCGGCCAACCCCGACGCACTCGATACCGACGCGCCGGGCGGCAACGCCGATGACGGCAGCGCGCGCAAGAACGCCACCACCCGCCAGTACGCCTATGACCGCGCGATCACCCAGATCAAGCGCGAACGCGGCCGCCTCAAGAAACTGTCGGTGGCGGTGGTGCTCAACAATGCCAGCGCCGCCAACGGCCAGGCCTGGACCGCGGCCGAACTGGCCAATATCAAGACCATCCTGGCCGGCGGCCTGGGCATCGACACCGCGCGCGGCGACGTGCTGGCGGTCTCAAGCCTGAAGTTCCCGGCTGCGCCAGTGGCCCAGGAATGGTGGCAGGAACGCGACAACGTGGTCGACATGACCAGCTATGCCCTGTGGGCGCTGGGCGCCATCCTCGCCTATTTCTTGCTGGCCCGCCCGCTGCTGCGCGCCGCCACCACGCGCCTGGCGCCGCAACAGCCGCCACTGGCGCCGGCCACCCCGGCCCTGCCGGGCGCGGCAGCTGCCGCGCCTGGTTCGGCCGCAGCCGGCGCACTGCCGGGAGGCGTGGCCGCCCTCGGCGCACCGGAAGGCGCGGCCGCTGCCGCCAGCCCCGGCGCCGTAGTCCCGCTGCTCGAGAACTACGACCTGCCCCCGAGCGGTTCGCCGGTGGACGTCATGGTCGACCATCTGAAAGTCCTGGCCGGCAAGGAGCCTGAGCGCGTTGCCGAAGTCGTCAAACAATGGGTACAGAAAAAACATGGCCGACCAGAATAATTACGAGGACGACGACGCCGTCGTCCTGACGCCGGTCGAGCAGGCCGCGATCGTGTTGCTGTCAATCGGCGAGGAACAGGCGGCCGCCGTGCTGCGCTGCCTCGAGCGCGACGAATTGATGGAGCTGACCCAGGTGATGTCGCGCATGAGCGGCATCAAGGTCGATGCCGTGAAATCGGCGCTTCAAACGTTCTTCGACGACTACCGCCAGCAGAGTGGTTTGCATGGCGCCTCGCGCAGCTATCTCAAGCGCTCGCTCGACCTGGCGCTGGGCAGCGACATCGCCAACAGCGTGCTCAACACGATTTATGGCGATGCGATCCGCCCGATGATGGCGCGCCTGCAGTATGCCTCGCCGCGCTGGCTGGCCGAATTCGTCTCGAGCGAGCACGTGCAGATGCAGGCCGTGTTCCTGGCCTTCCTGCCGCCGGCGCTGGCCTCGCAGATCCTGGAAGCGCTGCCGGTCGAGGGCCGCGAGCTGGTGCTGTTGAACATGGCGCGCCTCGACGAGATCGACCGCGACGTGCTGCACGAGCTCGAAGAACTCGTCAACCGCTGCCTGGCCGCGCTCGATACGCAAAGCGCCAGCGTGGAAGGCGTGCGCCAGGTCGCCGACATCCTCAACCGCCTGCAGGACAACCGCGCCGGCATGGTCGAACTGCTGCGCGCCCACGATCCCGAGGTGGTGTCGCAGATCGAGATGTCGATGTACGACTTCTTCATCCTGTCGCGCCAGACCGAACAGGTCATCACCCGCCTGCTCGACGACGTGCCGCTGGAACAGTGGGCGATCGCGCTCAAGGGCGCCGAAGCGCCGCTGCGCGACGCCATCCTGGCCGCGATGCCGCGCCGCCAGGCCCAGAGCTTCGAAGACCTGATGCGCCGTTCGGGCCCGGTCCCGATGTCGCGCATCGAGCAGACCCGGCGCGAGATCATGGCCACCGTCAAGGAACTGGCCGACGCCGGCGAGATCGACATCCAGCTGTTTGCCGAGGCGACCGCGGAATGAAGCAGTTCAGGTCCTTTCACTTCCCGCCGCTGCACCAGTTCGGCGCGGCGCGCCCCGCCGGGTCGAATAGCGCCGGCTCGCAGGAAGAATGGCAAAGCGCCCTGGCCGACGGCTATCGCCAGGGCCAGCGCGAAGGCTATGAGGCCGGCCTCGACCAGGGCCGGGCCGAAGGCTATCCGCGCGGCGAGGCCGAGGGCCGCGAGCGCGGGATGGAAGAAGGCCGCGCCAGCGCCCTGGCCCGCTTCGATGACCTGGCGCGTCCGGTGGAAGCCATGCTCGAGGGTTTGACCAAGCTCAAGGCCGACCTGCGCGCGGCCCAGCGCAACGAAGTAGTCGACCTGGTCGGCAAGATCGCGCGCCAGGTCATCCGCGCCGAACTGGCGCTGCAGCCGGTGCAGCTGCTGGCCCTGGTGGAAGAAGCGCTGGCCGTGATGCCGCCGTCGCGCGACGAGGTCGAGGTCTTCCTCAACCCCGAAGAACTGCGCCGGGTACAGGAACTCGATCCCAAGCGCGCGCGCACCTGGACCCTGCTGCCCGACCCGGCGCTGGAGCCGGGCGAGTGCCGCGTGCGCTCGGGCGACAATGAAGTCGACGCCGGTTGCCAGGGCCGCCTGGCGGCGGTGATGGAGCAGGTCCACGACCAGCTCATGACCGAGGAGCCGGCGGCATGATGGCCCTGGCCGACAGCCTGCGCGCGGTCGACATCGGCGCGGTGCCGGTGGCGACGCCGACCGGGCGCCTGGTGGGCGCCCAGGGACTCCTGCTGGAGTCGGTCGGCTGCAAGCTGCATACCGGCCAGCGCTGCCGCATCGAGACCGTCGATGGCGAATGGCTCGACGCCCAGGTGGTGGGCTTTCGCGAGAAAGTCTCGTACCTGATGCCGTTCAAGAAAGCGGTGGGCCTCTCCACCGGCGCGCGCGTGCTGCCCGCTCCGGAGAAGAGCGACCTGATGATCGGCCCTTCGTGGCTGGGACGCATGGTCAACGGCCTGGGCGAGCCGATCGACGGCCTGGGCCGTCTCGGTGGCGACCAGCCGCTGGCAAGCACCCCGCCGCGCGTCAATCCCCTCAGGAAGACGCCGGTCGAGGAACCGCTCGACGTCGGCGTGCGCGCCATCAACGCCATGCTCACCATCGGCAAGGGCCAGCGCGTCGGCCTGATGGCCGGCTCCGGGGTCGGCAAATCGGTGCTGCTGGGCCTGATCACGCGCCAGACCGTGGCCGACGTGATCGTGGTCGGCCTGATCGGCGAACGTAACCGCGAGGTGCGCGAATTCGTCGAGCGCTCGCTCGGCCCCGAAGGACTGAAACGCGCGGTGCTGGTGGTGGCGCCGGCCGACGAAAGCCCGCTGATGCGGGTGATGGCGACCGAGATGTGCCATGCCGTCGCCGCCCACTTCCGCGACCGCGGCCAGAACGTGCTGCTGCTGTGCGATTCGCTGACCCGCTACGCGATGGCGCTGCGCGAAGTGGCGCTGTCGCTGGGCGAACCGCCGGCCACGCGCGGCTATCCGCCGTCGGTGTTCTCGAACATGCCGCAACTGGTCGAATCGGCCGGCAATGGAGAGAAAGCGCAAGGCAGCATGAGCGCCATCTACACGGTGCTGGCCGAGGGCGACGACCAGCAGGATCCGGTGGTCGACTCGGCGCGCGCGATCCTCGACGGCCACATCGTGCTGACCCGCGAACTGGCCGAGCGCGGCCACTATCCGGCGATCGACGTGGCCCAGTCGATCTCGCGCTGCATGGCCCAGGTGGTGCCGCAGGAGCACGCGCTGGCCGCACGTAAATTGAAAGCGGCGATGGCGCGCCATGCGCGCGTGCGCGACCTGATTCCGCTCGGCGCCTATGTGCCGGGCGCCGATCCGGAAACCGACCGCGCGGTGCAGCTGCAGCCGCAGATCGAAGCCTTCCTGTGCCAGGGCACGCGCGAAGAAGCGCCGATGGATGGCTGCGTCGCGGCCCTGAAGGAGATGATGGCATGAAGCGCCAGCAGACGATCCGCAGCCTCGATACCCTGGTGCAGCTGAGGTCGACCCAGGTCGACCGCCTGCAGGCCGACCTGGCGAGCCAGGAAGCGACCCGGGTGCGCTACCAGGTCAACCTGGAGCGCCTGGCGCTGCTGGCCGAAGGCAGCGGCGCCTCCGGCGCCAAGCTGGCGCTGAACCCGGCGCTGGCGCTGAACTGCGGCGCCTACAAGCAGGGCGTGCTGGCGCTGGCCGACACCCACCGCGTCGACCTGTCGCTGCACGAAGCGAATATGGCGGTGGCGCAGGGCCGCCTGAAGGATGCCTGGGTGCGGCGCGAGCTGCTGGGCAAGGTGCTGGTGCGCGAGCAAGGCGCGCTGGCAGTCGAACAGGAACGCGCCACCAGAAAGCGCGAAGACGATATCGCCACCCAATCGTGGATGGCCGGAAAACCGGGCGGCCTGGCCGCGGCATGAACGACGCACACGAATAGACCAAGGAGCTCTCATGGCAACTGCAATCACCGCACCAACCTACGATCCGATCCCTACCGCGAACGATCTGGCCGACAAGTACATCGCTTCGCGCCAGGCGATCCTGAACGCCCAGAAGACGGCCGCCAACGCCACCGAGAAGGGGCTGTCCAGCCTGAGTTCGGCGCTGTCGGCATTCCAGGCCAGCCTGGCCTCGCTCACCGGCGCCAACAAGACCGTGTATGCGCAGTCGGCGGTCTTCGGCGACACCAGCATCGGCAGCGCCAGCGCCGACGCGACCGCGGCGGCCGGCACCTATTCCTTCTTCGTCAAGCAGCTGGCCAGCGCCAGCCAGGTCTCGTATGCGGGCCTGGGCAACGCCACCGGCGTCAGCGGCAAGCTGGACATCCAGCTGGGCGGCGCCGCCGGCACCTCGTTCGAGGTCGACCTGGGCGGCGCCGCGCGCGACCTGACCCCGCGCGAACTGGCGGCCGCCATCAACGCCGCCGAAGGCAACGGCGGCAAGGTCGTGGCCTCGGTGGTCAACACCGGCAACGGCAATTCGGAACTGGTGCTCACCGCCAGGGACACCGGCGCGGCCTCGGGCATCACGGTCAATAGCGCCGGCCTGACTGGCGACGTCGACGGCGCCCCGCTCGCCGACAAGCTTGGCGCCGGCAACCTGCGCACCCTGGTCGCGGCGCGCAACGCCGAGATCCACGTCGGCGGCGAAGGCGGCACCGTGATCACCCAGGCCAGCAATACCTTCACCGCCATCGACGGCGTCAAGATGACCTTCACCAAGGCCCAGGCGGCAGGCACCGCGCCGGTGTCCCTGACCGTGGGCCCGGACGACAAGTCCACGCTCGCCAATGTGCAGGCCTTCGTCGACGCCTTCAACAAGCTCAGGACCACGCTGACCCAGCTCACCTCCGGCAACGATCCCGCCACCACGGCCGACGACGGCGCCTTTGCCCGCGACGGCGGCGTGCGTGCGCTGAACGACCGCCTGTCCGCCCTGCTGCGTCCGGGCAGCGGCGAGTCGCTGGCCACCTACGGCATCATCGCCGCCCGCGACGGCACGCTCGAAGTCAACTCGGAGCGCCTGCTGGCCCAGTTGAAGCGCAGCCCGAACGGCCTGGACGCGGTCATCGGCGCCGCCTCGGGCGCGAGTTCGACCGGCGTCGCCGGCGAACTCGACAAATACCTGAAATCCTGGAGCAACGGCATCGACGGCCAGATCAAGCAGCGCCGCGACCAGCACGGCACCCTGCAGGCACGGCTGGTGGACCGCCAGGCCACGCTCGACATGCAGCACAAGTCCGCCTACGACCGCTACCTGCGCCAGTTCACGCAGCTGCAATCGATGCAAGGCGTGATGAACCATAACGTGTCGCTGTTCGACGCCCTGTTCGGCAACGACAAAGACTAAGAAAGCCCCACCACCATGTCCTATCAGGAAGCCTACGGCGGCTACCACGCCGTCAACCTGGATGCGCAGACGTCGCGCGCCTCGCCGGTCGAGCTGGTGCTGCTGCTCACCGACGGCCTGCTCGACGAGCTGGCGCGCGCGCGCGCCCACATCGTCGCCCGCCGCTACGAGGCCAAGGCCAACAGCATCGACAAGTGCGTCGAGATCATCAATGGTCTGTCGAGTTCGCTCGACTTCGAGAGCGGCGGCGAGACGGTGGCCAACCTGGCGCGCATCTACGACTTTTGCGCCACCCGCCTGAACGGCGCCAGCATCAAGCTCGACCCGACCATGGTCGACGAGGTGGTGCAGGTGCTCACCACCATCCGCCAGGGCTGGAAAGGCGTGCAGGAACGCAATGGATAGGAGCGCCGCCATCGAGCGCCTGACGGCGCGCTTGCGCGATGCGAGCGCGCGCGCCGACTGGGACCTGCTGGACGTCGCGGTGCGCGAACTCGGGCCGCAGGTGCAGGCGCTGGCGGCGCGCGGCAGCTGGAGCGGGCGCGAACGCGCCGCCCTCGTCCGGCTGCGCGCAGCCCACGACGAAGCCGCCCGCGCCAGCGCCGAGGCGGCGTCGCTGCTGCAGATGCAGCTGGGCGAGATGCGCGACAACAAGGAAGGCTGGATGGCCTATGCCCTCGCGGGCGAACTGGAAGCAGGTAGCACCACATGATGAATTTTTCCATGAACAGCGCGATGAACGCCATGAATGCCGTCGGCAATGCCGCCACCAAGGTCGCGGCGAACGGCGCGCCGCTCGATGCGGCGCCGGCGCCTGACGCCGCACTGCTGCCGGGCGCGCTGCCGGCCGACGCGTTGCAGCCTCCGGCCGCGCAGGTGCTGCCGTTCCAGCAATGGATCGCCCTGGACGCCGCACTGCCCGCGGTCGACGCGGCCCCGGCAGCCGACGCCAGCGCGCCGGACACCGTGCAGGAAGACGCCGCGCAGCCGGACGACGCCGCCCTCGAAGGCGCGGCGCTCGACGCCGTGCTGGCCGCGATGACGCCGCAGGCCATGCCGGCCGCGCTGCCGGCCATGATGATGGCGATGCCGGGCGCGAAGCCGGGCGCCGCCAACGACGGCCCCACGCCCGCCGCCGCCGGCACGGCCAGCGTCGCCGTGACGGCTGCGGTGACGGATACCGCATTGGTGACCGATTCCCTGCCGCACAGCGCAGCCCGCGCCGCGGCCGGGACCCCGGAGCTGGCGCAGCCGGCCGCCGTAGCGTCCGCAGCGGCGGCGCCGCGTGCAGACGCCGCCATGGCGCAGGCGCAGCCGGCCGCGCAGGCCACCGCGCCAGCCGCCGCACCAGCCCAGGCAGCAGCGGCCGCCAGCCTCGAAGCCAAGGCTGATGGCGTCGACGCTCCACCTGCCACGACGGTCGCCGGCGTTGCCGGCGCCAGCGGCCAGCCGGCCGCGGCGCGCGGGGCCGACAGCGTCGTCCTCGCCGGTCCGCCGACCGCCTGGCGCCAGACCCTGCAGGAAGCGCTCGGCGAGCGCCTCCAGCTCCAGCTGGGCCGCGGCGCGGAGCAGGCCACGATCCGCCTCGAGCCGCCGATGCTGGGCCGGATCGACATTTCGGTCCGCCACAGCGGCGGCAACCTGGAAGTGCACATCGCAGCCACCAACAGCGAGGTGCTGCGCCAGCTGAACACGGTCAGCGACAGCCTGCGCAGCGACCTGGCCGGCCGCCAGTACAGCAATGTGTCGGTCAGCGTCAGCGAGACCCCGCGCGCGCAAGCCACCGCCCAGGCCGGCAACCAGCCGTCCGGCCAGCCCGGCGCCGATGCCGGCGGCCGCGGCCGCCAGCAGGGCGAAGAAGCACAGCGCCAGCGTACGCCTGGCCTGGCCCTGAACGAAGCCGGCGACGCCGGTTCCCTGTTTTCGATGAATAACCGCGACTAAAAGACCATGAAAGCAAAACTGATCATCGCCTTTGCCGGGGTCGCCGTAGCGGCGGCCGCCGCCGCGGGCGGCGCCATGTGGTACATGAACCCGGCTCCGGCCGCGGGCGCCGTGGCCAAGCCGGCCCCGGAAAAGAAGCCGACCAAGTACGTCACGCTGGACAAGGTGATCGTCATGCTGCGCCGCGCGCCGACCGAGCAGGCCGCGCACTACCTGTCGGTCGACCTGGTGCTGGCCACCACCCCGGCCGAGGAAAAGGAAGCCAAGGAACAGCTGCCGCTGCTGCGCTCGATCGCCGTCTCGGCGCTGTCGTCGCGCACCCTGGCCGAAGCCTCCAGCATGACGGTCGACCAGTACGCGGCCGAGCTGAACAAGGTCTTCAACGCCAACTATGAAAAGGAAAACCACGTCAAGCCGTTTTCCGAAGTCATGGTCGGCAAGCTGATCATCGAGTGACGCGTCATCCCGGGTGACCACGTGGCCTATATGACCGACTACCTCGACCCTGGCGCCGCCGCCGAATACGGCGAGACGCAGGCCAGCGCCGGCATGAGCGCCCAGGAAGAGGGACGCCATCTGCTGGCCTATGCGCCGCTGGTCAAGCGCATCGCGCGCCAGCTCGGCAGCCAGGTGTCGGGCGCGCTCGGACGCGAGGACATGGAACAGATCGGCCTGATGGGCTTGCTGGAAGCGCTGCGCCGCTATGGCCAGCCCGACACCGGCTTTTCGAGCTATGCGGCGCTGCGCGTGCGCGGCGCCATCCTCGACGAGCTGCGGCGCCAGGACTGGCGCCCGCGCGCGGTGCGCCAGGAGAGCCATCGCCAGCGCGACGCCCTGCGCGCGCTGACCCGCAGCCTGGGCCGCGAACCGAACGAGAAAGAGGCGGCAGAGGCCCTGGGCCTGTCTGCCGAGGAGTATCAACAGTATCTGCTCGACGACAGCGCCGAGGAGATGCTGAGCTTTGATGAAGTGCTGCAGGAAGCGGTCGCCGAAGCCCACCATACGCCCGGCCCGGAAGAACAGTTCATGGTGCGGCGCAGCCTGGAGCAGGTGCTGTCCGCCCTCAATGAAAAGGAGCAGCGGGTGATCCAGATGATCTACGAGTTCGAACTGAGCTACAAGGAAATCGCCGCCGTGCTCGACCTGTCCGACGCCCGCGTCTGCCAGCTCAACAAGAGCGCGCTGACCAAGATGAAGGCCGCGCTCGGGCGCGACTGAACCGAATCATAAAAGAACGCCAGAAAGGCCTAACGTCATGCAGCAATTACTCGGTATCGCCATCGTGCTCGGCGCCATCTTTGGTGGATTCACCATGATGGGCGGCACCTTCGCCTCGATCTTCCACCCGATCGAGA
>Ga0265798_10011487_pt1 | contig 10788 bp, 9 predicted proteins | sample P3T30metagenome_FD_192430 | JGI IMG/M metagenome (GOLD analysis project Ga0265798, IMG submission 192430) | Plant litter microbial communities from East Loma Ridge, Irvine, California - P3 T30 | ecosystem: Environmental > Terrestrial > Plant litter > Unclassified | place: USA: California... | reverse complement strand
CGCTCCATGAGACGCAGCACGCTCAGGTCGATGTCCACTGAGGGCCTCCACTATTCAGATCTGCAGGCTGCACGCACGATGGCGCGCACAGCATGGCTCTACGGTACCCGAGTGCGCAGGTCCTGGCGGACCGTCCCGGACGACGACACCGCGCCTCCTCGGGTCGACGGGGGTCGACCGGCAGGAGGCGCGGTGTCGGTGAACAGGAGGCCCGTGGCGTCAGCGCGGTGCGGTCAGCGTCGCGACGGCCTCGGCCACAGGGACGGGCGTGCGCTCGCCCGTGCGGCGGTCCCAGAGTTCGACGACGCCCTCGCCGGCCGAACGGCCGACGACCACGATCTGCGGCACGCCGAGCAGCTCGGCGTCGCCGAACTTGACGCCGGGCGAGACCTTGGGACGGTCGTCGTAGAGCACGTCGAGCCGGTGTGCCTCGAGGTCGGCCGTCAGCTTGTCGGCGACCTCGTAGACGACGGGGTCCTTGCCGGTCGCGACGACGTGCACGTCGAAGGGCGCGACGTTCGCGGGCCAGATGAGACCCTTGTCGTCGTTGTTCGCCTCGGCGATGATCGCCAGGATGCGGGTCACGCCGATGCCGTACGACCCCATCGTCACGGTGACCTGCTTGCCGTTCTCGTCGAGCACCTTGAGGCCGAGCGCCTCGGCGTACTTGCGACCGAGCTGGAAGACGTGGCCGATCTCCATGCCACGCGCGGTCTCGATCGGGCCGGAACCGTCAGGGGCGGGGTCGCCCTCGCGGACCTGCGCGGCCTCGATGACCGCGTCGGCCACGAAGTCGCGACCCGCGACGAGACCCGAGACGTGCACGCCCTGGCGGTTGGCACCGGTGACCCAGGCCGAGCCGTCGACGACGCGGGGGTCGACCACGTAGCGGATGCCCGAGTCGGACTCGAGACCGAGCACCTGGGGCCCGAGGTAGCCCTTGACCAGGACGGGGTTCTTCGCGAAGTCGGCGTCACCCGCGGTCTCGACCTCGGCCGGGGCGAAGGCCACCTCGAGCCGCTTCATGTCGACGTCACGGTCGCCGGGCAAGCCGACGACGACGAGTTCGCGCGTGCCGTCGAGGTGGGTCAGGGCGACCACGACGTTCTTGAGCGTGTCGGCCGCCGCCCAGGCGCGACCGTCGGCGCGAGGGTGCTCGTCGTTCATCTGCGCGACGAGCGTCTCGATGGTGGGGGTGTCGGCGGGCTCGAGTTCGACCGCCTCGGCCTGCCCCTCGAGCGGTGCCGCGTCGGGCACGATCGTCGTGAACGCCTCGACGTTGGCCGCGTAGCCGCCGGCCGAGCGCACGAAGGTGTCCTCGCCGACGGGGGTCGGGTGCAAGAACTCCTCGCTGCGGGAGCCGCCCATGGCCCCGGCGTCGGCCTTGACGATCACGTATTCGAGGCCCAGACGCGTGAAGATGCGCTCGTAGGCGTCGCGCTGCTTCTGGTAGCTGTCGTCGAGCCCCGCGTCGCTGGAGTCGAACGAGTAGGCGTCCTTCATCGTGAACTCTCGACCGCGCAGGAGGCCTGCACGGGGTCGGGCCTCGTCACGGTACTTGTCCTGGATCTGGAAGAGCGTCAGGGGCAGGTCTTTGTAGGACGAGTAGAGGTCTTTGACCAGCAGGGTGAAGGCCTCTTCGTGCGTCGGGGCCAGCAGGTAGTCGGCGTCCTTGCGGTCTTTGAGACGGAACATGCCCTCGCCGTACTCGGTCCACCGGCCGGTGGCCTCGTAGGGCTCGCGGGGCAGCAGCGCCGGGAAGTGCACTTCTTGGGCGCCCGCGGCCTGCATCTCGTCGCGGATGACCGCCTCGATCTTGGCCTTGACGCGCAGGCCGAGCGGCAGCCACGCGAAGACTCCCGGCGCCTGGCGCCGGATGTAGCCGGCCCGCACGAGCAGACGGTGACTGGTCACCTCGGCGTCGGAGGGGTCTTCACGGAGGGTGCGGACGAAGAGCTGGGAGAGACGTGTGGACACCCGACCAGCTTAGGGGCGCGCCCGGGTCACCAGGGTTTGCCGTCGTAGTCGCCCGGGTTCTGCTCGTAGTAGCGGTCGCGGTCGGTGTCTTGCTGCTGTTGTTGCTGGCTCTTCTCGCCTTGCTCGCGCAGCTCATCGAGCGGGTCGTCCGACGGCGACTGCCCCTCGCCGTCACCGGGCTGCGCTCCCCCGTCGCCCGGGTCGCTGCCGTCACCGCCGGGCTGCTGCTCGTCTCCCGGACCACCCTGGGCCTGCTCACCCTTCTCGTCGAGTCGCTGCTCGGCGTCGTCGAGCGGCTGCGAGGTGTCGGGCTGCTGGGGGTCGTCCGGCGGCTGGAAGCACCCCTCGGGGGCCTCGTCGACGGCCTGCGTGCCCTGCTCGTAGAGGGCCTCGGCGTCGGCGTACCGCAGTTCGAGCAGGGCCGCATCGCCCTGCGCCTCGATGGTGAGCACGAGGTTGACGCGGATCACGCACGAGATCGTGGCATCGTCGGGGGCCAGGTCGAGCGCGGTGACGAACTCGCCGCGTGCGACGTCGAGGACGCCGACCTGTGCGTACGCCGTGCCCCGGTCGAAGTGGTGCACCCAGGGTTCGACGACGTTGACGACCCCCAGGGGCTCGGTCAGGGAGGCGCTGCGTTCGAAGGCACGATCGCCGTACGACCACTGCGCGAGGGCCGCGAAGGTCGGCAGGCTGAGCAGTTTGAGGGCGACGAGCAGCACGATCAAGACGATCGGGGCCGACCAGAGCAGGAGGCGCCGGCGGAGACGTCGGCGGTACTCGACGACCGACGGCCCGGCCTGGGCCTCGTGCTCGCGGCGGACCTCGTCGACGGGTGGCGGGACCAGGGTGCCGGTCACGGTCGTGCCCCTCTCTCGGTGTCGCGCGTTCGTGCGGGGTGGGCGGGTCGCGCCGGCCGCACCGGCCGCACCTCGCCCAGGGCGCGAGCGATGAGTGCGACGTCGAGCAGCAGCAGGAGGAACGCGGGGATCGCCGCGATCCAATAGAGGTCGATGAGGCTGTCGGTCCGCCCCTCGTCGGAGACGACGGCTCCTTCGCGTGCGTCGGCGACCGCCGCGTCGACCGTCGTCTCGGCCGCGCGGTGCACGTAGGGCACCCCGAGCTGACCTGCGACTCGGCGCAGGGCCCCCTCGTCGATGACCGACACGGCGTCGGGATCGCCGGGCTGGGTGCGGTCCTGGATGTAGTCCTTGGTCGAGTACTCGTCGCCGTAGCCGTCGAAAACGCGCATCCGGCCGCCCTCGTCGGTGCCGTAGCCGAAGACCGCACCGCCGTCGACGTCACCGGCGGCGGCTGCGAAGCTCTCGGGTTCGGTGTCGCTCGTCTGCTCGCCGTCACCCAGGTAGTAGACGACGTTGGCCCGCTCGGGCGAGCTCTGGCGCGCCTCGGTGAGACGCTCGGCCAGCAGGTCGTTCGCCTCGCTGATCGAGCTGCCCGACGAGTACGACGTCACCTCTTGGTTCATGGCGTCGGCCGCGGCCACGACCGCCGAGGCGTCGTCGGTGAGCGGGGTGCGCAGGACGGCGGTGCTGTCGAACGAGAGCAACGAGAACCGGGCACCCGCGAGCTGCGCCGTGACCTCGGCGATGTCGGAGCGCACCCCGTCGAGACGACGCTGCCCGTCGCCCCAGTCCTCGGCGGCCACGCTCGACGTCGTGTCGACCACGAAGAACACGTTCAGCTGCGCGACGGACGCCTGCGCCGAACCGCCCGGCAGGCTCGGGCGCACCGCGACCACGAGCAGCAGGGCGACGATCACGAGGCGACGGAGCCAGGTGAGCAGCGCCCGACGTCGGCGCCGTTCGGCCACGACGCGCCAGCCGGTGAACCCGAGCAGCGCCACGGCGGCCACGATGAGCAGCCACACCGGCAGGACGGGCTGGAACACGAGGGCGCGCGCGATCACAGCCGCACCCGCCAGAGCATCACGAGCCCACCCATCGCGACGAGGAGGGCCGCGATGGCCAGGCCCTGAGGATGGTCGGTCACCACGAGCCGCCGAGCGCCGGTGAACAGCCCCGCCTCGCGCGCGTCGATCTCGTCGACGATCTGCGGCACGGTCGTGGTGTCGTCGAGAGCGTAGTAGCCGCCGTCGGTCGACTCGGTCGCCTCCCGCAGTTCGGCGGCGACCTGGTCGGCCACGGCGTCGGTGCCGTGGTCGGCCGGGTTGACGGCGTACACGCGGACGTCGCGCTCGGTCGCCAGGTCGGCGGCCTCGGTCAGCGTGAGCAATGCGCTGCCGTTGACGTAGTTGTCGGTCGCCAGCACCACGGACTTCGGTCGTGGGCCGTCGTCGTCGCCGAAACCGAGCACGCACGAGGCGAGGCCGTCGCCGATCAGCGAGGCCCCGTCACCCAGGTCGGTGCCCGTCCAGTACCGGGTGCCGTTCTCGCCCATCGTGTCGAACGAGTCGCGGTACTGCTCGAGCTGGGTGCGGACGAAGTCGTAGTCGTCGGTCAAGGGGAAGGCCTGGACCGCCGAGCTGTCGAAGAGGTAGAGCCCGATGCGCTCACCGTCGAGCCCTTCGGCGAGTGACGAGAACGTGTCGACGATCTGCGAGTCGGCCTCGGTCATCGACCCCGACACGTCGAGGCAGAGCATGATGTCGCGCTTGTACGACTGCGGCTCGACCACGTCGGTGCTCGACACCCGCGCGGCCAGCAGGACGCTGATGCCCGAGAGGGCGACCATCGCCGCGAGGGCGACCGCGAGGGCGACGCGGTAGCGACGGACGACGCGCCGGTACGCCGGCAGAGCCGTCAGCCGCTCGCCGTGCGCCACCGGCACCCCGAGCCGACGGAGGCGCGCTCGGTCGCGGCGCCGCCAGCGGACGTACAGCCACGTGGCGACCGCCACGATCGCCAGGGCGACCAAGGGCACCCACCAGAAGATCAGCCCCATGACGACACCAGGTCTCTCGCGGTCGCCACGGCTCGCGCCGGATCACCCGGGTGCTCGAGGCGGAACGCGGGCGGGTAGTACTGCTCGACGGCGCCGACCAGCTGGGGCAGGTTCGACTCGCGCAGGTCGGCGAGCGTCATGACGTGTGTGTCGACGCCGTTCGTCTCGTGGGCGAAGAACCGCAACAACAGGCTGAGCCGCGAGTGCACGCCGCGCTCCGAGAGGCGACCGTCCGCGGACGCGGCTTCGACCTCGTCGATGAGGGCGAGGTACTTCTTCTTCGTGTCGAGCAGGTCGGCGGGCCGGGCCGAGGCCAGGGCTGCGCGCTGGGCGGGCGGCAGCCGGCGCGCGGAGAACCTCACGACGAAGACGTACCAGCCGACCACAAGGGCGAGGCCCGCGAGGCCCAGCACGAGCCACAGCACCCAGAGGGGGTACTGGTAGGGCCCGAAGAAGTCGTCAGCGCCCGACACGACGGTGTTTCTCCATCAGGGCGAACAGGCCGGGCACGACCGCGGACTGGCTGCCGAGGCGCTGACTGCTGATGCCCAGAGCCTGCAGGTCGCGCTCGGTGTCGCCGACCCGCCGGGCGGACGAGTCGTCGAACTCGCGGCGCAGCTGGGCGTTCTCGCGGAGGTAGGCGGGCAGACCGGCCATCTCGGACACGTCGTACACCTCACCCGCGCGCCCCGTGCGGGTCATCAGGTCGGCGTCGCCGATCGTCAGCCAGACGATCTCGTGCTGGGCGCGGAGGCGCCGGAGCAGGCGGGTGATGCGCGCGTCGACCGTGACGTCGTCGGTGACCACCAACAGCATGGACCGACGTCGCACCCCTCGGGCGACCCACTCGAGCACGGCACCGAGATCGCTCGTCGGGGCGTCGAGGTCGACCCGGCGGTCGACCTGTCGCAGCAGTGTCTCGAGGTGGGCCTCGGTCGCCCCCGCCGGGTGCGCCCGGGTGCCCGACGAGTCGCCGGCCACGAGGGACACGACGTCGCCGTGCTTGGCGGCGATGTAGGCGAGCGCACCGGCCGCCAGCAGGGCGATGTCTTTCTTCGACTCACCGCTCGTGGCCGTCGCGGCCATGTTCCGCCCCGTGTCCATCACGAGGACGAGGTTCTGGCGGCGGCTCGCGATGTACCTCTTGACGAGCGGCTCACCGTGCCGGGCTGTGGCCTTCCAGTCGATGTCTTTGACCTCGTCGCCGGGCACGTAGGCGCGCAGGTCGTCGAAGTCGTGGCTGCGCCCGTGGTGCACCGAGGCGTAGCCGCCCTCGAGCAGGTCGATGGTGCGACGGTGGGCGAACAGGCCCATCTTGGTGCGCACCCGCAGCAGCAGACTGGCCACCGGCGTCAGGGGGTCTGAACCGCGCCGAACACGGCGTCGATGATCGTCTCGGGCGCGACCTCGTCGGCCGTGGCCTCGTAGTTGAGGATCAACCGGTGCCGCAGCACGGGGTGACGCAGGTGCTTGACGTCTTCGGGGATGACGTAGTCGCGGCCGTGCAACAGGGCCAGGGCGCGGGCTGCTTGCATGAAGGCGATGCTGGCCCGGGGGCTGGCACCGAACTCGACGTAACCGGCCAGCGTGCTCGGGATGTACTGCTGGGGGTGCCTCGTCACGTAGATCAGCTGCACGATGTAGTTGACGATCGAGGCGTCGACGTAGACCCGCTTCGCGAGGTCTTGCAGATAGACCACGTCAGCGAGCCCCACACCGGTCGACGGTGAGGCCGTCTCGTCGTAGACGCCGCTCTCGATGCGCCGGATGATCTCGGCCTCTTCGGCGGGACTCGGGTAGTCGAGGATCTCTTTCAGGAGGAAGCGGTCGAGCTGTGCCTCGGGCAGTTGGTAGGTGCCCTCTTGCTCGATCGGGTTCTGCGTCGCGAGCACGAGGAAGGGTGACGGCAGCCGGTGGACCGTGCCACCGATGGTGGTCTGACGCTCTTGCATGGCCTCCAGCATGGCGCTCTGGGTCTTGGCGCTCGAGCGGTTGATCTCGTCGAGCAGCACGAAGTTCGAGTGCACCGGCCCCAGCTGCGTGACGAACGTGGACTTCTGGGCGTCGTAGATCTGCGTGCCGGTGATGTCGCTCGGCAGCAGGTCGGGGGTGCACTGGATGCGACGGAAGCTGGCGTCGACGGACTGCGCGATGGTCTGCGCGGCCGTGGTCTTGGCCAGGCCGGGAACGCTCTCGAGCAACACGTGCCCACCCGTGATGAGGGCGACGAGGAGGGTGTCGCGAAGTGACGTCTGGCCGACGACCTTGCGACCGAAAGCGTGGGACACGGCTTCGACGATCTGGCGCGCACGCTCGAGTTCGGCGGGCGCCACGGGGGCCGAGGCCGGCGGTGGGGTCTGGTCGGCGAAGGCGGTGTCGGTCACGCGCCCCACTGTAAACCAGTCCCCCGACAGCCCCGTCCGGTCACCGACGCAGCGCCCGGCGCGCCAACCAGTTGCCGAGTGCCTGGACGAGCTGCACCAACACGATGATCAGCAGCACCGCCGCCCACGTGACGACCGGGTCGAACTGCCGGTAGCCGTAGAGCAGGGCGAAGTTGCCCAAGCCTCCACCACCGATGTAGCCGGCCACCGCCGACATGTCGACGAGTGCGACGAAGATGAAGGTGTAGCCGAGGATCAGCGGTCCGAGGGCTTCGGGCAGCAACACCGTGCCGATGATGCGCATCGGCCCGGCCCCGGCGGCACGGGCCGCCTCGATCACGCCCGGCTGCACCGTCAGCAGGTTCTGCTCGACGATGCGCGAGATCGCGAAGGACGCCGCGAGCGACAGGGTGAAGATGATCGCGGGGTTGCCGCTGCCCGATCCGATCACGAACCGTGCCAGGGGCTGGGCCGCTGCCAGGAAGATGATGAACGGGATCGGCCGGAAGACGTTGACGACGACGTTGAGCACCCCGTAGACGGCCCGGTTCGCGAACAGTGCGCCGCCGCGGGTGAGGTAGAGCGCGAGGCCGAGCACCAGGCCGCCGATGCCACCGAAGAGCAGCGTCAGGGCGACGATGTACACGGTCTCGACCGCGGCCTGCCAGAGCAGGGGCTGGAGTTCGATCAGGGAGTCCATGTCAGCGTCCTTCCGACGACGGGGCAGGCAGCTCGGTCGCGTTGGTGCCCAGCTCGGCGATCGCCGTGCGCACGACCTCGTCGGGCCCGGTGACCGCCAGCGTGAGGGTGCCGAAGGTGCGGCCCTGGATGTCGTTGACGCCGCCGAAGACGATCTCGAAGCCGAGCCCGTGTCGGGCGAGCAGCGAGAACACGTCGCGCTGGTCGACACCACCCTCGGCGATGCGCACCGAGACGAGGGTGCCGACGTGGCGCGCCCGCAGGGCGGCGAGTTCGTCACCGTGGGGCGTGCCGGCGATGACCGTCGAGACGAAGCGCTTGGTCGAGGCCTGCTGCGGGTCGGAGAACACCTCGAAGGTCGGGCCGGTCTCGACGACGCGCCCCGAGTCCATCACGGCCACCCGGTCGGCGATCGACTTGATGACGTCCATCTCGTGCGTGATGACGACGATCGTGATGCCGAGCTCGGCGTTGACCCGCTTGAGCAGGGCCAACACCTCGCTCGTCGTCTCGGGGTCGAGGGCGCTGGTCGCCTCGTCGGCGAGCAGGATGCGCGGGCTCGTCGCGAGGGCCCGCGCGATGCCCACGCGTTGCTTCTGACCGCCTGACAGCTGGTCGGGACGGGCGTGGGCCTTGTCGGCCAGGCCCACGAAGTGCAACAGGTCGCTGATGCGCCGCTGGTGCTCGGCCTTCGGCACCCCCGCCGCCTTGAGCGGGAACTCGACGTTGCCCCACACGGTCTTCGACGAGAAGAGGTTGAACTGCTGGAAGATCATGCCGATGCCGGCCCGGACGCCTCGCAGGTCGCGCTCGCGCAGGCCGGTGATCTCGCGACCGTCGATCTCGATGCGCCCGCTCGTGGTCGGTTCGAGGGCGTTGACGAGCCGCACGAGGGTGCTCTTGCCCGCCCCCGAGTAGCCGATGATGCCGAAGATCTCGCCCTCGGCGATCTCGAGGCTGACGCCGTCGACCGCGGTCAGCGGTTCGGCGCCCTTCTCGCGGGGCGGGTACGTCTTGACGACGTCGGTCAGGGTGATGGCGGGCACGCGTTCTCCTCGGCACGGGCGGAGGCCCGGACCGCGAGCGGATTCTGCGCGCGGGCCGGGCCGGGGTGGTGATCCGGTGGGGTCAGCCGTTCTGTTCGACGAGCTTCTCGGTCTCGGTCAGCGACTTCTCGAGGTCGCTCACGGGGATCTTCGTGATGATCGCCGTGCCCCCCGAGTTCTCGACGACGCCATCGGTGACGGCCTTGGTGTTCTGGTAGATCTCGACGAGCTTCTTGTAGGTCTCGTTGTCCTTGTCCTCCGCGCGGGCCGCGAAGACGTTGGCGTAGGGCACCGACGCGGGGTCGTTCGGGTCGTCCTGCGCGATGACGTCGTCGGTCGACAGGCCGGCCTTCGTGGCGAAGTCGTTGTTGATGATGGCCCCGGCGTAGTCGGGCAGCGAGGTCGCCGCGAGGTCGGCGCTCACCGTGGCGACCTCGACCTTGGACTTCGCGGTGTCGACGTCGTTGACGCCCGAGAAGATCGTGCCGCCGTCCTTCAACGTGACGAGGCCGTTCGACTGCAGCACGAGCAAGGCCCGGGCCAGGTTGCTCGAGTCGTCCGGGATCGCGATCGTGTCACCCTGCTGGAAGTCGCTGAGCTTCGTGTACGTGGACGAGTACAGCGGCAACGGGTAGATCGCGGTCGAGCCGATGGGCACGATGTCGTTGCCCGAGGCCACGTCGTACTGCGCGAGGTAGACGATGTGCTGGAACTGGTTGAGGTCGATCTCGCCGTCGGCCAGGGCCGGGTTCGGCTGCTCGTAGTCCGAGTAGTCGACGAGGTCGACCGTGATGCCCTCGTCGGCGGCCGCCGACACGAAGTCGGCCCAGTACGGGTCGCTGGCACCGACGACGCCGACGCGGACCGTCTCGTCACCCGCCCCGGCACCGCCGCGCGTGGCGACGCCGATGCCGATGCCGACGGCGGCGAGCACGACGACGACGGCCACGATGATGGCGATCAACCGACCGGGGCCCTTCTTGGGGGCGTCGATCAGGGGGGCGGTGCTGGTCATGAGGTCCTCTCGGGGCGCGACGGGGAGCACCGCTCGGTGGTGGGCCGAGGCTGTCGCGGTGCGTCCGACCATCGTGACGGACGGGCCCCGGGGCGTCACATCGCGGCGTCACACGACGACACACACCCCTGGCCCGCGCCCCGAGGGCGGCGCGACGACATGCAGGAGGCGCGGTGCGAGAGATCTCGCACCGCGCCTCCTGAACGGGTCGCGTGGCCGGCCGGGGCAGGCCGGGTCAGACGGTGACGACCTGGGGCGAGCCGAGTTCGCCGGGGGGCATCTCGGCGGCGAGCCGGTTGGCCTCGTCGATGAGCGTCTGGACGATCTCGGCCTCGGGGACGGTCTTGATGACCTCGCCCTTGACGAAGATCTGGCCCTTGCCGTTGCCGGACGCGACGCCGAGGTCGGCTTCGCGGGCCTCGCCCGGACCGTTGACGACGCACCCCATGACGGCGACGCGCAGCGGAACGGTCATGCCCTCGAGCCCGTCGGTCACGTCGTTGGCGAGCTTGTAGACGTCGACCTGGGCACGACCGCAGCTGGGGCAGCTGACGATCTCGAGCTTGCGTTCGCGCAGGTTGAGCGACTGCAGGATCTGCAGGCCGACCTTGACCTCTTGCGCGGGCGGCGCGCTCAGGCTGACCCGGATGGTGTCGCCGATGCCCTCGCTGAGCAGGATGCCGAACGCCGTCGCCGACTTGATCGTGCCCTGGAACTCGGGGCCCGCCTCGGTCACGCCGAGGTG
>Ga0265798_10011486_pt1 | contig 10788 bp, 12 predicted proteins | sample P3T30metagenome_FD_192430 | JGI IMG/M metagenome (GOLD analysis project Ga0265798, IMG submission 192430) | Plant litter microbial communities from East Loma Ridge, Irvine, California - P3 T30 | ecosystem: Environmental > Terrestrial > Plant litter > Unclassified | place: USA: California... | reverse complement strand
AGGCATTTGATACTCAGGCAGAACTGGATCGCCTCGTCGCTGAACATCTGATTGCGGCCACGCTTGCCACTGGGCTGGCCATGCCAGTTCATCTTCGGATCAAGCCAGATGAGCAGCGAACCGCGTGCCTTGAGGGCTTCGTTGTACGTCTTCCAATTGGTCGTGCGGTACTTCTGTGGAGCTGGTTTCATCCGTTCAGGCTACCAGACCTACAGGTTCTACGCTGGGCGAGCCTGATTTGTGCAACAAAGCCACTTCGGGGGAATACTTGGGTTGCTTTTTCATAGCTCCATTCTCTCAAACAATGGAGCCTCTACAAAACCCGGGGCGATTCAAAGTGATGTTTCCAAGCTTCGGGCTGGGTGGACGTCATCTTGATATTGACCGAGTAGGATAAGCTACGTTTCTTGCATGAACAGTTCCGCGACAGATTTCGCTGCGATTTTGATGTCCTATGCCTTCTTACATGAGGCTAACACCGAACCGTTTGATTAGCGTTGCAAACACCACGAAACATACAACAGTCAAGACAACGCGCCCAGCAGCATGAGTATCCGCCTGCACATGTGATCAGGACATCGAAATTTTCAGGCTTCGAATCTCTGAACGCGCGCGACCAATGATGTCATGTGCTGCGGAAAGGCCAAGCACCGCCATGACACTTGCAACGGCGATATCGGGCCAGCCGGCCTTCGTTCCGAAAACCCCGATTGCGGCCAGCAGCACAGCCAGGTTGGCGATCATGTCATTACGCGTGCAGAGCCAGACCGAACGCATGTTTGCGTCGCCATTACGGAAGGCATACAGCAACAACGCGACCAAACCATTCGCTGCGAAAGCGATGACGCTGATGATGCCCATTGTTTCCGCTTCCGGCACGTGATTGCCCAGACCGATCCACAGCGCTCGGGCCAGCACTAGTACCCCGAAAGCGCCCATGACAATGCCTTTGGCATAGGCAGCACGCGATCGCCAGATGCTAGCCATCCCCAGTACGAACAAGGACACGGCGTAGTTGCCGGCGTCGCCCAGGAAGTCCACTGAGTCGGCCAGCAAGGAAACCTAACCGGATCTCATGCTACTGACCAGCTCGACGCCGAACATCAGGACGTTGATGAGCAGGGCCACCCACAGAACTTTGCGATAGCGGTTATCGGGCGGCGAAGATTGGGAACTGCACGATCCTGAGCAGCAAGACGACATAGGAACCTCTACAAGTAATAGCCGTATTAGAATCCCTGTAGCTACTACAAGGTCAAGCAGGAGATGTAAATGAATATGCGAATTGGTGAGCTGGGGAAGCTGGCGGGGTGTCAGCCGGAGACAATCCGGTTCTATGAGCAGAAGAGGTTGCTGCCGCCGCCAGTCCGCTCGCATGCGAACTACCGGCTCTACGATGCCACTCATGCGGAACGTTTGCACTTCATCCGCCGCTGCCGGGCATTGGGGATGTCGCTGGACGAAGTGCAGATCCTGCTCGATTTTCACGACCAGCCTGATCGGCCTTGCGGTGGGGTCAACGAGCTGGTCGATCAGCATATCGGCCAGATTGACCGGCAGATTGCTGAGCTATCTACGCTGCGTTCCGAGCTTTCGCAGCTGCGGGCAACATGCGATTCGACCCGTTCTGCGGCTTCTTGCGAGATTCTGAAACAGCTCAGTGAACCGGCTGAGCACCCTAGTCCTCGACTGTCCTTAAGGAGCGCCCTGGAGGATATCCAACTGGAACCCGGATAGTAGGTGTACTTAAGCGTCAGCCGCTGGGTTGTTCCAGCAGCCAGGACTTTCAGCATCAAAAAACACCACCTCTTCGACACCTATGCTCGGGAGGTGGTGTTCTGCTTGCCGCACCGTATTCTGATTCCCGTTGTGCACCGAAACTGCGACACGCTTACACTTCGCTTGCTTCAGCCGTTGCAAGATGTGCATATCTTGGTCACCCATGCCCCATCCGTAAATCACCAACGACTCACCGACCTTCGGCAGTACTTCGCTGTAAACTCGCTGCAGGTACGCGCTACCGCCGATCGCTTTCAACTTGTGCTCGCGCGTGCCTTCGCAAACGAACAGCGGTACGCGCTTTCCCTGCTCCCATACCGTCACAATTTTGGTCAACAGGTCGTGTCCCTGTCCTGCTGACAGCTTCGACTCTTGCTCATCAACGCCACGCGTGAGCGCCAGACTGCCATGGGGATAGAAGACTAGGGTAGTACGACCCGACTCAAGCGACACACGCCACTCTTCCCAATCGTCGATGAATTGCCCATTGTTGAAGCAATCTTTGAAATGCTTCGGGAACTCGTCCTTGCCCATCATGATGGACCAATAGACTAGTAAATCATAGTTCAGCGATACCACCGTCTCGAACCCACTCATGAAGCGGTAGATTGGGGGCAAGTGCGGCTTCGCATCTTCATGCGAGATATGCACGTCGTGGACCGTTGAAATCAACGCTTTCCGCACAAGCGTGTACGATTCTTCAAGACGGCTTGCTTCGATGCCAAGCTTCTCGTTGACGACTTTCGCCTGCCACAACCGACGCAGCACCAGTTCGAAGTCTTGTACGCCAAATGCGTCGAAGATGCCTGTAACTTGCTCGGTTAGGTGGTTGTTTGCCCTCGCTTCCGCATATAGAGACGGATATGCGAAGCGTTTGTGGACCGCGACACTTGCCCCATTCCCGAGCAGCAGGCCATGCTTGAACCCTTCCTTGATGTCGTTCCATTGATAAATTTCTACCATTTTGTTCCTTTCAATAGGTGGTTTCCTTTCTGGACGCTGAAAACAAAAAGGCCCCAACCAATGTGGGGCCTTCAAATTTTGCAGCTGAGTTTTATTTTCCATGAGATACCAGTTTTGTCAAGTAACTACACTTTTTGCACTATTCTGGTGCATTTAGTTGTGCGCAACGGCTTTTAGAGCGGCATTAATACTATCGCAGTAAGTGACTGAGACGGAAAAATCAGAGAGCTGCACATTGCGTTATAACTTTTCGATCTGCCGACCGATCGCCTTCTGCGCCCGCTCATTCCGCTCACTGTAGCGATCCGTCAGGTAATCGCTACGGCCGCGCATCAACAGCGTCACCTTGTAGAGCTCTTCCATCACGTCGACGACGCGGTCATAGTAGGCTGAAGGCCGCATGCGGCCCTCGTCGTCGAACTCCTTGTACGCCATCGGTACCGACGACTGGTTCGGAATCGTGAACATGCGCATCCAGCGCCCCAGCAGGCGCAGGGTGTTCACCACGTTGAACGACTGCGAACCGCCGCAGACCTGCATCACCGCCAGCGTACGTCCCTGGCTCGGCCGGATCGCGCCCATTTCCAGCGGAATCCAGTCGATCTGGTTCTTCATCACCGCCGTGATCGCGCCATGCCGCTCCGGGCTGCACCATACTTGGCCTTCTGACCACAGGCACAGCTCGCGCAGCTCGACTACCTTTGGGTGCGTCTCTGGCACGCTGCCGACCATCGGCAGTTCCATGGGGTCGAAGACTTTCACCTCAGCGCCGAAGTGCTCCAGGATGCGCGCCGCTTCCTCGGTCAGGAAGCGGCTGAAGGAGCGCTCGCGCAGCGAGCCGTACAGCATCAGGATGCGCGGCGGGTGATTCAGGTCGCCGACGGGTTCCAGCTTCTCGCTAGTCGGCAGGTCGAGCAGTTCAGGCTTGATGTTGGGGAGGTTCGGGATCTTGTCCATGTTGATTCCTTCGTCTTAGCTCAGGCGCACGGCTAGTGCGCTCAGGGTCACCAGGAGAATCGGCAACGTCAGCAGGATACCGATCCGGAAGTAGTAGCCCCAGGAGATCCGGATATCCTTCATCGACAGCACGTGCAGCCACAACAGCGTGGCTAGGCTGCCGATCGGCGTGATCTTCGGGCCCAGATCGGCGCCGATGACGTTCGCGTAGACCATCGCCTCACGCACCACGCCCTGGGCCGAGGTCGCGTCGATGGCTAGCGCGCCCACGAGAACGGTCGGCATGTTGTTCATGATCGACGACAGGATGGCCGTGACGAAGCCGGTGCCGAGGGCGGCGCCCCAGATGCCGTGCTCGGCGCAGCGATCAAGCAAGGCTGTCAGGTAATCCGTGAGGCCGGCGTTGCGCAAACCATAGACCACCAGGTACATCCCCAGCGAGAACACCACGACCTGCCATGGCGCCCCGCGCAGGACCTCCCGGGTCGAGATCCGGTGGCCGTGCGCGGCTACTGCGAGCAGGAGGATGGCGCCCACCGCGGCAACGGCGCTGATCGGGATACCGACGTCGTCGAGCCAGAAGAAGCCGACGAGCAGCATCGCCAACACCCACCAACCGGTCAGGAAGGTGGCCCGATCATGGATCGCTTCCTCCGGGCGCTTGAGCTGTGCCAGGTCGTAGTCGGCAGGGATGTCCTTGCGGAAGAACCAGACGAGGGCAGCCAGCGTGGCGGCCACCGACACCAGGTTCACCGGCACCATCACTGCGGCATAGCGCGCGAAACCGATGCCGAAGTAGTCGGCCGAGACAATGTTGACGAGGTTCGACACGACCAGCGGCAGGCTGGCGGTATCGGCGATGAAGCCGGCCGCCATCACGAAGGCGAGCGTCGCCCTGGGCGAAAAACGCAGGGCCACCAGCATGGCGATGACGATCGGCGTCAGGATCAGCGCGGCGCCATCGTTCGCGAACAGCGCCGCCACCGCGGCGCCGAGCAGGACCAGCATTACGAACAGGCGCCGGCCGTTCCCACCACCCCAGCGCGCCACGTGCAGCGCGGCCCACTCGAAGAAACCGGCCTTGTCGAGCAGCAGGCTGATGATGATCACGGCGACGAAGGCGCCGGTGGCGTTCCAGACGATGTGCCACACAATCGGTATGTCACTGACGTGAATGACGCCGGCAAGCAGGGCCACGGCAGCACCGGCCGACGCGCTCCAGCCGATGCCCAGCCCGCGCGGCTGCCAGATGACGAAAGTAAGGGTCGCCAGGAAAATCAGAAAAGCGATAAGCACGAAAATCTTTCGGTCTGTTGTGGCCACAGGCTCACAAGGAGCGCCGGATCATCGCCCAGCCATCAGGTTGAGTACGGTTGTAGGTCAGGCTTCGATGTGACCAATGCGATCGAGCTCAGCCTTGAGCTTCGCGCGGTCGCCTTTCAGTTCGTCCAGAGGCAGGGCCAGGAACGCCTCGATGCGTGCGCGCAGGATCGCATAGGCCGTCTCGAAAGCGGCGCTGATCTCTTCTTCGGTGCCGACGACATGGCTTGGATCCTCGACGCCCCAGTGCGTGCGAAGGACCGGACCGAGATAGGCCGGACAGGTTTCGCCCGCGGCACTGGCGCAGACGGTGACGACGATGTCCGGCGTCACCGGCAGGTTGTCCCAGGACTTGCTGTAGTAGCCCTCGGTCGGGATGCCTTTGCTGGCCAGCAGGGCGAGCGCCCGGTCGTTCAGCTTGCCAGTTGGCTGGCTGCCGGCGCTGATGGCATGCCATCCGCTCGGAGCCAGATGATTGAAGACGGCCTCGCTGATGAGCGAGCGGCAGGAGTTGCCGGTGCAGAGGAAGAGTACGTTCACGTCGGGTCTCCGGTCGAAGGGGAATGGAGAGAGCGGCGCTTAAGAGCCGCAGGTGGATGCGCCCAGTTCACAGGCCACGCTGCCAGTTGGGGAGCAGGGGTTGCCGCCGCAGCAGTTCTCGGTCAGGAACCCAAGCAAGGCGTTCATGGTGTCGAACTGCGCGGCATAGATGACAAACCGGCCGTCCTGGCGCGGCACGATGAGGTTCGCGTGCGTTAGCTCCTTCAGGTGAAACGATAGTGACGACGGTGGTACGCCGAGCGCTTCCGCAATCTTGCTGGCGGCAAGGCCTTGCGGACCGGCCTGCACAAGAAGCCGGAAAGTCGCCAACCGTGATTCCTGCGCAAGGGCAGCCAGGGCTACAACGGCATCTCTGTTTTCCATGACCGATCCATTATTTATTTCTATATTTCGAGTATAGTCGAAGTGTTCTCGTGGTTACAAGGGACGTTTCGAGATTTGTCGAAATGTCTTGGCACATCCGATTCATACAATTGTTCGTCGAGCAACGAAAAGGTATGCAACGGCTGGCCAAACCAGGAGGCATGTGCAAGGCATCCGCGCCCCTGTGTGTATCCAATTACTCCGCCACCTCATCGATTACGGCGAGTGCTGTTTCGGGTACTTGGCCGATGTGCTGCCGCTGGCACCGTCGACGATTTCCCCAGCATGTCTTGATTCGAAAGGAGGCTGATTTGATTAAGGACTCGTCGGACGTCCAGCGGGTCTGCTACTGCGTTAATCAAGCACGGCTTCAGGCGCTGAAGTCAGCAATTAGCAGTCTCTAGTGAGTCAGCGCTAGGGCTCAGAGTTTGAGTTCCCAGTAACCGACGTCGATCCAGCGTCCGAATTTCATGCCGACCTCTGTGAAGTGGGCGACTTTGCGAAAGCCGAACGCTTCATGCAGGCCGACGCTTTTTTCGTTCGGTAAGGCGATACCGCCAATCACCATGTGAAGTTCGCGCCTTCTCAACTCTTCCAGCAAGGCGTCGTAGAGTGCACGGCCCAGGCCGCGGCCGGCAAATGCCTCGTCCAGATAGATCGTGCTCTCGACCGAATGCCGGTAGGCCGGCCGCACTCGCCATTTGGTCGCGTAGGCATAGCCCGCAATCTTGCCGTCGACTTCGAGCACCAGCCATGGCAGCCCGGCGGCATGCACATCCGCGATGCGCTGCGCCATGTCGTGCGCGCTGACCACTTCCTCTTCAAACGTGATGGTCGTAGTCGCCACGTATGGATTGTAGATTGCGCAGATCGATGCGGCATCGGCTGGCGATGCGGAACGGAGATGGGTGCTCAGCATGGGGTCTCGTCAGGATAGGGGAGGGAAAGCGTCATCAGATTAGCGCTGGCGGGGCACAAGTGTTTGAATTCGTGTGTGTTGCGGATTGAGGGTGGGGCGTCCGTCCGCTCCACTGACCGGAAGCCGTGGCGCGCGAAAAATAGCGCCGCGGTGGTGGTCAGCAGATAGACGTGCTCGACGCCGGCCGCTTCCGCATCGCACAGGACGTGGCGCAAGAGACTGCTGCCCTGGCCGGATCGGCGAAGCCGTGGGGCAAGGACGAAGGAGCGCAGTAATGCATCGATGCCATGGTGCTCGAAGCCACCGACGGCAACCAGGCCTGTCGCATCGACCGCTACCGTGAACCGGTCGAGATGGGCGCTTGCGTCTTCGGTCGGCAGCGAAGCATCTTGCAGCAACTGCCGGATGGCGGGCCAGTCAGCAGCCTGGGCGCGGCGGAACTGAAGCTGCGGCGTTTGGCAGGCGGTGGAGGGCGCGCAGCGTTGCTGTTTCAGGTTCGCGAGAATCTGTCCTAAGGCCGACGCCAGTTGGCTGTCCTGGTCCTGCGAAAGCTGTCCGAGCAGGGACGCGGCATGGCCGTCGAGGCGTGCTTCAAGAGCGGCCGCACGAGAACGACCGGCCGGTAACAGGCTCAGTTGCACGCGGCGCCTGTCGCTCTGGTCCGGTGTTCTCTCGACCAGCGCGGCATTGACTAGGCGATCGACGCCGCGGCTGATCCAGCCCTTGTCGAGCAGCAGTCTGTTCGCCAGCTCCTGCTGGGTGATGCGGTCGTTGCGGGAGAGTTCGGTGAGGATATGGCAATCGACCGTCGATGCCGTGTCACCGCATTCTGCGGCCCGGCGCTGCGAGCGCACGTATTCACGTACGACTTCTCTTAACAAGCTTGAGCTTTTCATTTTTGCAAATCGTTGTCAGTGACAACAATATCTGCGAATGGCAAGCATGTGTCAAGTTAATTGTCAGATTGCCACGCCGATTGCAGCCAATTTTTCGCGATGATTGGGGACTTGGTGGCCCTCTGCCAGTGCTTGCATCACACAGCGAAGTGCTTCCTCGCGCAAGCTAGACAGCGCTTCAGCATCATGGGCGAGCCACGCAATTGATTTTATGATGTCCTCTAACGGCTCCGTAAGCAGTGACGCCGTGACTTCTTCGAGCGGAATCGATTTGCCAGGTCCTGATACCTGATGAAGCCATCGAGTCTTTGCCTCATGCTCTTCCCTTACCATCGCTTCCGCATGGTTTAGGGCTTCGATACTTTCTTCATTGGTTCCAATGATTGATCGCCACATTTGAATGATATGGTTTCGCATGTCGCGCCATAATTTTTCTAGTTCTTGGTCACCGCCAGCTTGTTGTAGTTGATCGTACAGCTCATCGAGTCGCTCTCGCAGATCGTTTAGATATGGGAGCCAATCGGACGGCAACTCATCTATATTCAGTACGCGGAATACCTCGGTCAAGTCTCGGCGTAGGGCCTGAAACACCTGCGCGTCTTTCACGCGAGCGTAATAGACGTCAGCTGCGGTGACGGACCTGCGGGGGGGCGGGAATAACGGGTTGCAGTGGCGCCGCTGGAGATGACGCTCGAAAGCCCCAGGGTGCCTAGACCATTTCCATGCCGGATAGCTGCCTGGGTTAAACGGACCAATGTGGTCCAGCATCGGCGCCCAGAACTCGTTTGCCATTTCGGAACCATGAGCCAAACATATCGCCAGATTCATGTCTGCATCACCGATATCGGTGTCTTTTCCGTAAAATGGCGAATCGCTGACTTGAGTTAGGAATGCGAGCGCTAGAAACCAGTGAAACGGCAAGGTGACCGTCGCTCCATTTGATGTGAACTGCCGTTTTTCTTCAGGCAGCTCTTCAAACGACTTGCGAGTCGTGTCGATGATATTTAACAGAGCCTCGGTCTGCTCACCAATCGCCCCTTCACTAAGGCCGTCAAGGAAAAGACAAAATGCGTCCTGGGCCATTTGCGCAGCGATGTCACCATGGGCCTGTCGGAACCGCCAAAACCATAGAATCAACTGTAGCGCCTTCGTACTAAATTCCGCCAAGCGTTCGATGTCATGGCTTAACTCGGCATCAACAGGGCGCCACTGTGAAAAAGGAGGAAGCTCACGGCTAACGAATAGTGAGCCGAGCATTGTTACCGCTTTGTAGCTATCTGTAGGCCACTCTAATAAGGATCGTGTTGGGGCTACTGACTTCTTCTGCCAAAACTTCCAACCCATTTATTTTCCCTAGTGTTTTTAATATGTGCTAGTACAGCTTGTACGGATGGGCTGTGACTTATGAAACCAGAAAACACTGAAGAACGTCAATGTTTCCGGAATTTTTCTTATGTCAAAGAATATTGCAACAAAAATACACAGTGCTACGCTGCAGCGTTCCCATCCAATAGACGATACCATCCCGAAGCAGGAATCGGCATTCGAAAGTGCCGGCACGCAATGAAGTCGAGCGCCCAAAGGCCCACTGGATAAGTCGGCGATGAATTAATCCAGTCATATTCTTTTCGCTCCAGGAACTCCGTTATCCGTCGTTTCATCTCTTCAGAAGAAGGTAAGAGAGCATACGGAGCCTCAGTCTCGCCTTGCTCAAGAGCCTGTTCAAAGTACCAGCGCTCAGGCCAGTTAGAGGTTGGATGCCATAGTTGAGCACAGACGATTTTATAGGTATCGGATGCGCCCCGGGACAGCATTGAATAGTGCTCATTCAACCCGAGGATGACACACCAAGCAGCTACCGTAGCAAGGCACCAAGATGTGCGCATTAGGCTCTCTGCGAGATCTATATCTTTCTGATTAACGACTAGTTCTACGAGATCCTCGAGCGAGTCTGTAGAAACAGGGAAACCTGATTTCGCCTTGAAGCAGTAGTCAAGACGCTTCGCGATCTCGGCCACCCACGATTGGACATTTTCTTGTCGGCCCGCAAGTGTCAGAAATATCAGTGCTAACGTAACGTCGATGATGTGACCGTCTAGTCGTGGCGACGAACTTGCCGGATGGTTTGAAATCAGCGCACATAGGCCGTCCGCGAGTGCCGCGACATTGGCTGAAATCACCGCTCTTTCGTCGTCGCTGTTACCTCGCTCTAGAAAGCAGGCAAGGCCAAGCGCGCCGATTAGGCCAATGTGCTCAAAAAGGACAACTGCAAATGCCGCGCCCTCACTTCCGTATCCAGCCATGCCATCTCTAACATGTAGATGTGGCCAGAGAACGTCAAAGTATTTTCCGCCGGCTTCGGTGTATGAATGCCAAATTCCGTTGATCGCTGGGTAGAGTTTTGGTTGATCTTTAGGCTCCACCAATTGAACCCGGTGCCATGCCCAAAGCAGAGTGCGCTCACTGATCCAGAGAGCCTGTCGCGAGTCACCATCAGCTTGAGCCCAATGCGCACAGATCTGAGCGGCAAGATGAACTCGACGAAACGCCTTTTGTAGACTTTTGAGGTCAAGCCCAGGCTCTTGTACCTTGCCGTCAGCCGTTAGGCCTAGTTGGCGGCGCAGCAGCCGGTTGAAGTCTCGGAAGTCGTACTCTGGGTCGGCGGCCAAAGCGAGGGACTTGCGAAGATCGGATCGATCATCGGCAGCAAATAGGTTCTCGTCGAGCATGTACCTCTCGATCAGGTCGGAGACCCTATCCGCACCCCAGAAATCGAAGCCCGCTCGCGCGGCGTTTACATCTTTAAATCCTGTCCAGTTAGTTTCAACGTCCTGCTTGAGATCGCTGTCGTCGCAAGGACAATGATCTTTCGTAGCTCGGTATGTTCAGGTGCGACAAGTTTGGCCAAGTAAAAGTCCAACACCTCGTTGAGGCTTTGTCTAATCGACGTTGGTTCGCCATTGTCCCAATCGCGGCGGCCAAGATTTCCTTGCTTAATTACCAACAGCAGCATTTCGTCCTTGCCGTCTA
>Ga0265798_10011485_pt1 | contig 10789 bp, 12 predicted proteins | sample P3T30metagenome_FD_192430 | JGI IMG/M metagenome (GOLD analysis project Ga0265798, IMG submission 192430) | Plant litter microbial communities from East Loma Ridge, Irvine, California - P3 T30 | ecosystem: Environmental > Terrestrial > Plant litter > Unclassified | place: USA: California... | reverse complement strand
TGTTGTTGTCGTAGGAGGTGGGGGTTGGTTGAATTGGATGCGGGGGTTTGGGAGATTGAGATGCGCAATAGGAAACTTTGGGGGTGAAATGATGTCGGATACCCGAGCTCAGCTTGCCCTTCTAGCTCTCGATGCGGTATAGTCTCCGCCGTAATGCATGTCCAGGTGTGCATCGACCTTTCAACGTTCGTTCTACCTTGCTTTACCCTTCCACCTCAACACTACTCTGAAAAGGCTGAGATGATGACGGAGATTCAAGAGGTATCGCTGAATCGTGCCGAGATTGCGGCGAGGAGGGACAAGGACGATCTGCTAGATTGCTTAGATGATCTACTCGAGCACTATCTTCATACGTTACACGAATATCACAAAGTCATGAATGAGCTTTCAACGCAACTCTCTTCGGTATGTCAGAGCGAGTTGGAGGGGAGGGGGGTTGTAGGCTAATAGTAGTAGGGATACATGGCACTCGCCCAGGCAAATTTCCACAACTCCTCCTCTGCGATCCGATATGGACAGGACTGTTATGATGAACGTATGCAGGCAATACGCAAGGTGTAAGTGCTCCTAGGACTCTGATGTGTCCATGTGTTTGATTTCGCGGACTCGAATACTCAAAACTTTCACATTACTTACATACAAATGCTGTACAGGCATATTGCCGAACACGGGCGTCTCCTAAGTGACCGTCCTCACTTCTCTATCCACGCTCCTGATGTCACTTCTCCAGGCAGAAAGACTTCGGATGTTGAACAACAGGACCATGAGCCGGAAGAAGAGCAAGTTGAGCTTCCATCGGCAACACCAAGGCCCAATGACGAAGCAGAGACGACCCCAGGTGCAAGCCAGCAATCAAACCAAGACCCAAAAGAGACTGAACAAGAGAACAATTCGGGTGAGAAGATTACTGATCCACTCAAGTGGTTCGGAATCCTCGTTCCACCAGCTCTGAGAACTGCACAGTCGACATTCGTGTGTGCAGTAGAGGGCCCAATCCCACAGCTCGCTACCATAGCAAAGGATCTGAGGACCCAAGAGATTGAGATTGGACGGGTGAGAAAGCAGATCAAAAAGATGTAGAGCAGAATGTCTTCACCCTGTCAGAGTGTGGCCACACGTTGGCCACAATACTGAACAAGCACAAGTAGTGTTACGAGTTATGCTCACAGGGTGTTTAATCCCGTGCCTTGATCCATATCCGCCCTCCGAAAACGCCGCCCAATGCATACCTCTCGCTTCTTCACCTTCCCACCTGTACTCCCTAGACTTCTTTCATGAGCTCTTCCAACTCATCGTCATCATCGTCCCACCCACCACCCCTCCTGTTCACAACAATCTTCTGCTCATCCTTTTCCTGCGCTTCCGCTACTGCCCCCAATATCTCTTTCAACTGCTCTTCGGTGACTTTCTGTCGCAGCTGGCCCGTTCGCGCGAGCATGATGAGTCGGTTCTCGATGTCAGTCGCGCGAGATTCCTTGACGAGACGGATGCGGCCGAGACGATCGGCGGCTTCTGGGAGGAGAATCTGCGAGAGGATTGAGGAGCGTTGGTCGGCTGGCGCAGGGTTAGTGCTTGCTTTGTCTGTGAGTGGTGGCGGGGTCGCGTGTCTGTGTGACGAAGAAGAAGAAGAAGTAAAAGGAATGATTTGTGGGAGAGTATTCGACGGCTAGGGACATACCCTCTTGTTGCCTGTGGTTTCAACTTAGTACAATGTTCATCATTCTCGGCCATTTCCAAAATATTTACTTTCGCGATTCTTGCTCTGAGCCCTCGCCGCCCTGGCCTCGGCCCCCGCCTTGCTGCTGGAGCTGCTGTAGGCGCGCACGCCTGATTTGCTCGAGATCTTCGTCGGACATGTTGGCTTTGTATAATGGTTGCTGGACTTTTTTTTTCACGTCAACAATCGCGTGGATTGGTAGGCGCAAACCGGGCTGAGCAAAAGTGCGTTATGCGGGGAAGTTCGGAGGTCCGAAGGTTAAACCGGTGGTAGTGGTGGTGGGAGGGGCACGGATCATCATTGACATACCCTGGTTTCGACTTCAAATGAGCCTATACATTCACTCACGACCATTGAGTTTCTTTCTTTCTTTCGAAATCAAACACAGTATGCGGTGAGATTGATTTGTGTTTTACTAAAACAAGATTTTTATACCTTTGATATGGCCTATTCCATTCCTCTCAGCCAGCCGCGAACCTACTATTGCTCCTTAACCTTTCCCCATACTTCCACAGCATGAACGGTGCCGGGACGCCCAAGCCCAATGCCACAAAACCAAGCACACTATTGCCCCACCCAAAATCCAACGCATCATACATTGCCGGTGCAAACAGCGGAAACGTAAACCCGGCCAAACTCCTCATCACAGTTGCTGCCGCAAGAGCACTCGCCGCATACCGCGTATAGCTATCGATGATGTATGTTTGGATACACTGAAAGCCCACAATGGTGCCTGCACAGAAGATGCACGCACCAATGTTTGGCATGATCCAATGTAGTCGTGCCTGGGCGCTCCAGCCATACCAGAACAGGCCAATGGGGACGAGGAACGAGGCTGGCACCATGCTGGGGACACGAAATTCAGGTTTTCCCGTGTCATTGTTACGCGCCTTGAGACGCCGATATATCATGTCGTTGAGCGGGGCGGTGACTTGCGCTCCGAGGAAGAAGCCAAGGCCCATGGAGATGAAGTTTAGAGAACCGATGCCCGTTGACATTCCGTACCGATCGACCCAGAGGCGCGGAAAGGTCGAGAGCATGAGGTACATTAGGCCGTAGAGATACGCCATGTAACATGCAAGGACCTGGATGATGGGTTGGGTGGCGAGGAGTTTGAACGGCCGCTTCATTGATATTCTGAGCGTGGCGAGAAGCGTGCGGTCAGGGCTGTCGAATTCCGTGTATAACTCCTTGTTTCCCGTCTCCTTGCGCAACCGGTCCCGCTTCCACTGCAGAAGCTTGGGCGCGTACGTTTCTTGCAGAAAGAACAAGCCAAAACACTGCACTATTGCGGTGAAGATTGTTGTGGCATAGAAGCAATAGCGCCAGGTAGTGTTTTGTGAGATGAAACCACCAGCTATAGGACCGATGGCTGGCCCTAGCAATGGCGCGAGACTGTAAAGCGAGACAGCTCGCCCACGTTGCTCCGGGGAGAAACAGTCCCCGAGAACGGCCTGGTCATTTGTCAGAGAGGAGAGAAAAAAACGTATACCTGAGACCTTGAAAGAATGGGGTACTTACACCGCCAATAGCTCCCGGCGCTGATCCACCCAGGCCACTGAAGAATCGAAATGCCATGAGCTGGCCAGATGTCTGAGCGAATCCGCAGCCTAAATTCCAGGCAAGATAGACCAGGTTCGACAGTTGCAGAACTATGACTCGACCGTAGATTTCAGATAGCGGTGCCAGAAAGAGCGGACCAATTGCATATGCGAGGACAAAGAGCGATAATGTGAGCTGAGCTTCAACCTCCTTTGTGATACCAAAATCAGCGCTAATATCGCTCAGTGCTGGAGCAATCATGGACGAGGCGATTGGTGAGACAAGTGTGAAGGCGGAGACAATGAATGTTGCTGCCCATTTCCGCTTCATTGACCCTGTGGGTTTTGGTTAGCATGATATCAGTTTTCGTGTGCAGTGATCTAGACCTTACAATTTTTAGGGTTTTCTGGGTCATCTTCGGAATCCCATGTTACCTGGCTCGATTTTTCAGTAACCATAGTCTATTCAAATGGCCTTGAATGGTGCTTACGAGGTTGGGATCCTTTGCGGGCGTCTCAGACTTCTTCTTCTCTATTGGTGGCGGTGCTTCAACGTCTCTGTCATATGGTGTTCCGTCCATGGTATTTTCGTCTATCATTTCGTTGCCTTGAGAGGATGCTTCACTCTTTGCTGATGCATCAATCTTCTCCCCAATCTCGTTGCCATCAGACTTTTTTTCATCTAGTCTTTGAGTTTCGATCGTATAGTGTGGGCTGGTATTCGCGTTGGCGTCTCGTCCTTCGGTACCTTGGTAGAGCTCGTCTGAATTAATCTGTGGCAGTGACCGATTTCTAGGGTCTCCACGAGAGTGCGGCATCCCAAGGCTATTCATGGCTGTATCTAAGAGAGAAATTTGAATACACTCAAATATTGATATACAAGGTCTAAAAATAGTAAACCCGGGCCAGTACTGGTCTTGTTCGATTCCTTTTCATCTGTCACTACCCACGGAACGATAGATCCTTATATTAAAGGATCGGACGTTGTATTCCTTAGTCAGACCAGAAAATCACATGCACATGCACATGCATGTCGATATGCGGTGTCGTCTCGCACTTTCAACGGAGACTACTCTCGGGTTTAGGCAGCTATTGAACGAATCTCCGTGAGTCGCATGCCCCACAACTTTTGACCTATGTGAGCGCATCGTCGGGACGTCGGAAAAGATTCCCTGCCGGTGTACAAAATAAGATAGGCCAAGACGTTCCCGGGATTTTGTTTCAAGAAGTTGGCATAGGAGCTCGGTAATGCTAAATGATTAGCCCGGCACAATGGCGTCCGGCTTGTAGATTCCTGGTGCAGCTATCGCGTCTTGTGCAGCTACTTCCAGCGTGTCACATCGATTGTACTTGTTGGGCTGGAGCCAATTGAGGCATTGGAGAATCCATGCCATCACCCATGACCTGAATTATACTCTGGCTCATAACATGTTGTATCTATCTAGTTATATGGGACGAGCAATTTAGTTCATGACGACTAATGGGCGTGGAATCAACCTTGTGCCATGACTGAACAGGTTATCAGGGTCATATTTGTGCTTCAACTCCTCGAGTCGCTTTACATTGGCCCCAAAAATCTCCTTCGCTTCAACTTCGGCGCCTATAAACATTAGTACCAGATTGCTATGTGTAGCATCCTCAAGTAAGGGAGCAGAGGCGGTACCTACCTGCAACATAGTTTCCATACTTTGCAACTCCCCCGTCATTTGAACGATCCGCAGCAGTTTCGGAGATTTTCTTCAGGAGATTGCGCGAAAACGAACGGATTTCGCTATCAAAAGATGGGTCGAACCTATGCCCCGGTCAATATTTCTCTCTTCAGTCAGGGAAGTCACACCTACCATTTGAACATGGTAGCAACGTTGTAATAGTCGCCGCGGTTCGAGAATGACGTCTGGTCGTTGGGGACCTCTACCACTTTCTTATACGGAATGGTTTCGAACAACATCATGCTCTCATTCATGCGCTCGTGGGAAGCTACAAACGCATTGAACTCGGCGTGCAATTGCACAGCGAGGTTTGCGTCTAATGGCAGCTTAAAGGCCCCGCCACCAAACTGTTTGCGCCCGTCAAAGCCAGCTCCCTGGTTGAGTAAACTGTTTAGTTTCTCGTAAGGGATCATGGCTGTCATGTTTGCTATGGGACCGAGCTCGAAAAGATCTGCGAAAAATGTCTTCCCTTCTTCTTCAGTGCCGTTATGGAAGAGCTGACAGAGTACCACTGGAATGTTCGCAGGTGGTGGGGCAGAGAACCCCCATAGCATAGCTTGATTCCCGTCGTTAGTAGTATGGAACTTGTTTGCAAATTCAACAACTTGTGGGATCTTCTCTGGCAGGAATATAAGTGGACCTGCAAATACAGGGTTCTTTTGATCGTAGGCTTGAAATGTGAATGTGGTTGTCACACCAAAATTTTGACCGGCGCCCCGTACTGCCCAGTAGAGATCAGGGTTCGAGCTTGCTGATGCAAGGACTTGCTCCCCAGAAGCGAGGACAATGTTGACAGACAAGAGGTTATCTGAACAATTTTAGCTATGCATGCTTACATTTGCCTCAAAAAAGCCATTGGTTTGCAGAACAAGGGAACATACCAATAGTCAGCCCGTACTTTCCAGTAAGGTATCCATAGCCACCTCCGAGGGTCAGGCCGCCTACACCGGTGTGGTTGACGGTTCCTCCTACGGTTGCAAGACCATATTTTGCTGCTTCGACATCGACATCTTCCCAGATCGCACCGCCTTCAACAGCGATGGTTTTAGCTTGAGGATCTACGGTGACTTTGCGCATCTCGGAGAGATCGATAACGATGCCATCCTCGATAGACGCAGCACCAGAAGTGGAATGACCTCCACCACGAACCGTGAAAGGTATACTATGCTTGCGTATCTGCGCGAGCGTTGCAGATACATCGTCAGGAGTAGTGACTTTGACAACAGCAGCCTAGTGCTGTATTAGTTCGAACATCGTAAAGCTCGGTTCAAACCTAAATGCTCTATAGAAAGGGGGTATGATGATGCAACTTCTTTTGTACCCGTCCATTCAGATTGCCAGAGAAGACATGTGAGATGTAGCAAACTTACGGCTCGCTTGATGCAGTGCTCGCTCCACCTTTCAATGCTTTTCTCGTATTCCTGGCCGTCGCCCGGAAGGAGGACTTTGGCGCTTGTATTACTGAGCACCTCCTTCAGTGACGAATAGTCGTAATTGGGGGCCTCTGTCATCTTGGCAGCTTTTACTATGTGTCTTTGGATCCAACAGAGAAGTCAAGGAGGTAGGTACTACAGTGAGGAAGAAGCGGGGGAGATGGGATGACTAAGAAAAGCTGCTGTGCAGTTTGGAGAAACAAGGATAGTTAAGCCGGAACCATAATATCCTGCCTTAGGTAGATTTGAGTATTCGCACGTTGAGTAAACAGGGGCGCAGTAGCGCAGTTGGTGGGGACAGAAACTCCCCGCAGATGAGGTGGCATTCAACGATCAGCAACATGGAAGATGTAGTTCAACAGCTGTTCTGAGGTTGACATGTGTAAGCAACAACTGAGGCTGATAATTTGCAATGCACAATGATTACTTTGTGACTGCAGCTGCAGCTGCAACTGCGACAAAGTGGATGATGTGTGGCGCGGAAATAGCTGAGATACTATTGGACGAGTGTGATGGTGTGAGAGGCTTAGCGTGGACCCTGGAGTGAAGATGCGGCGAACTTTTGTTTGCAGCGCGGGCGCCCTGCCAGGTCGCTCGACAGTGTCGCTGTGCTGAGATTAAGATGCTGAAGACAAGGAGCGTGCAGTCGATATGTGCATCTTGCCGTCTCAATCTCGCTATTTCACGAGCGCGTAATGCACGACTACCCCTCCAGCGACCAACCGCGCCACAAGTACGACTGGCGGCTTCCAGGTCCCCGACGCCACGAAGACCATTCTCAACCACACTCGTAACGAGGCAATCAGGCCTAGATGGAGCGACAGTGTCGGACGATACGCCACTTACCGCGACCGAGGCCGTCAATCACGAAGTCAATGCGCGGAAAGCGAGGCAACAATTCGGCGACTCTCTACCGCGGGACCATTTGAGCAAGGAGGAATATATAATATATGAGAGGCTATACGGACCGCCCGTGTTTGTCGACACGGTTGAAGATGCACAGGAACTCGACACGATAGATGCAGAGGACCTCATCGAGGAAGAACGACCTGACGGGTCCACAGTTCTGTTGAGGCGAGGCGAGGACGGCGAACTTGAGGAGATTGACATTTTGGAAGAACGCAATGTTCTCGACCAAGTGGATGCTGAAGGTGCTGAAGATGCCGAGGCAGAGGAAAAGACCATGACGTCCGAGGAGTGGGAGGCACACAGGGAAGAGCAGGATCAAATCTATCACGATGACATATACGAACAGAGCCGATTGCAGCAAGAGGAGACAGAGGCTTGGGAGCCTGTCGAGGAACCACAAGAAGAAGAAGACGACTTTATGCGAGCGCATCCTTTGACCATTGCAGGCCGCTTCAAGCCTTCGCCCTCGACCGTGTTCCTACCCAAAGATACTCTTGTCGACCCTACGGCCGTCCTCCTAACCCGCGCGAACCACAAACACCTTGCAGAGACGGCCAATCGCATCTTTGGTGGACGAGGCCTGCCCTTTTCGGCCAGCACTACCCCAGCACGTCTTGGTAACGGACAGAAGCCGATCCCACTCTACCCATCCCAGTCGGAAATGGGTAACATAGAAGCCGACGTATACATGGCGTCTGTGCAACCAGGTGTATACGCTAGTGTCATGAGCGCCATGGTTGAAGTTCGCCGCCGGTTGGGCACAGGATGGTTGGAGCACATGCTGCAACACAAAAAAGGAGGTAACGTACTAGACGCCGGGTCTGGGGGCGTTGGAGTGCTGGCATGGCACGAGATGCTACAGGCAGAATGGCAGCGCATGCACGAAGAGTCAGGAGACACCTCACACGGCGCTACACCACTCGGCAAAGCAACTGTTTTGACTGCCTCTGACACACTTCGACACCGCGCGAGCAAGTTGCTGGAGAATACCACCTTCATCCCGCGACTGCCAGAGACAGTGACGGCCGAAGATGAAGCCAACACGCAGCAACCGCGCAAGTTTTACGATGTCATCATCGCACCGCACACTCTCTGGCCTCTAAGACAGGACTATATTCGCAAGGAGCAAGTCGAGAAGTACTGGTCCTTGCTCAATCCCAAGGGCGGTGTTTTGATCCTCATCGAAAAGGGCTTGCCTCGAGGCTTCGAAGTCATAGCTGGCGCCCGCTCATATCTCCTGGACAAGCACATTGCCTCTCCCGGCTCACAGCATATTGAAACATCGCTAGAATCTCAAGTGTCGAAACCGGACGAAGACACCAGGTTCACAGAGAAGGAAATTGGCATGATTGTTGCACCTTGTACAAATCATAGCACATGCCCCATGTACCAGTCTGCGGGAGTCAGTCAAGGACGCAAGGACTTTTGTTTCTTCAGTCAACGCTACATTCGCCCTCCATACCTTCAGCGTATTCTCAATGCAAAGGACAGGAATCACGAGGATGTGCAGTTTAGCTACCTCGCTGTTCAACGTGGCCGTGACCAGCGCCTTCCCCAGCACGACATTCTCGGAAAAGGCTTCGTGCAAGGCGAAGCTTCTACCGCTGCAGCCTTTGAAGGACACGAATGGAATGCTCTGGAATCAGATGCAGATGCAGAAACCGAAGAGCCCACAATGACTTCAGTCGACGACGTCAACCCCCTCACATTCCCTCGTCTTGTTCTTCCGGCACTCAAACGGCGAGGCCACATCATTATGGATGTTTGTACACCAGCAGGCACACTCGAGCGTTGGACCATCCCCCGTTCCTTTAGCAAACAAGCTTTCCGTGACGCTCGAAAAGCGCGCTGGGGCGACCTCTGGGCTCTCGGCGCAAAGACACGGATACCACGAAACGTGCGTCTTGGCAAGCCATCCGACGAGTTTGACAAGAAGGGCAGGAAGGTCAAGAAGGCCAAGAAAGTGACCATTGAGATAGGCATCGGCGAAAAGGACGGTAGAACGGTGGAAGAAGGACCGGCCCGAGTCTTGGGCAAAGGAGCGAGAATGCTGGTGGGCGATCGGGATGGACGCTATACTGAGGATCGCAAGATTAGGGGCAGCAAGGGAAGAAAAGGCAGGAAGAAGCGGGTCAATGCTGACGAAGACGAAGACTTCCTACAGGACATGTAAAGATAGGCGGCCATGAGGGATACATGTATTATATAACGAGTATATGAGGAGTTTGGGACCATGCATCACGACAATCCCCCCTTGTTGGATAACCCCCTTTGCTCAGAAAACGAAAGCAAAACTATCTGATTGAAACGAGAATTGTGGTGAAGGTTATCGTTTAATCTAGAACTTGACGTATCCTTTGCCTTCTACAAACGTAGCCAGCCACGGTACATGGCTGTCTCGCTGCACCAACTGTGCGTAGAACTCACCGTGTGCAGGGCCATTGACGGCACTGTTCATTGGAGCGCCATCCGGCAAGCGCTGGTCAGCATAGAAGAAGCTATGGGTTGACAAAAGTCAGCGAGAAGTTGGCAAAACAAGACAAAAGATGGAAGAAGAAGAAGAAGAAGAAGAAGAAGAACAAGTTCACACATACCGCCACCCCTTTTCCTTGTCCTCTTTGAAAACCTCATCGGCCAGCCCAATCCAATGCGCACTCGCGCTCTTGCCCACACCCAGCGTCACAAAAGCCGACACGGGCAAGATGTTCTGATTCAACAGGTTGCCCGTGTAGACAAACGTCTTGTTGCCGCCTTTGCTGCCGAGCTCCTCCCAGCCGCAAACAGTCTCCTGGGCGGCGACATAGGCACTCACCGTGTTGATGTTGAGGTCCTTTTCAAACGCTGGCCTGGGCACCGAGAGCGGGTTGGACGACGACTCGGGCGGCGGCGGCGTCAGGCTGGCGGCGTTGTAGATGACGACGCTGGGCGAGGTCGACAAGGCTTGCTTGATTTGGGAGAAGAGGGGCGGGATGGACGAGGGCGTGGCCAAGTCGGCGCGTAAGCTGAGGGTGCCCGTGGATGGGTCAATGGCTCCGGTGCCGCTGCGCGAGGCGGTGGCGATGCGGTAGCCGAGTTTGGTGAGGGATGCGGTTATGGAGGCGCCTAGGTTGGGTCCTGCACCGAGGATGAGGGCGACGGGTTTAGAGGCCATGGGGGGTTTTTTTTTTCTAGCTAGTCTTTGCTTGCCGAATGGATGGATGGACGGATGGACGTTCAAGATTTGTGTAAAATTGTAATGTGTGAGTGGTCAAGTGTTTTGACTAGTCTTGCTTTCCCTTCACTTTCCTATTTACCGCTCACTCATATACATATATATATATATAAGCTTCTCAAGCTTCTGGTCTGAGGCATGACGCGCGTAGTCAGAAGACGTTGCTTTCTAATCTTCCATTATAAATCCAAACCCCATCATTCACCCTATGCCTATGTATGCATGATATCAACTAGCACACATGTCGCGGACATGGCATTCCCATCGCA
>Ga0265798_10011484_pt1 | contig 10789 bp, 9 predicted proteins | sample P3T30metagenome_FD_192430 | JGI IMG/M metagenome (GOLD analysis project Ga0265798, IMG submission 192430) | Plant litter microbial communities from East Loma Ridge, Irvine, California - P3 T30 | ecosystem: Environmental > Terrestrial > Plant litter > Unclassified | place: USA: California... | reverse complement strand
GGGTTACGCGTCGTCGCCTTCTTCGGGGCCGGCCATCATTTCCTCGGCGACCTTGTCGGTGCGCGCGCGGATCTGCTTTTCGAGGCGGTCGGCGGTTTCGGGGTTGTCCTTGAGGAAGGTCTTCGAGTTCTCGCGACCCTGACCGAGGCGCACGCTGTCGTAGCTGAACCACGCGCCCGACTTCTCGACGAGGCCCGCCTTCACGCCGAGATCGAGAATCTCGCCGAGCTTGGAGACGCCCTGTCCGTACATGATGTCGAACTCGACCTGCTTGAACGGCGGCGCGACCTTGTTCTTGACGACCTTCACGCGGGTCTGGTTGCCCGTGACCTCTTCGCCTGCCTTGATCGCGCCGATGCGGCGGATGTCGAGGCGGACCGAGGCGTAGAACTTCAGCGCGTTGCCGCCGGTCGTCGTCTCCGGGTTGCCGTACATGACACCGATCTTCATGCGAAGCTGGTTGATGAAGATCACCATGCAGCGCGAGCGGCTGATCGAGCCGGTCAGTTTCCGCAGCGACTGCGACATCAGGCGGGCCTGGAGGCCGACATGGCTGTCGCCCATCTCGCCTTCGATTTCAGCACGCGGCACTAGCGCTGCGACCGAATCAACGACGAGCACGTCGATCGCGTTCGAACGGACCAGCGTGTCGACGATCTCGAGTGCCTGCTCGCCGGTGTCGGGCTGCGACACAATCAGCTCGTCGATGTTGACGCCGAGCTTCTTGGCATAGACCGGGTCGAGCGCGTGCTCGGCATCGACGAACGCCGCGGTGCCGCCGCCCTTCTGCGCTTCGGCGATCACGTGGAGCGCGAGCGTGGTCTTGCCCGAGCTTTCCGGACCGTAGATCTCGATCACGCGGCCGCGCGGCAGGCCGCCGACGCCGAGCGCGATGTCGAGCCCGAGCGAGCCGGTCGAGATCACCTCGACCTGCATGGTTTCCTTGGAGCCCAGGCGCATTGCCGAGCCCTTGCCGAAGGCGCGGTCGATCTGCGCGAGCGCGGCGTCGAGCGCCTTCTGCCGGTCGTTGGTTGCGGTTGCCATGCCGGTGTCGATCACTTTCAGATTAGCGGCCATCGAATATGCTCCCATCGCTAAAGCAAGCGCGCGTGCCATTCAACGCGTCAAACACCATGTATTCTCTTTGTTCTTTTGGAACAAGTGGGGAACGATAGGTAATCCGGAAAAAGGTGTACGTTTGGTAACGCCCGCGGGTGGTTGCCAAGCCTAGTCATGCGGGGCTTGGTGAGCATGCGCCGTTCCGCGCTCGTCGACCATTGAGTACGCGGAGCGCTGGCCTCTGAACACGGCGGCGGCTGTCCCTTGCGCGTAAGTAAGACATGTCTCCCCGCGAAGGCGGGGATCCAGACTGGGCTCCCGCCTTCGCGGGAGAACAAGGCGAGGGCGTGGTGCCGTACGACTGCGGACTTACACATGTTCGAAGGAATAAGTGCCGAACACGTCGGGGTTGCGAAATACGCCGGGCGGAGTTTGGTCGAGAACGGTCCTGGTTGTTCGAGCGCGGGCTTGGCGGCGATCGACTCGTTGATGGTGTCGAGAACTGGTTGTGACCAGCGGTTTCGTTTGCCGCCCTGGATCCTGACTTTCGTCAGGATGACGGGTCGTGCCAATTGACGTGGTCGACCGTCAGATGCCTGCATTTTGGCGACGATCAATCAGGCGAGCTTTGTCGCGAGGATCCACCAGTCTTTGGCTTGGGCGGCGGTGGCGGCGGTGTCTCTGGCTTCGGGGGTTTCGAACAGGGCGAAGCAGGTGGCGCCGGAGCCGGACATTCTCGACAGGAGGGTGCCTTGGGCTGCGTCGAGGAGCGTGCGGACTTCGGCGATCACGGGAGCGAGGGTCAGCGCGGGGGGTTCTAGGTCGTTGCGGCCGGCTTTTGCACGGTCGAGAAGATTGCCTTCGGGGATCGGGCCTCGGTCGTGGCCGTCCCAGGTCTTGAAGACGGCGGCGGTGGAGACCGCGACACCTGGGTTTACGAGCAGGAGGGGGGTGCCGGACAGGCCTTCGAGGGTGGTGAGGGTGTCGCCTTTGCCGGTGCCTAGCGTGGTGCGGTTGGCGAGGCAGGCGGGGACGTCTGCGCCGAGCTTTGCGGCGATTTCGTGGAGGCGGGGGTCGGTTCGGGCTATGCCGTGGAGGCGGGCCAGCGCGCGGAGCGTGGCGGCGGCGTCGGCTGAGCCTCCGCCTATGCCTGAGGCGATGGGGAGGTGCTTTTCAAGGGTTATGGCGTGGTGGGCGTTTGGGGCGAAGGCGGTGGTGAAGGCGTCCGCTGCGGCGGTTACGAGGTTGCCTTGCCAGGGGGCGGCGCCTGTAGTGGCGCTGGACGAGTGCGGTGCTTCGTCATTGTCCGACTCCAATTGGGCCCCGGCCTTCGCCGGGGTGGTGTTGGGGATCGGGGTGGTGTTTTGGGCGGGGAGGAGTGCTGCGGCGAAGGGGCCGGTTATGGTGAGGCTGTTGGTTTGGGCGGGTGCTACCGTGATCAGGTCGCCGTCGGTGGCGAAGGCGAAGAGCGTTTCGAGGTCGTGGTAGCCGTCGGGGCGGCGGCAGCGGACGTGGAGGGCCAGGTTGATCTTGGCGGGGGCGGGTTCGATGATGGCGGGCATTGGGGGTCTCGGGGTTTGGCGGCGAAGGGGTCTAGCGCAGCTTAGCGTAATACGCGTGATGTCTGCGGGTTTAAGCGCGTCATCCTGACGAAAGTCAGGATCCAGGGTAACGATTGGTGCCGTGCTTGGCTCTGGATCCTGACTTTCGTCAGGGTGACGGGAGGGGATGCCGCACACCTCGCTAGTTGCTGGCGTTGTCACGATCACTTCCGCGGGTGCTCGGAATTAGTGGTGATCTCGCGAAACGGCCCCTTCGGCGTAAGCTCACCTTGCCCTCACCCTTCCCACGCCTGCGAGGCCCTTCCCTCTCCCAGCGGGAGAGCGGTTCTAGCGGCGGGCTTTTGGCGGGAGGCCGTTGGCGATCTTGGCGGTTATGCGCGGCGTGTCTGCGGGTTCGGCAGTCAGCAAGGCGGCGCGCCAGGCGTAGCGCGCTTCGTAGTTTCGGCCGGTGCTCCAATAGGCGTCGCCAAGGTGGTCGGCGATTTCGGCGTTGGTGGGTTCGGCCTGCGCAGCGGTTTCGAGCAGCGGGAGAGCGCGCGTGGTGTTGCCGGAGAGGTGATAGGCCCAGCCCAGCGAGTCGGTGATCGAGGCGTTGGTCGGGTCGATCCGGCTGGCGCGTTCCAGCAGCTTGATCGAGGCGGGGATGTCGTCGCCGTGCTCGACTTGCGCGAAGCCTAGATAGTTGAGCGCGAGCGGTTGCGCGGGGCCGCGGGCGACGGCTTTTTCGAGCGCATCGCGCGCTTCGGGCCAGCGGCCGGCCTGGTCGAGCGCGCCGCCATATTGCAGCCAGTTGCCCCAGCTGCCACCCTTCGCTCCGTCGGTAGCGATGATGCGCTGGTACCAGGTCGCGGCTTCGGCGGGGTTGCCGGTGGTCAGCAACAGGTCGGCGTAGCGTTGCCAGTCGGCGGGCTCAGACCCCTTCTGGTCGACGCGGTTCTTGGCGGCGGCAAGCGCTTCGCCGTTGCGGTCGGCGGTGGCGAGGATGTCGATGCGTTCGGCGGCGGCGGCCGGGGAGGAAGGGCTCTTTGCATCGATGGCGTCGAGGACGACCAGCGCGCGGTCGACCAGCTTGTTGCGGGCGAGCGCATCGGCGAGGAGGACGCGCGCCGCGTCGTAACTCGGGTCGGCGCGGAGTGCTGCCTGGGTCAGTGCGATCGAGAGTGGCGAGGGTTCGCCTGCGCTGAGGTCGCTGGCGAGGCGGGCGAGCAGGCGCGAGACGCCGATCGACAGCGTTTGCCTGCGCGGTGCCGCGGCGATCAGCGCACGCGTTTCGGTGGCGAAGCGGTTGGCGACGGGGTCCTTCGCAGCGGTCGCTAGCGAGGGTTCGGGGTCGCGGCCCTCGGCATGTGCGACCCACGCATAGAGCGAGGGTGCCAGGACCACGAGGGGACCGCTCGACAACGTGGAGATCGCAGCGCTCGCGGCCTTCGCATCGCCCCGTCGTGCAGCGTCGGAGAGCGGGATCAGCGCGGCGTCGGCGGGGGCTACGCCGGCCTTGTTCAGCACCGCGACGGCGCGGGTCGCGAGCGGCACGTCGCCGGCCTCCAGCGCCTCGCGATAGGCGCGGATCGCGACGACGGGATCGTCGGGCGATGCCGCCAGCACCCTAGCGTAGCTGGCGGCGGCCAGGCCCGTCTCGCCGGCAGCATCGGCGGCGCGGGCCTTCAGATAGGCGGAAAGGTCGGCCGGCGCCGCCGTGGCGGGCGCCGCCGCGGCGAGACCGAGTGCGATAAACAGACGCTTACATGTTGGGATAATTGGGGCCTCCGCCGCCCTCGGGTACGACCCAGTTGATGTTCTGGGTGGGGTCTTTGATGTCGCAGGTCTTGCAGTGGACGCAGTTCTGCGCGTTGATGACGAACTTCGGATCGGCCGTGTCCTCGCCGACGACTTCGTAAACGCCGGCCGGGCAATAGCGTTGCGCGGGCTCGTCGTACATCGGCAGGTTGTATTCGATCGGCACGCTCGCGTCCTTGAGCGTCAGGTGGACCGGCTGGTCCTCCTCGTGGTTGGTGTTCGAGACGAACACCGACGAGAGGCGATCGAAGGTGAGGACGCCATCGGCCTTCGGATAGACGATCGGCTTGACCAGATCCTTGCGCCACAGGCTTTCGTTGTCGGGGTGGTGGTGCATCGTGAAGGGCATCTTGATCCCCAGATGCTCGGCCCACATCGTGATGCCGGCGAGCCCCGAACCGACCAGGTCGCCGAACTTCTTGACCAGCGGCGCGACGTTGCGGACGACCGACAGCTCCTTCTTGACCCACGACTTCTCGAACGCCTCGGGACAGGCGGCGAGCTCGTCATGGCCACGCTGCGAGACGATCGCCTCGACCGCGGCCTCGGCGGCCATCATGCCGGACTTCATCGCGGTATGCGTGCCCTTGATCCGCGGCACGTTGAGGAAGCCGGCGCTGTCGCCGATGAGCGCGGCGCCGGGCATCACGAGCTTGGGGATCGACTGGAGCCCGCCATCGCTGATCGCACGCGCGCCGTAGCTGACCCGCTTGGCGCCCTTCAGCAGCGCGGCGATCTCGGGATGCGTCTTCCAGCGCTGCATCTCGCTGAACGGCGAGAGATACGGGTTGGTATAGTTCAGCCACGTGACGAAGCCGATCGAGACCTGGCCGTTCGCCTGGTGATAGATCCAGCCGCCGCCGTTCGAGCCGTCGGTCTCGGACAGCGGCCAGCCCTGCGTATGGATGACGCGGCCGGGGACGTGGAGTTCGGGATCGATGTCCCACAGCTCCTTGATGCCGAGGCCGTAGACCTGCGGATCGCTGTCCTTGTCGAGCGCGAAATTGCGGATCAGTTCCTTGGTGAGGTGCCCGCGGCAGCCTTCCGAGAAGAAGGTGTATTTGGCGTGGAGTTCGAGGCCGGGCGTGTAGTCGCCCTTGTGCGTGCCATCGCGCGCGACGCCCATGTCGCCGGTCGCGACGCCCTTGACCGAGCCGTCGTCGTTGAACAGGATTTCCGCCGCGGCGAACCCCGGGAAGATCTCGACGCCTAGCTCCTCCGCCTTGCCCGCGAGCCAGCGGCAGAGGTTGCCGAGCGAGCCGGTATAGGTGCCCTTGTTGTGCATGAACGAGGGCGTGACGAAGTGCGGCATCTCGCTCTTCTTCGTCTTGGTCAAGATCCAGTGATGGTTCTCGGTCACCGGCACCTCGGCGAGCGGGCAGCCGTCCTCGCGCCAGTTCGGCAGCAGTTCGTCGAGAGACTTGGGATCGATGACCGCGCCCGACAGGATGTGCGCGCCTACTTCGGAGCCCTTTTCGAGCACGCAGACGCTGATCTCGGCGTCCTTCTCGGCCGCCAGCTGTTTCAGGCGGATCGCCGCCGAGAGACCGGCCGGGCCAGCGCCGACGATCACCACGTCGTACGGCATCGATTCACGTGTCGTCATCATCGTCTCCCGGGGGATGTCCCCTCTTGCCTCAGCATTGCGCCCCACCCTTCGTTCGGGCTCGGGCGGGCACCGTCTTGTCCATTATGGCGATTGCCTGAGTTGACCGCCACGTCAACCGTGCAGCATAGGTTACTCCGTGGGGGCGGACCAAACCATCGACTGGCGAAATACAGCGGCGAGCGCGCTCGACTGGTGGCACGAGGCTGGCGTCGACACGCTGGTCGACGACGTCCCGCGCGACTGGTTTGCGGCACCTGAGCCGCTTGTCGTACCGGCCGTTGCACCCGCTGCGCCGGTCGTGGCACCGTCCGCCATGCCGCTTTTGCTGGCCGATTTCCTGGCCTGGCGGAGCAGTGCGGAGGTTCCCGAGGCGGACTGGAGCGGGGTTTCGCTCGCTGCCGTAGGTCCGGCTGACGCTACGGTCATGGTGCTTGTCGATTGCCCCGACCGCGACGACGGCGATGCGGGCGCGTTGTTGAGTGGCGCATCGGGACGGCTGCTCGACAAGATGCTCGCGGCGATCGGACTGACGCGCGACGAAGTGCATCTCGCGGCGGTCTGCGCGAAGCGGCCGACGGCGGGGCGGATCCAGAGCGAGGTCGAGGCCCGGCTGTCGGAAATCGCCAAGCATCACATCGGGTTGGTTGCGTCCAAGCGGCTGCTGCTGCTCGGCAATGCGGCGAGCCGTGCGATCCTCGGGATGGAATTACAGGCCGCGCGTGGGCGTTTACACGGATTTAACCATAAGACCGGACAAACGGGGTCCGGTTCGGCGTCTGACGAAGCTTCCGACGAGACGGGCGTGGTCGCGAGCTTTCATCCGCGGTTTCTGATCGAGAAGCCCGCGGCCAAGGCCGAGGCCTGGAAGGATTTGCAGATGCTGATGCGCGGACTGACGTCGCAAGAGGGTGTGAGATGATTCGGACTCTGGCTATCATTCTGGGGCTGAGCGCCCTCCCCCTTCCGGCTCTGGCGGCAACCGTTGCCGATGAGCCGGGCGGTAATGCGCGGCTCGGCACGACGCAGTTGATCGGCGCACCGACGATCGAACAGATTCCCGACCAGCTCGATGCCAGCCAGCGCGAGGCCTACAAGACGGTGTTCGCGGCGATCCGCGACGGCAAGTGGACCGACGCGCAGATCGGGCTCGACACGATGAAGCCCGGCCCGCTGCACGCGATCGCGCGCGCAGAGATGTATACGGCGAAGGGCTCGCCGCGCGTCGAGATGGAGCCGCTGGTCGCGCTGCTTAACGAAGCGCCCGAACTGCCCGAAGCCGCGCAGATCTCGCGCCTCGCGACGACCCGCGGCGCGGTCGACCTCCCTCCCCTGCCCGCAGCTCAGCGGCTGATCTGGCAGGACGGCGCGCCGCGTCGCGTCCGCGCCAAGAGCCTGCAGGGCGACATGATCGCCGCCGATCTGGCGCTGAAGATGCAGCCCTACGTGAAGGCGGACATGGGCCGCGAGGCACAGTCGCTGCTCGAGAGTACGCCGGGGCTCACTCCCGAGGCGCTGACCGAGTGGCAGCAGAAGATCGCGTGGATCTATTTCCTCCAAGGCGACGACGTGAACGCGCGCGTGATGGCGGCGAAGGCACAGGACGGCGTCGGCGACTGGGCGGTGCAGGGTCGCTGGGTCGGCGCGCTGTCGGCGTGGCGGCAGAATGATTGCGCGAATGCCGAGACCGGGTTCGAGGGCGTCGCGGCACGCGCTGGCGACGTCGATCTGCGTGCGGCGGCACTGTACTGGGCGTCGCGCGCGGACATGGTCTGCTCGCGCCCCGACAAGATCGAGGGCCGGCTGAAGGCCGCGGCACAGTTCGGCGAGAGCTTCTACGGCCAGCTCGCGCGCCAGCAATTGGCGATGAAGGACAAGGGCACGTCGGTCGGCGGGCTCGTGGCCAGCGACTGGAAGGTCGTCGGCAAGCGTCCGAACGTCCGCGTCGCGGCGGCACTGGTCGAGGTTGGCGAGACCGACCTGGCCGATACCGTCATCCGCCAGCAGGCGAAGATCGGCGATCCGCGCGAGTTCGCCAACCTGGTCCGGGTGGCGGAAGCGCTGAGCCTGCCCGCGACGACCGTCTGGCTCGCGCACAACTGCCCGCAGGGGGTCACGTCGACCGCCGAGGCGCGATATCCGACGCCGAACTGGACGCCCGACAGCGGCTGGCACATCGACAAGGCGCTGGTCTACGCGCACACGCTCGAGGAATCGCGGTTCCGCAACACGATCAAGAGCCCGGCCGGCGCGTATGGCCTGATGCAGATCATGCCCGCCGCCGCGACCGACTTCGCGCGTGAGCGTGGCACCTCGATCGACGTGAAGGCGCTGACCAAGCCGAGCACCAACATGGATGTCGGTCAGCGCCATCTCGAGCGGCTGCGCGACATGGCGGGCGTCACCGGCGGGCTGCTGCCGAAGGTGATCGCAGCGTATAATGCAGGCCCGCGCCCGGTCGGCGACTGGAACGCGATCGTCCACGATAACGGCGATCCGCTGATGTATATCGAGAGCATTCCGTATTGGGAGACGCGCGGCTACGTCACCACCGTGCTGCGCAATTACTGGATGTACGAGGCGCAGGGCGGCAAGAAGGCGTCGACCAGCCGCAATGCACTGGCGCAAGGCATGTGGCCCCGCTTCCCCGGCCTGCCGGGTGCGACCGCGGTGCGGCTGGCGGCCAAGCCGTACACGCAATATCGTGCCAGCACGGCGCCCTTGAATGCCACCGTCGCGGTGAATGCCAGCGTCGGTCCGCAATCCACCACTGTCACGCGCGCGGACTGAGTTTCATGCCGATCGATGAAAGCCGGACGTTCCTGCCGGTCCGGATCGCCGTGCTGACCGTGTCGGACACGCGTGGCCTTGCCGAGGATCGCTCGGGCGATACGTTGGTCGCGCGTCTGACCGAAGCGGGCCACGTTCTCGCCGACCGCCGGATCGAGAAGGACGACGTCGAGACGATCGTGTCCCGCCTGCACGCGTGGATCGGCGATCCGGAGGTAGACTGCATCATCACCACCGGCGGCACCGGCGTGACCGGGCGCGACGTGACGCCCGAAGCTGTGGAGCAGGTCGCCGAGAAGATGATTCCGGGGTTCGGCGAGCTCTTCCGGATGCTCAGCTACCAGACGATTGGCACCTCGACCGTCCAGTCGCGCGCGTGCGCCTGCGTGTCGCACGGCACCTACATATTCGCGCTGCCCGGCTCGACCGGCGCGGTGAAGGACGGCTGGGACGGCATCCTGCGCGACCAGCTCGACAGCCGCCACCGCCCCTGCAACTTCGTCGAGCTAATGCCGCGGCTGCTGGAGCGCTGAGCCTCTTGCTCGAGGGGTGCTGGTAACTCCCCTGCCGTCCCGTCCCCGGCTAGCTGCTGCCCCCCTGCCTGGCGTGCGAAAGAGCGGCGGGCGCCGAATACCGCCCTTCCCAATTTGCTGCAATTTTTGCCAAGTTGTGGCGCATCCCACCAGTCAGAACGGACCGGAACTGCGTCAGGAACTGGCGAAAATATCTTGCTGACTGAACACCTTCACCGCTGTGTGCTGCTGTGTTACCTAACTGGCACGGTCGATGCAGTAGTCGAGATACCGCCCAGCCGGGCGCGTCTCAACTACTGAAGGACGCTACCATGACCTCGATGATCCTGAAGAGCCTGGCCCTCGCCACCGTACTCGTCGCCAGCGCGCCCGCCTTTGCAGCACCTGCCCGCCCTCAGCAGACGGTCCTCAAATACGATGCGAAGACCCACCAATATTGCCTGACCGAACCCGCTGTGACCGGAAGCCTAATCGGACGAAAAACCTGCCAGACCGCCGCGCAATGGTCAGAAGCCGGATTGAACATGCCGAAGTCGATCGAGCTTGCACAGAAGTGACCGGCGCGACGCGGCTCGCCGGGTGGCGGGCCGCGTTGCGGCGTATGCACGACCAGACGGTCAGCCCTTGGCGGCGTGGATCAGGTCGACGAGCTGTTTGTTGATCGAAGCCCCGTGCAGATGGAGATGCACCGCGTCATACCCCTCGCGCCGCAACCGTTGGCGCAAGTCGTTGACCGAGTTGCACGCACCCGATCTTGCTAACTCGAAGGCGCGTTCCACCGTGGTGATCTGTTCCGTCATCTCTCTGCCCTAGGCGCTCTGCCGCACCTCTGCGAGCGATCTTTCGCACCGGTGCAAACAGATCGAAAACGAATGTTTCACTACCGAATTAACCGTCTGGAAGGCACGTCGAATCCATGAACCCGGCGTGGGATCGGCCAGGGGGCCGGTCCAAAGGGGACATCGTCGAATGTACAAGTTCATGCTTATCGCGGCACTCGCCGCAACGCCGGCGGCGCCTGCGTTCGCACAGTCCGACACCGGGCGGGATTTCGGTCGCGATGCCGGACCGGGCTACGGCGCAACCGACGGCGTCAGCGGCTTTCGTGCCGAGCCGCGCATCGGGTACGACCGCGTGATCACCGAATTGAACGTCGAGACCGCGGACGATTCGGCTAGCGTGCGCGAGGGGAAGAGCGGCGTCACCTATGGTGGCGAACTCGGCTACGACATGGTCGTGAACACCGACATGATGCTGGGCGTCTATGGCGGCATCGAGGGATCGAGCGTCGAGCAGTGCTTCCCCGGCAACGGGCCGGAAACGTGCCTTACCCCCGGCCGCAACCTGACGGCAGGCGTACGCGGCGGCTTCCTGCTGAACCCCAACACGGTGTTGTACATCAAGGGCGGCTATTCGAACGGCCAGATCCGCATCGGCTATTC
>Ga0265798_10011483_pt1 | contig 10790 bp, 12 predicted proteins | sample P3T30metagenome_FD_192430 | JGI IMG/M metagenome (GOLD analysis project Ga0265798, IMG submission 192430) | Plant litter microbial communities from East Loma Ridge, Irvine, California - P3 T30 | ecosystem: Environmental > Terrestrial > Plant litter > Unclassified | place: USA: California... | reverse complement strand
GGTCTTCGGAGTCATCGCGGCCGTCATCACCGCAGCACTGCAAATAGTCCAAGGCGTCATTCAGGTCGTCACCGGCGTTATCTCCGGCAACTGGTCTCAGGTCTGGGCGGGGCTCGGCAACATCGTCGGTGGGGCCTGGAACCTCATCAAGTCCGTCATCATGGGCGCGCTATCGATCGTGCAGTCGGTCATCAGCGCAGCCCTCAGCCTCATCGGCTCGCTCTTCTCCTCGGCCTGGAATGGGCTGACCGGCATCGTCTCCGGCGCCTGGTCCGGCATCACCGGTGCCATCTCGTCCGGCGTCTCATCGGCCGTGTCCTTCGTGAGCAGCCTCCCCGGAAAGATCCTCTCGGCTCTGTCGGGTCTCGGCTCGCTCCTGGTCTCGGTCGGAACGAACATGATGCAAGGCCTCATCGACGGCGCGAAGTCCATGGCCGGGAAGATCGCCTCGGCGGTCCTCGCGCCCATCAAGGACGCCGTCGACGGCGTGAAGGGCTTCCTCGGCATCCACTCGCCCTCGCGCCTCATGCGCTCGATCGGTGTCTTCACCGGGCAGGGCATGGCGATCGGCCTCACGTCGACCGCGGGCCTCGTCGCTCGAGCCTCCGGTGCGCTCATCCCGACCGTCCCGACGATTCAGTCGCCGGATGCGGCCGACGCCGCGACGTCCCGCGCGCGCATCGACGGCGCTGGCCGGGCCCCCGCAGGTGGCGACCAATTCAACATCTACGAAGCCGTCTCGGCGGAGGCCACCGCTCAGGAGGTCGCTCGCCGCAAGAAGGGACAGGACGCCTAATTGTTCACCGTACAAGCGGGCGACCTGCCCCTCTTCGGCACCGACGAGTTCGGCGTCCTCTGGGGCGTCAGCGATGTCGAGGGGTGGGGCCCGACCGGCTCCACCGCCTCGCAGACGCAGCGGCCTCGCCAGTCCGGCGCGTGGTCGGGCGCCAAGCTCGCCAAGGCGCGGGCCGTGACCGTCACCGGCGGCTTCACGGCCCCCACGCCGGCAGCAGCCCAGGACGCCCTCGACCGGCTCGGCTCCGCGATCAGCCGTGCCGAGTTTCCGCTCACCATCACCGAGACGACGAGCCCCCGATGGGGTCTCTTCTACCAGACGGGCGAGCTCATCCCTGTCTGGGTCAACTCGACCCAGGTCGACTGGTCCTTCCAGGTCGCCTCGGACGACTGGCGGAAGTTCGGCACCGATCTCGACGCCGACACCACGCTCCCCAGCACCTTCGGCGGCCTCATCATCGCGCCGATGTCCGGAGGCGCCGACCCCGAGTACATGACCGCCGAGCAGGCCAACGCCGCGGCCAACACTCAAGGCCGACGGCTGACAGCCGCAGGCGGCGAGGACTACTACGACGTCCTGACAGCGGCCGGCCAGCCAGCCACCGAGCAGTACCTCACCGCGTCGTCCCCCGCCACGGGCGGGCTGACCGTCGCCTTCACTGTCGACGCGACGACCGTCACCGGCCAGGTGTCGCTCGTGAACCCCGGCAACGAGCCCGGCCCGGTGCGCCTGCGCATCGACGGCCCGTGCGTCGGCCCGGTCATCACACACGTCTCCACCGGTGCGCAGCTCGTCTTCTCGTCCTCGCTCGTGCTCAACGCCGGCGAGTGGCTCGAGGTCGACATGGAAGCCCGCACGGTCCTCGCCAACGGCCAGTCCTCACGTGCCGGCTGGATCACCTCTCGCGGATGGTCGCAGTTCGACCCCGGCCGCAACACGTGGTCGTTCACCGCCGCGTCCTTCACCCCCGCCGCTCGCCTCACCGTGACGGCGACGCCTTCCTGGAAGTAGGTCCTCATTGACTAACCGACTCTGGCCCGCAGACGCCGTCGGCGGCTCCCCGGCCTACAGCGGCCGGGCCCTTCGCCAGACGCAGTCGCCCTTCGTCGCCGGCGCCACCGCCGCCCGCCCCCTCGGCGCTCGATCCGGCGTCCGCCCGGGCACATCGACCGGCACCGTCAACGCCACGTCCACGACCTGGTACTGCAACCCCCACGCCGGCGTCCTCGACGTGCAGACCGCCGCCGAGGCGGGACCGTACACCTACGCCGTCGACTCGACGGTCTCCGGCGCCATCGTCGCGTCCAACGCTTCGAACCCCCGCACCGACATCGTCTTCGCACAGGTCACCGACGCCGCCGAGGACGGAGCCGCGCCCGGGCAGGCCCCGGTCGTCACGATCGGCTACCTCGCCGGCACCGCCAGTGCGTCCGCCCCGGCACCGGCCACCCCCGCCCGGTCCATCGTCCTCGCCCGCATCAACGTGCCGAAGACGGGTGGCGGCAACCCGACGGTCACCTGGGTCGCGCCCTACGCAGTCGGCGCCGGCGGCATCCTGCCCGTCAAGACCGCGACAGAGCTGACGACGGCGCTGGCCGCGACCTTGGGCGTCTCCGCTCGAGCAACTGCGATCGACGACGGCGCCCTCTACGAGGTACGACTCGTCGACAGTGCCCCGGCCTGGGTCGCCGTCAGCACGCACACCATGCGGGTGCCCGCTGGCACGGCGCTGCCGCAGGCGGGCACAGCAACGCAAGCACCGCCGCAGGGGGCGCCCCTCATCCGCCGGATTCAGTACGTCGTGACCGGCACCAACGGCAGCGGCGTCGCCGCGGCGCGCATCAGCTTCGCGGACCCGTTCCCTCACGCCTGCCTCCACGTGACCGCGACCACCGTCAGCGGCAGCGGTGTCAATCCGGTGCTCAACGCCGGCGACGTCGACCGCTTCGGCTTCCGCCCTGTGTGGCCTTCCACCCCCAACGGCAGCGTGGCCTTCACGTACGAGGCGGTCGGCTGGTGACCTACTCCTGGCTCGCCACCGAGGCGCGCACCGGCGTCGTCATCGCCGACCTGACAGACCTCGCGTGCGAGAAGGTCTCGACCCAGATCGGTGCCTACACGACGACGACGGCGACCCTGCCCGTCGGCACGCGACGCACCCCGGAGAACTGGCTGCGCGCAACGAAGCCAGGAGCCACGACGCTCGTCGTGGTCGACGACGACAGCGACCTACCCATCTGGGGCGGCCTGCTGACGAGGCGCACACGCTCCGACGGCGACACGATCTCCGTCTCGGTCGCGACTCCGGAGGCCTACTTCGACCGCCGCTACGTCGGCGACGAGACCTTCGGTCGCGCAGACCCCTACATCGGCGTCGACCAGAACGCCATCGTCTCGACCCTCGTCGCGAAGTACGCCGCCCGTGGCTCGAACGGCGGACTACCGCTCCGCATCGAGGTTGTCGGCACGGCCGGCGCCACGCGCGCACGGACCTACGCCGACCAGTCCGACAAGACGTTGTATTCCGTCCTGTCTGAGCTCATGGCTGTCGACGGCGGGCCCGAGTGGACGATCGGCTGGGAGCGCACCGGCACCCTCATCACGCCCGTCCTGCGTGTCGGCACCCGCATTGGTCGCTCCGTCACCGCGGGCCTCGGCCCTAACGCGACGTTCGAGATCCCGGGCCCGGTGTCGGAGGTCGAGCTCGAGGAGGACTACTCCTCGGCCGGCGGCGCGAATGATGTCCTAGCGACGTCGTCCGCCTCCGCCGACGCCCGCCCGCAGTCGCGGCATGTTGTGACTGTCGACCCTGAGCGCCCGACCTTTGAACACCGCTTCTCACCGTCGACGTCGATCACCGACGTCGGCACGCTGGACGACCATGCGACCGCACGGGCCGCAGCCATCCGCGACGGCGCGCTCGCCCTGTCGCTCGGCTCGGTCACCAAGCACGCGCCGCGCGTCGGCGTCGACTGGAACGCCGGCGACGACATCGGCTACGTCGTGGGCGGTCCTGACCGCTTCGGCCGCGAGACCGTGCCCGGCTTCCCCGGCGGCCTCACCGGCGTCGCCCGCGCGGTCGGCTGGGAGCTCAGCTTCGCCAACGCCTCCGGCCCGGAGCGCATCACGCCCGTCCTGCAGGACCCCGAGGAGGCCTAGTGGCTATCACCGCCAGCGTCCCCAACGACGAAGCGCGCGACGCTCGCCGCTTCGAGGGTCTCGAGCGCACCGTGCGCGAGAACCAGGCGTCCATCGCTGACACCGTCAAGCCGATCGTCTCCGACCTCGGCCGCACCATCGAAGAGAAGCTCGCCGCGGGCTACTACACGCGCGAGCAGGCTGACGCAGCCCTCGCCGCCCGGGTCGCCTCGCCCGGGGCGATAGCCCCGACGACGGTGACAGCCACCGGCGCGGTGACCTCGGCGACGACGGTCTCCGCCACCGGAGCCGGGTCCTTCGGCGGCACGCTCGCCGCTGGCGGGCGCCTTACCGCCAACACCGGCATGACCTCGACCGGCGTCCGTGCCAACCAGGTCACCATCGGCTACGTCGCCATGTACTGCGACCAGGACGGCAACTTCGGCTATGCCCCGTCGACGATGTCGACGAAGTCGCTGCTCCGCAACTTCAGCGCCGACCTCGAGCACTGGCTCACCCTCATCCCGAAGGTGTTCGCCTACAAGGAAGACCCCGACCGCACCGAGCAGCTCGGCCTCGTCGCCGAGCTCGTCGTCAAGCGCGAGCCCATGCTCGGCATTTACGACGAGGCCCACAAGCTTCGCGGCGTCCGATACGAGCTCCTGGTCGTCGTCTGCCTCGCCCTCATCCAGGCCCACGTCACCGAGACGCGCGCCTTCCGCGACGACGTCGCCCTTCGCCTAGCTGCCCTGGAGGCCGCCGCATGACCCGCCCCTACGTCTGGCTTCGCGCGCACCTCGGTCGCCGAGGGCTGGCACTCGTCGCCTTCTCCCTCGTCTTCGCCCTGACGGGCCTCGCGGCCCTCCTGGAGCCCGCGCAAGACGGAGGCCGCTTCATCCTCTACACCTACCTCCCCGTCCCGCTGAGACTCGTCCTGTGGTTTGTCCCGGCCGCCCTCGGCCTCTGGTCCGCCTTCCGCGGCATCGGACGTGACGCCCTGGGCTTCGCCGCCCTCGTCGTACCGGCGAGCATCGTCGCCTTCTCCTACGCCTGGTCCGTCGTCGGCTACCTCGCCGGCCTCACGGACTACGCCCTCGGCTGGACCGGCTTCGGCCGCTGGTTGCTCGTGCTCGCGCTGATCCTCATCGTCTCGGGCTGGAAGGAGGCAGATGAGCCCCCGCCCGTCGCGGCGCCGACACACGAAGGAGGCCCGCGTGCCTGACTGGCTGCAGCCCGCCCTCGGACCCCTCGGGCTCCTGATCGGCGCCGTCATCACCTTCTTCGGCGTCCGCTACTCCGCCCGCTCCGCCTCGCGAGCCGCGGCGAAGACCGCCGACGTCGCCAGCCGCCAGGTCGACGTCGGCGAGTGGCAGGCCATCGTCGAAGCCCTCCGCGCCGAGGTGGGCCGACTGACTGACCTCGCCGGCAGTCTCACCGAGCGCGTCGGCCGCCTCGAGGACGAGCGCCGCGACGAGCGGGCCGACACCCGCCAGCTCCTCGCCTTCGCCCGAGGCCTCATCGCGATCGTCTACCGCCTGGCACCCGAGCACCCCATCCCTACCCCGCCCGCCGCCTTCGTCGACGAGCTCGCCTACATCACAACGGAAAGGCCCCGCGCATGAGCATCTACACCCCCACCTTCTGGAAAGACGCCGCTGAGCGTGCCATCAGCACCGCGGCCCAGGCCGCCATCGGTGTCCTGACCGCTGGCTCGATCGGCCTCGTCGACGTCGACTGGGCCAGCACCGGCTCCATCGCCGGCCTCGCCGCGGTCGTGTCGCTCCTCAAGTCGATCGTCGCATCCGGCATCGGCAACGGCGACGCCTCGCTCGTCGACACCGCCGAGCCCGGCCGCCACGCAGCCTGACCACCCGCCCCACGCAGCACCCGAGAAAGTAGGTCTACATGGGTAGGCAAGTATTCACCGTCGACGAGACGACCAAAGAGATGCCGCCCGAGGTGATCGCGCCGCTCGTGCGTCGATTCCCGTCCGGGCTTAGCGTGGAACAAGCCGGCGCCCGGCGTGACGGTAGCGACGCCAGTCCTGCCTTCCTGAGCGTCGTTTCTGCGGCGAAGGCGTCTTCAAAACCCCTGCCGATCGAGGGATTGTCGTCCGACCCTCTCTCCGAAGTGGTCGTCGAGATCCCGGCAGGTACTTGGACGCTGACTCAGTTGCGAGCCCTCATGGGCCGAGAGGGCATGACGTCTAAGAGTTATGGCATTAAATTCCGTGGCGCCGGTAAGGGCATCACGAAGGTGGTCTACAACCCTGCCGAGGCGGGCCCTCTCATCTTCAACGACTACTGGCTTGGCATCACCTTCGCGGACATGTCGTTCTATGCGGCGAAAGCCGGACTGACGTTCATGCAGTCCTTCACCACCCACAACGCCCAGCGCTACTCATTCCAGAACATCGCTTGGCACCGATTCAAGTACGTCGCCGAGCTCCGCGGCGACAACAACAACAGCGAGTTCTTCTTCCAGAACTGCGACTCATCTCACCTCGAGGCCGACGGCGCCTGGCTCTACATCGGAGATACGGACACCTCGGACCAGTTCCTCAACTACTGGTTCTACGGCTGCACGCACTGGTCGACGTCGGCGCCCCTGATAGATGCGGCCCGAGGCGGGCACTTCAGCGTCTATGGACTCGACGCCTCCGACTGGGGCGGCGCCGCCACGACGGCAGCGAAGCGGTATCTGTTCAAGCTCCGCGGTTACAGCCACTCCCTCGGGGTCACTCAGTTCCACGGCACCGGCATTCGAGTCGAGGCAAAGCACTCCGAAGCCGCGCTGCTCTACAGCGAATGGCCGCACGGGAACGTCGAGATCCAGGCCGATTGGTCCAGTCAGCTCGACGCGTTCCCGCCCGCCGTCATCATCGACATCAAGTACGTGAACACGGACGGGGCAATCTACAAGTTCCACGACTCTTGGCTCGCGGGTCAGGTCCGCGTCACGTACGCCGGAAACGACTGGCAGCACGGCCACTCGATCACGTTCGAAGACACCCAGTGGTCAGGCAAGCTGACGCCGTCCGAGGCGGTCGTCTACGTGCGGCCGTCCGAGAATCAGAGCGATCCGCAGGTCAACTTCATCCGGTGCCGCGGGAGCAACCTCGACGTCTACTCTGCGGCGGGATACGGCGTCTGGGACGCGACGGTCGGCTTCGCAGGCGGCAACCTCGTGAAAAGTCTCCAGAAGAGGCAACTCCTGGTCCATTCGCCGGCCGGAAACGTTTACAGCCCCGGAGGTCCGAGCAGAGTTGCCTTGCCGGTCGGAGCGATCATCACGGGCCTACGCTGCCTGGCCCCACAGGGAGTCGTCAGCGAGGGGAACGGGGGAACGTGGACGCTGCGAACCACCGACGCCGCGCCCTCGACCGTTGCCACGGTAACCGTTTCCGGTGCCCGAGCGGATGGACACAACGTAGCCGTCGAGCTGCCTGCGCCGTTCCTGTGTTCCTCCCGATCACGGGCCACTCTCGACCTAGTGGCGAGCGACGTCGACCAGACGAGCTTTAACTCCCTGGTCATCATCGACGGCTACTGGTGACTCTGCTCCCGTAGCCTGACACCCCACACAAAAGCCCCCTCCGCCGCCTGGCGCGAGGGGGCTTTTCGTCTCGGGACACGAAGGCAGCTCAGAAGAAAAGCCCCCACCCTCTGGGATGAGGGTGGGGGCTTACGGTGTCGACGACCTAGAACAACTTCAGCACCGCTGCCACCAGGCCGACGAGCGAGGTGAGGGTGAGGAAGATGGTGCGACACGCCCGGACCCACGAAATGGGGTCCCTGGATTCGGGGGGTCGCGCCCCCTGATGCGGGGGCGGCGAGTTAGAGTGCACGAGTACACCTCCGGTAAACGGGTGACGATGTATCCGCCAAAGAGGCATCGTCACAGGTGGGTAATCAGCCCCCGTCACTTTTTGTGACGGGGGTTACCCGTTTCTAGAACTTTCGTTCGAAGAAACGGATAGCAGCACTCTACCCGCGGCCTTCACGCCACGGGGCGGGTTAATCACACGGCTGTAATTATCCACAGCCCGCCGCACACGTTGTGCACAGACACCGACCAGTTCTCCCCAGATGCGGCGGGCTTCTGCACAGATTCCTCCCCACCACCGACACTCGTCGATCCGTGTCCCCAGTTCGGGACCACGGCGTGTCGCGCACCCCCCAAGAAGGCCTAGGGTGCATGACTTTTAGGCGAGAACAATCAAGTCGGTCCCTCTTCCCCAACCCACCACGCCAAGCACTCCGTCGGCGAACCCGCCCGCCCGAGCTCGCGCCGCGTCTTGCCGCTCTCCGTCGTCCACCCGCCGCGCAGGTCCCGCCACACGCTGCCGAGCGCTCGCTCCGAGCCGTCGCACCGGATCGAGTACGCCGCAGGATGCAGCAGCATCGCTAGCGCCCCGAGCCAGTACCGGCCCACCCGGGCGCGCTCGGTGACGTTCGTGCCTGCCTCGCGGTCCTGGATCTCTTTCGCGCGCTTGTCGGGTTGGACTGCCATCGGGCGAGCGTGGCACGGGCCGCTGACAACGAAGAGACGATGAACTACACAGTCGAGCCCTTACCAGCCGAGGTCGCCGTGCGCGGATCGGCATCCAGCCGTTGTGAGTACATCAACCCGCCAGCGTCGACGAACGGCCGGACAATGCGCATGGTGGCGTCTTCAAGCTCATGCGAAGACGTCGCGGGAAGGTAAGCAACGTAGCCCGCTCCGGTTTGCGGGCCAACGCCCTTAACCGCCCGGAGCTTGGATCGCTTCGTACGCCGAAGGAACCGTCGGAAGTAGTACCAGCGCCCCATGCGGTCGAGTTGCGCCGCCTGGGTAGCAATAAGTGTCCCCGAATCCGTGAATGGCTCCCAAGACCAGCGAGCCGTCGTTCGATCGAGAACGGAGTAGGAGCAAATCAGGAACCAAACCGAGTCGTAGTCAGAAGAAGTGAGATCGAACTCCAACGACTCGCCGGGCGGCAGGTGCCACCGCAACTTACCGTCCCGGCCTGGAATGTGTGCCAACTGGCCCCCGACGATGCCTAGGCGCATCACGTTGATCTGGGCCCACCCGGCGTTAGTGAGCGACACCACCTGGAACTCACTTCCATCCGGCGCCACACCCGACCCCCGGCTACCCACTTCCAAGTACGTCGCCGAGACGCGCTTACGGCGCTGCCGGAGCTCACTCACCGCGATGACGATGGCGACGAGGCCGAGGATAGTTGCGATGGAGCTGAGGAAGTCCCAGATGGGCCACTCCAACCAGCTCAGTGGGGCCCGCGTTGCTGAGGACGCCAAGATTGACGCCCCCAAGGCCGTTCCGATCAAGCGCCGACCCGACTCTTCATGTCGTCAGCCGTCGCCCGCAGTGCTTCCCAGTCGTAGCCGTCAGCCTCTCGCGGGCTCAAGAACTGCACCCGTGTCCGCAAGGGCTTCTCCGCCGAGATCAGAAGCGAGTTGCCGCTCAAGGCAGTCAGCTCGCCACGTACGTCGAGGAGCGCCGCGGCGCCGGCCGGGTCTTGGCCCTTGATCTGCTTCGCTGCGGCGGTGAGCGCCGTGCCCAGCGCCTTCCTGCTACTCGAGTCAAGCTTCTCGACGGCGAGCTTCTCGCCCAAGTCGTGCAGACCACCGAGGAGCTCGGCTGCTTCGGCGTGAACAGTCTCGTCCCGCTCTGCGACACGCGTGTACCGGTTCGCCTCGATCTCGACCAGCCCGTAGCTGTGTAGCTGCGCGATCGCCTCACGGACGGGCGTGCGGGAAACACCAAGCCACTTGACGAGCTGGTCGTCGTTCAGACGCTCGCCGGGCTCGAGCGTGCCATCAACGATGGCAGCGAGCATCTTGTCGAAAACGACGTCGCGGAGGAGTCGGCGGGGGCCGGTGGTGGACTCGGTCTGAGGGATAGGCATGCAGCAAGGATAGCCGATACTGCGTCTAATATGTCAAGCATGGCGCCCATTTAGGAAGCGGCCGGTCGCGCTACTCATGCGCTCTAGCGATGTCACTTACGAGAGACGGTAGAAAGTCTTGCAACTCCTGAGCGTTCCGGGGCGTTTGTCCCGTGTGGCCGAGCTGCAGCACGGTGACCTCCTCGAAGGCGGAGCCGTAGTCCAACGCCACGCGCAGGGGGCTGCCATCGCCAAAGCCGCCAGCTATAAGATTCGGGACGTCGTGCAGCCTGAGCGACCGGAGAGCGTCTCGCGCGACAACGGTGCTCGTGACGGCAGCATGGCCGTTGATGTCGACGACAACGACCTTGTCCTTCGTGAAGACGGCAGCACGCGCGATATCGGTCGTTCTCTCTGTCCCTGAGATGCTGACGTCAACGTGCGCCACTTCATCGTCGGCGACCAGATAGCCCAGCATCGACGCAACTTTGCCTCGGACGCCGTCCTGCTGAAGAACCGCGGCCGAAGCCCAACAAGTGTGGCTGGTCGAGAGGCGAGAGTTAAGAGCCATGGCATTGGCAGAGGTGAGCATGGCCCGAGTCTGACACGGGCCTCTAGTCGTTGCGCATACGCCCGACAGTTCCCGCCCCCGGCCCGCACAGTGCCTCTCGTGCCGTCTAGAGACTGTGTCGGCAAGGCATGATGATCTCGTGAACATTGCGAGTCTCGTCTCCGTAGTCGCATCCATCGGGGTCATCATTGGCGGCCTAAGCCCCCTACTCCAGCGCTGGGACCGAGCTGCCCGGATCAAGAAAACGGCGAATCTAGCTGAGTCCGTCCCCGCCGGGCCAGGAAAAGACGCCCTTATCGCGGCCCGCGATCTGCTCGCAATTCGCCACAGCGTCTCGATGCTCTACCTTCCCCCCGGACTGTTCTCAACCCTCAGGACCGCCTGCTTGACTTGCG
>Ga0265798_10011481_pt1 | contig 10791 bp, 5 predicted proteins | sample P3T30metagenome_FD_192430 | JGI IMG/M metagenome (GOLD analysis project Ga0265798, IMG submission 192430) | Plant litter microbial communities from East Loma Ridge, Irvine, California - P3 T30 | ecosystem: Environmental > Terrestrial > Plant litter > Unclassified | place: USA: California... | reverse complement strand
CAACATCAAAGCTGCTTTCTGCACTACAATCAGCATTACCTGCTGCAATAGCATATACATAAATAGTCTGGTCGTCCATAATAGCTGTACCCGCTGCAAGCTGCTGGCCTGTTGCGCCAGGACCTGTGTAGTAAGCATTTCCTGCCGGCAGGGCTTCAAGATTATAAACATTACATACTGCTACATTAGCAAATTCTGCTGCTACCGGAATAGGTGTAACTGTTACTGTAAATGTTTCTGTATCTGTACAGTCACCGCTAACGGCATTAACCGTTATGGTTGTAGTAGTCTCTATCTCTGTGCCTACAGGTATTGCAACACCGTCTGCATCAAAGTAAGCACCTACAGTAAGGGCAGGAAGTGTATAGCTGTCGCAAGCTGTAACATCTTGTACCTCAGCCTCAACAATTACAGGGCTTGGCACAATAGTTACGGTAAACGAGCTTTCACCTGTACAGCCTGGCGTTGTAGCGCTTTCGGCACGTATATAAATTACCTGAGTTTCAGATATTACGTCTCCTGCAAATAACTCAGTACCGCCACCATTGGTTTGGGTAAAGTAAGTATTACCCGCAGTAAGTGGCTCAAGTATAAAGCTGTCGCAAGATGTTTCATCATCAAGCTCCTGTGCAACAGGTATTGGCGTTACGCTTACCGTTACAGTACCTGTAGCTGTACAACCGGAGTTGTTAATAGTTACTATATAAACACCGGCTTCGGTTACTGTTATAGAGCCCGTAGTACCCGCAAAAGGTCCTCCGTCTTTAGTCCATGTATACGTAACATCGGCTGGGTTATAGTTGCCAGGAGTAACAGTTATGGTTCCAGATGTACCTTCGCAAATAGAGAAGTCATCATTTATAGTAAACTGAGGTGTAAGATCCTGAACAATAAGGTCAAAAGATTTAACACCGTAACACTCTGTAGGGATATTTTGCACCCTTACCCATATTGTTTGCTGATACTGGGTAGCGTTTGTATATGTCAGTGTAAGCGGAGTAGCTGTGCCACTCTCTGCATCGGCCTGTGTTGCAAAGTACTGAACAGTATATTGTGCAGGATCAAGTGTACCCAGTAATACCGGAGTATTATCAGAAAGGTCAAATTCTGCAAAACCATCAGCATCACACACAGTAAGGTCAAGAGGGTCGCCTGTTATAACTTCTATAGCAGGGAAGTACTCAATAACTGTTTCACCTTCCACAGCACAGTCTGTATTTACAAACTCTGCATGTATGGTATAAGTACCAGGTCCGGTTACAGTAAGGCTAAGGCCTGTTTCGCCTTCTTGCACTTCACCGTCTTTAAACCAGGTAATATCATAGTCCTCAAGGTCAATGTTAGAAGCCGTTAGTACTACCTCTTCGCCATCACACGCGGCGTTGCCGTCTGCAATAAGCATCGGTAAACCAAGGTCTACATCGCCTATGTTAAAGCTGCCACCTTCAATAAATACTGCAGAGTTAACACCCGCATCACTATAATCGGCAATTACAAGCTTAATGTGATATACAAGGCCTGGTGTTACATCGCCTCCTGCCTGTAGCGGAACCGTTTGCCCATTGTAGCCTATTGCCGCAGCAGCAGGGTTATTAGGGTTGTACTGGTCAAACAACTCAGGATTAACCGACTCGCAGTTAGGATTATAAGCATCGTTTCTGATGTTTACAACCGATACAGGAATATCTGTGTTCGGTATAACCGCAAGGTTTTCAAATTCACCCGGTGCCATATCGCCTCCTGAAAGGATAAACGCAAAGGCATCTGAATAGAAACACTGGAACGTGCCATACTCATTAGAAGCAAATAAGAAATCAAAGCTTATATGGTTAGTAAGCGGTACAAAGTCAAACTCAAGTACCGTAGCATTATGTGTGGCTGCCGTTTGTCCGTTAGCTTCAAGAATATCAGCAAGATCGTCATCAGCCGGCCAATCATAATTATCAAAGGTAGCTGTACCTGGCCACGGGCCCGGAGCTTCTGTTATACCGCCTGTTGAAAGGATTACGCCATCTTCAAACGGGAAGCTTGAACCATTTTGTGTAAAGTAGCCAAGGCTGTTAGCGTTGGTGCCAAAATCAGAACCTGAAGACCATGAAATGTTTGACACAATGGCACAGTCAGAATCAATTAGTACATCTGTTACCAGTTCTTCCTGCGTATATTCTGTAGCACTTACAGCAATAGGAGGCTCTGGTGTTGCCACACAAACTTCAAAGCTGGTAAGGCCACTGTCAAGGAATGTAGTATATACCTGTATATAATATGTACTGCCTACTGTCAGGTCACTAAGTGTAGTATAAGAGTTGTAACCACAGTAAACTTCAGTAAGTTCACCGCAGTCTCCTTCGTATACTGCAAAGTTATAATAAGCACCTTCCTGCTCGCCAATGTTAACTGTTTGTATAGTAGATGTAGGCTCAAAAGTAAACCAAACATCATAATCCGGTGCCTCCCAGGCACAGCTTGGCTGCACGTCAGATGATGTAGAACCTGTTACAGTTCCCACCACACTTTCTAAACACTGCCCCGCTGCGTTTACCGGTACGTTAATAGCACCATCACAATCGTCGTTAGCAATTGCTGTAGTAAAGGTTGCCGGTCCGCTCCATGTGCTGTTACCGTCATCTCCGCCACAAATTGCCCTAACGTATACAGAGTAACTGGTACCCGGCGTTAGCCCGTCTAAAACAAGTGGGGTTGCTGTAACCACATTTGCAGGATCTACGGCTACACCCTCTGCAGGAGCTACACTACCATAAGGCAATAAAATAACTTCCCAAGATGTGGCAGCACCCATTTCTGTCCATTCAAAATCTGCACTTGTAAGCTGTAAATCGCTTACTACAAGTTGCTGTGGTTTAGGGCACGCAGGAGGTGCACAGTCGCCTGTACCTGTATAAAGCGTAGTACCTATAATACCCTCGCCTGGTGCTTTTGTATATACATCCTCAGCAAAAGGTGTAAGTATAATTATACCCATAGAAGCAGGGTTCCAGCTTCCGGCAGTCCATACAAGTTCAAACTCTTCACCAGGACACATGCCTACTTCTACGTCCATGCTCATGCCTGTAGTAAAGTCAGCACCCAATACAGCTATCGGAACGCCTGACTGGTACACGATCATCTCGCCACCACCAGACCATCCATCGCCCCATGAATCTGCATCAGTAAGCCTAAAGATATAGGTACACTGGTTTTCTTCTTCACACACCGCAGTATGGAACGGCTGTACTACAGACCATTCGCTTGAGCCGCTTTCACAAATTAACCTTACATAAAAGTCATAGTTTGTAGCAGCTGTAAGGCCTGTAAGCGTTACCGGGTTGGTAGTAGCAGTACCTGTAGGGGTAGTTGCTGCAGTAGGTGCAGTACCGCCTGCGGCTACCACAAAATATTCCCAGTTACCAGTAGCAGGACCGGCCCAGCCCAATTGCGCTGTTGTAGTAGTATAATCACCTGCATAAAGCTCTTCCGGCGCAAGACACGCTGGGGTATCACAATCTGCAGTAGATGTATACAGTACAGTACCCGGAGTACCTTCAAAAGGAAGCATCTCGAATAATGACTGGTCAAAACCATTTATAATTTCTAAACCAACCTGGCCTGATGAAGTACCGGCATTTGCCCAGTACACCTGGAATGGTGTTTCTGTACATAATGGTACTGTAACCGTTTGGGTTTGGCCGGTAGTAAATGTAGAACCAATGGTTGCAACCGTTGTACCGTTTTGAGAAATTACCATAGTAGCACCGGCATAACCTACCCACCATGAGCTTGTCATGATAAATGTATAGTCACACTGAAATTCTTCTTCACACACCTGGGTGCTGAATGAATAAGGACCCGCCCAGTCACTCACACCGTTATCACACACCATCTGTACATAATACTGATAGTTAGTACCTATTGTAAGGCCGGTAACGTTTGTTGGGTTAGTAGTTGTATTAATACCTGCGCCTGCACCGGGTGCAGCACCGCCTTGTGGCACAATATAATAGTTCCAGTTACCGGTAGCTTGCCCGGCCCAGCCTAAGCTGGCAGTAGTAGTTGTAATATTTGTTACGGTAAGATCTGTAGGAGCAATACACATAATATTGTCACAATCTACAGTGCCGCTATATAAAATACTATTTGGTACGCCCGTGTTGGCAGGCTTGGTATAAAACGTTTGTGAAAAATTGTTTCGTAATGAAACGCCTACCTCTCCGGGAAAGCTGCCTCCTGAATTCCAGTAAAGCTGAACAGGGGTATCATCACACACAGGAATCGTTACAGATTGCGGACCAGTGCCCGAAGCAAGTGTTACGGTAGAAAGGTTAATACCGTTTTGAGAAAGCGTCATGGTGTTGCCATTCCAGCCATCGCCATAAGAGTCGGTCATCACAATTGTGTAGGTACATTGCTCTTCAACCTCACAAATCATGGTGTTAAAAGGATAAGGACCTGCCCAGGCACTAAAAGTACCGTTACCACAGTTTGCCCTTACATAATATTCGTAAGCTGTAGAAGCCGTAAGCCCTGTAGCAGCCCAGTTAGTGTTAGTAGTAGCCGTTACACCAGAACCCGAAGGGATACCGTTTACAACCGGCTGTACAACAACTTCCCATGATGTGGCACCACTTGGGTTAGTCCAGCTAAGGTTAGCCGATGTCATACCGATGCTTGTTATAGGCAAGCCTACCGGTGCCGCACAGTTTACCTGCTGAACCGTAAGTGTATAACCTACTGTTTGCGGAGAAGCATTTGTAGATATAACAATATAATACGTTACACCTGCCGTAACCGAAAGTGTAGGTATAGAAAGCGGTGTAGATTCAAAATTATTATAATCTCCGCCTATACAGCTTACACCTATATTAGCACAGCTGTTGTAAACAAACATACCGGCATAATTATCCGTAAGGCCTGTAAGCTCAATACTTACAACCCCCGTTTGTGTTGCAGGGTAAGAGTATACTACATCATTACCGTTTAAATAAGGAGATGTTACACCACAACCCGTTGCACCCGGGCTACCTTCGTAGTTCAGGTCGGCATAGTTAGCTGTGTTATCTGTAGTAGAGTATGGCAAAGTACTAATAACTATAGGTGCAGTACAGCTTTCGCCAAGTGCTACCGTACTAAAGTTAAAGGGTCCTACCCAGTTGCTATAGTTGCCATTACCGCAGTTAGCTCTTACATAATACATGTAGTCAGTATCTTGTGTAAGGTTGGTAGCATTATAGGTTGTAGTGGTAGAAGTTGCGTTTGGCGTGCCGGTTGGCGCCTCTGTAACAATTTCAAGATCGTATGATGTTGCTAAATTACCTGTATTACTCCAGCTAAGTGTAGCTGTAGTAAGCCCCTGGGCACTGGCTGTAAGCGCTGTCGGGTCAAGACACTGAGACGCAACGTTTACATCATCAATTGCCCAACGGTCGCCCGCATCGGTCTGCATCACAAATGCAATATAAACCGTTTGGCCTGCAAATGCAGAAAGCGATACAATTTTTTCTACCCAGTCATTTTGCGTAGGGTTAATTGTAAGCTCTGTCCATTGCACAACTGTATTGGTAAAGTTTGCTGTGTTGGTTTGCTCTGCCACAGTTCCGGCAGTAGTGGTTGTAGAAACCATGATTTTGTAAATACTTCCCTGGTCGTTATTTACAAACAGGTGCGACCAAAATCGCAGCTGGCCGTTTGTAGGAACAAGTGTTGCAGGTGTAATTAGCCAGTCAGTAGCAAATGTACCGGGAGCAACGTTCTCGGTGTTCATGTAGGCGCCATGAGTGCCCGAATGGGCTGGCTGCTGTGTACTGCCACTGCCTTGAATCCAGGTGTTTCCAGGTCCTGACTGGTTGACGATTGCCCAACCTGCAGGCCCCCCGGCACCCGAACCCGTTTGGGTCGTCCATGTGCCCTCAAACCCCTGCGGATACTGCGCATAGCTGCAGAAGGAGATCAAGGTCATGAAAAACAATAGGGTAATTTTTTTCATAGATTTATATTTAGTAGTTTATTAAGTTCTCGAAAATAAGTAAAAAAACTTAACTCAGGGCACCTCTTGTTAAACATAATGTAACTTTTATTTAAAAAAAACAAAATTTATTTCATTTGTTATGAATATAAAAACACACTGTTTATTTTTAAAAGTATATCACTATTAATATTGTAAACACTTCGTATCAGCAGTATTGTTATCTTTGTCCCACTAATTTTTGCCATGGATAAAAAGATATATTTTGCCTCAGACCAGCATTTTGGCGCACCAACAGCCGAAAAAAGCTTTCCGCGTGAACAAAAGTTTGTAAAATGGCTTGATGAAATTAAGCAGGATGCCGAAGTGCTTTTTCTTTTAGGCGACCTGTTCGACTTTTGGTTTGAATATAAAACCGTAGTACCAAAAGGCTTTGTGCGTGTACTGGGCAAACTGGCCGAACTGCGCGACAGCGGCATTACCATATACTTTTTTACCGGCAACCACGATTTGTGGATGCACGATTACTTTGAGACAGAGCTAAACATACCCGTGTACCACAAACCGCAGCAGTTTGTATTTAATAATAAGAAGTTTTTTATAGGCCACGGCGATGGCTTGGGGCCCGGCGATAAAGGCTATAAGCGCATGAAGAAAGTGTTTACAAATCCTTTCTCCAAATGGCTGTTCCGGTGGCTGCACCCGGATCTGGGCGTAAAGCTGGCACAATACCTATCGGTTAAAAACAAGCTTATTAGCGGAGATAGCGATGTTACGTTTTTAGGCGAAGATAAAGAGTGGCTGGTGCTGTATAGTAAACGTAAGCTGGAAACTGCACACTATGACTATTTTATATTTGGCCACCGCCACCTGCCCATGGTTATTAAGGTAGGAGATAATTCAGAATATATTAATCTGGGCGACTGGATAGGCTATTTTACCTACGGTGTTTTTGACGGGGAGAAGTTTGAGCTTAAAGAATATAAGCCTTAATTTTCGAACAGTTAAAATTCAAGAACCCAACGACGAAGGCTATTCTCGAATTATCGAAAATTCTAATAATCTAAACAATCCGGCTTTCCTAATTCATACATAAATCATCCAGGTAATCAAACAGCTGCGCATGAAACAGCGCCCCTTCCACAAGGTCTTTAATCTGGGTTAGCTCACTGCGGGTAACGGCCATATCAACCTGGTTTAAGGGTGTTTTTAATAAAAATTTATGGCAACGGCTCCTGTTGCCGCACCCTGAGCAACCTATTTCGGCAACGGCATCATCAACAAGCAGGGCAAATTGCTGCACCTCGGCACCAGACAAATAAAATCCGGTTTCCTTAAATACCAGTTGCACCTTATCTTTAAGTACCCTACCATTTTTCTTCCAGAAAAATGCCACCCCAAAATCATTAAAATATAGTTGCTCTACTTGTTTCATGCCCAAATTGCTTTCCACAAAAATAACAATTATTTAGAATGAATTTAAATAAAATTCCTAAATTTTGCGGCATAAATGGTAAATGTGATCGAAGCGTTTAACCTTTTAATTCGCAACGCAATAGCGCAAATTTGTAGGTAAACTAAATAATACCCCGCTCAAATGCCAGTTTTATCAGCTCGGCAGATGTCTTTACATGAAGCTTATGCATAATGTTACGGCGGTGTGTTTTAACAGTGTGTTCGCTTATAAAAAGGGCTGCAGATATTGCTTTAGTATTGTTGCCGTCTGCAAGGCATTTAATAATCTCTTTTTCCCGGGAGGAAAGCTCATCTACACTAGTAGTGTTTTTACCCCTGAAGTAGTTAAAAACCTGGTCGTTTATTTTAGGGTGAAAATAATTTTTGCGCTGGCTGGTAGTAACAATGGCCTGTAGCAGCTCTGCTTTAGAGGCATCCTTAAGTATATAACCCTGTGCACCTTTTTCGAGCGCGCTCTTAATTAGTTTTATAGACTGGTGCATGGTAAGCATAAGTATGGGCTTATCATACCCTTTACCGGCAAGCAGCTCCATGCTGGCTATGCCGTTTATAACGGGCATGTCAATATCCATCAGTATCAGGTCTATTTCGGTAGTGTCGAGTATAGAGGGTATTGCATTGCCGTTTTTAGTATGGGCCACAATGGCCACACCGTCTTCGGGCTTAAACATGGCCCTTACCCCTTCCGCAAATAAATGATGATCCTCTACAATCAGTACTTTTATCATAATGTATGGGTTAGGCCGCTGGGTTTATGGGTAAATCAATAATTACTGTTGTGCCGCTGGCCGGATTACTGTCAAACTTAATGTCGCCATGCCGGTTGGCAACCATATCTTCAAGGCCCTTAAGGCCCATACCGGCATTATTCTTCATTGCCTGCTTAACATTAAAGCCCTTGCCATTATCCTGCACAATAATGTTTATAAGGCCAAGCTCATCAAAACACGTAAGCAGCACAGAGAGCTTTGTAGCGCCGGAGTGCTTTAACACGTTACTCAGCAACTCCTGTACAATGCGGTAAATAAACAATTCGTTCTCGCTGCCTATCTGCTCAGAACACATAGCCGCCGAAAACTCTACCTCAAGCTCATTAGACTGCTGTATATGTACCGTAAGCTCTTTTAAGGCAGGCACAAGGCCAAAATTGCCAGAGATACCCATATTTAGCACGTGAGAAAGGTTACGCACATCGGCGCAGGCCTGGTCTACCAGCGTTGTAAGCGTATGGTGGTTAAAAATAGCATGCTCATCTATAGCATTAAGATTTACCTTAATGGTAGCCATAAGGCTGCCAAAATGATTATGCAGCTCCTGCGCTATGCGCTTACGTTCTTTTTCCTGCCCCTGTATTATAGATTGCAGCGTCTTGGTTTCCTGTGCGCTCAGCAGGGTCTTTATTTTTTCGCTATGTTCTTTGCGCTCGTTATCCGCCAAAAGGCGCACATTTGTAAAACGCTGCCTAAAGTACAGTAACAGCAAAACGCTTATTAAAAGCAGCGAAACCGTAATAATAATATAAATTCTGTTCAAGAGCTGGCGTTTTTCGAGCAGGGCAATTTCTTTTTCCTTCAGGTTTACTTCAAACTCTGTACGCAAATTAGCTATTTGCTTGGTGTTCTCTGTATTTTCTATACTATCGTGGTATACAACATAAAGGCTTTTGTAAATGTAGGCTTTTTGATACTCCCTTTTGGCTTCATAAAGTTGAGACAGCAGCAAAGAGGCATCCCTCATTTGTTCTTTAAGGTTCAGGCCTTTTGCCATATCGCGGGCCTTTAAGGTGTGTTCTATGGCCTTATCGGTTTCGCCACGCTGAGCATAAAAGCTGCCCAGGTAATTGTGGTAATCAGCCATACCAAAACGATCGTCCAGCGGTTGCAGTATAGCAATAGCTTTTAAAAGGTCTTTCTCTACATTGGTATATTTACCCTGTTTCCAGTACACCAGTGCCCGGTTACCTATAATATAGGCAATACCTACTGTAAGATTTAGGTCTATAAAAAGCGGCTCTGCCTCATTATACATCTTCATGGCAGAATCCAGCTCATTCAGCAGGTAGTAGTTATAACCTGTATTTAGCAAGTTTGCAGCCAGCCTCTCGTCGTTGCCGTGTACCCGCATAATAGCAATGGCTTTTTTGTTATATACCAATGCATTTTTATAGTCTTTGTTTGCGGTATAGGTATTGGCAATTTCGCCATAAGCCTCGGCTTCAAGCTCAAACAGTTTATTGGCAGCGGCCAGTGTGGCACTGGCAAACAGGTTTTTAAGCGCTATCTTTAAATCGCCCTTAAGCCGGTAAGCAACGCCTTTGTAGTGATAGGCCTCAACCATGTAATGCGGCTTTTTGTTTTGTGCAGCAAGTACCAGCAGCCGGTTTGCATACAGCAGCACCTCATCGGGCGATGAAGAGTACGTAGAAATTTTGGCCATTATAGCCATTTCATCATGTAACGGCAGGTTACGCTTGCCTAAAAGCGCCTTTAGGCTGTCTGCCTTATATTGGTCCTGACCTAACAGGGCATGGCATAAGCTCAAAAGCAGGCAACACAAAAAAACCGGCGTTCTTCTATTACTATTAAAGCAAATCAATACGTATCATTTTTATAACTATCGTTGTCTCACCCTCATTACAGGGTCAATGTATATTTTTAAATCTTTTGCCAATCCCTTCCATGTATAATTAATCCTGGCCACAAGGTTGAACACAAGGTTACCGTCTTTTTCAACACTTCCGGTATTAACACTAAAACTTAAAACACCCGGCTCCCATTTACAACTCGGAATCGGGATACCGACTGATTTTTCAACGTTAAACTCGATAAGACAAACCTTGTCATAAGAAAATAGTTTTATTGGTAAGATGGTAAAAAAAACATCCTGCAAAGAATCTACCGCAATAGCAAAATCCATAATAGGGCTTCCCAAAGCCATCGAGCCCTGATCATAAATTATAGTATGTTCAAGTACTGCATCTTTAAGTTCTTTATCAGACATCCCGCTTTCATGCAAGGCAATAATGTTTTCAGTGTTTACCTGTATAAAAATGTGTTTTGCCTCTGGCGTTACTGGTGTGGTTTTCATGGTGTGTGTTTTAAAGTTTATTGGTTTTAAATTTTACCAAATGTAACACACCAAAATATCCGCCTTATACCCCAAAAGAGGTATTGTCAAATATACTTTATAATTTGTATCTAAATTTTTAGGCAATGATTATTTTAATTGGCCCTACCTCCTTTATACCGCTTATAACCCAATTGGGGTATTATAAACAATCATCCTTTTAAGCTATATCCCATAAACCCATGTTTTGCAAATTTGTAATGTCTTGTAACAACAGATGCACATCCAAC
>Ga0265798_10011476_pt1 | contig 10793 bp, 6 predicted proteins | sample P3T30metagenome_FD_192430 | JGI IMG/M metagenome (GOLD analysis project Ga0265798, IMG submission 192430) | Plant litter microbial communities from East Loma Ridge, Irvine, California - P3 T30 | ecosystem: Environmental > Terrestrial > Plant litter > Unclassified | place: USA: California... | reverse complement strand
TCATTGATAGCGATGATTTCAAGGTTTACTACCTGCCAACTAATGCTCGTCTATCAAAGGCTGTCTATGATACCATTGCAAAGCTTGAGATCGCCTCTCAGAAGCAGGCCAATGAAAAGGCATATTCAAAAGAGCGCCAGGCTGGAGGTGAGCGTCAGGCCGCTGTAGCTGCTGTAGCTGCGGCGGCGGCAAAGAAGGAGGCTAAGCTTAAGGAGGCTGGTGAGTCTTACCGCCAAAAGGTCTGTGAGGGCAAGAAGAACTCCACACAGTTTGAAGCTCTCTACGCTTGGAAGGTGATGGGGAAGCGCGTCGCTACTAAGCCTGGTGTATAGGCGAGCACTCCCTGGTCTTGTCGCAGTAGAGTGAACTCGATGAATTTCCCGTAGTGGGTTCGACTAGCCGATCATGTTCACTCTTTCCATTTTGTTTTAGATGACGATTGCGTACTGGATGGCATTGCAACTTCTTGGCCCATAAATACCCATGCTACGATCCATGCTAATCTTGGAAGTTGTGACAACCCTTAGAGTAATTCAAGATATCTAATTAGCGGCACAATCGCTGTCTATGAGCTTCTGTTCAACAAGTACAGGTTGTTCTGGACTCTCATGAAGCCAATTGCCTCGCTATCCATCTGCAGTGAAGGCACTGAACCATGTTCATCGCATGAAGTACTCCAAACCCCCAGCAACACCGGTTTCATCAGAGGCTCTCTCGTCTCTACTTGGTCTGATTAGACAGGGTCCTCACGATGAGCCAAGTGGATGGCGCCGTCAGAAGCTTATACAGAAGGTCGCCAATGCCGCCCATACGTCCTTTCCCCAACAGACCCTTAACCGGGATCATATCACGTCTCTGTCGAACATGAACAACGAAGCTAAATGTCGAAGGAGAACGAAGGCAGAAATAGTCGGCAAGGACAGGGTAATGACCTGGGAGGATATCATAGTTCAACGAGCGAAACGTGCTGAGCAGAAGGCGGCTACGGAAGCCAAAGGCAAGTAAAAACATGGTCCGAAAACCGAAGCGCTCAGCGACAGCGGCGGACAAGCCTTCAGAGGCTGTAGAAGCAGCGGAGGTGGCGGAGGCAGCAGCAAGAATGGTGAGACCGCTATATTAGAGCCAACGACAGCTCTAGAAGCGCAAATGATTTGAGGGAAGTGCTATAGCTGAGAGAATTGCGGCAGCTGCTTATAGAGCCCCGGTGGCACGTATGTATTAGTCGAAGGCAGGTTGGCATAATCATCAACAAATGTCTCACGTATGATGACGGCTTTCCCCTCGAGTTTGATCACCATGCCTGCCTATTACGCCCGCCGTCTTGATTATCGTACCCGCTTGCCCTTCTTATGCCCTTATTATTTTCCTTGTGCTAACTTCGTATTCTCACTGTCGCTGTGGTTGTGCACATCGTCGTGGCGGTCGTGGCCTGTTATAATTCTTACGCAGACGCTGTAATGTCTATCCTAGCGTTAGGGAACGCACTGTGTGCCGCAAAGAATTTATTAGACGCGCATATTATGTTGTGTGTGCATGTGTGTAGGTTATTCGGTAGGTCGACCTCTGCAAGTGCGGTGCGCTTTCGGTTTCATTTCATTTGATGGCGCTATGTGCTGCCTTGGAGGCTTTTGCTACGGCACAGTATGCTGTCTCGCAGCAGGGGTGCCTAGCCGGATCCGGCAAAACAATCATCCGCTACTCTCTCAAACCGCGGGGGATTGCGCGAAATGCCACTTTTCTAACCACTGTTCATCAGCCTCACTTCAAAGTCAAAGCGATTTTAAATAATGGTCATGAAGAGTTGCCACTCAGTTCGGCTTGGGACCTTTCCACCCGCTACAAGGCGTTCTCCGAGGACGATGATGAGGATGGCAATCCAATATCCCTATACTCATCTTTTGGCTAGTCAAAGCTTCGAAAATGCGAATTAAACTAGAACATTATAGAGAATGTTTGCAACGTCTTCCAGATGAGGATGTGTATCCTAAGGCTCCTTCGGACATTACAGTAATTTCGCCTCCGATCGGCAAAACTCTCTTCCTCAAAAGGCCAAAACTACATCTAGACTTCTTAGGCACAGGCCTATTACCAAAACTTATGTTACACAAAGCTGAAACAAAAGAGCTTCTTCTGCGTAACCCACATCCACACATCGTCAGGTATCATGGCTGTTTGATCAAGCGTGGTCGTATCATCCTGACCGTCCAGTGAAGTGCGCCGGAGAAACTCAACCTCGGTAGGTTCAGGCACACAGTTATAGAGATTTTCTTTGTACATTCGAATAAATTAACGAACGTACAGCTCCATGTCAAGAATCTGGGCTGCCTGGTAGACTTCGATCATGGTAGACTAAGAGGCAGGAAGGCCAACACCAACTATTTGCTCGAGGCGCGCAGGATGGCGGTGACCCACTGCATGAGGATCGTGACCGCATTGTTGTTGACTGACTATTGGGTGATCTTCACAGAGGTTGCGTCGGAGTTATTGGAAAGGTAATTCCGGAAGACGGATGAGATGACTACTAAAGCTAGCTTGGGAACAACGGTGAAATTTGTGAAGCCGTCATTAGAGATAACAACGACGCTGCTTGTGGATAGAAGTTCTTGCGGGTTGAAGGTGAGTATGCGCGAATGTCATGACCGTCGCGGAGTGAGCCCATGGATTCGATAGTGTTGCGGACCTATACACGGTGGAGAAGGGTGGCACGGTGACCGGAGAACTCGAAGTTAGCGGCCTCGATAGCAGCGGTGATGGCGTTCATTACTGCGGTTCGTGTTTTGGAAAGTGTTTTGGAGATGGGTTTGAGTGTACGTTCAAGGTAGTGGAATACAGTGGTGTTGATGAAAAGTAGAACAAAGTACGGCTATTGTATAGTTTGACGAGAGCAGCATCCTTGGTTCACAGCGAACCACGACCGTGTCCACACAGGCAAAAATTTTGTATGCCAGATTTCACATGAGATCTTCAGAAAAAATCTATTAGTACCTGACTAGAGGAGCTCCTTTCCTAGTACCACTGTGGGACCACACTGTGGACACGACCAATTTTTATGCTTGAACTCCCTTATTGAAGTTTGAACTTAACAAACTTATAGTAAAACGGAATTGCTGGTCTTATCACACATAACAAGGTGTTGCCATAATTCTTCGAGTATCTGAATTTGTCGTTTTTTTGTTCTTAGGTATAAAATACTTACGCTCTAACTATCCACCCACTGATCTGCATTCAGAGTCATCTTTTCAGTTCATTCAGGATACTGTACAAGCTGGCGGAAGCCTGCAGGTTTTTCGTATCTGATATTTCATAATACCTAAAACAGCTTCTTCGTCCCTATGGAAACAAGAATCTATAATATATACGCTCATACTCACCAGTCGCCATGGTGTTCAACCGTAGGTTACTAAGGTAGTCTGAAAATCTTCCCTTAGTGGTTCATGTTAGAACTTCACTCCAACAAAATTCATTCGGGTTCGCTGTGTACATACATTTTCGCCTGGTTCACGTCCATGCATAACGGTCGCCAGGCTTTCATTCACTTACCCTCATGGTACTGACGTCCCGCAGCGTATATAATCTACCCCACATTCTTCTGCTCTCTCTATTCAACTCGCTTGAACTATCTCAACCCTAAACCGAAACTATCAGATCAACTCCTTGGAAGAATCCCTGTCAACCAACTCCTTCGACCAACTCCTTCGATCAACTCCTTCGTTCAGCTTTTTCGATCAATCATTTCAATTCGATACTCTCTGATAGACTCAAGTCAAACTACCGACTTGATGTCTGCATTCAGTAACGACACCCGCGTCTCCACACCCCAGGGCAACAACAGCCGCCGCCACCGCCACCGTGCAAGCCGTAAACAAGAGAGCTATATAGCCACCCTGTCCCCCGTCACGCAAGTTCAGAAGGTCCTTGCCGACATCAACAACTTTGATGGCAGCTACCACTTGCGCAACTGGTCTGCCACGGCACGCAAGGAGCTTGCCCCAAACGTCACCATAACGCTCGAGCTACTCCATAACGGCTCTTATGTTGAAGTCGAGGTCCCAAAGTTGGCTTTCCTTGTCGCCTCACCAGTATTTGCCGATCACGTGGCGGGAAGCCCCGAGGCCGTGCTCCTCCGCTTCATCAGTACTGAAGTGGATTTGGAAGCAGTCAAGGCCATCGCAAGTTGGCTGCGAAAGATTTGCTCGGAGAAGATATACACCAATCTGCCGGTTCCTCTAGACATCAAGAAGGCATTGCAACTCCGGCGTACAGCTCGCACACTGGGTATGTCGCAGTATGTAGTCGACACCATCGAGTACTACATCTTGGGTCTGTGTTATCGAATCCCGGATGTATATGAACTCGTCCTGGTCTCGGAACACACAAAGGACCTGGGCTTGGTTGACCCCATGTTGGAGGCGCTGGCGAATTGGGTGGGGTACCTGATGAAGTACCATCTGGTTGATGCCAAGCAGGCGGGCCTGTACGCGGAGGCGCTCACGGCGAAGAAGTGCCAGCGTCTCCTGGACGCGGTTTGTGAGTGGAAGGTGGATATGATCCACTCGATGGGCTGGTTTGCTGTATATCAAAAACCATGGAAATAGATGGGGGCATTGTGTCTTGGCAGGAGGGTTGGCAGGGAATGTCGCAAGTGAATGAGGTGCTGAACGTCTTGGATACATTCCCATACAACCCTCAGACTATGGGCCAATGAAAATCATTTCGCGACCTGTATATTAGCTTTTGCCTCAATGTGCGTGGTTTTCTTTTAAAGATCTCAATGGAATTGGGGACCCAACTCAATTCTTTGCCATCCAACATGACTAAGAGTATAAACTAATGGCATTGGGAGTATCTATTGAGAGCATTTCAAGCCCTGCCAACCCAAGATAAGAAAAATATACAGCAACGCAAGTCACTCACGAAGACATTAATGCGAATCTATCATCCCTTTGCATGTCGGCTGCCAATACTCTGAGAATTTTCCCTTCATGCGCCTCAGTAAATCACCAGTAAGCAGACAAAGGCGCCTTGGTAGCTGGGGAAAACAGAGGATAGTCGCAATGTGTCCACAGTGATGAATGGAAGTTGAAAGAGGCGATGCCTAGAGGTGGCACTCCGGAACCGGCTAGCGCGTTGCGCCGCGTGTGGCTGTCGCGAAAATCGCCATAACGTCATTGTTCTGGCATTCGCTTGGTGACAAGCTTCCCACTTCCTATTCAACAAACCCTCTGCTCTTCACTCGCGTGTCGAGGCTTCTCATATTTCACACGCTCCTGAAGAGCTTGCAATTGCTTCGAGGCATAGTTTTTGACCCCCGACAATCATCTCAGCTGCTACCACATAGAGGCAGCTCCATCCGAGCACCTGTGCCCATTACCCACACAAACATGGCAACACGTCGCAAACCTGAAGTCAGCGACAGCGACAGCACCCAAATCTCCGTCGGCACGTCTAACGGCACGATGCGTCCGCTCACGTCCTCGGCACGCCGCTCACCCTTTCTCCCCACGCGTCTCGAAGCGCAACTCATAGCCATCTACCCCATCACCCTGCTCCTTGGCAGCATATTCAGCACTCTTTCGCCCTCGACGCGTAGTGCGCCTTATTCGGCGAGTCTGCAATCACATCCCACCGAATTCGCGCCCTCGTACTTTGCGCAAAAGAGGAACGTCTTCAATGTGTACTTTGTCAAAGTAGGCTGGTTATGGACAACGCTTGCTTTTGCCTTTTTCGTCACATTTCACCCTGGCTTCGGACATGGGGCAAGCGCGAGACGAATTAGGGCGGTGCTGAGGTACGGTGTTGTTACGACGTGGTGGTGCTTTTTGACACAGTGGTTTTTTGGCCCGCCATTGATCGACCGCGGTTTCCGGTTTACGGGGGGTCAATGCGAGTTGTTGAGGCAACCAGGTGCGAGAGAAGACATGAGCAACACAAGAGAGTACATCACGGCGGCTACATGCAAGGCCGTGGGCGGAACATGGAAGGGCGGCCATGACATCTCTGGACATGTATTCTTGCTCATACTGGGAAGCTCGCTCCTTTGGCTAGAGTTCTTGCCTGCACTGACGCGCGTTGAGGGCTTGAGAGATGGCAGGCTGATCACGCTACCCGACGGCAAGGTTGCTAGCGTTGCTGTGGAGAAGGAGCTGGTCAAGGAAGAGGGCGAGGCCACTGCAAGGGGAGTCAAGTTCGCGCTCGGTGTTGCAGGTCTGATGTGGTGGATGCTGCTCATGACAGCTGCCTACTTCCACACCTGGTTCGAGAAGTTTACAGGGCTCTTGGTCGCCTTTGCGGGGTTATGGACTGTCTACTTTCTTCCGAGAGGCGTACCACAATTGAGAGCATGGCTCGGCATGCCTGGCGTTTGAATCTTTGCCACAAGACATCTAACGATATTCGGATAACTCCGGCCCTATCCGATGCAAGGAGAGCAGATCACACGGCCGTGGTGACGAACCTGATGAGTTGAGCATATTGAGCGAAGAGCATAGTTCAGGTAGTTTTTTCTTAAATGTTATGTATTACCGCTTCCATAGTCATGTTGTTTCCTTGCTTAAGCCTCGTCAAATGATGTCACCTTTCAGGGGATACTTTTGGATCGACGCTGACTGCTGCCCGTGCTACTATTACCCCCGTTATTTGACCGAAACGTCGACATACGAGGTGGTGCGAAAAGGTTCTTCCCCTCTTTTCCATTGCACTCTTGCAACCCCGGGCCCACATTATTGCCGGGCTACTTTTTTTTTTTCGTGTGCGTCAGCCCAGGATTTGTGTTGCCCAAGTCCGCAGACTGCAGACTAGAATTTCCCCGACCTTCATCCCGATGCAAAGCCAGGGAAAGGATCTCGCGCCGCCTTCCTAATTTCCAGAGCCGCATCAGCGATCTACATGGGAGCGTTGCTTCATTGGACACATGAATGCGGAACCTGGAGTGGTGTATTTGGTGTGCAATGGTACTTGCATCGACGCATGGCTGGTCTGACGGTGTGGACCGGGTAAAAAAACCCGCTAGAATCTGCTTTAGTCCCGGAAGTGTACCTCACTAAGCCATATCGCGTATTCTACCCGCCATGTTCTGTGCCGCGCTCCAATCACAACATTCTCCGCAAATTTCCCGCTAACCCACAACCTTAGAAGAAGTAACCGTTGACAATTTGTTGAACCCCGGAGTTTCCCCACTTCCCCTCACGATGTGGTGTCCGAGTTGCTAGAGTTAGGAATCGTAAGCTCGGGACGCAGATACCATGGTAGGGATATATATAATGCGACATGTCGTTGAAAATCTGCAAGGTGCTTTGCTTCTAATTCACCTTTGCAATGTTCGGCATGAAGGGTGTTTACACGTTGAGCCTGTTGGCCAGCGTCGCTCTTGGACAGAATGGCAAGTGTAGATATTTGGCGCATCGGAGACTGGCTAGCTAACTCTCGATAGCGATCAAAGCGGATGGAACAAACTTCACGCTGACGGCTGATGGCATGTCCTACCTCTTCCACGTGGACACTGATACTGGCGACCTCATCTCCGACCACTTTGGAGGGCCGACTACCGACTTCACACCGCCCGCCAAAATCAATCCTTCTGGGTGGGTCGCTGGAATAGGAAATGCTCGTCGCGAGTTTCCTGACATTGGCCGTGGCGACTTCCGCTTACCTGCAATTCACATTGAGCATGCGGATGGCGACACCGTAACCGCCTTCCGATACCAATCCCACGACATCATCGATGGAAAGCCCGGCTTGCCTGGGCTTCCTGCGACATATGGAGAAGCTGGAAATGTCACGACTGTCATTGTGCACATGTACGACAACGTATCCGACGTCTCGGCTGCCTTGTCGTACTCGATTTTCCCCCGATACAATGCTATTGCACGTAGCTTCAGTATTACTAATAATGGAAGCAACGATATCGTAATCGAAAGAGCGTCGAGCTTTAGTACCGATTTCCCCAACCTCGAGCTGGAAATGATCGAGCCGTATGGTGATTGGTCGCACGAGTTCCAGACTGTAAAGCGAAAGATCGATTATGGCGAGACCTCTTTCCGTAGCACGGCTGGTTACGCTTCGCACCTTCACAATCCTTTCTTCACGCTTGTATCGCCCACTACGACCGAGTCGACTGGCGAAGCATGGGGTTTCAGCTTGGTGTGGACTGGCAGCTTTGCCGCGACCGCCCAGCGTTTCGCTAACGGCTATGTGCGCGTGCTTATGGGCCTCAACTCCCTGCATGCCAGCATTCGTGTGGCGCCAGGAGCAACTTTCCAGTCGCCCGAGGCTGTGGGTGTCTACTCTTCTGACGGTGTCGGTGGCATGTCCCGTTCATTCCACAATCTCTACCGGAACCATCTCTCCCGCTCAAAGTTTACGTCTCAAACACGCCCCATTCTGCTCAACTCATGGGAAGGCCTAGGGTTCACCATCAACGAAACCTCGCTGGTCAAGCTGGCCGGTGAGGCCGAGGAGATTGGTATCGAGCTGTTTGTCATGGACGACGGCTGGTTCGGCGTCGAGTACCCGCGCAACAACGATTCCTTGGGTCTCGGAGACTGGACACCAAACCCAGCAAAGTTCCCCTCTGGATTGCGACCATATGTTGACCAGGTCAACAAGTTCAATGTTTTGAACTCAACGACACCTTTGCAATTCGGTATCTGGGTGGAACCAGAGATGGTCAACCCAAACTCGACCTTGTACCGCGAGCATCCCGACTGGGTCTTGTATGCTGGAAAGCACGAGAGAAGCCTCACGCGAAACCAACTCGTACTGAATGTCGGACTGCCTGAGGTACAGAACTTCATCATCGACAGCGTCTCGCGCGTGCTCGACTCGGCAAACATCCAGTACGTAAAATGGGACAACAACCGCGGTATGCATGAGCTCTCTCGTCCATCTGACGACTACACCTACATCCTGGGTCTCTACCACGTCATCGACACACTCACGACAAAGTACCCCAACGTCCTCTTCGAAGGCTGTGCTTCTGGCGGCGGTCGCTTTGACCCGGGACTTTTGCATTACTGGTCCCAGCATTGGACCAGTGATAACACCGACGCATCCAACCGTCTCACCATCCAAATGGGCACCTCGCTCGTCTACCCGCCCTCAGCAATGGGCTGCCACGTCTCCGCCGTCCCCAACCAGCTCACCAAACGCAACATCAGCATCGAGTACCGCGGCCACGTAGCAATGATGTGCGGCTCCTTTGGTCTCGAGCTCAACCCGTCGGAGCTCTCGGCCGAGGAAACCGCTCTCATCCCATCCATCATGGCAGAGGCAAAGGCCGTAAACCCCATCGTCATCTCCGGCCACTTTTACCGCCTGGCCCACCCAGACGTGTCAAACTGGCCCGGTGTCCAATTCGTCAGCGCAGACGGCTCGCAGGCCGTCGTGTTTGCGTTCCAGCAGTCGTATATGGTGAAGCCGGCGGCGCCACCGCTGAAACTTCAGGGCTTGGATCCCAAGGCAAGGTATAGCAATGATCTTGACAATGGGACGTATAGTGGAGCTACGTATATGAACGGGGGGCTTAATATTGCGTGGCCACAAGGCGATTATCAGAGTAAGCTTATTTGGCTGAACAAGATTACGGCAGCTGGATCGGTAGCAAGGGAAGCGCCGATTTGTTGATTAAATACTATATGAGCGAGTGTAGGCTTTTTATAGCAGCAGCCTAGATCCCAAAAAAAAAGTCTTGACGTTCAATATTCACATTGATAATTGTTTTCTTTGAAGGAGTGGCAGAATTATGAAGAGTATATCATGTTTGATGTATAAATTATCTACATTTTTTAATGATCAACAGGTAGTTATACTACCTTGACCTCCTGATCTCATCATAATACCACTGCTACCACCGTAGCGCCTATACCCTTGGCGGCAACACCGTAGGCACTGGCGGCCTACTCGTCGTCCGGGGCAACTCGGGTACCGCAGGCGTCGGCACACAGGCACATGCACTGCTAACCCTAGCCACGACCTCCTCGCCCGCACACGCCTGTCTCGCAAAATCCGGCACCACGCCCACATCCTCAACCAGCCTCTGGGTAAAGTTTCCACAAAACTCCTGCGACGCCTCCAACCTGCCTTGCACGTTCGCCGTCCTCATCGAAGTCAGACAAGCATCTGCCTGGCAGACGCTCGGCTTCTTACACTCCTTGCTTGTCATTTTGACGACGAATGAGCCGCGCTCAATGGTATGGACGAAGATGAAGCCAGATTTGAAGTCGGCATAGCTGGACCACGAGCCCAGGAAGGCTACTGTGCCGCCGCCTTCATTTTCGTCGTCTTCGGGGTAGATGTCGAAGAAACCGGCTTCGCATAGCGAGGCGCCGCTGGGATCCTGCGTGATGGACCTGATATCCAGGACGTTGAGGCCGTTGCCATAGTTGGATTGGTAGAGGTACTCTCCGACGACGTACTGGTTGTGGTCAATTGACCTGCGGCTTCCCTCGTAGTTGCCGGTGTAGAACGGGTTTTCCAGGTCACGGATGTCGAAGATGTGCGTCGTGGGGAGTCCTTGTGTCATGGGGCCTACACGGGCATCTCGCTCGTCGAACTCATCGTCGAGGAAGATGTACTCTTGCCATGTTTCGTTGTTGACAACGCCTTGATGGACGTATTCGGCGCCTGGGTACGTGGTGCGTGAGATTATGGTCGTCGTGTTGCCGGCTTTATTGGTCACGTCGTAGATGGTGAGCGTGTCTTCGTTGTAGCCGTAGCAAATATCGCGCCCGTAATACTTTTTATCAGGGCCCCGGTACACGAGACATTGGGCATCATGCACATAGCCGTCTGCGGAA
>Ga0265798_10011472_pt1 | contig 10795 bp, 16 predicted proteins | sample P3T30metagenome_FD_192430 | JGI IMG/M metagenome (GOLD analysis project Ga0265798, IMG submission 192430) | Plant litter microbial communities from East Loma Ridge, Irvine, California - P3 T30 | ecosystem: Environmental > Terrestrial > Plant litter > Unclassified | place: USA: California... | reverse complement strand
AGCGCATGAATGGAACAGTCAAGCTCCATCTCACTCAAATCGATTGGCTCTACCGCTCTCGAGGTGATACGCCCTTCATGCCAGGTTCCTTAACAAGGACGGTCCTTGATCCTCCATTCATGGCGCCCCAAGGGTCCTGCTGCCCGCTGTTTGCCTCAGACCTGAGGGATCGTATAGTTTCAGCTTCAGGATGTTCCTTTCAAGCCCAATAGCGGTGAAAACCCTTTCAACTTGTGGTCAGGAGACAGGATGAATGGTGGAGCGGATCGCACATACATCAAAAGCCTCACTACAGGCTCGTCCCCCCTCCATTTCTCTAACGAACACACACTTAAGCTTCCACATTCACAGTCGCTCCATGCAGTCCACGTCTAAGATCTCCTCATCGCCCCCCACCCGCTTCGGCGGTGATGAGAGGGTATCTCGAAATCCAGGAACGAGGTAAGCCCAGACTCGGTGATGATCACTCCTCGGTTCACATTTCAACAGCTGACAACGTTACACAGCTCGGGTGCGCACGGCTTGACGCTTGACGGTGAAACTGCACGACATACGGAAGCTTCGAAGCAGTGCGATGATCGAACCTGCATCTCCGAAGCAAGTAAATTCCTCATGGAATTGATCAGAGATGTCCGTGAAGAGAACACAGAAGCTATGACCACTGCCACGGAATGGAGACACGATCGAGCCTTCTCTAAAAGGTCAGAGATAGGAGGTCACATCGACGACTTGGATAGTTACTACGAACGTCTAGATGGGTTGCAAGAAAAACTGCGCGAGGAAGCGCTGAGTTGGCGCCGCCTTTTCCAGATACAAGCAAGGTAGGCTCATGCAATTGATATCGCTTCTCTGACTACAGCGTGGCCAATGTGCAAAGGGAAAGCAAACTGCAGAGGGCTCGTGGAGCCGATAGGATGAGGGAGCTTGACGAGCGATACTGTGACGAGACTCCTGTGGTGTCGGAGGAAGCGAGCGTGTCGGCTCATTGAGCTAAGGACTGCAAGACTTTGACAGACTAAACCTATATATACAGCATGTACGATCGCAATATGACCAGGTTCCTAATGGAAACAGTCTGTACTGTCAATGACAGCTATAGCTGTTCATGTCGCCTTCTTCACTATTGTATACATACGCCGGCGAAACGTCGTAGATTTCAAGCCTCGGGCACAGGCACAAGAGCACCATGCATTTGTACTAGTCTCCTAGTACATCAAATTCCAATCATTGTGGATACACCTCGCCACACAACGTAGATCAATTGACGACATCCTTCTCCCTATCCTCGGTCATCTTGGTCAATTGCCTCTGATAAGACTTCAACCTCTCCGTAATCCTATCTTCCAATGTCAACTCGCTAGCTTCCGCACTATTGTCAGCAGAGTCACTGTCATCATGATGAGGAATATAAACAAGCATACTGGACTTTATCAGTCAATTTCCTCATTTCCTCAATGACCCATCTCTCCCTCCTCCCAACCTCTTGTTCCCTTTCTTCGATCTCCATTTGCCTCTCTCGTTCCCTTTCTTTCTTCCTGCTCTTTCGCTCTTGAGTCCTGTGATGCACTTCCTCCTCTTCCCCGTCATCTTGAGTACGAGAAGTGTGGGAGATCTGGGCTGGTGCTTGCGCTTGGGATTGGGGTGTGAGGGATAGTGACTGGGCTTTGAGGGCGGAAAGTTCTGCTGCTTGTTGGTCTCGAAGAAGGAGGGAGTGGGTGAGTGCATTCAGAAGTGGTTGTTGATCTGCTAGTCAGCTCACATAGCCAAGAAAGCTCCGATCTGAGTCGGAGGAGATGAAAGGTTCGACTCACTGCCACCGTGATCATCACTACCGACCCTCAAGACCCATACATCCCTATCGATCCCGTTTCCTTGTAGACCAGTCTTGCTTCTCACGACACTAGCTCCCTCTCCTAGTTCCTCGATCGACCACCACCTATCCCCTCCTCCCATACCCATCCCATTCATCGGGTAGGCATTGACGTTGGAGTTCCAGAATTTTAGGAGGTCGAGGTTGTGTGGTAGGTGACCTTGTTGTTGGATTGAGGGGGAGTGAGATTGGGGGTCGATGAGATGAGCCAATGGTGGGGGAAGGAAGGTCGATAGCCTTGTCAAGAGATGCAGACGTTCTTGAACTAGCTTCTCTTGTGTCTATTCATCAGTCCAATCCACCTTGTAAAAAATGGGATGTACTCTAAGATGCTTGTGCCTTCCCGTAAGAGTGGGCAAACTACCCTTGGGGACTTCCAACACCAACGCAATCAAGCTCAACCCCAAGGTGATCCAGAGTAGTGGATGAGGCCTGGCGAATCGGAATGGACCAATATGCAACATCCTCACTTCTTGCGCATGAGGTCGGTGCTCTCGTCGCTGAGGTGCAGGTTGAGTGGGAGCGGGTGAAGGGGCAGTAACGTAGATATTGGGTAGCTGAACAGGTATTGGCTGACCTCTAGCTGCATCATTCGCCGTAGCTGACGCTGGATACGGGTGAGGATTCGGCATGGGTTGTATGTGGATATCACCGTTATTGTCGACTTGTTGATTCTGGTTACCAGATTGGTTCTGACCGGGAGGAGAGCCGGACAGTTTGGCTTGATAGACCTGATCCATGATGAGTGATAAGAGACAATCAACAGGATACGAGTGATAAGAAGAAGCACAATGGATGGATAGTCGAGGCAAGAACGTTGAATGAAGGCCGAACCTGCGTTTTATCAAAATTCGTCATTGGTCATTGTCCTTTGTGTGTCAGGGTGTATTGTGTGTATCCTACGCTGAGCTTTGACAACGCATTATATGCATGTCATAACTTCTTCCATTCTATCATCTCTAGTGGGGTACTGCGCCTGCAGTCTGAACGTCGGGGGCCATGAGCATCTTTGGGAAACTCGTGGCTACGATTCCGGAGAAACCCATTCTGTTCGTTAGCTATCTCGGCTACGAGGTGAGGTCGGAAAGCGAAGGAGGTGTGGATGGAATCTTGAAAGATGAAGACTCACGCCATGGTAAGTAATGGCGACATGGCGTCTTTTGGTGCTCTCAGAGCTTCGTAGCTGACGAAAGAGATCACTCCCATTGCCATTGATGCCCAGACGAATCTACGATTAGCCCTTCTACAAGCGTGATATCGATATCCTGGAAACGAAGACTCACAGAGGGTTCTTGATGAACATACCGGCACCAGCACCCATCATGGCGCTCTGACCGAAGATATCCTTCTTCTCATCCCATTCCGGCGTAAAGGGTAGGTGGTAGGGCATAAGCCTGAAGTCAGTTTCTTACAATTCCGTGGACCAGATTGGCAATCATCGTGAATGTCCACTCACTTGTCCTGCCTTGGGTCTGACTTGTCTAGTACTGGTACGGTGATTGACATGATGGGCTAGTATGTATGTGTATCTAGTCTATCTACTACTGATGTCTAGGTTATTCGGGTCAATCAACCTCCGTACTCTCCCTTTCAGGGCTCCACGCTTTAGATTCAGGGAAACGGAACTTTCCGAAAATGGGTTGTTCGGTAAGTTGTGCCATGTCCGGTCAACCTCCACTATACTCGTAAACGAAAGGAATTTACCTGTTGACGTTGCTTTCCACCTTCTATACTTACAACCATCAACCAACAATGACAAACACATTCTTTGGGTTTACACCTATTCCCACCAATCCCAATCAGCAAGGGCAGGTACCTGCTGGCACTGGGGCTATTGGGAATGTTAAGCGAAAATCTCGTTCGTTTTCATTTGACGAAGACTCCAATAGAGAAGTGAGTTCAACTCCGACTTTCCTTTCCTACACTCCTTTCTCATCAGAGTCGTTTTATGATATTGATGATCAGGTCCAAAGTCGAAGAATGCAGTCTCCCCCTTTCGAGAGACGCTCTACATGCCCATACCCCCAACAGCCAGACTTGATCCACGACAACTCTAACACCGCTTCGGACACCGAGTCGCCAGGAATGGACATGGATATGGATCAAGATATGGGAGGTGATCAAGTCATGCAGGGAAATGAACAGCACGCTAGGCAAGGAAATGGGATTTCGGTAGGGTACAGTTTTGGGAATGCAGGAAGTGGAGGTTTCGGATTCGGGCCAGGGGCAGAGGAGGATGAGGAAGAGATGGTAGCCGCAGCAGAGTACAGGAATGGTAAGCTTCCCAACCCAGGGCCAATCATGAATCAAGCTAATACCCAGCTCAACCAGAGACATACCCCTCAATCACCCCCCACCCAAACCCACACCACTTCACCAACCAACGCTCAGCATCACCCCTCAACGCACAGGCATTTTCAGCCCGACTCAAATCTCCACAACCCTCCAATGGACTCTTTCAACCAACTCTCGCTCAACCGCTGGCGGCGAATGCGACAGAGGTCGAAAAAGCAAGATCACTACATGGGCCCAATTGCAAATCTATCCCAAGATTACAGCTGAGTCCTTACCCGGACCCTGTGACGGGTAAACAGAGTATGTGGACCTGGTGTCCTGATTGTCAGAGTGTCGAGAGGGCTCATTAGGCCGTTCGTAGAACGAAGAAGAGGATTGGTTGAATAGAGGGAATAGGCTGTTGAGCGGCTTTGGGGAAGTTATAAAAAAAGGCGGACATTATGCCAGCAGTTGATTGTATCGGGATTGTGTTGTACATGCGCGCTGGGAAGTAGAAATTGGAAATTTAACAGAGTTGTAGACATCATTCGTAAGGTCATGTATCAGTGCATGACACACATCGATAATGATGTAAGCACTTGACCGTCACGGTAACGGCGTGTCTTTGTGTGCTCTGATATCATGAATTCTAGGTGTGGCCCTGGTGAGCCTATATGCATACAACATGAAGTAATTGTCTATGGTGTCCCTACTATACATGCCTATGTCGTATCCGATCTATTTAGCTATCTCGTTAGCCGTGCCTTCATGTCTTGAGTGACTTGGACACTCACCAAAATCTTCAGCCCTCTTTCTCTTCCTCCCCTCTCCCTCACTACTCCCTTCACCAGCATCAACTCCATCATCTTTGGCCTTTATCTCCTCATCCAAGTCATTCAAGAAACCCTCGGCCTCATCCCCCTCTAACTCTTCTTCCTCCTCACTCTCGCTCATCTCTTCAGTGTCCTTGGCGATATGTCTAAATCGATGACTTGTTCCCAGCTGCTCAGCTACTGCTGCTTCTGCTTGTGAACGAGCTAGTGCTGCCCCTGAGGTCGTCGGTATGCGCTGAGAGACAGGGATGGAATGTTTGATGATTCGTCCTGCGGCGGATTTGTCAATTTGCGTCTTCCGGCCTATCACTAGGTTAGCTTCATTCTCGACGATAGGTCAGGTATGACATACGAGATTCTGGTTCTTCGAGCCTCTTGACCTTTCCGTAATATGTTCTTATTCTCTCCTTCTGGTCAGACGTGTTCAAAACTCGGGAAGGGGGGGCGTACCAATTCAGCTGATACATCATGTGTAGCCGGATCAACACCTTTCATCTTTAGATATACTGGTACATCAGCCTAGCTCTTCATGTCCAGAGGCATCACATCGCTTACCCCATATCAGATCATTGATTGCGTATGAGACGAGAATATCCATCTTTGCCCTATCCATTGTGTTGAGGGAAGCAGTAGTGTCGGTCCATTTCTTCTCGAGCAATGGTCCAAGGGTCTCCTCCACCGAACTAAGGGATGATCTGAGAGCAGCTAGGGTGACTGCTGGATCTACTTCTTCTGCCATTGTTGCTTGTCTGTCACTTGTCGTTATCCTCTAATAATCCTGGCAAGTCAGTTGATTGATACTTGATAAATTTGATTCCGTTGATCATGACGATATCCCGGTGTTGCCGACTGAGAGGTATCAAGGGGAGATCAAGAGGGATACATACGTCTATTCTGAATCACTTATACCTCACATTACGATACAACATTCTGCATACACCACAACCAAAGAACCCATCAAGCTCATTCATTCGGACCTCGAAGAAATCGCAAACCAACACTTGGCATTCCACCCAGACACCACCATGCCGTCCGCCCTCACTCCCGAACCTATCGCCTCGTCGTCCCGGCTTCAACCACCTCCATCACCTCGACGACCATTACTTCCAGAGCTACCCCTCACACCAACTTCACCATCATTCATGCCTCCCACTCATCCCGGATGTGTTCTCTGTGGCCTAGTAGCTTCCGCAGCTAGTCAGTCGCGCTCGTCCATTGATTCAACCTCTGGCTCTGGGTCAGGTACACCTCGAGCTGGTAGTCCTTCTTTATCTCCTCGAGAAGGGTCGTTCACGGGTACACTACCTGGCATGGGGAGGATAGTGAGGATCGGAGAAAGGGAGATTGTATATCGCGATCAGGATATTACAGTGTTTCCAGCTATTGGAAAGGAGAGATTATGCTCGGATGGAAGGCATTTGATCGTTGTCATGAACCAGCACGTCGAGAGCGTGTATCAGCTTGTGAGTCGCGTGTCCATCGTTAGACGGGGGTTGCTAACAGCAAGGGGCCGTCCGACATACCTCTACTATCTCACATGCTAGACACTGCACGCCAATTCCTATCCAACCTACCATCCATGTCTGGCGATACTGAGCGTGCAAAACGCCCAGAAGTACGCGTAGGCTTCGTTGGTCCGATCATGCGTAAGCTGAAATCTCCGTTATTTTATGAGGGGCCTCAGCTGACAGGTAGGCGACCCACAATGCCCTCATGCCCATTTACATGCACACGCAATGCTAGGTCCCATCGACAAGAGTCTACCGGGTGCGGGCATGTGGAGACGGAACGTAGTGTACGGACCACTGAATTGGTGGAGTATAGAGGATCTACGTGCAGAGATCAGGCAAGTCCCCTCTATCCAATTTACGAACAATGCTAACGAGAATAGGGAGTCCACATCCAACAATAGGGTCAAGTCGGGCTATGAGGATAGGCACAAGACACCACTTGACAAAGTCCCGGATGCAGGTTCAGTCTCGGTATGACCTCCACCCCCGTCCCTAAACATACTGACGAGTAGGGCCCAGCGAACGCTCTTGATCCAGAAGAATATAAAGACGTATCAAGACCTGTAACTCCCACTCCTACGTCCGTACCGATGGCAGGCGGATCTTCGTCTTCCAATGCCACCCCGACCGCTCCTGATAGGGGTAAAGGCAAAGCTGTGGAAGTTGATGATGGGGGATATGAGGATTTAGATTTGGGTGTTAGGCAGTAATTCGGCTTCAATGGCCGAGGTAATTGGGTACACGACTTGATGATTTCTTAATGCATACGACCTGGAGTCTGACCCGGCGCGCAGCGCGTCCTGTCTAAGCTAGCTGGACTCAGAGGGTTCCAAGTATGATAAGGAGATCCTCTGTGCCGACTGACCGAGCCCTTGAGCACTGCTCCGAAGAATGGAACGGACATGGCGAGTGCATTCTGGCCGATACCGATTTCATACCTCCCAAGCAAAGTAGTGCATGCTCCCCGTTAAAGCGTTACAACCCTATCGTGACTCTGTTCCTACACTCGCCTAGAACGCGTAAACGCGTGATTTCGTAGAATTACAAATTGAAACGGGAGCGGGAAGGTATTTCTAACGGGTAAAGTGATGATTATAGGTTCTTTTGCTTTATCCTGGTGCTTATGCTGAGGTATGTATATAATGAGGCGTGTGCTTACTCTACTCATGTTCTCTCTACTCACCACTATCACCTCTTATTCGAATATTGCATTGATTGCACAAAATATACGTCTGTGACGTCCAACAATTCACTAAACCTATACCTATACCTACAATAAACGCTAGACGCGACTGCCTTTCTTCGATTTGATATCGTCCCTACCTCTACTTAAATCTCGATTTAAGACGCGATGTTCTTCTCTACTCTCCTTGTTCTTTCTTCCGTCCTTGGACTCAGTACTGCTCTACCGATCCATTATCAATCTTCATTCGATTCTCCCACTTTCCAGGTTTCAACTCCTGTAAGTCCCTCTTGACCTCTCCCAGTTTTCAGCATGTCCTGAGAGAGCGATAGATCGGAAGTCTATGAGAAGGCAGGGAAAGGGCTGATAATCAGAACGAGCTACATCAATGCAAACCCTCCCAATTCTCTTGGACACCAACAACAGGTCCATATTACCTATCAATAACTTCCACCTCTATCAACACTGCCGGTGTCAAACAGACTGACCAAGGCGAGACTGTCGTCGTTCCCCATGGGACATCAGCTAGTTGGGTCGTCGATGTTGAAGAGGGAAGTACTGTCTCTATTGAAGTACGGGATTCAGAGGGTCAGGTAGCAAAGACGGTCATGAGGACTGTATTGGGTGGACCTGAACATTGTTTGTGATTCATCACTCTCCATTATATCTCTTTTTGGGCTAGGACGCTGGTCGTCCTTGATGCTTTACAGAGCATGCATTAATCTACTATATTCATCTACGTTGGGATCCATGCCTGACATACTCTGGTCCCTGTGTTCACAGACTGTGTTCACAGACGTAAAGTGGTCTGATGTAATCTAGTCACAAGCGCTAACAACGCGACATTCTCCGAACCAGCATTATAAGTCACCGCATCAAGGTGTAGCTGTCATCAGCTAAGTTCATACGAGAGGCAAAAGTGAGGGGTTTTGAAGGAGAGAAGGAGATAAACATACCTGACTGTGGTGATTGTAATTAACCTCGAAAGTCTTCAATATCTCCCATCGTTTAGACCTTTGAGCTTCCGTCTCTCCGTCAGGATCCGCTAAGAATTGATCCAGGTAGACTGTGAGTTTAGGTTGATAGGATACGAAGGTGGATATCGTCTTCATCAATTTCGCATATACCTACTAATTAGCTCCTCTTCTCGCGCTTGAAGAGGAAGAGGTAAAACAAAGGGACTCACCGATAGAAGCTTAGAGGTAGTCAACATACACTGCTTCAAGCATGTATCCAAGAAATCAACATGATCCCTCAACAACTGATCAACAGTTTGTACCTGAGCAATCTTGCCCTCTAGCACTCTCCAGTTCGACTCGAGTACTTCCCCAGTAGCAAAAGCCAGGATCTGTCGAACGAAAACCAACATTCTACTTCGCATGGAGAATATACGTGATTTCCATTTTTGCATATCTTCATTTCCACAGTCGTCTCGCCAGTGTGGGGCTTTGTGGTCTAGCCACATTGTCGAGAGACCTGATTCGAGGTGATGAAGGTGGAGTAGGAATCGGAATATTAGTTGGTAGCGGGTGATTGTTTTTCGGGAGATGACCAGGGATAAGGGGAACTTGACAGAGAAATCGAATGCTACTGCGTCGTGTGCTAAAGGTCAGCTCAAGCCTCGTCGAATCTACCTATAAGGCAGGAACTGAGGACATACCAAAAAGCGTCTTCGCACTGGCATCCTCCTCAAATCGCTCCCCAGACCCAAAGTCCAATTCCCCACCATCATCGCCCAGCCCACCACCAGTTCGACTAACAATCTTGATCAACCAGTCGTACAACCCCTGACTAGCGAGCGTCACTTTCAAATTATCCTTGTACAGTGCATTAGAGCTGGAAGAGCCTGGATTACGAATAGCGAGGTCGAGTAAGGATTGGAGTTTAACGATGGAAGCTTGTTTGGAAGATTTGCGGAGTTCGGAATTAGCTAGGTCGAGAAAGTTGGTCAGGAAGTCCGATTGGTCCAGGAAAAAGAAATGCTTCATGGATCTGGCAGTCAGCTTGAACAGATCTAAGGGTTTATGAAGCTGACCTGAGATGAGGTATCAGTTCCTGTTCCTCCAGCATGAGCTTTAACAGAGTCTTGTTGGCATAGATATAAGCATCCTCGATCCTCTTGTAGAATCTGCACATCAGCTCTTGCCCTAATTGATTGTGGTAGCTCACTTCGGTTCGTTCATGACGACCATTACCCCCTTTTCATCCTCAACCTCTCCGGGTTTCTTGACTTCAATCCCACATTCCCGAATAACATTAAGATACTTTCCAGCAAGTAGGATCTTATGTTTCCAAGGTTGGAGAAAGGAGGGTATACATGCTCCTCCTGGTAACCTGTTTGTACCCTCTCGATGTGATGGAACACCAGAAGAGAGTGAAGGCGCGCCTTTCCCTGATGAAGCTGCTAATGACGATCCATCGCGTAGCTGCCATTAGCACAAGTCACTCGCTAGGGTCGACCTAGTTTCAAACATACGGTGTAACGGCGTTCCCAGTATTCATCCGTGTAATCGCTCTCGAGGACACTCTTTGAGATATGGGTACTTTCCTTCACCATAAATTCGTCAAATGGGTCAGACAAGTACCCAGTCGAGATCCAGCGTATTAGCATCCTGCTATAAGGCTGGGACGCATGTTCAAGTAACGTGGTATGTAATGTCGAAGCCGTTGGGTCACTGCCATTAGCCTTTCCCTCGCACTACAGAGAAGGGACATACCCGCTCATTGTCGATTCCCTCTCGCAAATGATGCCCAATACCTCACCTCCAATGACTTCCCCTGCCGGGATATCGCTTCCAGGTACCACACCCTGTTTAGCATTCATGACGTCCATGATTCCCTTCAATGCCGCTCCTCCCAATCCCAATTCATCCGCCTTCCCACCAAAATCATCATCCGACGACTCACTCTCTCCGGAGACGTCTTTTGATGTTCCTTCCGTTTCGAGCGAAAGGCAAAGTGAGGAGAGAAGTGACATGGTATGGATAGTTGGGTGAAGGTGATAATACAACGTTTGAAGGGTGAAAGTTGAAGAAGAGAGGAATAGGGATTCGAGCTGAGCAATTAGGACTTTATATTCCTTCTTGTCAGCTCAACTTTTGAGGAATAGAGGATAGCTAACCTT
>Ga0265798_10011471_pt1 | contig 10795 bp, 5 predicted proteins | sample P3T30metagenome_FD_192430 | JGI IMG/M metagenome (GOLD analysis project Ga0265798, IMG submission 192430) | Plant litter microbial communities from East Loma Ridge, Irvine, California - P3 T30 | ecosystem: Environmental > Terrestrial > Plant litter > Unclassified | place: USA: California... | reverse complement strand
AGGCGCCAATATCCTGCTGGAAGGGCACAACGCCAAGGTGACGCTCAACTACCGCTCGCGCCCCGACTTCACCAACGTCAACGACATCAAGTACCGCCCCGAAGTCACCCTGCAAACCATGGTGTTCCTGTAAGCCAGCCGGTCGTTTTCCTCGCCTTTCTTTACTTCCCACCCACCATTCCTCCCCAGGAAACTAGTATGGACCAAAGCCTGAACCCCGCCTACGGCGCGGCCGTAGATGCGCCGGCCGCGCACGACAACAACCAAGTTGATTCCAAAACCATCTGGCAGGTTATCACCGCCTCGTCGGTGGGCACGGTCATCGAATGGTATGATTTCTACATCTTTGGCTCGCTGGCGGCCATCATCGGGCCGGTGCTGTTTGGGCAGTCGGGCGACCTCACCAAGTCGTTGCTGGGGGCGCTGGCCATCTTCGGGGCCGGCTTCGTGGTGCGGCCGTTCGGGGCCGTGTTCTTCGGCCGCATCGGCGACATGATTGGGCGCAAGTACACCTTCCTTGTAACGCTGCTCATTATGGGCGGGGCCACGTTCGTGACGGGCCTCATCCCGAGCTACGATTCCATCGGGGTCACGGCCCCCATTATCGTTGTGTTTCTGCGCCTCTTGCAGGGCCTGGCGCTGGGCGGCGAGTACGGCGGCGCGGCCACCTACGTGGCCGAATATGCCCCCGACAAGCAGCGCGGCTACTACACCAGCTTCATCCAGATTACGGCCACCGGCGGGCTCATTCTCAGCATCACCGTCATCCTCATCACCCGCAAGCTGCTCGGCGAGCCCGCCTTCAAAGAGTGGGGCTGGCGCATTCCGTTCCTGCTCTCGGGCTTCCTGGTAATCGCCTCTTACTTCATCCGCAAGCGCCTGCACGAGTCGCCGCTGTTTGCCAAAGCCAAGGCCACCGGCACCACCAGCAAAAGCCCGCTCCGCGATTCGTTCGTAAACCCCGTAAACCGTCGCTTGGTACTCATCGCTCTCTTCGGCGTCACGATGGGCCAGGGCGTTATCTTCTACACCAGCCAGTTTCAGGCCTTCACTTTCATGAACGCCACGCTCAAGCTCGATACCGTGCATTCGAGCATCATCATGGTGGTGTCGATGCTGCTGGCCACGCCGCTGTTCGTGTATTTCGGCTCGCTCTCCGACCGCATTGGCCGCAAGCGCATCATCATGACCGGCATGATTTGCGGGGCGCTCTTCACCATGCCGCTCTTCCACGGCCTCCAGGCCTTCGCCGGCCCCATCACCGAAGTAACGCCCGCCACCGTCGATGCCGCCGGCAAAGCCATCCCGGCCGTGATGAAAGCCCTCAACCCGAATATCCCGGCCATGATTGCGCTCACCTTCTGCCTCGTGCTGTTCGTAACGATGGTCTACGGCCCCATCGCCGCCTACCTCGTCGAGCTGTTCCCGACCAGCGTGCGCTACACCTCGCTCTCGGTGCCCTATCACATTGGTAATGGCATCTTTGGCGGCTTCGTGCCGCTCGTGGCTACCTCCATCGGCGTGTGGGCGGCGGCCCAGCCGGCCGGTACCTTCGCCAATGAGCACAAGAGCATTATCGGTCTCATCTACCCCGTTGTTACGGCCCTCATCTGCTTCGTAGTAGGCATGGCCCTGATGAAAGACACCCGCGACGTGAAGCTGATGGATAGCTAGCCAAGTGCTTGAACAATAGCTAAAAACCCGTCAGGCAGCCCGCCGGGCGGGTTTTTAAGTTCAGCCAGCTGCTTAACATTGCCGCCGATGCCTCCCGAACCTACCCCCCCGACCACCGGCCAGCAGCGGGGCCAGCGGCTGCTCTTCGCAGCCGGCCTCTTCGCGGCGCTGCTCAATTACCCACTGCTGGCCGTTTTTGACCACGATGGCCGCGTGGCAGGCGTGCCCATGCTCTACCTCTACATCCTGCTCACCTGGCTGCTGCTCATCGCCCTCACCGGCTGGCTGGTGCGGGGCAGGGAATAGCCGCCGGCCGCGCTTGGCTTCTGCTGGCTGCACGCACTACCCATTCGTTATGCCTTCGCTTGCGCAAATTTTCCAGTGAATAAGCTGCTCGTCATCACGTTTTCTTTCGGCTACCTGGCCCTGCTTTTCGGCGTTGCCTACGCCGCCGAGCGGCGGTCGGCGGCGCGCAAGAGCCTGGTGGCCAACCCCTACGTGTACGCCCTGAGCATGGCCGTGTACTGCACGGCCTGGGCCTACTACGGCTCGGTGGGCCGGGCAGCGCACCAGGGCCTGAGCTTCGTGGGCATCTACCTGGGGCCGGGGCTGCTAGCCCCCGCGTGGTGGCTTGTGCTGCGCAAAATAATCCGGGTGTGCCGCCAGCAGCGCCTCACCTCCATTGCCGATTTTATCTCGGCGCGCTACGGTAAAAGCGCCAGCCTGGGTGCCCTGGTTACGGGCGTGTGCGTGCTGGGCGTGGTGCCCTACATCGCGCTGCAAATCAAGGCTATCGCCAATTCCTTCGTAGTCCTCACGAGCGGGCCGCACCCCACGGGGGCCACCGGGCCGGCGCTGTTCACGGCGGGGGCGCTGGCCGTTTTTACGGTACTGTTTGGGGTGCGCTCGGTGGAAGCCACCGAGCGGCACGAGGGCGTGGTGCTGGCCGTAGCCCTCGAAAGCTTGGTGAAGCTGCTCGCCTTCCTGCTGCTGGGCGGCTTCGTCACGTTCGGGCTGTTTGGCGGCTTTGCCGACTTGTTCGACCAGGCGGCGGCTGAGCCGGCGTTGCGGCAGCTCTTCACCTTCAAAAGCGCGGGCACGAGCGGGGCCGAGTGGCTCACGCTGCTCGTACTCAGCATGTCGGCGGTGCTGCTGCTGCCGCGCCAGTTTCAGGTGGCGGTGGTCGAGAACGTGGACGAAAACCACCTGCGCAAGGCCATGTGGCTGTTTCCGCTCTACCTGCTCGTTATCAATATCTTCGTGCTGCCCATTGCCTTCGGCGGCATGCTGAAATTGGGTGGCCGCGCGCTCGATGCCGACACCTTCGTGCTGGCGCTGCCGCTGGCCACGGGCCACTCCTGGCTGGCCCTGCTCACGTACCTGGGTGGCCTCTCGGCGGCCAGCAGCATGATTATCGTGGAAACCATCGCCCTGAGCGTGATGATGAGCAACCACCTGCTCATGCCGCTGCTGGTGCGCGTGCCAGCGGCTCGGCCCGAAGGCCAGCGCCGTTGGTTTGCCTACCTGAGCCGCATCGCCCTCACGAGCCGGCGGCTGGCCGTGCTGCTGGTCCTGGCCCTGGCCTACGGCTACTACGCCGGGGTGGGCCGCCAGCTACCGCTGGTCAATACCGGCCTGGTTTCCTTCGCGGCGGTGGCGCAGTTTCTGCCCGCCGTGCTGGGCGGGCTCTACTGGAAGGGCGGCACCCGGCGCGGGGCCACGCTGGGGATTTTGGCGGGGTTTGGCATCTGGTTTTTTACCTTGGTGCTGCCCACGCTGGTGGGGCCGGGCCGCCTGCCGGTGAGCGTGCTCAGCGATGGGGTAGGGGGGCTGGCCTGGCTGCGGCCGGGCGCGCTATTTGGGCTCGATGGCCTCGACTATCTCTCGCACGGCCTATTTTGGAGCTGGTTTTTCAACGTCGGGCTCTACGTGGGCTTGTCGCTGGCCTGGCCGCCCACGGCGCTGGAGCTGCGCCAGGCCGACGTATTTGTGGATGTGTTTCGCCGTCGCAGCTTGGCCGAGGAAGTGACCGGCTGGCAGGGCCGCACCCCGCTGCCCGACGTGAGGGCGCTGTTGTATGGGTTCTTGGGTAAAAAGCGCACCAACCAAGCCCTGCGCGCCTTCGCCGAGCGTTTCCCCGACGCCCTGCCCTCTAACGTTGAGTTGATTCACGCCACACCGCAAGCCGCTACCGCCGCCTCGCCCGCCGACCCGCGCCTGCTCACCTACGCCGAAAAGCTGCTAGCCGGCACCCTCGGCCCGGCCTCGGCGCGGCTGCTGCTGGCCTCCGTGGCCGGGGCCGAAGAAATTAGCTACGACAACGTGGTGGGCATTCTCAAAGAAAGCCAGCAGCTACTTGAAGCTAACCGCCAGCTTCAGAAGCAAAGCCGCCAGCTCCAGCGCCTCACTGATGAGCTGCGCCAGGCCTACGACCAGCTGCAAGTGCTGGACATGCAGAAGGATGAGTTTCTCTACACCGTCACGCACGAGCTGCGCACGCCGCTCACCAGCATCCGGGCGCTGGCCGAAATCCTGGCCGACAACCCCGATTTGGAGGAAGACGAGCGCCAGCGCTTCCAGCACACCATCGGCCGCGAGGCCGAGCGCCTCACCCGCCTCATCACCCTGGTACTCGATTTGGAGAAGTACGAAAGCGGCCAGGCTACCCTCAGCCGCGCCCCGCTAACCCTGGCCGACGTGGCCCAGGAGGCCGCCGAAGCCGTGGAGCAGCTAGCCCGCGAGCGCGGCATTGCCCTGCGCCTCGACGTGCCGGCGAGCCTGCCGCCGCTCTCCGCCGACCGCGACCGCCTCATGCAGGTGCTCATCAACCTGCTCTCGAACGCCGTGAAGGCCTGCCCGCCCGGCGGCACCGGCCGCATTGCGCTGCTGGCCTGGCCCGCCGCCGATGCCCTGCTGCTGTGCGTGGAGGACAACGGCCACGGCATTGCGCTGCCCGAGCAGCACCTCATTTTCGACAAATTTTTTCAGGCCCCCAACCAGACCATGCGCAAGCCCGCCGGCACGGGCTTGGGCCTGGCTATCAGCAAGAAAATAGTGGAGCTGCACCACGGCCGCCTCTGGGTGGAGAGCGCCCCCGGCCAGGGCGCCCGCTTCTTCGTCGAGCTGCCGCTGGCGGCCGCTAGCCGTCCAGCTACGTCATTAGCGCCCGCCGCTAGGGCATAAGCCGTTTTTTATGAACCCTCCTTATATTCTGCTAGTCGATGATGAGCCTAATATTGTCATGTCGCTCGAATTTCTGATGCGCAAAAACGGCTACCAGGTGGGCATCGCCCGCAACGGCACCGAGGCCCTGGCTGCCCTGGCCGAAACACCCTACGACCTCGTGTTGCTCGATGTGATGATGCCCGATGTGGATGGCTACCAAGTGTGCCGCCAACTACGCCAGCGCCCCGACCGCGCTACCACCAAAGTCATCTTTCTCTCGGCCAAAAGCCAGCCCGCCGACGTACAAAAAGGCTACGACGCCGGCGCCGACCTCTACATTCCCAAGCCCTTCAGCACCCGCCAGCTCATGCAAAAAGTGCGCGAGCTGCTGGGGACTTCCTAGAGAGTAAGTCCGTCACCAACAACGTTTTTCAGGCTGACGAAGGAAGCCTCTTCTCGCGCTAGCCCAAGTCGTTGCGCCCGGCTAAGATGCTTGCTTCGTCAGCCTGACAGGCGGCTTTAATTTTTCATTTCCTCCAAATTCCCAACCCCTATGTCCGCCATTCGCACGCGCACCCTCGAAGAGTACCACGCCGATTATCAGCAATCTATCGAAGACCCCGACGCCTTTTGGGCCGCCGCCGCCGAGCAATTTACCTGGCGCAAAAAGTGGGACACCGTGCGCGGCGGCGAGTTCTCGCCGGCTGGCACCAGCACCTGGTACGCCGGCGCTACGCTCAACATCACCGAAAACTGCCTCGACCGCCACCTGGAGCAGCGGGCCAATAAGCTGGCCATCATCTTCGAGCCCAACGACCCCAAAACCCGCCACCTGCGCCTCACCTACCGCGAGCTGCATGAGCAGGTGTGTCAGTTTGCCAACGTGCTGAAAAAGAGCGGCGTAAAGAAGGGCGACCGCGTGGCTCTCTACGTGCCCATGATACCCGCGCTGGCCGTGGCTACGCTGGCCTGCGCCCGCATCGGGGCGGTGCACTCGGTGGTATTTGCCGGCTTCTCGGCCTCGGCCATCGCCGACCGCGTCAACGATGCGCAGGCCGTGTGCGTCATCACGGCCGATGGCCTGAACCGTGGCGCTAAGCAAATCCCGGTGAAAAGCGTAGTCGATGAGGCGCTGGCTAGCTGCCCCTCCGTGCAGCGCGTTATCGTGGTGGAGCACACGGGCTGGCCGGTACATTGGCAGGCCGGCCGCGACGTGTGGTACCACGACGAGGTAAAGGACGTGGAAAAAGACTGCCCTGCCGAAGAAATGCAGGCCGAAGACCCGCTCTTCATCCTCTACACCTCGGGCAGCACCGGCAAGCCCAAGGGCGTGGTGCACACCCAGGCCGGCTACATGGTCTGGACCGACTACACCTACCGCAACGTGTTCCAAATCGAGGAAAACGACGTGTACTGGTGCACCGCCGACATCGGCTGGGTCACGGGCCACACCTACGCCCTCTACGGCCCGCTGCTGGCCGGCAGCACCACGCTGCTATTTGAGGGTGTGCCCACGTTTCCGTCGCCGGGCCGGTTTTGGGAAGTCATTGACAAGCACTACGTCACGGCGTTTTATACCGCGCCTACGGCTATCCGCTCGCTCATGGCCTCGCCTCTCGACCACGTGCTGGCCTACTCGCTCAGCAGCCTGCGCGTGCTGGGCTCGGTGGGCGAGCCCATCAACGAAGAAGCCTGGCACTGGTACCATCAGCACGTGGGCAAGGGCCGCTGCCCCATCGTGGATACGTGGTGGCAGACCGAAACCGGCGGCGTTATGATTTCGGCGCTGGCTGGCATCACGCCCAGCGTGCCCGCCCGCGCCGGCCTGCCGCTGCCCGGCGTGCAGCCCGTTTTATTAAATCAGGATGGCACCGAAATCGAGGGCAACGACCAGGAAGGCTACCTGGCCATTAAGGCCAGCTGGCCGGGCGTTATCCGCACCACCTGGGGCGACCACGAGCGCGCCCGCCAGACGTATTTCCAGCCCTATCCCGGCTACTACTTCACCGGCGACGGCGCCCGCCGCGACGAAAACGGCCTCTACCGCATCATCGGCCGCGTCGATGACGTGATAAACGTGAGCGGCCACCGCTTCGGCACCGCCGAAATCGAAAACGCCATCAACCAGAGCGAGTACGTGGTCGAAAGCGCCGTGGTCGGCTACCCGCACGACGTCAAAGGCCAGGGCATCTACGCCTACGTCATCTGCCAAAACGGCCTGCCCACCACCGACATCGAAATTCAGAAAGCCGAGGCCAGCATCATCGAAGCCGTGGTAGCCGCCATCGGCCGCATCGCCAAGCCCGATAAAATTCAGCTGGTAAGTGGTCTACCCAAAACCCGCTCGGGCAAAATCATGCGCCGGATATTGAGGAAAGTAGCCGAAGGCGAAACCGCCAATCTCGGCGACACCACCACGCTACTCGACCCGCTGATTGTGGACGAGATTCTGGCTGGGAAGAAATAAGCTTTAAGGGGAAAGCTGCCAAACGTCAACAGCCCGCTAGCTCGGTCAGGGGCTAGCGGGCTGTTGACGTTTATTCTTCAAACTGAAAATTAAGCTCTTTGATGCCAAGAGAGCCTAGCAAGCGGTCAAATTCAGCTTGGGTCAACGGTCTACTAAACATCTGTTTGATAGCTGGGTCGCCCAAGTCCGTGCCAGGGTCCTCTGCCACGGCAAACCAGTAAAACCTATTGGCGGACTTCAGGAAAATGTATCCGGAGCTATACCCGACCTGCGACACGTTTTCAAAGCGGTATAAATCAGTACCGTCTTTGTAACGATAAAACAAAGTTTTGTAAGAAGCTGCTGGGTCATCAGCAACGTAATACGGCCCATAAATTCCCGTCTCCTGTGCAAATAGGTCACCGATACCTACGCAGGAGGGGAGGCTAATCAACAAGAGAAAAGCCCATAGTAAGCGGCGGGCGCTGTCACTAAGTTCAGCTATACTGCTCACGAGCGCAAAGGTACTTTTTCGTACTGACAGCCCGGTCTTCGTAAGGTGTGACGGCTAGGTTAAGGCAGCTCAACGTCTGGTAACGGAATGATAAATAACTCGAAAAGTCAACTGTAAAGGCAATAAAAGCCGTTTCCGAACTTAAAAATCATACTCTACGGTCATCGCTAGCCAGCCCGTAGCAGTTTGATAACACGCCTCGCTTGGCGGCCGCTAAGCGGGTAGGGGACCTTTGCACCGGCAAATTTGCTGCCCTCTCCCCGCGTTTAATGAGTCGTTTTTATTCCCCGTTTAAATCGCTGATTTTTGTCTGCTGCCTGCCGCTGGCGGGCTGGGCGGGCACCATCAAAGGCCGCGTTACCGATGCCCGCACGGGCGAGCCACTGGTGGGCGCGGTGGTGTTTTTGCAAGGCACCAGCTACAATGGCCAGGTGCAGCTCGATGGCACGTTTGTGCTGCGCAACGTGCCCGCCGGTGAGTACGAGCTTGTGAGCCAGTTCATCAGCTACGCCGCCCAAAACAAGCACATCAGCCTCACCGATGCGCAGCCTAACCAAGTGCTGAACCTCCAGCTGAGCGACAAAACCAACGCCCTGGAAGAAGTGACCGTGCAGGGCCGCCGCGACCCCGAGGGCGAGGTAACCGCCCGCCGCATCGAGCAGGTAGCCCCCAGCATCGTCAACGTGGTATCGGCCCAGGCCATCCAGCTCTCGCCCGATATCCAGGTGGCCAACGTGTTGCAGCGGGTGTCGGGCGTGACGTTGGAGCGCAGTACCAATGGCGACGGCCGCTACGCCATTGTGCGCGGCATGGACAAGCGCTACAACTACACGCTCGTCAACGGCATCAAGATTCCCAGCCCCGACCCCTACAACCGCTACGTACCGCTCGACATCTTCCCGGCCGACCTGCTCCAGCGCCTCGAAGTTGCCAAGGCCCTGACGCCCAGCATGGAAGCCGACGCCATCGGCGGCGTGGTGAACCTGGTGATGAAGGACGCGCCCGCCGAGCGTACCCTGACCGGGCAGCTCGGCACTGGCTACGGCCAGCTGTTTCTCGACCGCTCGTTCCTGGGCTTTAGCCGGGGCGCGGTGAATAAAAAGTCGCCCGCTGAGCGCAACGGCGCGGCCTACCAGGCCCAGCCCGCCGACTTTCCGTGGCCTAGCTTCACGCGCCGCGCCCCAGCCCCGAACCTGCTGGGCAACCTCACCTTCGGCAGCCGCTACGGCCGCGACCAGCGCCTGGGCGTGCTGCTGGCTGGCTCGTACCAGGCCCAAACGCGCGGCTCGAACGGCTATTTCTACGAAACCGGCATCACCCAGGACAATTATCCCGCCCTGCGCACCCTGCACGTGCAGGAATACTCAACCCAGCAGGAGCGGCTGGGCCTCAATGCCAAGCTTGATTACCGCCTCAATAAGCAGAACACGCTCCGTTTCTACGGCGTGTACTTGCAGCTCGATGAGGCCCAGGCCCGCGCCGAAACCGACACCACCTACAAGGGCACTGCCCGCCCAGATGTGGACCGCCTGCTGCGCGTGCGCTACCAGCGCCAGGGCATTGCCAACGCCACCTTGCAGGGCGAGCACCAGCTCGCGCCGCGCCTCTCGGCGTCGTGGTCGCTCGTGTATTCGCGGGCTACCAACAACGTGCCCGATGTGAGCGAGCAGAACATCAAGCTCACCGCCTCCGGTAACTATTACCAGAACGCCACCCGCACCTGGCTCGACAACACCGACCAGGACAAGGCCGCCTACCTCAACCTGAAATACGAGCTAGCCTACGGCCTGGAGCTGGCCGCCGGCGGCCTCTACCGCGACAAGGACCGCACCAACCGCTACCTCGCGTACGCGCTACGTCCCTCGGGCCAGCCCGCTAGCAATGAGGCCGATATTAACTCGGAGCCCTACACGGTGTTTAACCCACTGGGCATCTATGTGGGCAATAACAACTACACGGCTGCCGAAAAAGTAACCGCCAGCTACGGCCAGCTGCGCTTCGTGCGTGGTCCCTGGGAAGTGCTCGGCGGCTTGCGTACCGAGTACACCAACCAGTCGTACATCACCAGCCTGCCGCTCACGGAGGCGGCCAACCGCGGCGGCCAGAAGTACCTCGACGTGCTGCCCAGCCTGCACCTGCGCTACGCCCTCGACGCCCGCCAGAACCTGCGCGCCTCCTACTTCAGCTCCATCAGCCGGCCCAGCTTTTTCGAGCTAACGCCCCACAACAACGCGGGCAGCGTGAGCGAAAACAACGTGTACGCCGAAGCCGGCAACCCCTACCTGCTGCACACCAAGGCCCAAAACCTCGACCTGCGCTACGAGTTTTTCGGGGCCGGCAACGACCAGGTGATGGTCGGTGCATTCTACAAAAACATCCAAAATCCGATTGAGTACGGCCTCGTCACGCTGCCCAATACCACCGTGACGGTATACCAGCCCATTAACCCCGGCACGGGCGCGGCCACCAACTACGGTTTCGAATGGGTGGGGGTGAAGTACTTCGGGGCCTTCGGCCTGTCTACCAACTACACCTTCACGCAGTCGAGCATCACCACTACCAAGGGCCGCAGCGCCACGCCCGAAGACCCCCGCGTGGCCGTGGCCCAAAAGCGCCCCCTGCAAGGCCAGTCCAAGCACGTCGCCAACGCCTCGCTGCTCTACAAAAACCCCGCGAGCGGCCTCGAAATGCAGCTCGCTTACGTCTACACCGGCGCGCGTATCGTGCAGGTGGGCCAGTATTTGGGCCTCGACTACTGGCAGCGGGCGCAGTCGCAGCTCGACTTTTCGGCCGAAAAGCGCCTCACCAAAGCCGATAAGCGCTTCGCGCTCACGGCCTATGTGAAGGTCCAAAACCTGCTCAACACGCCGTACCAGGTCGATATCCTGGCTAGCGGCGCGCCCGAGCAGCTCGGCGCGCCCGCCGTGGCCAGCTACCCCTACCAGGGCCGCGCCGACTGCGTCAAAGTCGTCAACCAGACCTACCGCGCCTACTAC
>Ga0265798_10011470_pt1 | contig 10795 bp, 9 predicted proteins | sample P3T30metagenome_FD_192430 | JGI IMG/M metagenome (GOLD analysis project Ga0265798, IMG submission 192430) | Plant litter microbial communities from East Loma Ridge, Irvine, California - P3 T30 | ecosystem: Environmental > Terrestrial > Plant litter > Unclassified | place: USA: California... | reverse complement strand
TCTCTCAGCACAACGTGCGATCACCGCATTCATCACCATGGCACACCTCCTGTGCCAGTTGGATGGTTCTCATTGTGAAAAGTGCCGCTTCAACAAACGATCTGAACCGGCACCTTTAAAGGGCTGGTCTTAAAACCTTAAACGCTACCAAGCGTACCGGCTACCATGTTGGGCCAAGAACCAAAGCGCCCACGCGCGAGTCACGTACTAGAGAGCGGAGACCAGCTACCGAACCGCCGGCGAGTCGGTGCAAAGCGTTGCATTATCATCAATGATCTATTCTGACGACGGAAATCCATTCACTGTAAATAATTTCTAATATGCAACTTTTTTCCGTGTTGTCGTTTTGCACCCTTAAATCGTTTGCTAAAAGAGATCTCTTTAGACAACCCGGCCGATCTGCAGTAAAATGTTGAAATAAATAATTAATCTGAGATATTGTGCTCGGAATTAAGTGTCGTTTCTAAATCATTAGCTTTGTCGTTTATCAAAATGTTTCAAAATTCCACGCCTAAATATTTAAGTCTGTTTTCAGGTTGTGGCGGGCTAGATTTAGGTTTTTCACAAGCTGGACTTGAAGGTGTCCTTAGCGCTGATATTGATGATGCCGCCTTGTCAGTTCACTCAACCAACTTAAAGCATCCGGTAATAAAACTTGATCTAACTAAAGAACTTCCAGCCGTCGATTCTTCAGTCGAGATAGATGTGCTTTTGGCAGGCTCGCCATGTCAAGGCTTCTCCACCGCTGGTTTGCGGAAGGTAGATGATCCGAGAAATTCACTGCTATTTGTTGCCGCACAAGTTTCAGAAAAACTCAAGCCCAAGGTCGTTGTTGCGGAAAACGTACCGGGAGCCCTGTCTGGCGAACATAAAAAGTACTGGGCGACTTTGCACGAGCAACTTCAAGCGCAAGGGTATAGTACCGTTGATTTGCATGTGAATAGTGCTGATTTTGGTGTTGCTCAAAGACGTAAGCGCATTTTCTTAATTGCGTGGTGCACTGGCGCAATAAGTAATTTTTTTCTGCCCAAGAAACCTATTGTATCTCTGGGCGATGTTTTAGGTAACTTGGATGGGGTTGCAAATCACCAGCCAATATATCTCGACAGAGAGACAGACGACTATAAAATTGCTGTGAGGATCGCGCCAGGGCAAAAACTCACTAATGCGCGGTCTGGTTGCCGAGTTATCCATACTTGGGACATTCCCGAAGTTTTCGGTTCCACGACTATGCAAGAGCGAGACGTATTGGAACATGTATTAAAACTGCGCCGTCAGGATCGCCGTCGAGATTTCGGCGATGCTGATCCAGTTTGCACCAAATTTTTAACGAAGACCTATGGTAGAAACGTTATTGAAAGTCTTGTGGGGAAGAAGTATCTCCGTCAAGTCGGTGAGTATCACGACCTAACAGGTACATTCAACGGAAAGTTTCGACGTTTAGAATTTGCTACGCAAAGCCGAACTGTGGATACTCGGTTTGGGGATCATAGACTATTTTTACATCCTTTAGAGAACCGTGGTTTTACGGTCCGCGAGGCGGCGCGAATTCAGGGTTTTCCAGATCAGTTTTTATTTTCCGGGACGCTTACGCAGCAATTTAGGATGATCGGGAACGCTGTTCCGCCTCCTTTAGCTTGCAGCGTCGCGCAACTAGTTAGGTCACTTCTGAATAAATGAGTATATCGATCGAATCACTTGTTAATGGCTGGGGAGACAACGAATCTGCGGCTTTGCGTCTGAAAATAGCTAATCTTGAAAAATGGCTCTACCATACGTATGAGCCAGATAAATTCGGGGATGGTGATTTCGAACAGCGTTTAGAGCGCTGGATCAATAACGTAGCGTCGGATGAGGAAAGACGAACACTTTTCAGACTTATCACCGAGATTTTTTATGTTGGGCCAGTGGAGTTTGAGGAACTTTACAGATGTGCATATCAAGGGCCAATTGCTCGTTGGTTAATCGATCTTGAAGCAATCGATATTTGCGCTGCAAATTCTCAGGCTCAGTTGGTCGATGCAGCAAGCAAAACTTGGTTCTGCCCAGTTTCCGATAGCTTTAGGGTAAATTCTTTCTTTCATATCAATAACTTGGCGGCTGGCGCAAGTCTTCGTCCAGATTGGCGTTCGTTGTTTGAACTGGGCGATCCGACAAGTATCGCCAATTACGTAAAGCAGAGCGGCATTACGCGGTTAGTTTTGTTAGAGGATTTCGTTGGTGGTGGTTCACAAGCAATCGACGCTGTTGAATTCGCGACAACAATACCTGGTTTGCAAGTACTATTTGTGCCGTTGATAATATGTCCTGATGGTGTATCGCGGATGCGCGCCAGTGAATTAAGAATATGTAGTGGGCGTCCTGGCGCACTACGATATGAGGCGGTTATGGAACTTCCTGCGGGCGCATTCTTAACGCCGAGTCAAAGTCCGTTTATTGGTAACATTCCGTTTACTGACGCAGTGCGGAAATTGTTGAGTGATACATATCCGAAAGTTGGCGGCGGAGTACTGCCAAGTGCAGGAATAAAGCCCTATCATCCATATGGATATCCTTATAAAAAGCCCACCGGCGGGTTAGTTGTTATGTATAGCAATACTCCTGATAATACTCTTCCAATAATCCATTGGCGTCCTAAGAGTAGAGCCTGGAGCCCATTATTCCCAAGGCACAGTCGCGACTAGAGGTATATATGGCGAGTAATCCATTTCATGATCTTTATCTAAGTGAAGCCATTTCGGAAGATGACTTGGTTCGCTTTTTTAGCCCAATCATTGTAGAGCATTCTGGCGTAGTATTTGAGTCCGGCAATGTTATTGTTCGTGGCCTGCAAGGGACGGGTAAAACAATGTTGTTGAATCTGCTCCGTCCCGAATTGAGAATAGCATATCGTCGCGCCGGTGTTGATTTTCCAGTACCTACCCGTGCAGCACAGTTCATCGGGGCTGGGATTAATCTGAGGAAATGTGGAATCCTTGAGTTTGCTCAATTGATCGACAAGGAAATAACTTCCAAAGAGTTTCAAGAGTTAGCACTTCTCTTTGCCGACTTTTTCAACTATTGGGTTGTTTCTGATCTTATTGACTCGATTTATGTATTTCACGAAACCGGCGATTCATCTTTGCACAGAGAGATCGGTCTTAGAGGCGATCGCGCTAATCTCGATGATTTTGCACGTAAATTATCTAACGACGATTGTTGGTTCGGCGCATTGACTGGCGTTGATGGATTAGATTCGCTCAGGTTGAAAATAGCTCAACGGATTGCGAATTATCGGCGGTATCTGAATTTAAACGTGGATATACTGCCGTCTTCCATAACTGATACTAAAACATTAATTGGCGACCCTATATTAAAAACGGTGGACGCGCTTCGCCAAGCGAATGTTATTGAAGAAAAAACGAAGATATTCGTGCGTATCGATCAATATGAGCAATTAACAACTCTTAATGTCTTAGGCACTCAATACGGAACGATCTGCCAAGAGCTTATTCATAAAGCATTAGGCGCTCGCGATGGTAGAGTTTCATACCGAATTGGCACCCGCACACACGGATGGGACGAAAGACCGGCGATCTACCGTACTAATGACGTACTGGAACGGAAGCGAGATTTCTACATCCATGACATGGACGAGGTTTTCCGACGCCGCGAAAATCGAGCTACTTGGCGATTTCCAGAATTCGCGCAGGACATCTTTCTTCGACGACTTAAAGGAAGCGAATATGTTTCAGGCGCGGTCATACCGTCAATGATATCAGTTCTGGGGAAAAGTCTTACTGCAAGTGCTCGCGCAGATGCGTACGTTTCCAATCCAGAAAGCCGTCGGAGACTGATTGATACAGCGATTTCTGGTTTGCCACCTGAAACCCCTCAAGTTTGGATCGAGTACGTAAGAAGAATGTCGAAGAATGACATACTCTCAGCTTGGCTCATGTGTGCATGGATCAGGCAAAAGATCGTGCCTAAAAAAGGGATGCCGTCATCGATTTTACCTCCAGCCGATGAAAGTTTGCCTTGGACAAATAAACCTTATTGGCAAAAAGAGCGGGTGCAGCTTGCTCTGATGCAACTGGCATCAGCAAATCGACAGGCACCGATGTGGAGCGGGGAGGGAGACGTATTAAGTCTTAGTGACGGACAAATTTTACTGTTTTTGTTCATTGTGCAGCACATATGGGATGCATGGCTTCGTGAACGACGCAGCGAAAAATCCGAGGACTTTGGATTCCCGATTAAACAAGAGGTTCAGAGCCAGGGCGTGCGAGAAGCTAGTAGTGAATGGCGCTCTAAACAAACTGAAGGGCCAAATGCGTTCAAGAGGAAGACTTTTGTGGATGCTTTAGGAGAGCGTTTGTACGTCAGTTTAACGAACGATAAAGCGATGTCGAATCCAGGAGCAAATGGTTTTTCAATTGAAAACGGCGACTTGTTCTCTAACGACGACGTGAGAGATTTTTTGATGGATGCCGTCAGCTATGGAGACTTGGTACAGGCAGAACACACCTCAAAGAAGAAGGGGGAGCGCCGTACTAAATATTATCTTACGCCAATACTAAGCCCATATTTTCGCATTCCTAGCGTACATACAAAAGAGCCTGAGTACGTAACGGCAAAAGAAGTACTAGTATGGATGCAAGGAACGTCTGCAGCTTTATCGGCTAAGCAAATTGAGAAAAGAGCTCTCGAGAATGACGACGAAGAGCAAATGGTCAAGCAAAAAAGTTTATGGGATGATAGCGTTTTATGATTAATGGGGTTTCTCGACCGTGGGGCAAGTTGCATTGGCTGCTTCGTTCCCCATCACTCAAACATGAGGACTGGTTTCTGATCGGAGCAATTTCTACCCAAGATCGCTGCTTATCTACTTTGCGTCATGGAAAAGTATCGTTTAAACTCCGTCATGCGGCCTTTTTAGAGATCATAGATAGACCATCACAGTTCTCGGGGCTAAGCAAAATCCGTCGTGACCAAAACAAGCAATTTTTTGAGGCTGAGAGCGATCCGGCGAATCGCGAAATTCACACCTTCGAAATTTTTGACCCAATACGCTCTTTAAAAAGAGTTGTCGATAGCTGGTTGGTTAGTGGAAAGGCATCGAATGTTATATTAGACGTTTCGACGCTACCGGAGCGGTTCTTGTTTCCAATACTGCGCTGGCTTGTCTCCTCTAACGACGTAAAAAATTTAGTGGTAACATGCATGACCCCGGAGAAGTATACGCATGAGGACCTCGCGTTCGATGCGCAGGATGCAAGTCATTTACCCACATTCGCGAGTGACCCGGCGCAAATTGAAAAAACAATTAAGCAAGTAATCGTTGGGGTCGGCTTCTTGCCATTCAGTTTGCCTGATTGGTTAAAAAAGACTTATTCAAATCCCCGGTCAAGGATATCATTAATGTTTCCTTTTCCCTCAAATCCCGATAATGTTAGGAAAGGCTGGGAGTTTGTTAGGAGAGTTGACGCTAATGTTAGTTTGAACGATGATCGCCAAATATGCCGTGTCGCTGCATACGACGTTTCAGGCTGTTTTGATCGAATTAGCTTGATTACGTCGCATGGAAATTCCCCTGCAGTGTACGCCCCGTTTGGCCCTAAGGCTCATTCGGTTGCTATGTGTCTACAAGCTTTGAAAACAACGTCTGAAGCATATTTTGCACATCCATCCTATTATCACCCAGAATACAGCACCGGTATTCGACTTCACGAGAATCTTCCCGATGGTCATGCTTACGCGATAAAGCTCGCAGGGAAAAATTTATATTCCTAAGCTAATACGAAGGCGGCAAAAAATTCGTGGAGATGTAAACGAATTTTTTGCTCCGCATATATATTTGAGAGTGATGAACAAGCAATTGATTTTGACATGGGGGTACAGCGGTGGGTATAGGTGGGGAACAGTCTGTTTTCTATAGTAGAGTTCGCCGGACACCGCTTCCGCCCAGCATACTGATCAAGAGCCCCACACGATGGGGCTTTTTTTCGTCTCGTCATAGACGATCTCGCCGGTTGGTGTCGCGCGATGGGACTTGAATCGTGCATCACCTTCGACCTAGTACTGCCAGGGTGGGTGCCGCATATCGGCGCGCAGATCTGCTCGATAAGAGCGTCGCTCCGATGCAGGCCCGGGCTGACCACTGCACAATCGATCAACCTTGCGGATGCTGATTGGACCACGGTGCCAGTCAGCTGAAGTCTGGGGTCGGTACAAGTTGCTCCCTGCTTGCCCCTGGCTCCCATGGTCGCAAACCCTGATCCTTCGCCAGGCGCATGCGCTGTACCTTCATGGCATCGATCAGGTCTGCCGAAGAAGCGGCCGCCTCGAGCATAGGGAGCGTTTGCTCGGCTTCGAGGAAGAAGCGCTGCCGTGCATCAGTCCCGGCCGACAGGAACGCCTCTTCCCACCATTCAGTGATCCGCTCGCTGGCCCGTTGCAAGGCGGCTTGCGTGACCAGGCGGTTCGACTTCTCGTTGTTGATCCGCTTCGATGCAGGCATCAGGTTCCACGCGTCCCCGCAGGGCCACGCGGCGAACGGAAAACAATGATCGATGTCGTACTCGTCCTTCAGGCGCTGGCCCGACCATACGCAGTATATGGACTTTCCTTGGGTGCGAAGCCGTTCGACCGCAGCGCGCGCGACGCTGGTGTCGCGTTCCGGATCTGCCCATGCAAGTACGGAATATGCGGTCTGGCTGATCGCCGGTGCGAGTTGCCCCGCATACGACTCCATCAGGCGCACCCATTCCGCGATGAGGACTGGTTCGACCCATACGTTGTAGTGGCCAAGCGCATCCCAGATCGGGAGCGGAACGTGGAACTCGCCAAAGCTCCACAGGAATGGATCATCGATTCGCAGGCTAGTCGGTGTGGACGTGCGGCGCTGGTGCTTGATGAGGAAGATATTCTCATCGCTCGCGGGCCAGCGCAGGTACTTGACCGGCATTTCGCGGATCAGCCTGGAAATCTCCCACAGGCTGGCATGAAGGTGGCGCGCCGTGTCGCCCTGGAACGCCATTCCGGCACGAAGGTCAACCGGGCGAACAAGGCGCAAGGCGGTGAAGTTGTCGGTCACGAAGCCGGGGGTATTCCCAGCCCGGTTAGGCGGCATCTGTGGAAGCCCTCCCTCGATGAGCGGCTTGTACATGCGCAGCCAGAAGAGCGCGACCAGGCCCATTGGCAGGACAACTGACTCCGCCTCATGGCGCGCTGCACCCGCGGCGGAATCGGCGATCCTGGCGAGGATACGCAGTAGCGCGATCTTGTAGGTCGATGACTTGCCGTCGGTGAGGATCAGGTGGCGCAGCAGCGGGAGTGCGCCTATGCCATCGTCGGGCAGCCCGAGAACCGCAGTCGTCCACGAAATACCCGGCCGGCCCAGTTTGTCGGGGCTGTCGTCGGCGCGTACCAGCCGCAGGCCGAATTGCTGGGCCATCGCCGTCAGTTCCGGCAGCGTCACCTCGTACATGGCGCGCTCGGTATCGGGTGGGCCAATGCGAAGGCTGATGGCGATGCGGCCATTCGGCGACAGCAGCGTCGCCAGCTTTCGCAGCGCTCGCTGGCGTGCAGTCGGTGGCACGTGCATCCAGACCGCCGACAGCAGGATCAAATCGAAAGTAAGGCCCAGTCGGCGGACTTGGGCCAGGTCCGGCAGGCTATCGGCCACCCAGTGAATGCGTGGCGAAAGATGGCGCTGCCGTGCCAGCATGCGCATCCGCTCAGATGGCTCGGCGGCGACCACATCGTATCCTTTGGACGCAAACCAAGCAGCATCCCTTCCGGAACCGGCGCCGACGTCCAGAATCGTCGCACCGGGCGGTGGCAGCAGATCCAGCAGGGCAGGGTGCACATGCTCGAAGGTCAGCGATTCGTACTGGGAGACAAGCTGCTCGGCGTTCTGATCGTAGTGGGGAATGGTCTGCATGACCTTCGGTATGCTTTGTCGACCCATCAATTGTATGCCGAAGTATGCTGCCGTTGGGCAATCGATGGGTTGCAACCGTATGCAAATCCGCTCGATCCGGCGCCATCGAGCTGTATCCAATTCAAGCAATCGAAGCTTGGGGGCTATTAACAAAATGTCGGCAGATATAGATAAGTGCCGATGTTTTGTGTAGACTGGCTTCATGAGTCAACAAGCTGATCGAATTCTTGAGCTTGCCCGGTCCAAAGGCATACTGCGTACACGCGATGTGGACACTGCCGGTGTGTCGCGCGCACTGCTTGCCTCGCTAACCGATGAAGGCCGGCTGCTCAAACTCGCCCGGGGCCTGTACGCATTGCCCGACCGCTCTGCATCCGAGTACGAAAGCTTTGCCGAGGTAGCGACACGTAGCGAAAGTGGGGTGCTATGTCTGCTTTCCGCGCTGCGGTTTCACGATCTGACTACGCAGCAGTCTGCTGACGTCTGGCTCGCGATACCGCATAAGGCCCGTGCTCCGCGTTTCGATTATCCGCCGCTACGGATAGTCCGCATGTCGGGACCGGCGATGACCGAAGGCATCGAGATTGCAGACCTTGCTGGCGCCCAGGTGCGCGTGTTCAGCGTGGGCAAGACGGTTGCCGACTGCTTCAAGTTCCGCAACAAGATTGGCGTTGATGTCGCGCTCGAAGCCCTGCACGAAGCCTGGAACGGTAAGCGTGCGACGATGGACGAACTGTGGCGCTATGCGGAGATCTGCAGGGTAGCCAACGTCATGCGTCCGTATCTGGAAACGGTGGGGGCGGGATGACATCGACGAATCGCGCCGCATCGGTTCGCGCCCGGCTTCTGAACCGCGCAAAGGCCGACAGGATGGACTTCAATCTGATCCTGACGCGGTATTCGCTTGAGCGTCTGCTATACCGTTTGAGCGTGTCGCCCTGGGCCGATCAGTTCCTGCTGAAGGGGGCGCTCCTCTTCGACCTGTGGTTTGACCAGCCGCACCGACCGACGAGGGATATTGACTTGCTTGGCTTCGGATCATCAGAGATTGACGACTTGATCGAGGTCTTTCAGCAGGTCTGTGTTCAGTCATCCGATGACGGGATGGTCTTCGACGAGAGAAGCGTGCAGGCGGCGCGGATTCGCAAGGAAGCCAACTATGAAGGCGTACGCGTGACACTGCTCGGCACACTGGACGGTGCGCGCTGCTCGGTGCAGATCGACGTCGGGTACGGCGATGCCGTTACGCCTGCAGCTGAACTCGTCCAGTTCCCAGCGCTTCTTGAGGATGTCACGTCGCCATCGTTGCGTGCTTATCCTGTGTACAGCGTGATCGCGGAAAAGTACGAAGCGATCGTCAGCTTGGGTATGGCCAACACGCGTCTAAAGGATTACTTCGATCTGTGGTTCCTTGCGACCTATGCTGAGATCGACGAGGCTGTTCTCCTTAAGGCGATCCAGGCCACGTTTGCCCGCCGCCGAACTGAGGTGCCGAAGGCAGCGCCCCTCGGGCTGTCTGATACCTTTGCGGTGAGTCCGATCAAGCAGCAGCAGTGGCAAGCCTTCCTTTCTAAAAGCAAGCTCAAAGCGCCGGACCTTACGGAAGTTGCGGCGGTGCTACGGCGTTTCTTGAGATTACCCGACGCCGGGGCGGCAGGCTAGAAGCTGCAGTCTCAGGTCAGCCCAAAGCCCCACCCAACCGGCTCAACGGCGCACATACCCCAGCGCCGCCGAAAACCGTTCCGCCGCGCGCTGTATAACGTCGGCATGTTTTTTAAGCGAACTCTTCGACACACGACTGGCCGGCGCCGACATCGACAGCGACGCCACCACCGCGCCGGCGGCGTCGCGTACGGGCGCTGCCACGGCGACCATCTCGGCGGTACGCTCGGCTTCCGACACGCTCAGGCCCTGGTCGGCGATCTTCTGCAATTCTTTCTTCAGGTCGCTTCGCTCGATGATGGTATGGTCGGTAAAGCGCGTCATGTCCTGGCCCAGCAGCGCGTCTTGCACCTCGGGCGGCGCGTACGCCAGCAGCAGCTTGCCCGACGCGCCCACGCCCAGCGGACGGCGAGTGCCGAGCTGGCTGTGCACGCGCACCGCGTGCGGCGCGTCCCACCAGGCAATGCAGACCGTTTCCTGGCCTTCGCGCACGCGTACCAGTACGCTTTCATTGCATTCGGAGCCGGCCGCCGCCAGGATGTCGTTGGCGATCTGAATCATGTTCAACTGACGCTGCGCGGCCGCGCCCAGCACCAGGGCGCGGTAGCCCAGGCTGTAGGTGGCGGCGGGCAGGGTGCGCCGCACCATGCCGCATTCTTCGAGGGTGGTCAGCATGCGAAACGCGCGCGCCTTGGTGTTTCCCGAGCGCTTGGCCAGCTCGGTCACGCCATGGCCGTCTTCTTCGGCCACCAGATAAAGCAGCTCCATCGCCTTGGCGACGGCATCGATCGTGTATGTCATAAAACGGTTCCTGAAAATCCGCAGTCGTCGAAGCGCCCCGGCAGGCGCGCAGGGCAGGCGGAAAGGGATGACGATAATACATTATTTCGCCCAGTGAAACAACGCGGGCCGCAGTATGCAGCCGCGCTCGGCCTGGCTTATGGCGGCCTGGTTCGCCCATCGAAACGGTGCAATACTTTTAATAACATCGTTGACGACCGGATTGGTGCTCCTATATGATGTCATACAGTGTTACGCTGTATCTCTGTATGAAACAAGTTCGGTCGGGTCGAAGCTGTATCTTGCAAACAACGCATAACGGGAGATGTCGATGTTGAAGGCCATGTCGCAGTTGCTGGGTCGGATCCTGTTGCTGGCATCTATGGCCGCGTCGGCCACAGGTCTGGCGCGGGCCGACGAACTGCGCAT
>Ga0265798_10011469_pt1 | contig 10795 bp, 13 predicted proteins | sample P3T30metagenome_FD_192430 | JGI IMG/M metagenome (GOLD analysis project Ga0265798, IMG submission 192430) | Plant litter microbial communities from East Loma Ridge, Irvine, California - P3 T30 | ecosystem: Environmental > Terrestrial > Plant litter > Unclassified | place: USA: California... | reverse complement strand
CGCTGACCACGATCGCGCTGTTGCTGAAGAGCCAGCCACCGCTGCCGGTGGGGGCAGGGGCGATCACGTTGCTGCACCGCAAGCCGCTCCGCCCCTTCTATCATTCGGTCGATGCCGCACACGCCGAGGGGTTCACCGATTTCGGCCCCGACGACATCTGTCCGGTGTCGGGGTTCGTATACCGCCTCGCCGGTTTCCGCCTCGAAGCGCGCGACCTCGTGCTGCGGATGCTCGGTATCGACGGCCGCGTGCCCGATCCTCGCGTGGCGCTGCACCGGATCACGGGCGACGACGATGCGGTCGCCCGGGCGGCAATCGCGGAAGCCGACCTCGTCATCGCGGCGCTAGGCTATCGACCGATCGCGATGCCGATCGCAGACCGCGACGGCGCGCCAGTGCCGCTGGCGGCGCATGACGGAAAGCCGATGGTCGACCGCCACTGCCGGATCGTCGACGATCAGGGCGCACCGATCCCGGGCCTGTACGGGCTCGGCCTGGCCGCCGGTTTCGTGCCCTGGGGTGCTCTCGGTGGCGAATCCAGTTTCTCCGGGCAAGCCAATGGCTTATGGCTCTGGCAGAACGACGTGGGGTTGATGATAATCGATCAGGTGATGGCATCGAAGGCACTGGCAGCAGCGTGACGTCGGACGATCGAACGGCTGATCCCGTCGTGAGCCCCGCCGTTAGCCCCGTCGTCAGCGTGGTCATGGCCGCGTATAATGGCGCCGGGTTGATCGAGGAGACGCTCGCCAGCCTGCAAGCCCAGACCTTCAGCGATTTCGAGGTGATCGTGGTCGACGACTGCTCGACCGACGACACGCGCGAGGTGGTGCGCGCCTGGCGCGATCCCCGTGTCCGACTGGTCCAGATGGCGAAGAACGGCGGCCCGGTGCTCGCCCGCAACCGCGGGTTTGCCGAGGCGCGCGGCCGCTACATCGCCGCGCTCGATCATGACGACATTTGCCGCCCCGATCGCTTCGAGCGGCAAGTGGCGTATCTCGACGCGCATCCCAACACCGTCTTGCTGGGCACCGCCGCCGAACTCCTGACCGCGGGCGTGGTCGGCCCGTCCAGCTATGCGCCGACCACCACGCCCGCGCTGGTCGCATGGCTCACCTGTATCGAGAACCCGCTCGTCTGGTCGTCGACGATGATGCGGACCGAGGTGGCACGACAGCTCGACCCGGTGACCCGGCCGGAGCTCCTGTATGCCGAGGATTTCGACCTGTATCAGCGGATACAGCATTTCGGCGCGATCGCGCGGCTGGACGAAGCGCTAGTGCTGTACCGCGTCCATCCCGGCGGCGTCTCGAAGCGTTTCGTCGATACGATGGAGGCCGCCTCGGTCCGCGTCCTGACCGAACGCTACGCCCGGCTGTTCGACGATCGCGCGGAGCGGATCGCGCGCCTGATCATGCTCCACAACATGGCCAAGCGCCCGGTCCCCGATCGCGCCGCGCTGGCGACGCTGGGCAGTGCGCTGAGCGTCATCCAGGCGGACTTCCTGGCGGCGCACGACTGCTCGGCACACGACATCCGCCTGATCCGCTGGGAGACTGCACGGCGCTGGGGCGATATCGGCCGGGCAGGGCTACGCGCCGGGACGGTCAGCCTGCAAGACGTGCTGGCGGTACGCCCCGATCATCTCGGGCTCGGCTATGCCGGCGTCGAAGCTCTGTTGTGGTCGGGGCTCATCGGCGGCGTCAGGCGCGCCCGCCGGAGGATGCAGCAGAGCCGCATGGCCCAGACCGCGGAGTAGCGCGGTCCGGGCCGGTATTTCAGACCTTGGCGGCGTAGATCATCCGGCCGGCACCGAGCCGTGCGAACACCTGGTCGAGATCGCGCTCGCCGACCGCGAAGCACCCCTGGCTGCGACCCAGCATGCCGTGGCTCTCGATCATGTCCTTGTTCGCGTACCACGCCGAATGCACCACGATCGCACGATCGAGCGCATTGTCGTTGGTCGGATCGAGCCCGATCAAGCGCTGCGAGCGGCCATGCTTGCCGACGTAATAATCGTCGGTGACGAACGCGCCCTCGGACGAGGCGTTCGAGCCGAAGCGGTTCGAGAAGCGCTCCAGATACCCGGTGTGCGCCGGATCCGAGCCGCTGCCATGCGCGACCAGCAGCGACGTGCTGCGCCCGCTGGCGAGATCGATGAAGTGGAAGCGTGGCTTGCCCGACGGCGCCGCGAAATCGGCGATCGCGATCCGGTCGTGATGCTGGATGCGGCTGCCGTGACGGCTCAGCGACGCCATTGCCTGACGCAGCAGGTCGGGACGAACCACCTTCGGCGAGGTCAGTGCGACCGTCGTGCGCGGCAGCGGTGGCTGCGTCATCGGCTTCAAGTCACGTGCGGTCAGCGGACGTCCGAGACGCGTCGTCGCCGACACTGCCCCCGGCACCACCAAAGCCCCCGCCAATACCAAACCATTCTTCAGAAGCGCGCGTCGTTCGCGCACAAGACCTTGCTCGTCGTGCATCGATTTTCCCGAAATTGCCCCGTTTCTTGGAACATCCTATAGCCGATTTTCCGTGAATATTCTGCAACCATTTCCACTGGTTGTGGGTCCGTTCCCTCAAACTACCCCGGCTTGGGGTCGGTTCGTCGACTCAATCCTCCGACGGCACGTTTTCAAGAATCGCGCGTTGGGCGAAAATACCGGGATTCGAGGACGGACGCGACGATGGGCAAGATGGCGAACAGAACGGCGCAGTCGTTCATGGCAGTGGGGCTGACCTTTGCGATCCTCGCGGGCGCAAACCCTGCGCAGGCCGCATCGGCGGCCGCCATTGCCGCGATGCCGATCGAACAGGCCGCGACCGAGCTCTCGCCCAACCAGTTCGTCTGGAAGGACAATGGTTCCAGCGAGCCCGTCAGCATCGTCGTCAGCCTGATGGAGCAGCGCGCGTTTGTCTATCGCGGGTCGACGATGATCGCTGCAACGACGATCTCCAGTGGCAAGGACGGCAAGGACACGCCGGTCGGCACCTATCCGATCCTGCAGAAGAACGCGGTCCACAGGTCGAGCCTGTATGACGATGCATCGATGCCGTTCATGCAGCGGCTGACCTGGGACGGCATCGCGATCCATGCAGGCCGCAACCCGGGTTTCCCCGCATCGCACGGCTGCATCCGCGTGCCGCTCGGCTTTGCCAAGCAGTTGTTCGGGGTGACGACGCTGGGGACGACCGTGACGGTGACCGACGATTTCGAGGGTGGCGTGATGCCGGAAGCGCCGGTCGCGGATCAGGAGACGGCCGTAGCGAACCTGCGCCAGTCGATTTCGCTCGAGCAGTGAATTTGTCAGGCAGCCATCTCGGTTGATCGGCTACCCCACCGTCATCCCCGCGGAGGCGGGGACCCATAACCTCAAACGGTCGCGATCATGCCGCCAGGTTTGCCAGTATGGGTTCCCGCCTGCGCGGGAATGACGATTAAATGTTTGATGGGAATAAATGCCGAACACGTCTGCGGGTAACGGCTAAGCCGCGATCGGGAGACCCAACTCAACCAACCGCGCGCGAAAATCCGCCGCATCGGTAAACAGCACCGATTCGATTCCCAACGCCCGCGCCGCCGCCACGTTCGCCGCATTGTCGTCGACGAACACGGCCTCCTCCGCCGCCAGCCCGAATCGCTCCAGCGCCAGCCGATAGATCGCCGCACCCGGCTTCACCATCTTCTCCTCGCCCGATACGACCACGTCGCGGAACCGGTCGAACAGATGCGCTTCACGCGCGCGGAAGGGTGGCCAGAACTCGTGGCTGAAGTTCGTGATCGCGAACAGCGGTATGCCGGCCGCGTCCAGCTGCTCGACGATCTCGTGCATGCCAGCGATTCGCGCGCCGATGCTCTCGTTGAATCGCGGCCCCCAGGCAGCGATCAGGTCGGCATGCTGCGGATGCAACGCGGCGAGCTCCGCCGAGGTGTCGGCGAAGTCGCGGCCAGCGTCGTGCTGGAAATGCCAGTCGATCGTCACGACGTCGCGCAGGAACGCGTCGAGCGCCCGATCGTCATCGATCAGGCGCTCGTACAGGATCCGGGGATCCCAGTCGTAAAGAACACGACCGACGTCGAAAATGACGGCGGTAATCAGGGCTTTAGCCCTGGCGTGCCTTGAAGCGACGGTTGGTCTTGTTGATGACGTAGGTACGGCCACGACGACGGATCACGCGGTTATCGCGGTGACGATCCTTGAGCGACTTCAGGGAATTGCGGATCTTCATGATCGATTCGCTTCTTTTCAAATCTAGGTGTGCGGAAAGACGGGATCGCCTAATGGCGGGGTGTGTCCAAGTCAAGCAACGGACACGCTCATGCCATCCGGGAACCCACTCGGCTGGTCGGAGCGTTACTATAGCGCAACATTCTAAGGAAGTCCCCGATGGCGGTTCGTTCGATTCTCGTCCTGGCGCTGGCAGGCGCATCCCTCACCGCGTGCGCGACAGGCCCGTCGCTGCCGCCGACCGAGGTGCTGCGCTATCATCTCGGCGAGCCGATCGACCGCGGCACCATCGCCGTCCAGCCGCTGACCGCCGGCGGCCCGGCCAGCATCGAGTTCAAGACCTATGCCGCCGCCGTCCAGGGCCAGCTGCTCCAGGCCGGCTACAGCGTCCCCGCACCCGGCGCCAAGCCGCTGCTGGTGGCGACCGTCGGCTTCACCCGCACAACGCAGGCAGGTCCGCCGAAGCGCTCGCCGATCAGCATCGGCCTTGGCGGCGGTGGCTTCAGCGGCGGGCGCGGTGGCGGCGGCCTCGGGCTCGGTGGCGGGGTCGGCTTCCCGATCGGTGGTGGCGGCAGCACCGCGATCCTCGTCTCCGAACTGTCGGTAACGATCAAGCGCAGCGCCGACCAGTCGCCCGTCTGGGAAGGCCGCGCGCAGTCGTTCGCCGATGCCCGCAAGGCCGACGCGACGACCGATATCCAGGCCGGGAAGCTCGCCCGCGCGCTGTTCATGGGGTTCCCCGGCGAGTCCGGTCGCACTATCCAGGTGAAATGAACGCGCAAACCATGAGCCCCGTCACCGTCAACGCAGCCTTCGATGGCGGCAACATCCGTGTTGTCGCCGTCGAGGGAGACCGAATCGACCTGGAGATCGTCACCGATTTCCAGTCCGATTTCTTCCAGTGGTTCTATTTCCGCGTGGCGGGGGCGGCGGGACGTACGCTGACCTACCGCATCCTCAACGCGGGCAAGTCGGCCTATCCGTTCGGCTGGCCGGGCTACAAGACGCGCGCCAGCACCGATCGGCAGGCGTGGCGGATGATCGAGACACGCTATGAAAATGGCGTGCTCGAATTCGACTTCACCGCCGATACCGATCTCGCCTGGTTCGCCTATTTCGCGCCGTACACGATGGAAATGCACGAGGCTCTGGTGGCGCGCACCGCGCTGTTGCCGTGCGTCGCGCACCGCGAACTTGGCCGGTCGCTCGACGGGCAGGCGATCGATTGCTTCACGATCGGCTCGGGGCCGAAACAGGTCTGGATCTACGGTCGCCAGCATCCCGGCGAATCGATGACCGAATGGTGGATGGAAGGCGCGCTCGAGCGGCTGACCGATTCGGCCGATCCGATCACTGCCGCGCTGTTGGCGAAGGCGACCTTCAACGTCGTCCCCAACATGAACCCGGACGGCACGCGCCGGGGTCATCTGCGCACCAATGCCGTCGGGGTGAACCTCAACCGCGAATGGCACACGCCGACGCCGGAGAAGAGCCCCGAAGTCCTCTGCGTGCGCAACGCGATGGACCAGACCGGCGTCGACGTCGCCATGGACATCCACGGCGACGAGGCGATCCCCGCGAACTTCATCGCCGGTTTCGAAGGCATCCCGTCCTGGACCGACGCGCACGGCGAGAAATTCTACGAATACGGCCGGCGGCTCGCGGCGCACACGCCCGATTTCCAGACCGAGAAGGGCTATCCCAAGTCCGCACCGGGCTCGGCGAACCTGTCGATGTCGACCAACCAGCTCGCCGAGCGCTTCGGTGCGGTGTCGGTGACGCTGGAGATGCCGTTCAAGGATCACGACGCCAACGCCGATCCCGAGTTCGGCTGGTCGCCCGAGCGCTCGAAACAGCTCGCGCATGCGATGCTCGAGACGCTCGCCGGCATGATCGACGAAATCTGACCTGATAACAACGGCTTGGCATGGTTTGGAGGCTTGGGTTCAAGCGCTGCGGACCGTGCGTTGGCCTAACCTTATCCTAACCTTTGAACCCTTCCGTTCAGTCCCGCCATCGCAGGAGCCCGAATGCCGACCCTAGTCCTCATCCGCCACGGCCAGTCCACCTGGAACCTCGAGAACCGCTTCACCGGCTGGTGGGACGTCGACATGACCGCCAAGGGTGAGGCCGAGGCCAAGGCCGCAGGCGAGCTGATGGCCGCCAAGGGCCTCGACTTCGACCAGACCTTCGTCAGCCTCCAAACGCGGGCGATCAAGACGCTCAACATCGCGCTGGAGGCGATGGGCCGGCTCTGGCTCCCGGTCGAGAAGGACTGGCGCCTGAACGAGCGTCACTATGGCGGCCTCACCGGCCTCGACAAGGCCGAGACCGCGGCCAAGCACGGCGACGCGCAGGTCCATATCTGGCGCCGCAGCTTCGACGTCCCGCCGCCCGTACTCGACGACGGCAGCGAGTTCGACCTGTCGAAGGACCGGCGCTACGACGGCATCGCGATCCCCAAGACCGAGAGCCTCAAGGACACCATCGCGCGCGTCCTTCCCTATTGGGACGAGCGGATCGCCCCCGCGTTGAAGGACGGCCAGCGCATCCTCATCTCCGCCCACGGCAACTCGCTCCGCGCGCTGGTCAAGCACCTCTCCAACATCCCCGATGACGAGATCACCAGCCTCGAGATCCCGACCGGCCAGCCGATCGTCTACGAACTCGACGCCGACCTGAACGCCACCGACCGCTACTACCTCAGCGAGCGCTGACGCCACCGGCCTTTACTTCCCCCCTCCCTGGAAGGGAGGGGCCGGGGGTGGGTCGGCCGCTTGGCGAGCGCTCCGGATCCCAATTAGCCAACCCACCCCCAACCCCCTCCCTTCCAGGGAAGGGAGCAGTGTACCAACAACATTGCCCAATCCCCCCCACGTCGCTAGGCACGTCGCTCCTTTGATCCGGGGACGGAAATGGCTCTAGTCGGCATCATCATGGGCAGCACCTCCGATTGGGAGACGATGCGCCACGCCGCCGAGACGCTCGACGCGCTCCACGTCGCCTACGAGACCAAGGTCGTCTCCGCACACCGCACCCCGCAACGCCTCTACGACTATGCGACCACCGCCGCCGATCGCGGCCTCAAGGTGGTGATCGCCGGTGCAGGCGGCGCGGCCCACCTTCCCGGCATGGCCGCCTCGATGACGCACCTCCCGGTGCTCGGCGTTCCCGTCGAATCGAAAGCGCTGAAGGGCATGGATAGCCTGCTCTCGATCGTCCAGATGCCCGGCGGCATCCCGGTCGGCACGCTGGCGATCGGCAAGCCCGGCGCGATCAACGCCGGGCTTCTGGCGGCCGCGATCCTCGCGACGTCCGACGACGCGCTCGCCGAGCGCTTGAAGGCATGGCGCGCGGCACAGACCGACTCCGTCGCCACCGACCCCGCCTGAAAGACGCTGACATGACGCCGCTTCCCCCCGGATCGACCATCGGCATCCTCGGTGGAGGCCAACTCGGCCGCATGCTCGCGACCGCCGCAGCGCAGCTCGGCTATCACACGCACGTCCTCGCGCCCGACCAGGAGAGCGTCGCCGCGCAGTCCGCCTCGACCATGACGCGTGCCGACTATCACAACCGCATCGTCCTCGCCGACTTCGCCGACGCCTGCGACGTCATCACCTATGAGTTCGAGAACATCGCAGTCGAGCCCGTCGAATGGCTCGCAGACCGCGTCCCCGTCCACCCAAGCCCCCGCGCGCTCCGCGTCGCACAGGAGCGCATGGGCGAAAAACGCTTCGTGGAGACCGTCGGCGGCCGCCCGGCACCTTGGGCCGCGGTCGACAGCCTCGAAAGCCTGCAGGCGGGCCTGAAAGCGATCGGTACCCCCGCCATCCTCAAGACCGCCCGCTTCGGCTACGACGGCAAGGGCCAGGTCAAGATCGCCACGCCCGAAGGCGCACAAGCTGCCTGGGACACGATCGGTGGTCCCGCAGTCCTCGAAGCCTTCGTACCGTTCGACCACGAGTTCTCGATCCTGATCGCCCGCGGCCTCGACGGTACCATCGCGCGCTACGATCCACCGCTCAACGTCCACCGCGACGCGATCCTCCGCCACTCCACCGTCCCCGCACCCGCCGTCGTACTGGCGCAGGCCGACGAAGCCGCCGCGCTGGCCGAACGGATTGCCGCCGAACTCGACTATGTCGGCGTGCTGGCGTGCGAGTTCTTCGTTGGCGCCGACGGCCCAGTGTTCAACGAGATGGCCCCCCGCGTGCACAATTCGGGGCACTGGACGATCGAAGGCGCCGAATGCTCGCAATTCGAAAACCACATCCGCGCGATATGCGGCCTGCCGCTCGGCGCGACGACGCTGACCGGACGTGAAGCGACGATGGAAAACCTGATCGGCGACGACGCCGACCGCTGGGCGGAACTGCTCGCCGAGCCCAGCGCGCATCTGCACCTGTACGGCAAAGGCACCGCGCGACCGGGGCGTAAGATGGGCCATGTCACACGGATCGTCCGCTAAAGGCCCCTATCAGGGATATCGCTCAATTCCATTCGGCCCTCCCTCCGTTCGCCCTGAGCGAAGTCGAAGGGTGTGCCCCAAGCGAAAGTGCTTCGACTACGCTCGACACGAACGGAATTTGGTGTCCAAGCTCGCGGCTTCGCGAATGATCCGGCCGCTTAAATCACAAGTTGAAAAAATGGTGCCCGGAGACGGGGTCGAACCGCCGACACTGCGATTTTCAGTCGCATGCTCTACCAACTGAGCTATCCGGGCACGTCCGGTCTGAGACCGGAGAAGCGTCCGACCTTGCGATCGGAAGGGCGCGTTTAGTCGGGGTCTTCGGCGCTGTCCAGCCCCGTTTGCGCAATTGATCGGCCGGGAATGCGATAGCCTTCGCCGAGCCACTGCAGCAGGTCGCGGTCGCGGTGGCGGCTTGAGCAGAACGGCTTGTAGTCGGCGACCGCAGGCTGGTCGCAGATCGGGCATTTGACGGTGGGGGCGGCGGGCGTCATCGGGCACTCTCCAGTTCGTGGACGACGCCCGTACGGCGCGTGAGTTCCGCGAGCCAATCGGCGTGGGCCATGAGGCGTGCATGGACGGCTGCGGGCAGGGTGTGACGGCGTGAGGCAGTCGGCGGCGTGCGTTCGAGCGTGCGGAGCGCCGCGCGGGTCTCCGTACCGACCGGATCGACGCGAAGGAGTTCGGGGATCGACGCGCGGGGTCTTGGCCGGACGATCTGGAGGAAGCCAAACCCGTTCATCGCTGTGCGCTCGAACGGTTGCGGCAGGGACTCGTCGATCGCGGCGGCGACCGCGTTGCGCTGCGCCTTGCCGACGATCGTCGGGAAATCGATCCCGATCGAGCCGCCGATTCCGTGCCGTCGAATCGCCCGCGCCACGGCATGTGCGGCGGCGATCGCGAGCGTATCCAGCGGCGGCGCGCCGTCGACGTCGAACAGCGTCATCGCCGGCGTCGGCGACAGGCGGAGCGCGCCGAGCGGGAACACGATCTCGCCACTCACAGCCTCGTCGAGCAGTTCGGACCAGCCCGCTGCCTCCAGCGCATCGGGCTCGTGCGCACGCAGGCTACGGACGGGCAGCCCCGTCGCCATCAGTCGCTCGTACAGCGTCGGAGCGGGGCAGGGCAGCAGGTCGCTGGGGACGGCCTTGGCGAGCTTGGCGCGACCAGTTTCGGGGAGGGCTTCGCGGACGATCTCGACGGTAAGGCTGGCGCCCTGTGTGATGCCTGGGGGTAGGTGATTGATCAGTGCCTCGCAGCCGTCGAGCACGACGCGGCCACGACGGCCCGGCAGCAGTTCGACGAGCCGCGCGCGGGCGATGAGGCCGACTTTCAGTCCCTCAGCGTCAAGTTCGATCGCGGCTTCGACAATCTGGTCATCGTCCACCAGCGCGGCGCGCGCCTCGCCGATACCGGCTTCGTAGAGCCATGCAGGCCCCGTATCAGGCAAGCGCGACGCCCGCGGTCTTCAACAGCGCGCGTGTTTCGAACAGGGGCAGGCCGACGACGCCCGAATGGCTGCCCGATAGGAAGCGGACGAACGCCTCGGCGCGGCCCTGGATCGCGTAGCCGCCGGCCTTGCCGAGGCCTTCGCCGCACGCGAGATACTCGTCGATCTCGGCAGGCGAGAGCGGCTTGAACGCGACGATCGTGTCGGCGATCCGTGTCCGCACCTTGCCGGTCGCGTCGATCACGCAGACCGCGGACAAGCAGTGATGACGCCGACCCGACAGCTTGCCGAGCAGGTCGCGCTGGATTTCGATCGTGTCGGCGGGCGGCAGGATGCGGCTGCCCAGCGCGATCGTCGTGTCGCCGGCGAGCACGATCTCACCCTCGGCACGCTTAACGGCGCTGGCCTTTTCGACCGCGAGACGCAGCGCATAAGCGCGGGGCGGTTCATCCTTGCGCGGATTCTCGTCGATGTCGGGGGATTCCACGCGCGACGGCACGACGCCGAGCCGCGCGAGCAGGTCGCGGCGGCGGGGCGAGGAGGAGGCCAGGACCAGCATTGGTGCCTCGATGCTTGGGCTACGCACCGTACGAACGGCGCGTGGCGCTTATTTGAAGCGGTAGGTGATGCGACCCTTGGTCAGAT
>Ga0265798_10011467_pt1 | contig 10797 bp, 10 predicted proteins | sample P3T30metagenome_FD_192430 | JGI IMG/M metagenome (GOLD analysis project Ga0265798, IMG submission 192430) | Plant litter microbial communities from East Loma Ridge, Irvine, California - P3 T30 | ecosystem: Environmental > Terrestrial > Plant litter > Unclassified | place: USA: California... | reverse complement strand
CGCGACGGGTTCGGCGACTTCCCCACCGGCGACGTGCTCCGCTACTGGTTCACGGACGGCTCGCGCGTCATCGTGCGCCCGAGCGGCACCGAGCCGAAGCTCAAGGTCTACATCGACGCCTCCAGCACCGACGGCGACGCCGTCGCCCGTCGTGCCGCGGCGGAGGCCTCGGTCGCCGACCTCGACGCCGGCATGCGGGCCCTGCTCGCCTAGGCCCGGGCGTCCGGGGACGACGGAGGGGCGGTGCCGACCGGCACCGCCCCTCCGTCGTCCCTCCGGCGCCCGGCAGGGCGTCGCGTCCGGCTCAGCCGAGCGACCTCTGCAGCTTCTCGGTGAGCTCTTGCTGGTCGAAGTGGTTCTGGATCACGATGACGTCGGCGAAGGTCGACCCGATCGCCTCGACGAACTCCGCCGAGGTGAGGATCACCTGCGCGTCGTCGCCCACCTCGGCGATGGAGGCCACGTCGGCCGCCACCACGTCGGCCTCGATGTCGAGCCGGGCGAGGACGCGCTCGGCGTTCACCTTGAGGATGCCGCTGCTGCCGATGCCGGCGCCGCAGATGGTGACGATCTTCATGCGTCCTCCGTGAGGCCCATCAGGGCCCGGATCTCGTCGGGGGTGGCCGCCGCGGCCAGCGCGGGGATGACCGAGGCGTCGTTGAACACGTTCGCCAGGTCGGCGATCGACTCGAGGTGGCCCCCGACCGACTCGACGGCGAGCCCGAGCACGACGGTGACCGGGTCGTTGTGCGGGTGGCCGAAGGGCACCGGCTCGGCCAGGGTGACGACCGCGAGCCCGTCACGGACCACGCGGTCGCCGGGCCGGGCGTGCGCGAGCACGAGCCCCGGCGCGATCACGACGTACGGGCCGTGCTCGTCGATCATGCGCACCATCTCGTCGCCGTAGCCCTCGCGGGCCGCTCCCGAGTCGACGAGCGCCGCACCCGCGACGTGGACCGCGGCACGCCAGTCGCCGACCTCCGCGGCGATGACGATCGCCTCGTCGGGGAGCGGGGGCAGCGCCACGTCAGGCCGCCTCGAACCCGGCCGTGATGCGGTCGGCGAGGTCGTCGCGGTCCTCCAGCGGGAGGAAGCTCGCGGCGGCCGCGTTGAGCTGGAACGCCTGCAGGTCGCCCAGGTCGTAGTCGAACGCCTGCGTCAGCAACGCGAGCTCCTTGCTGATGCTCGTGTCGCTCATCAGGCGGTTGTCGGTGTTCACGGTGACGCGGTAGCCGAGCTGGTAGAGCAGGTCGAACGGGTGGTCGTCGAGGTCGCGACCCCAGGCGGCGATCGCCCCGGTCTGGAGGTTCGACTGCGGCGACAGCTCGAGGGCGATCTCGCGGTCGCGCACCCAGGCGGCGATCGGCCCGAGCTCGACCGTGGTCTGCTCGCCCTTGCTCTCGACGACCCGGATGTCCTCCGCGATGCGGACGCCGTGGCCGAGGCGCAGGGCCCGGCCGTCGATCAGGGCGCCGCGGATGCTGTCGAGGCCGTCGGCCTCGCCCGCGTGGACGGTGACCGGGAAGAACTCGCGGGCCAGCAGGTCGAACGCCGGTCGGTGGTTGCCCGCCGGGAAGCCCGCCTCGGCCCCGGCGATGTCGAAGCCGATGACGCCCGACTCGCGGTGGCGGACCGCCAGCTGCGCGATCTCGAGGCCGCGGTCGGCGTGCCGCATGGCGGTGACGAGCTGGCCGACGCTGATCTCGTGGCCCTCGTCGGCGAGCTGTGCGATCGCGGCGTCGATGCCGGACTGCACGGCCTCGACGGTCTCGTCGAGCGACAGCCCGCCGCGGAGGTGCTGCTCGGGCGCCCAGCGCACCTCGCCGTGCACGACGCCGTCGGCCGCGAGGTCGAGGACGAACTCGTGCGCGACGCGGGCGAGGCCCGACTCGGTCTGCATGACCGCGGTCGTGACGTCGAAGGTCTTCAGGTAGTCGGGCAGGTTGCCCGAGTCGGCGTTCTCGACGAACCAGCGGCCGAGGGCGTCGGCGCCGCCCTGGACGGGCAGCTCGTAGCCGATCTCGTCGGCGAGCTCGACGATGGTCTGCGGACGCAGGCCCCCGTCGAGGTGGTCGTGCAGCGAGACCTTCGGGAGGGAGACGATGCTCGGCCCTCCGTCGGGCATGCGGTAGTCCTTGTCCGGTGCGCTCATCCCGTCAATCTACCCGCGACCCGGGGCACGATCCTGGACGCCGGGCGGACGCGGGCGGGACGAGCGCAGGAGGCGCGCCCCGCGCCTCCTGGACGCCCGCTCCGCCGGGGCGGTCGCCTCGCCGCGCTACGAGACGCGCTCGGCGACGATGGGGCCGCGCACGACCTGCTCGTCGCCGATCGTCCAGCCGCCCGCGACGGCCTCGAGCGCCCGCTCGAAGCGCGCGGGCTCGTCGGTGTGGAGCGTGAAGAGGGGCTGGCCCTCGGTCACGGCGTCGCCCGGCTTCGCGTGCAGCTCGATGCCCGCGGCCGCCTGCACGGGGTCCTGCTTGCGGGCGCGGCCGGCGCCGAGGCGCCAGGCGCCGATGCCGAAGGGCAGGGCGTGCTGCTCGGTGAGGTAGCCCGAGCGCTCGGCGGTGACGACGTGCGTCTCGCGGGCCGTCGGCAGGGCTGCCTCGGGGTCGCCGCCCTGGGCACGGATCATGGCCTTCCAGGCGTCCATGGCGCGGCCGTCGTCGAGGGCCGCCTCGACGTCGGCGTCGGGCTGACCGGCGAGGGCGAGCATCTCGCGCGCGAGGGCGACCGTGAGCTCGCGGATGTCGGCCGGGCCCCCGCCGGCGAGCGTCTCGACCGACTCGCGCACCTCGAGCGCGTTGCCGATCGTGAGCCCGAGGGGCACGTTCATGTCGGTGAGCAGGGCGGTCGTCGCGACGCCCGCGTCCTTGCCGAGGTCGACCATCGTCTGGGCGAGCAGGCGCGACTGCGCGATGTCCTGGATGAAGGCGCCCGACCCGAACTTGACGTCGAGCACCAGGGCGGCCGTGCCCTCGGCGATCTTCTTGCTCATGATCGACGAGGCGATGAGCGGGATGCACTCGACGGTGCCGGTGATGTCGCGGAGGGCGTAGAGCTTGCCGTCGGCCGGGGCGAGGCCGGAGCCCGCCGCGCAGACGACCGCGCCGCTGTCGGCCATGATCTCGCGCATCCGCTCGTTCGAGATCGAGGCCTGCCAGCCGGGGATCGACTCGAGCTTGTCGAGGGTGCCGCCGGTGTGGCCGAGACCGCGGCCCGACAGCTGCGGCACGGCGACGCCGAACGCCGCGACGAGGGGCGCGAGCGGCAGGGTGATCTTGTCGCCCACGCCGCCGGTCGAGTGCTTGTCGACGGTGGTCTTGCCGAGGCCGCTGAAGTCCATGGTCTCGCCGCTGCGGATCATCGCGAGGGTCAGGTCGCGGATCTCCCGGCGCTCCATGCCGTTGAGGAAGATCGCCATGGTGAGCGCGGCCATCTGCTCGTCGCCGACGTAGCCGCGCGTGTAGGCGTCGATCAGCCAGTCGATCTCGGCCGTGGCGAGTGACCCGGAGCCGCGCTTCGTGCGGATCAGGTCGACGGTGTCGAAGGGCTCGACGGCGGTGGGGGTGGTGCTGGTCATGGTGGTGCTCCTCGCTACGACTGGGAGTCGCGGTACTGCTCGAGTTGACGGGGCCCGAACGCGTCCGGGATCACCTCGTCGATGGTCTTGAGGCCGGAGACGGTGTCGAGCACCATCGAGGCGTCGGAGTGCTCGTAGAGCAGCTGGCGGCATCGACCGCACGGCATCAGCACGCCGCCGTTGCCGTCGACGCAGGCGAACGCGACGAGCGTGCCGCCGCCGCCCATGATCAGGTCGGTGACGAGCGAGCACTCCGCGCAGAGGGTGATGCCGTACGACGCGTTCTCGATGTTGCAGCCCGTCACCAGGCGGCCGTCGGTCGTCAGCGCCGCGGCCCCCACCGGGAACCTCGAGTACGGCACGTAGGCCTTGGTCATCGCCTCCCGGGCGGCCTCGCGGAGGGCCTCCCAGTCGGTGGTCTCGGCGACGCTCACGACTTCACGTAGGGCTTGCCCGACGCGGCGGGGCCCCGGGACTGGCCGACGAGGCCGGCGACGGCGAAGATCGTGACGACGTACGGCAGCATGAGCATGAACTCGCTGGGCACGGGCGACCCGATGGCCCCCAGCACGTTCTGCAGGTTCGACGCGAAGCCGAACAGCAGCGCGGCGAGGGTGGCGCGGATGGGGTCCCACCGGCCGAAGATGACCGCGGCGAGGGCGATGAAGCCGGCGCCCGCCGTCATCTCCTTCTGGAAGTTGCCGAGCGAGCCGAGCGTGAAGTACGCGCCGCCCAGGCCCGCGATGGCGCCCGCGAGCGAGACGTTCCAGAACCGGGTCGCGTTGACCTTGATGCCCACGGTGTCGGCCGCCTGCGGGTGCTCCCCCACGGCGCGGAGGCGCAGGCCCCAGCGGGTGCGGAACAGCCCGTAGAACACGACGGCGATCGCGATGTACATGAGGTAGACGATGATCGTCTGGCGGAAGAAGACCGGGCCCACGATGGGGATCTGGCTGAGCCCGGGGATCGGCAGCTGCGGGAAGCGGACGCCGGCGTTGAGCGCGTCGGACTTCGTGAGCACCTGCGAGTACAGGAAGCTCGTGAGGCCCGTGACGAGCACGTTGAGCACGACGCCGACGATGACCTGGTCGACGATGTACCGGATGCTGAAGACGGCGAGCACCATCGACACGAGCACCCCGGCCACCATGGCGGAGGCGAGGCCCACGTACGCGGACCCGGTCGCCGACGCGACGACAGCCGACACGAAGGCGCCGGCGAGCAGCTGCCCCTCGATGGCGACGTTGACGACGCCGACGCGCTCGCTGATCACGCCGCCCAGGGCGCCGAAGATGAGCGGGGTGCTGAGCGCCAGGGCGCCGAGCAGCAGGCCGGGCACGGGGATCGTCGCGTCGGCGCTGGTCCAGGTGAGGAAGGCCACGAGGAAGAGCACGCCGAACGCGGCGACGAACCAGATCGGCACGCGCCTCGCGCCTCGGGCCGTCACGAAGGCGACGACGGTGAGGGCGGCGAGCACGACGGTGAGCACGATGCCGGTCGGCGCCGACGGCAGCACCGCGTCGGGCAGCGCGAAGAAGTCGGTCGACGTCGCGAGGCGGAACGTGCTCGAGCCCTCCCGGGCGAAGGCGACGAAGAGCACCGCGGCGATGACGGTGAACACGGCGAACGCGACGGGCGCCTTGTAGCTGCGGGTCGTCGTGCGGGCGAGCCCGGGCGTGGGCGCGGCCGGGACCGCGGTGTCGGGGGTGAGGGTGCTCACTTGGTGACCACCGCCTCCTTCTTCGAGCCGCGCGGTGCCCGGCGGGCGCCCGGCGCGGGCAGACGGAAGATGCTGCGGACCAGCGGCGGGGCCGCCACGAACAGCACGATCAGGGACTGGACGACGAGCACGATGTCGATGGGGACGCCGTTGGCCGCCTGCATGGAGTAGCCGCCGGCCTTGAGGGCGCCGAAGAGCACGCCGGCGCCGAACACGCCCCAGGGGCGCGAGCGGCCGAGGAGGGCGACCGTGATGGCGTCGAAGCCGATGCCGGCGTCGATGCCCGAGGTGAAGCCGGTCGTGAGCGTGCCGAGCACCTGGGTGGAGCCCGCGACGCCGGCCAGCGCACCGGAGATGAGCATCGCGTAGAGGTAGATGTTCTTGACGTTCATGCCCGCCGTCCGGGCCGCGTGGGGGTTCTCGCCGACCGCGCGGAACCGGAAGCCCAGCGTGGACCGGTTGATCAGCCACCAGACGACCGCCGTGATGGCGATGACGAGCAGGAAGCCCCAGTTGAGGTTGTAGCGCGGGCCGAACAGGTCGGGCAGCACGGCGCTCGGCAGCGTCGCGGGCGCCTTCGGGTTCGGGCTGCCCGGGGCCTGGAGGAGGCCGGGGGTCCGCAGCGCGAACGACAGCAGGTAGTACGCGATGTAGTTGAGCATGATCGTGAGGATCACCTCGTGGGCGCCGGTGCGGGCCTTCAGCAGGCCGACGATGCCGCCCCAGAGCGCGCCGCCCGCGATGCCCGCGAGGAGGGCGAGCGGCAGGTGCACGGCGAGCGGCAGGTCGAACGAGAAGCCGACCCAGCCGGCGGCGCCCGCCGCGACGAGCATCTGGCCGCGGGCGCCGATGTTGAACAGGCCCACGCGGAAGGCGAGCGCGACGCCGAGGCCCGCGGCGATGAGCGGGACGGCGTAGTTCAGCGTCTCGGTCAGCGGTCGGATGCCGGCGGCGAAGCCGTCGACGCGGAAGTTGTAGACGGCGCCCTGGAACAGCGACGAGTACGACCCGCCGACCGAGGCCCAGAACGCCTGGAAGAAGTCGGTGGGACGCGAGAAGAAGTACCCCGTGGTCGCCTGCACGTCGGGGTCGGTGAAGCCGATCAGCAGGCCGGAGACGACGAGCGCGAGGACGACGGCGAGGACCGAGATCGCCGCGTTGCCCGTCGTGATCTCGCGGAGCAGCCGTGAGCCGCGCGAGTCCTCCGCCTCGGGAACGCCGCCCGTCGGGGCGCCCTGCGGCGCCGGGGTGGTCGTGGTGGTCGCGTCGCTCACGCCGCGTGCTCCGTTCCCTGGGGGGCCTCGCCGGCCATCATGAGCCCGAGCACGTCGCGCGGGGTGTCGGCGGGCACGATGCCGATGATCGAGCCGCGGTACATGACCGCGATGCGGTCGGCCAACGCGACGACCTCGTCGAGCTCGGTCGAGACGACGATGACGGGCACGCCCGCGTCGCGGGTCGCCACGATGCGCTTGTGGACGAACTCGATCGAGCCGACGTCGATGCCGCGCGTCGGCTGGGCCGCGACGAAGAGCCGCAGGTCGCGGCTGAGCTCGCGGGCGAGCACGACCTTCTGCTGGTTGCCGCCCGAGAGGCGGCCGGCCGGGGTCGCGATGCCCTGCGTGCGGATGTCGAACTCGCGCACCTTCTCGACGGCGAAGGCCGCCAGCTCGGCCAGGCGGAGCGAGCCGCGCCGGACGAAGGGGCCGGACTGCGACCGGTCGAGCATGAGGTTCTCGGCGACGGTGAACTCGCCGACGAGGCCGTCCTCGTTGCGGTCCTCGGGCACGAAGCCGACGCCGGCGTCGAGCACGCGACGGACGCTGTGGCCCGTGATGTCGCGGCCGTCGAGGGAGACGCGGCCCTGGACGCGAGGCTGGAGGCCGAGGATCGCCTCCGTCAGCTCGGTCTGGCCGTTGCCCTGCACGCCGGCGATGGCGAGCACCTCGCCGCGGCGGACCTCGAACGACACGTCGTCGACGACGACCTGCCCGATCGGGTCGACGACCCGCAGCGACTCGACGACGAGCGCGGCCTCGCCGGGGGCGGCGGGGCCCTTCTGCACGGTCAGCTCGACCGCGCGGCCGACCATGAGCGACGCGAGCTCGGCGTTGCTCGCGGTGGGGTCGGCCTCGCCGACGACCTTGCCGAGGCGGATCACGGTGATGCGGGAGGCCACCTCGCGCACCTCGCGCAGCTTGTGGGTGATGAAGACGATGCCGGTCCCCGCGTCGCGGAGCTGGCGCATGATGCCCATGAGCTCGTCGGTCTCTTGAGGGGTGAGCACGGCCGTGGGCTCGTCGAACACGAGCACCTTGGCGTCGCGGGAGAGCGCCTTGACGATCTCGACGCGCTGCTGCACGCCGACGGGCAGCTCCTCGACGACGGCGTCGGGGTCGATGTCGAAGCCGAACCGCTGCGAGATCTCGCGCACCTTCGCGCGGGCCGCGGCCAGGTCGAGCCGGCCGCCGCTCTTCGTCTCCTCGTGGCCGAGCATGACGTTCTCGGCGACCGTGAACACGGGCACGAGCATGAAGTGCTGGTGGACCATGCCGATGCCGGCGGCCATGGCCTCGCCGGGGCCCGAGAAGCGCTGGACGACGTCGTCCAGCAGGATCTCGCCCTCGTCGGCCTGGTAGAGGCCGTACAGCACGTTCATCAGGGTCGACTTGCCGGCGCCGTTCTCGCCGAGGAGGGCGTGGATCTCTCCCGGCTCGACGGTCAGGCTGATGTGGTCGTTGGCGGTCAGTGCGCCGAATCGCTTGGTGATGCCCTTGAGCTCGAGCTTCATCTCGTCAATCTACCTCGGGTGTAGGCGTGGGAAGGGCCCGGGACGGACGGTGGAGACCGTCCGCCCGGGCCCTAGGTCAGGCCATGCTAAGGCATGCCTGAGGTGGTGCCGGGTGGTGTCAGTTGGTCAGGGCCGAGGGCGACTCGACCTCGATCGAGCCGTCGATGATGCCCGCCTTGATGGTGTCCAGCTCGTCCGAGAGGCCGGCGTCGACCTTGTCCTCGAAGTCGTGGAACGGCGCGATGCCGACGCCGTCGTTCTCGAGCGTGCCGACGTAGGGCTCGTTCGAGAAGTCGCCCGAGGCGGCCTGCGTCGTGACGTCGTCCGTCGCCTGCTTGATGCCCTTCAGCACCGAGGTGAGGAACAGGTCGCTGTTGGCGCTGTCGGTCTCGTAGGTGTCGGAGTCGGCGCCCACCAGGACGATCTCCGAGCCGGAGTCGCGGATCGCCTCGGCGGCGCTCTGGTAGATCGGGCCGCCGACCGGGAGGATGACGTCGGCGCCCTGGTCGATCAGGGTCTGGGCGCTCTGCTTGGCCGTGGTGCCGGCCTCGAAGCCGCCGGTGAAGGTGCCGGTCTGCGACGCGACGTCCCAGCCGACGACCTTGACGTCGCCGTCCTTCTGCTCGTTGTAGTACTCGACGCCGTCGGCGAAGCCGTCCATGAAGATGGTGACCGTCGGGAACTGCTGGCCGCCGAAGGTGCCGACGGTGCCGGTCTTCGAGTAGCTGGCCGCCGCGTAGCCGGCGAGGAACGCCGCCTCGGAGGTGTTGAAGGTGATGGGCTTCACGTTGTCGGCCGTGATCGACGAGTCGTCGATGGTCGCGTAGTCGATGCCCGAGTTCGCCTCGGCGGCGGTCTTCGTCGCGTCGGCGAGCGCGAAGCCGACCGTCACGATGAGGTTGCAGCCCTGGTCGGCGAGGTTCGACAGGTTCGCGTCGTAGACCGTCTCGTCGGCCGACTCGACCGTCTTCGCCTCGGTGCCCACGGCCTCGGCGGCCTCGGTGAGGCCCTCGTAGCCGAGCTGGTTGAACGACTTGTCGTCGAAGCCGCCCGCGTCGGAGACCATGCAGGGCACGAAGTCGCTGTTGCCGGCGGCGCCGCCGGACGCGCTGCCGCCGCTCTCGGGGGCCGAGGCACAGCCGGCCAGGATGGCGACGCTGCTCGCCAGGGCGAGGCCGCCGAAGACGGCCTTCCGCGCAGTTGTAGTCAAGTTGTCCTCCAAGGTGCTGCCCGACACGAGACGTCGGGCACGTCTGGCTGTGATGTTACCTACTGTGTCGAGCGGCCACGGACGAGCCCGTGGAGTGATGCGGAGGCGTTACACGAACGCGACCGCACCGTAACGAGGTCGTAACGAGACCCGGTCAGAGGACGTCGCTGCGGCCGCTCAGCTTCAGGGCGTCGACGACGCTCTTCACCCGCTGCGCGTTGGCGGTCGTGGTGACGAGCAGGGCGTCGGGGGTGTCGACGACGATGATGTCGTTGACCCCGATGAGCGAGATCAGGCGGCCGGAGTTCCCGACGACGATCCCGCTCGAGGCGTCCGAGAGCACGCGGGCGTTCTCGCCGAGGATGGCGAGGTCGCTCTTGCGACCGCCCGAGTGCAGCTTGGCGATCGAGGCGAAGTCGCCGACGTCGTCCCAGTCGAACGCCCCGGGGATGACCGCGAGGCGACCCGCGGCCGCCGCGGGCTCGGCCACGGTGTAGTCGATCGCGATCTTCTCGAGGCCGGGCCAGACGCGGTCGACGACGGCGCCGCGGCGCGGGGTGTCCCAGGCCTCAGCGAGCTCCTCGATGCCGGCGAGCAGCTCCGGCCGGGTCTCGCCGAGCTGCTCGAGCAGGCGGTCGGCGCGGGCGATGAACATCCCGCCGTTCCAGAGGTAGTCGGCGCCCGCCACGTAGCGCTCGGCGGTCTCGAGGTCGGGCTTCTCGACGAACGACCCCACCAGGTGCGCGCTCGGCGCCCCCTCGACGTCGAGCGCCTCGCCGACGTGGATGTAGCCGAAGCCGATGGCCGGCTCGGTCGGCGTGATGCCGATGGTCGCGATGTACCCGGCGTCGGCCGCGGCGATCGCCTCGTGGACGGCCCGGGCGAAGCCCCGCTGGTCGGCGATGACGTGGTCGGCGGCGAACGAGCCGATGATGACGTCGGGCTCGCGGCGGCGGAGGATCGCGGCGGCGAGGCCGATGGCGGCGGTGCTGTCCTTCGGCTCGCTCTCCAGCACGACGTTCGGGTCGGCGAGGCCGGGCAGCTGCGACTCGACGGCCGCGCGGTGGGCCCGGCCGGTGACGACCATGATTCGCTGGTCGCCGGCCAGGGGCGCGAGGCGGTCCCAGGTCGCCCGGAGCAGGGTCGAGCCGCTGCCCGTGAGGTCGTGGAGGAACTTGGGCGCGTCGGCGCGGCTGAGCGGCCAGAGGCGCGAGCCGATCCCGCCGGCGGGGATGATGCTGTAGAACCGCTCGATGGCGTCGGGGTCAGTCATGTCGGCCACCCTAGCGAGGCGACCGGCGGCGCCCGGCCGGGCCGCGCCTCCGGGTCGCCCGCCGACCATCCGCCGAGGCGACGTCGTCACCCGTTCACGCACCCGCCACCGCGCCGTCACGACGGCGCCGTCGTCGGGTCACGGCGACGGCGGACGCTGGGGGCACGCCGAGCCGAGGAGTGCCCATGAGGGTCGCCATCGTGACCGAGAGCTTCCTCCC
>Ga0265798_10011466_pt1 | contig 10797 bp, 6 predicted proteins | sample P3T30metagenome_FD_192430 | JGI IMG/M metagenome (GOLD analysis project Ga0265798, IMG submission 192430) | Plant litter microbial communities from East Loma Ridge, Irvine, California - P3 T30 | ecosystem: Environmental > Terrestrial > Plant litter > Unclassified | place: USA: California... | reverse complement strand
CCTCGGCATCCACGCCTCCACAGTGGGCGTCCCAATCCTCTTCGAAGTCCTCGAAGAGCGGGGCGAAGCCATTCCAAAAGGCATGACGAGCATGAGTCCACAGCAACTCGCGCTAAAGCAAGATTTCAAGACGAAGCGCGGGTACTGGAACGCGTTGTGGGAAGAAATGCTGCTCATCGCACCCGAATTCTTCGACGCGTATACGGAGTTTAGTTCTGTGCCGTGGACGAATGAGGGGGGAAAGGGCGTGCTGGAACCCAAGGTCAAGGAGCTGATATATTGTGCGTTTGATACGGCGGCTACGCATATGTATAAGCCGGGGTTGAAGCTGCATATGCGGAATGTGCTGAATTATGGGGGTACGAAGGAAGAGATTATGGAGGTGTTGGAGTTGGCGACGTTGTTGAGTATTAGTACTTTGGATGTGGGGTTGGAGGTGTTGGATAAGGAGATGGGGGACTGTAACGGCGTGGGATCTTGATGGAAGTGACCGGGGCTCAGCGACGAGCGTGGGGTTTACATCGACTTCAGGCCATCTACTTTGGATGTTATCATATCAATGTAGTCTCTGGACCTGTTCAGGCTTTTCCTTACATGAGGTGAGCGTATAACTTTAGTGGCATGATTGCACATACTCTGCGTATTATGAAGGCTACTTAGGAGTAAGTTGATCATAGTCAAAGGATCTACTACAAACCATCTGCTTTCTACGTGGCAGTCCACACCGGAAGCTTATCCCCACCGGCGCGTTGCGCGCAACTTCTGTCGTCCTAGCGTACAGCAACAAAACCAGTCCGAAGTGATCATATCCACTTCTTCTAGGCTAGTAGATCGTCTTGCTACTACTGAGGAACTTGTATTCGCATTCTAGTCCGCATCCTTTCCGGCAGACATCCCAAACTTCGTGTACAATGTCGAAAACATGCGGGCTAGGCGCCATGTGTTTTATTATCAGGGAGAACGTACGCATGCATTTTTCAAAGTTGTCACATTTTGGCCTAGGCTTCTTCTGCCACCAGGCAGGTATCATGTATTGTCAGGTAGGCGTGTTGCGACATGCATAAGCGTAGAAAATCACAATTCACGGTGAAGAAGCACCAAAACCGCCCGCATCTCCTCCCGCTCCCTCTCCAACTCCCTCCTCGCGTCCCTCACCGCGTCCCTCACCATCGCACCAACGATGCGACGCTCGAGCGCCCGACCCAGCCTCAGCCATAGCCCGTCGGGGCCGAAACGCCACAGCAGAAAGGCCAAACCCAGGCCAATCATGACGGCGATGCAGTCGCCGAGACATTTGTTGGCGACTTGATTCCAGTCGAGCCAGGCGAACATTTTCGCGAGATTTTAGAGTTGATAGCTACTTGGACACATAATTGTTAGCGCACTAGGCCTGCAGTAGTAAAGAAAAGCGTTTGGGATGGAAATGTGCACATACCTGTTCCCTTCTTGTGGGTGCTGAAGAACAGGAAGCAGAACGTGGAACGAAATTTATTACATTGCAGCTATGGCATGGGCAGGCGCTGCTGCGTCACTGCTTCATGGCTCATGTACTCCTTCTCAAAAGCGTGGCGTGCGCTTTCCTCGTCGGCTCCTTTGAGATACATTTCCGCACTGCTCCTGCTTCACTATCTCACGATCAAGTCAAGGCGCCCGGCACTCCTAGATATCAAGGTTCACGGCATTCCCGGTTCGCGAAGTGGCTGTGTCATGTAGCTTTGAGAGACGGTAGCGTCCGAACGGCCCAAGATTGATGATCTGCATGGTCGCGGCATTGGGGAGGTTAGATGGGTTGCAATAAATTGAAAGAAGTGCTTTTCGTTGAGGCTCGCAGAGACTATTTGTATCTCGAGCCTGCCTAGGGCAGTATTCGCTACCAAAGAACTGTGCATGTGCATGTGCAATCCTGTAGCGAAGGAGACGATCCACCGAACCTAGAGTCCAGATCGAATCTCCCATCCAATACGCGGAAGATTCTGACTAGGTTTGCAGCCTACTATAGCATAAAACCATGCAAAGTGGGTGGTTCAACATTGATGTAGACTCCAGGGTGTTCCCGAGGTCGAACCTCCAACCCTATCTGCGGAAAATCTTGACTAGATTTGCAGCCTACAATAACATAAAACCATGCAATGTGGGTGATTCAACATTGATGTAGACTCTAGGATGCTTTCGAGATCGACTCGCACAGGCCAGGCCTGACATTGATCTAGCTCCGTCTTTGAATTATTGCTGCTCGATTACATGTATGTTGTAGACCTCGAGGTCTTTCTAAAAAGTAGATAGTAGAAAAGACATCGCTGCGACATCGGCGGTCTATTGCCGATTACAACAAGTAAGAGAACAGGATGTGAAGGCGTCAGTGACGGAATAGTGTCCCAACCAGGCCAGTCGGAGCCGTCTCTCACCTTGACTTTCTCAGATCCGCCTTCTCACCGTCCTTGTCTTGCTGCCTACGCTAACTATATAAGCTGCTCATCCGCCTCTACTCACCTTCGTTCTTCAACCTCCAACACTTCTACTCTCCAACATCTACTGCCTCTTCCATCACTCCAAGACTATTCACACAACACAACCACCCTCACCATGACGCTCACACACAACCAGCTCCTGGAGCTCCACGCCAAGGCCGAAAAGAACCTCAAGATCAAGATCGCCCGCATCCCCGCGCGCGCCTTCGCCTCCGGTCGCAAGCCCACCATTCGAGACCTATACGAGCGGCCACATACCCTCTTCAACCCTCATATCAATCCCGACTGCCAGCTCGATTTTGTCTTCTCCAACTACAACGAGTTCGCGGCTAGTAGGTTCTGCGCCCGCAAGAATCAACAAGACTCTCAAGTCACCGCGGCGATCTTCCACTGGCAGATGGACCAAGAGCACTCTCTCTCCGCCGCCCATCTTGCCATGCGATGCAACATACTCCTCGCCTTCATCATCTTCATGAAGCCAGGCGCGCAACAAGAGCTAGAGCCCGGCCTATACAAGTTCCTCGAGCTCTTCACCATCAGCTGGATGGTGAACGGACTGCACGAGGAGCACGATGGGGCCGCAACACAAGAGATGTTTGTGGCCTTGTGGAAGAACTCGCCGTACGACTTTATGCGCTGGTCTTCTTGGGGCCTCAAATACATGGGCAAGGCGATCGGAAAGCTTCGGGTGAAGCTCCCAGCTTGCCCGTATACACCACGGCAGTTCTGGGAAAAGCTGGTCGCTCAGCCAGATGAAGCATACAAGAAGCACGGTACTATGTGGATGATGCAGTACATTGTTCTCATGCAGCAGGAAAACGTCGAGGCCATTGCGGCAGCGCGAGCAGAGGCTATGGAAGAGTCTTTGGAGACTGGTGATTTCGCGGACAACTTCGCTGGTTTCGGTGTAGAAGACGGCCCGCCTACCAACCTTTCTGAGGCGTTGTTCGAGCATGAGCTGGTCAAGGCGCTGTTTGTGGACGTGGACGAGGACGTGGTGAAGCTGGACAAGGAGTACAACACGCAGTGGATGGATCCTCAGAAGGCTCTCAATCTGATCGAAGGTGCTGAAGTAGATGAGATCATCGAGATGATGACATCGTCATTGTTAACCTTCTAGGAGGCAGTCTTGAGCAAACGAGACGGATACAAGATAGCTTTGGTAGCACTTCGGAGAGCGTGGCAGACTGTGACATCCTCCTAGCTACCTGATAGGAAAATACATACTTTATGAAAAGACTGTGTATTTCCTAACCTATATGCTAACTATGCGGCGATATGACATACTAAAGTGACAAGTGTAGCAGAAAAGAAGTACATCCTGCATAGTAATGCGACTGCTGTCGCCGCTGACGCTAATATTCGCACAGCGTAAGGCAAAAGCGCAAGCTAAAAAAGTACAAGGCGAAAAGATGAACAAAAAAAGATAATAGAACTCAATTGCAGTGATGAGTTGACTGCAACTGGTCGCAAAGGTATTAATTGCGGAACCCTATCGAGGTGCTGACTAAAGGATGGTTCTAATACCTAAGGTGATAGGGTCGAGCAAAGGCCGCTCCAGTAGTGAATCGAACCCACGAGCGACCATGGGTATGACTCTACAATGCTGATAGCCAGTGTGGGTGAGACAACTGACTAGACTAGCCGGTAATGCGCATTGCTGTCTTCTTCGTTTCAATGAGAATCTCTTCAGTGATGGGCTTTATATACCTAGAGAATGTCACGATAGACATACTACAAGCAATTTTGGGGTGAGGCGGCGAGCTGCGATTTGAGGTGAAGGGCGCACGTCATTGTGGGCGTGAACAGGAGAGTCTGTGCGGGTGTGGGAGTTTGGGCGAGAGTGTTGACGGTGGGAGAGATGATGGTTGGAGGTGAGAGGGCGTGAGCGCGGAGATGGTGGGTTGTGAATGCATTGAGACGCTCTGGAAGAAACAATAGAGAGATTGGTGGACAGAGAAGGCAATGGGAACTAACTTAGCAGCAAGAAGTGAGAGGAGTTATCGTATCATACGTTGATTGTCCATCCCACCTTATACAGAGGAAAAAAATGAACAGGTGCTTTACCGGCTACATCAGTGTACAAGTCAAAGAATAACAAGATCCTGAGGTAATGTAGACTCCTGGGTGATACGTGTCCAGCTACTTCCTTGTATGAGGTACTCCAATCCATATATCCAGAGTCACGGTCAAGGCCAGGGTGACGGGCACCTTGAAGTATAATTTTACATTTCTCCTGCTTCGCTATCTTACTCTTATGGTAAAGTGCCATACGTCTCCCGATGCGAAGATCTAAAACAGTGACACGAAGTCAAGCCAGCGTTAACCACGCCCATCCCCCTACTCAAGTACTCGCCTGCTTCAAAGCTTCCAGTTTCTCAACCTGCCTCCTCAGCATAACAAGCGCACCTAGACTAATCTTCCTGAGTCCATCACGCTCTCCCTCCTCACTGCCTTCAGCGCTTTGCTCGACAACGTCCTTGGCGGCTTCAATAGCTTTGTCGAGAAGTTTTGGCGCACCGTCTTCTTGGCTGCGATAGAGATGGTGTAGCTCCTCCTTGAACGGCGCGACCTCATGTGTAAGTGCGTGATGGATGAAAGCGCGGGCGCGGAAGTAAGCGCGTTCGGTATAAAGCGCCGAGCTCAGCTTAGTCTCTGGCGCTGAGCGGTGGACGTCGTAGCCAGCTTCGTTGTAGTAAGGTTCCTTGACCAGTACGAGTCCCATGATGGAGACCAGAACCTGTAGGAGCGTGCTCTTCGCGGGACTCCAGCTCTCATTACGTTCATCTGTGTGCCATGTGCCCAGTAGACTCAGACAGATCTTGCCATCTTCGTATAGGTTCGGGTTGACAGGGCCGTTGCCGTTTGTCCAGCTGTGAAAATAGGCTGATGGTGCTTCTTGTGGGTATGCCGATCCGAGATGGAAGTCGATGACGAAGGGCGCGTACTCGTAGGGTGTGTCGTTGGGACCGATCATGAGGACGCGGAGGAGATCTAATCGAGATTCCCAGGTGCGGACGAAGATGCCGGGTGGGAGTGAGGTTCGGAGGATCTTGTGCTCTTTTGCTATCCGGCGCATGAAGGCTGACGAGGAAGCTGAAGATTGGGAGACGTAGTGATGAGAAGATGGTGGGGCTTCTTCGAGGATGAGGAAAGAGGCCGGGCCTTCTGTGGGTTGCTCTGTATGATCATCCAGTGCTATACCACCGTCTTCATCGGGTTGCTCTTCGGGAGTCGTCTTCGATGTATCGACTTCTTTTGTGATGTCGACAAGATCAGGCATGGACGTGTCCGTATTGCCATCGTCTTCTTCCTCTTCATCCTCATCCTCCGTCGACCAATCTCCTTCGTCGCCAACAGGCTGTTCACCATCCATGCCCTCATACTCAATCCACATCTCGTTGAATGACGCCGTGTCGAAATCGCTCTCATCACTCTCGTCCGAGTCATCGATGTATTCACCTTCTAGCGGATCCATGTTACCGAAATCATCAGCCATGTCGCTGCTATAGGCGAGAGTGACGCGTTCGTAGGGAACCTTGACATCCACGACAGGCTTTGCTGCGCCAAGGCGAACAGTGAGCTTCCCGTCCAGACCCAGGTCAATAACCTCTCCAAACCAGTCGGGACCAGTGACGTTAAGTGGTGTCTGTACACCTTCGATCGAGTCTGGATGTACAAGTACAAAGTCGCCGCGCCTTCGTGTTAGTGCTGGGAAAGAGTAAATGTCGTATAGACTGACGTCTTCAACGGTCTCGTGTAATTCTCCTGTACTTGAGGGAGGGAGTAGGTCTGGGCCGAAGAACTCGATGGAAGGATTCTTGAACCATCGCACAGTGGCTATCCGATCTCGGCCCTTGACTGTCTGGACTACACCCACTTTCGAAGGCTTCTTTGTCGCAGAGTCATCAGCGTTATCACCCTCGCGATTCTCTTTGGAGAAAACAACTTCACCAGGCCAGACCTCATCGTCGTCTTCTACATTGGGATCTGGCAGTAGAGTAGAGCTGAGGTCGTGCGTTATGGACAGGTCTTGCCATTGAACTGTGACCCGACTGTGAGTCTGCATCACAAGGAAGACATTGAGATCGTATCCCAGGCTTTCTGTCCGCGCAATCCGTGTCACCTTCCCCTGTGGATATCCGTTGGGTAGTTCCCTCGTGCCGTCGTACTTTACAGCAGCGCCGGCGATGTCCTTGAACCGTACCCGGTCACCTACAGCCACATCGGTAACATGGTATGACTTGTCGACACCGTTTTCGGAGACGGGGAGTGTTGTGGCGGTACCCCCTGAGGCATCGTATCTGTAGAAGTTGGGGCTTTCGAATTCGTCTCGACCGATCGTCGCCGGAGGCTCGTCTGCGTTGAAGGCGACGTTGCGCGCGCCAATGCTTCTTGCTAGCCACTGCACGTCGATCTCAGATGCTCTTGTCTCGACTACCATGCCCACAGGCGGTACGCTCGGATCGTATGCGCCAAATCTCCAGTTTCCCCGCCGCAGGTTGCCCTTCTTGGTCTTGACTGTGTCGCCCACGCTGAGCCGCTCGAGAGTGGTGTCGTCCTGTTCCAGCTCTGCCGGGTCCTCGACGACCACGACTGAGTTGTTGGCCAGCCTGATGGCGACCTCGTCATATACGTTCTCTACCCGCCCCACCCAGTCGCCGTAGACGACCAAGGCGCCCTCGACGAATTCATGGACGTTGATGAGCTCGTCGGCTGGGATGTTCCGTATGGATAGATCGTCCGTGGTTGTCTGTGTGATTTGACCGCCGTTGAACAGAGTCGCGGGGAAGAGGGTGCAGACTGCCTGTGTGCCAATGACGGTACCACTAATATGATCTTCGGCCTTCCTCTTGACCACATCACCTACGTAGAGCGCGCGATCTAGCAGCTGAAGCTTTGCTTCTGGTATGAGTTCCGTCTTGTACTGGGTCTGCCATGACACTAGGACGGTACCCCGCGGCGGGATACCGTCTTTCATGAACTTCCAAAAATCTTCCCTGGGGATATCGGTGTGGCGTTCGATGTCGTCGGGGTAGTCGCGCTGTGGCCGGGGCTCGTGCGAGTCGACATCGCCAAAAGATCTCTCTATGATGCCGACGCTGTACTTGTCGTCCTTGAGCCCCACGGTATCCTCGACACAGAAGACGACATCCTGCGCGCTTTGCATTTGGCGTGCTGAAGTATGCGGTGGTGTGATTCCTGCCACTTCTGCAGTGTCGACTGGATTTTGCGGTACTGAAAAGGTATTGGAGGCGGTGAAGAAAGGCACGAGGTGATTCGAGGGTAGCGTTCGCGGCGAAATCGGTCGTGTCGGTGCAGCTTCGTCGTCGGCGGTCGAGAGGTCTGTGAGAAAACGATTCTGGAACAGCTCAGCGAGGAAGCGCTCGACTACGTTAGGTTGCTGTGGTCTATCTGCGTCGTCGTCCGCGCTATTGGGGTTGTCTGTGTGGGAGTGGCCGCGATCCATGAGTCCTGCGGTTCCAATGTTGCGGTAGCGGCCGCATGTGAAGTGCAAAGGGCGCTAACGCGGCAGGGGTCAGCCTCGTGGCACCTCCGCCCGCAACTCGACACCTGGGCAGCCACCCCACGCTGCCCTCGAGACGCAATTCAACAGCTGCACGCGTCATTGGACGAGTGAAACGCGACAACATGGCGGATCCCCTCTACGAACTACTGATACCCTATTTCGACGCCCAAGACGCGCAGCTACGGCCTTCCCCCAATGACGCCGTTACCAACACGTACCTCTCCCGCCTCACGACCCTGCCCTTGGCGGCCCTCACATCTTCAGAGCAGCAATCGCTATCACAAAGCTCGCAGTCTATACTGCGATCACTACAAGCTCTCTCGAAGCGGTCGCATAAACCAATAATATCCTCGACCGACCACCTCCTGCACCTCCGCAAGACACTCCCGCAGATAGGCCAAGATGCAGGCACAGTACAGGCGGAGCTGCCCAACCTGGAAACAGCCGCGCAGAACTTCTCCGAAAAGTACAGCAGAGGGGCGGATAATGCGATACTAGATAGACGGAGAAAGGCAATGCTGCTATCCCGGAACATTGATCGCGTATCCGATGTGCTCGACCTACCTACCCTTCTCTCGTCCGCCATAAGCTCCTCTACAGCCGCCGCCCAAGCCTCTTCATCAACGGCCACCGCCAATGCGAACTATGCCTCGGCTCTCGACCTCCACGCACACATCAAGCGCCTCCACACGCTATACCCAAACTCAGAGCTGGTCTCCTCGCTCACTGCCCAGGCTGAGCAGGAGATGAAGACCATGACCACCAACCTCATAAGCTCGCTCCAGACTCAGGGCATCAAACTGGCGGGTGCCATGCGAACAATTGGGTGGCTCAGACGAGTGGCGCCGGAACTGGACGAGGCATGGTCAACGAAACAAGCCGGCATAGGCAGTGGAGAAGGCACACTGGGCGCATTGTTCCTCGTGTGCCGCTTAGTGTGCCTAGAGTTGATGCTCAGCGCCCTGGACCCTCTACGCGAACTCGCAGACCAAGAGACGGACAAGCGAACGACCAAGGCAGCGAAGGGCGACGCTGGCTGGGCAGTCGGTCAGCAAACAGAAAAGTACTTGAAGAAGTATCTTGAAGTCTTCCGAGAACAGAGCTTCGCTATCATATCCATGTACAAGAGCATCTTCCCCTCCGCCTTACCAGCACCAGGGTCCAACGAAAGCGCGCCAGCTGTAAAGCCAGTCAACACCTCCAACCCTCTCCAACCGATACCATCGGCCCTCGCAACGTTTCCGCTACACCTTGTAGAGATGCTTTTCGACACGCTACGAATATACCTTCCAAACGTACAAGATCGGTCACAACGAGACTCGCTCCTCACGCAAGTCTTATACTGCGCTGGTTCGCTGGGTAGACTAGGTGGAGACTTTAGCATGATGATCGCGCTCCTGGAAGAGGACTTGCGCGCGGAACTGGAAGAAGGCACAGACGACGTGGAGGAGCAGGAGGTTGAGGAAGAATGGGTAGAAGTCATGAAGAAGCACCGTGTCCAGGCATCGAGACTTGAACTACTGGCTTCTGGTGTTGGCTCGGGGAGGACAAGCAGTCCTGTAGACCGAGCAGCGAGCCCAATGAGATAAAATGTTTGGTGTAGCCCGGTTTCAATACACGTCAGACGTCTACATGGTCTTCTGTTCCGTTAGCACACCGATGTACAAATGAGCCAAGACCTCTTAGGTGCGGTTCAACATACCTTTCCGTGCACCTTTTGAAGAATCGCCGACCGATTAGGCCTAGCGTACCTGCATCTGGACCACTCCTTCCCAGGGAAGCCGGCCATTCTCCAAGGTTACATACAACACCACGACTACCTTCCAGATCCATCATCAGGTGTAGTTTGAGTGTGCAACGGCCTTTGTATCCTTCTGGCGTGCGCACACTCTGCTATGTTATCTAGAGATGAGTTGCACGTTAAGAGGTTCCTTCCGATCGAACTCGGATATGGAACTACGCCTTTCTCAGGGCATGACCAGCGAAAACCTCCAGGATCCACTTTCAGGTCTCACTCGAGGGTCTAACGTCCTCCGTATCCTCCTGGCGTCGTTGCCTTCCTCAGACCTGTGCGGGCATATGCCGGATCTTGACATCTCCTTTCGGATCGGAGAGTTTCTGGGTTGATGATACTTGCCATCCGCGAGCACTATTGAATACCTCCTGGCTACGTCTTCAGGTCTAGTTCAAGCTCAAGATCCCGTTCGTATCCTCCCGGCGTAATCATCTTGCGCTGCACAATCACAGATATGCCGCAAGCTAGAAAGCTCTTGCCGCAGACATTGATAATAGGCTTATGCTATGCTCCATAGGCAAGACCATGTATACCTCATGATACCTTTTCCCACGCAGCTCTAACTTTCAATGCTCTGTTGTAGCCTCCACGGAGTAGTGTACCTTACTGAACTGCTGGGAGGTAGATCAATGTATCCTTGAAACGAGCCTTATTCCAGGTCGTGCAACTGAGTTGGTTGAACACGCTTGGGGACCTGGTGCAACACGGCGTGATTTTGGGTATTGCGGAACTTGTGATGAGCTGATATACGGAATCCTATTTTCTCTCACTCTCATTCAACCACTTATACACCACCCTCGCGTCCTTTCCTTTATACCTCTCATCCCGCATAGCCTCGCCAAAAGCCTCCAACGTAGGCTTATCGAGTATAGTGCGCGCGCCCACCATCTCCGCAAGCTGACTCCCCATGCCCAAAACCTTTGCACAAAGCTCGATGCGGAACCCGCCTTCATACCCTCGCGAACTCGGCACATTGGCTTGTATACCCGGTACTGGATTGCTCT
>Ga0265798_10011464_pt1 | contig 10798 bp, 6 predicted proteins | sample P3T30metagenome_FD_192430 | JGI IMG/M metagenome (GOLD analysis project Ga0265798, IMG submission 192430) | Plant litter microbial communities from East Loma Ridge, Irvine, California - P3 T30 | ecosystem: Environmental > Terrestrial > Plant litter > Unclassified | place: USA: California... | reverse complement strand
TAAAGCGCCTGTCTTAATATGACCCTCGGCATCCAGATCGCGGGTAAGGTAAAAGTTCCCCTCCGGCAGCATCCATTGTACTACAAAGTAGGTGGCAATGGCTGTTAAAAATATAGACGACCAGTTTCCCAGATTCAAAGCCTTTTGCACACTGTCGGTTTCATTCTTAATTCGAACAAAAGAGGCGCTGATAAGGGAGAAAACTAAGCCTAAACCTGCTATCACCATGGGCAACAGGATAGGTGCAATACCGCCAAAGTTATCTTTAGATACTATTTCGCGACCCAGCACCATGGTAGCCAATATGGTGGCTACATACGAGCCGAACAAATCGGCACCCATTCCGGCTACATCGCCCACGTTATCGCCTACGTTATCGGCAATGGTGGCAGGGTTACGTACATCATCCTCGGGGATACCTGCTTCTACCTTGCCCACTAAATCGGCACCTACGTCGGCCGCTTTGGTATATATACCGCCGCCTACACGTGCAAACAGCGCGATGGATTCGGCGCCTAATGAAAAGCCGGCCAGCACTTCCAATGCTTTAGACATAGCCTCTCCATTAACATTACCACCGGTTTTAACTACGTAAATGTGATAAAACAAGATAAACAGCGAACCTAAACCCAGCACTGCCAAACCGGCCACGCCCAATCCCATCACGGTGCCGCCGGTAAAAGATACTTTTAAAGCCTTGGCTAAACTTGTGCGGGCAGCCTCTGTAGTGCGCACATTAGCTTTGGTAGCTATACGCATCCCCAAATATCCTGCAAAGGCCGATAGGAACGCACCGATCAAAAATGAAACGGCAATAACAGGGCTCGAGTTTTCTACCGTTGTACCCGACCAGGCCAATAGCACTACGGCTATTACAGCAAAATAGCTTAGCACCTTCCATTCGGCACGTAAAAACGCCATCGCCCCATCAGCAATGTAGCCGGCCAGTTGGTTCATGTTAGCATCGCCGCTTGGCTGCTTAACTACCCAGGCCGATTTAACCGCCATGGCTACTAATCCAACCAGGCCAATTAAAGGAATACAATAAATTAGATAGTGGTAAAAGAAATCCATAAGTTATAATTTGGTTATTAATAATTGGTTAACGAATGTGCAAAAAAATTATTTAATAACGCAAGGATCGATTGAAATTCAGGCGTTTACTCGCGATACCGGATACCGCGCAATAACTAAGGAAGTATGGAGATGGACAGAAACAGACGGCCTTAAAGCAGATTAACGGCGGGTGAAAGGCCGCCTTAAACCCATATAAAATGCAGCAGTGTGCCAGCATTTATAGTTGAGAAAAGAATGTAAACTACGAAAGAACTTATACGCCCCGCTTATCGCCCCAGATATGGATATGTAACCGGTCGGAATAGTTGTAATTGTACTGCTTACAAATTTCCACTATCCAGCTTTGCTTTTGCCTCAGGCTATCAACCGACGAGCCTTGCGGCATAAGATAGACCACCTTATTGCTGATTTGGTAGTGGTTAATAATGGCTTGAACTTCTTGCAGGTCGCTTTCGGTATCTACCACAAATTTAAAGTTCGACTTAGGCGATTGAGCAAAGTAACTAATGGCTTCGGGGCATATCCGGTCTTCATAGGCTACGCCCGAATTAGAAAGTTTGATGGAAACGTTGTATTGATGAGACAAGGCATCCAACTCCGGCAGCGGCACAAAGGTTCCGTTGGTTTCGTACTCAATATGGAAATCGGGGTTTCGCTCCCGCATCAGCGCCAGCATAGGGATAATTGATTTTTGCTGAATGAGTGGCTCGCCGCCGGTAATCACAATATTGTCGCAATGATAACTACTTACGGTGTCCAATATCTGTTCATCGGTTAATAAGGCCATCATTTCGTCCTTATCAAACTTTTGGTAACCGGGCCTTAGGCTATTGTTGTGCACATAATTAGTGCCCACCCAGTTCCAGGTGTAATCGGTATCGCACCATTTACAATACAGGTTGCATAACGATAAGCGGATGAAAACCGAGGGCTTACCCAGGTTTTTCCCCTCCCCCTGTATCGAGTGAAATATTTCGGGCTTCTTATTGAGTTTAGCGAGTTTGATCATGAACGCAAAAGCGGCACCAATGCCTGCCGCTAAGTATTATTGAATTTGCAAAAATAATACAATCTGCATTGATATTCTCATTCCAGCGCTTTTATTGACTTTGTGGTTATTTTACCTGCTATAAACGCCTTCCGGTTTGGGAAGGCGTTGTTTATTAAAGAGGCATTATGAACACAACGTTATTGCGAGGTACGAAGCAATCGCGCCCATTTAGATAAGCATTCTTGCGGTTGCCACGTCGCTATCGCTCCTCGCAATGACATGATCAATATTAACTTGCCGGTTTACAACTTACCAGTATTAGTATTTCTAAATGCTGCGTTAGTATAATTAAACGTCTTCACCTGGTCGCCAATCTGGATTTTAAATTCGCCGGGCTCGGTTACCGGCTTGCCCTGATCGTTCACAAAAGCCAGGTCAGACGGTTTAATGGTGAAGCTTACCACCTTGCTTTCGCCCGGTTTTAAACTGATCTTGCTGAAACCACGCAGGCGCTTGGTATCGGGCGTAATACTGGCGTAGCTGTCGCTGATGTAGAGCAGCACTGCTTCTTTACCCTCTACCCTACCGGTATTCTTAACATTAACAGTTATGGTGAGCGCCTTTGCATCGGCCATTGCTGGCTGGCTTAGCTTAACACTCTCATAACTAAATGTGGTATAGCTTAAGCCATGGCCAAACTCGTACAAAGGGTTATAACCGTGGGTATCATCACTATTACCGTTTTCGGTGGCTTTGCGGTAGTAGTTTACCAGCGCATTGGCATAGCGCGGATAAGTAATAGGCAACTTGCCCGATGGGTTGGCATCGCCAAACAGCACATCGGCCAGGGCGTTGCCGCCTTCGTTACCGCTCAAGTAGGTCATGATAGTGGCCGACGCCAATTTATCAGCATCGGTTACAATACGCGGGCGGCCTTCGGCCAATACCAATATAATGGGTTTGCCCGTTTTAGCCAGCTCCTGCGCCAGTTGAAGTTGCGCCTGTGGCAAGTTCAGGTCGTCAATATTGCCAGGATTCTCAGTGTATGATAGTTCGCCCAGACACAAGACGATAGCATCGCAATCTTTAGCAGCTTTGGCAGTGCCTTCAGCATTTTGCAAGGCATCGTAGGTGGCACCGGTTTCGTAAACTACATTATCTTTACCAATTTTTTGCTGGATAGCTTCTAAAATGGTGTTCTTTCCGGCGGCGTAATCGTCATTTTTTTCGCCTTGCCAGGTATAGCTCCAGCCACCGTTTAATGAGCGCATGGTGTTAGCCGTGGGGCCGGTTACCAGTACTTTCATGCTCTTTTTAAGCGGCAATACCTGGTTGTTATTCTTAAGCAAGGTAATGGCTTCGCGGGCGGCCTGCAAACTGGCCAGCCTGAACTCCTCTGAACCGAATTTAGGATAATCGGCCGCGTTACCTACCGGGTGCTCAAACAGCCCCAACTCATACTTCACCGTTAAAATACGTTTGACCGATTCATTGATACGAGACATAGGCACGGCACCTTCTTTAACCAGCTGAATTAAGTAAGTATAAAAAGTATAATCGTAAGGTACCATGCTCATATCTACACCTGCATTTACAGCAATTTGTACCGCTTCTTTTTGCGTGGCGGCAATGTGGTGGCGGTCGTGCAGGTATTTAATATCCTGCCAATCGGTTACGGCAATGCCGGTAAAGCCTAATTCTTTACGCAACACATCGGTAAGCAGGTATTTGCTCGAGTGTACAGGTACGCCGTTTATTTCGGCTGAGTTGATCATGAGCGTACGGGCACCGGCCTTTACCGCATCACGAAACGAGGGCAAAAAGTATTCGCGCATGTAGCGGTCAGGTATCCAGGCCGGGGTACGGTCTTTACCGCTCAGCGGGTAGCTGTAACCCAGGTAGTGCTTCATACAGGCGGCAACGCGATACTTATCACCTACGTTGTTGCCCTGGTAACCATTAATCATGGCGGCACCCATGGTTTTGGCTACAAAGGGATCTTCGCCAAAGGTTTCGTAGATACGCGGCCATAAAGGCGATTTACCTAAATCCAATACCGGCGAGAAGTTCCATGGAATGTAGCTGGCACGTGTTTCATAGGCCGTGATCTCGCCGGTTTTGTAAGCGAGTTCGGGGTTAAAGGTGGCGGCCAGGGCAATTTCTTGCGGAAACAGCGTGCTACCCACGGTGTAATTCATCCCATGAATGGCATCAATACCATAAATTACCGGGATCTTCAACCTATCCTGAGCTGCCATTTTTTGAATGGTGCTGATGAAGGTATACCACTCTTCGCGCGTGTAAGGCCGGCCGCTGGTGTTGAGGATAGACCCTACGTGGTATTTCGTAATGGCTTCGCGCAGTTTGTCGTTGCTGATGGTATGCGGTTCGGTGGTTGCTTTTTTATTGTCGGTAGTGATCACCGCATCAAGGGTAAGCTGGGTCATTTGCCCAACTTTTTCTTCGAGCGTCATACCGGCCAGCAGTTTATTTACTTTGGCATCAATGGCAACATTACGGGGCAACTGCTGCGCCACCGCATTAAAAGAAACGCCGATAATTAATGCGGCTAAAGCAATTTTCATTATATGATTAGTAAGTTGTTTAAATGCACTTTTTAGTATAAAATAATAACCCGCAGTACTACCAGCCTTTTAGCTTTTTAAGATAGCCTGTTAGTTCTTGCGCAATGAGCCCATGCTCTCCAATACTGGGATGACTGCTGCATCCTCCGGTATAACGGCTCTTGAAAAAATAGTGGCTTACTTTAGCATCGCCTTTTGCGTGCAAATTATTTTCAACGCCGGTTATGTAATTCTTTAGCGCCGCCGTCAGGGTTTCATCGCCCATGGGGCTGCTGAGCATTACAATGTTTGCTTTTGGGTAATGACCACGCAGCGTTTGAATGAACTTGACATACGCCGTGCAAAATGCGGTTGAATCCTGCACGCCGTCGTTTTGGCCAAGGCATACGGTCACTACATCGGGCGTGTACTTGTCAAAGTTCCATTTCAGCGAATCATTAAGAAAATTCAGGCGGTCGTATATTTCGGGCATGGCAAATTTAATATCGCAACAGCTGTGAATTAACCCGATGCCCGAATAGGACGACAGATGCCATTGCGCATTTAAAAGGCGTGCCGTACGCGGACCATAAGCCATATAGGCATTATGCTGATCTTGCCAAACGCCTTTGCCGCAAGGCACCGCCGATTGATCTGCGCTGGCGCCGCAGGTGATAGAGTTCCCGATAAATTCTATTTTGTGTGTTGTTTTCTCCACCCAAGGCAGCAGCCTGGTACAGGTTAAACCTACAAATTCGAGGTAGCCGATATTGGTTTCCGTGTTTTTGCAAATGGTTACGGTATGGATGCCGTTGGACAGATTTTTTGCCAGTTGAATATGGTTTGTTTTACCCGTGGTTTGCAGGCGAAAAGGCGTGCGGTTATCAATGGCTACTTCTATATAGTTATGATTTTTCCCCCATAACACTTCATCATTCAGATCAACAGCCAGGGATGTACCACTAAACCGGGCCTGTATGTAAACACCTGGAGCCCAAAAGCGGGGTTTGCTTTTAACTTGGAAATTAATACGGCCTACGTAGTTCAGGTAAGCGTTATCGGCTTTGTAATATTTTAGCGGCGCCGCATTTACCTTTACCAGGCTAAATAAAGCAACCAAAGCCAAACTATAAATATACCTCATTATTAAATCTGTTTTTTTTTGGGGGGTGGGGGGAGAACCATAAGCTTGCTAAACGCCGTTATCGATGCCAAGCGATTTTGGATGATTCAATTCGAATTTAAAATTGTAATTGCTTACCGTGTTAAAGTCAACAAGACGGCATCGTGTGCTGCAATACTTTGCCTGAAAGCTTTTTTGGTAGTGCCAGCCTCCTTTTTTTCCCAAACATTGTGCAGCTTGTAAGTAGTTTTACTAAAATCGGCTGCCTGCCTGGTTTGTGCATCCTGCTGGGCATGTTGGGTCCAAACGTAATTAACGTTTTGCGCATGGCCTGCGCGATTAAGAAAGCAAACCGCCCAATTACCATTGCTTAATGGCTTCACCCACACCTCCATACTATCTGCAGCAGAAGCGCGATAAGCCGATACACCCAGTGCATCCTGGTTAATGGCAATAGCTTCTTTATTGGTTAAAATGCTTTGGCTTTGTGCCGACATTTTGCGCAGATCGTTACCGGCCATAAGCGGAGCGGCAAGCATGCACCAGAGCGAAAAATGTGCCCTGTCTTCACTTAAACTCATGCCGTTACCCACTTCCAGCATATCGGGGTCGTTCCAATGATTTGGACCATTATACTGGCGAATAGCCGGCATTTTATCAACAATGGTCATAACGCTTAAGGCCGTCCAGGTGCCCATGTGTTTGTCTTTATCAAAATTGGCGGTAATGTCGCCGGTGGCGCGGTACATTTCTCCAACCCCATTGGCCCATAGCCAGGGCTGGTGGTTACCCCACTCACATAAGCTGAACAAGATGGGCCGGCCGGTAGCCTGCAAGGCACGCGCCATGGTAATGTAGGCTTCGCGGGCGTTAAGGCTATCGGTATTACACCAGTCGTATTTTAAAAAATCGACACCCCAGGAGGCATACAACCGGGCGTCTTCGTACTCATGGCCGCGGGTGCCCGGATAGCCTGCACAGGTTTTATCGCCTGCACAATTGTAGATGCCAAATTTCAACCCCTTACTGTGCACATAATCGGCCACAGCCTTCATCCCGTTAGGAAACTTTTGAGGATCGGCCACCAGGCTTCCGTTCTTGTCGCGCTCCATGGCCATCCAGCCGTCATCAAGCACCAGGTATTTGTAACCGGCATCGCGCATACCCGACGCCACATAGGTATCGGCCATGTCGCGCACCAGTTGCTCGCTAATTTTGGTTTGAAAGGTGTTCCAGCTGTTCCAGCCCATGGGCGGCGTTGGCGCAAGGTTGGTTACCTTTTGTACAACCGCTTTCTTTTCTACTTTAACAGGTGCTTCATTTTGTGCAAGCACTACCCCACCGGTAAAAGCTATAATCAAACCGGTAATCAAATATTTACAGAAGCTTTTCATGAATTGGTTATCGGCAGCATTTGAAAGGATAGCTGCGTTATATGGTAAGAGGTGAAAAAGTATTGACTACTCACATCATTAACCATTTAATAAAAATTCGATCATCACCTCATAGGTTAAATGCAACTCATGAGTTAAAGTAAACGCGTCGTTTAGGCTTTGTAAATACGCTTGTTATTGCCAAAAATATCAGGTGTAAGAAATTCCTACTTATTTGAAGAAATTTGGTGGTTTTATGAGGTTTTATGAACTTTTACCTAACTATTTGCACAGGCTGATATTGATATACCACCTCGTAAGGCAAATTTTTCAACCTGGAAGAAAGCTGACCAATGCGCAGATCCTCCGGTTGTTCGGTAGGTTCGCAAACCGAGTAGGCCTTTCCGTTGTAGATGATAGCGCCGGGTTCGGGCTTGTTAAATTGTACGCCTACTGTAATATGGGTAGGAAATAACAGGGCTATCATGGGCAAATTGTATATTTCTTTAACCAGGTAAAAGAACAAACCTGCCCTGTCGTCGCAGTCGCTATAGCTCGAAAACAGCGTTTCCTCGGGCGAGAGGCGCTTTTCGCGACCAAAGTTCTGCTCATCATCTTCATACAAAAATGCATAACGGGTAAAACGCATCAGGTAATCAACTCCCTTCTTTTGGTCCATCCCCTTTACATTTTTACGCAATATGGGAATAAGTGAACTATAGGTTTCATGCGTAAGCGGTATATTGAAATAAGATTTATAGTCAACAACCGGGTAGTTGTTGAAAATACTGTCCACTTCTTTACTAAGCTTCACTTCAAAATTGTAGGCTTTGTGGTTGTACACAAACACCAGATTTTTAGACACATAGCTATTACGTTTAAACTCTGGCATACGGGTAACCTCGTACGAAAAAGCCATTTTTGCTTCAGGAACGTTAATATTTACGGGTACAGGCGGCTCCTGATGCAGATCGGTATTGGGGTAATCATGGTAGTTCAGGCACATGAACTTTTTGCCATCAATCATAAAAAACGGGATATCGCTAATGTCCTCGTCATTATAAATATAAAAAATCAGCTTCCGGTTGGCTAAAGCCAGCCTTGCGTCGTAACCTGATTTAGTAAGCAAAAACCATTTGTACAGTGTATAACGGGCATAATTATTTGTTTTTGCACTTATTTGCTGTGCCACACGGCGTACTAACTGGTAGTACAACCAATCATTTAAGCGGTGCTTTTCTTTATAAGCTTTCAACGTGTTAACCAAAGGATAGTAGTTACCCCTATTGATTTGATTGTAAAAGACTTGAACCTTTTGCGCTGATACATCACCATCAAGAGTAATTATTACAGATGTATCAATTGTAGCCTCAAAGGTATCGTTAAACAATTCAAACTTTATGAGCAAAGGCTTACACTGACCCGATGCAACGTTACCTGCACAGGCTAAAACAAATATACACACTAAGATGAATGGGCCTTTCATGCAGGCGCTTAATTGGTTACATTAAAGATACACTATTTTAATGATGTGTTAACATAATATTTTCGAGGGAGTGAGATGGTTTATAGAAGCCATTAATTAAAAATTAAGCGCTAAAACGCCAAGAGCGCAGCTGTGCAGCTGCGCTCTTGATAAAATTTGTCCCGGTAACGTTATGCAGATTTACGGCCTGCCTGGTAATGGTTTGACTGGTATACAGCAGCTACGATATGGTCGGCCTGCAAATGGGTGCTGATCTCTTCATTGCTATGATCGAAAACCACTTTCAGAAAATGATCAACCACAAATGCTGCCGGTAAAGGAATGTTCTCGTCAATTCCGGCATAGCGGTTCCAGGTGGGACTATTTTCGGCATATACGCCAAATAAACCAGCTATCTTATGATCATGATCTTGATATATCGGCAACGACAGGTTATTTGTCCATAATACTTGCTGCAATGTGCTGTCAGGCCCGCTGCTGTCTATTACAATCAGGTTACCGTCGTGGTATTTAACTTCATTCCTGATAGCATTAAGTTGCTTTAAGTGCGCTAATGAGATATTGCCCCAATGCCTGGAATAAAAGTAGACAGCCAGCGTTTTATTTAAATATGGAGCCGATACACCGCCCTGATTAAGGCCATGAGTTCCCGACAATGTGTTAACGGCTTGACTGCTTTGATTGAGCAATTCCAAGACATGATCGCCGGATTTAAGAGGTTTGAGCTTTTCGTAAGTCTGCGGATTATAAATTAATTCGGGTGCTGTTTCGAGCAAGTCGAAAGCCGGAAAGTTTAACGTTTTATTTAACATGGATGTTCTATTTGGTGTTGATGAAAAAGAAAAAGCGAACTGAATTTCTTAATCACAACAATAGCTTAAGCCATAAGCAGAAGAGTAATAAATTAGATGATAACTGCCAACCCGGGGCATTATTAAGTTACAATACATAATACAATTTTAATGTAACGGTGCCGCTATGCAGAAGCAGCAATGAATTAGAAGGATAGGGAGATTACTAAAAGATTTAACAACAACAATATGCCGTTAGCGACTTAAACGGTAGATAGAGTGCTATATGTGTTTGCTGCTTCATTTATTAATCTACCAATTTGGTAGACATTCAAATATAGGATATAAAATATTATTACAAAATAGTTTTTTGAATTATTTTGACAAGGCATTTTCTGTGGTAGTTGAATGATAAAACTGAAGTATAGCACAAAAAAAGGGGCAAATGCTTTTAGCCTATGCCCCTATCCCCTTACAAGGGTCAATGTGTTTTATATATTATTTAATCAATAATGGCGAACCATTTACTGTAACGTTCTCTGCCTTTACATCAGCATATTTATTTACTAACGGGTTTTTTGCTGTAGCTTCTATGTTTTTGAAAACAATGCCGGTTACCTTATCTAAAGGGTTTCCTTCTAAAATGGCAAACCGCGTGCACTCTACCCTAATGTTAGACATGGTGATATTCTTAATGGTTCCAAACGGCTTTTCAGGACTACCGTCCAAGTCGAAAAATTGTTTCCAGGGAGCCATTTCAAGTATGGTACCGCATTTGCCGGTGATGTTCTCAACGGTGATGTTTTCAAACAATTGGTAGGTATCGGGTCTCATTTTAAGCTTTAATAGCGGAGTATTATTATCTACCTTACAGTTTCTCATGGTAATATTACGGGCATGTATACACTCACTGCCCAGAGTTAAAGTGGCGTGTGCCGCACCAATGGTGCAATTTTCTACTAACACATCCTCTACTATACCATTTTCAGGAAGTTTGTGGGCATCCGGGCCCTTTCCGCCCTTTATACATATGGCGTCATCATTAACCGAAATATAACAGTTGCGTACGGTTACTTTTTTGCACACATCAATATCAATACCATCGGTGCTTGGAGCCGGCACCGGTTTAAACGGCGACCTGATATCGCAGTTTTCAATCAATACATTATTGCATTGGTAGAGGTGCGTAGTCCAAAAGCCGGAATTATGCAACTTTACGTTTTGAATCTTCACATCATTACATCCCCAGATAAATAACAAGCGCGGACGGTGAACCTCCAAATTAGTGGATTCTTTACCGGCCTTACGCATAGAATCGCGGTGGTCCCAAAAATATTTCCAAAATTTAGCACCATTACCATCAATACTACCCGGACCGGTTATGGTGAATTTA